>Ga0180434_10000322_pt1 | contig 71108 bp, 64 predicted proteins | sample SS_ome_7_FD_132453 | JGI IMG/M metagenome (GOLD analysis project Ga0180434, IMG submission 132453) | Hypersaline lake sediment archaeal communities from the Salton Sea, California, USA - SS_1_D_2 metaG | ecosystem: Environmental > Aquatic > Non-marine Saline and Alkaline > Hypersaline >...
ATTAATTATTTTAATTACAGGAATTTTAGATGATAAATATACTCTTTCACCGAAGGTTAAATTGGCTGGGCAGTTATGTGCTGCCTTAATAGTAGTATCATCTGGTTTACTTATTGATAAAGTAACTCTTCCTTTTATTGGAACAGTTTATATAGAATACATTAGTTATCCAGTAACGATTTTATGGATAGTAGGGGTAACTAATGCTATTAACTTAATCGATGGATTAGATGGATTAGCAGCAGGGGTGTCTTCGATTGCACTAACGAGTATACTGATATTGGCCGCAATAGATGGTCGATTGATTGTAGTTGGATTATGTGTAATTTTAATTGGGAGTACACTTGGCTTTTTAGTACACAATTTTTATCCTGCTAAAATATTTATGGGGGATACAGGAGCACTTTTTCTAGGATATTCAATATCAATTATTTCAATGTTAGGTTTATTTAAAAATGTTGCGATTTTCAGTTTTATCATTCCTATTATCGTACTTGCCATTCCTCTTTTTGACACGTTTTTTGCCATTATTCGAAGGGTATTAAATAAACGTAACATTTCATCACCAGATAAGCAGCATTTACACTACTGTTTAGTTGATTTAGGATTTAGTCATCGAACTTCTGTACTTATTATATACCTAATTAGTGCTTGCTTTGGTATATCAGCTATAATCTTTTCTCATGCTACCCTATGGTCATCTCTTTTTATCATGATACTGTTAATGATATTTATTCAAATCGGAGCAGAGTTAATAGGTTTAATTGGGAAAAATAAAAGGCCATTAATAAATATGCTAAGAAGAATTTTTAGTGAGCACCGACCACAAAAGGATAATTGAATTTAATAAAAAAGCAGGCAAATTGCCTGCTTTTTTAATATATCAGAATTTATATCATTTTTACGAAGGAATTAATCTATACATATTGTCATTTGATGTCTATCTCCAAGAGCTATCGTCTTGGGTCGCTTCGGCCCTGCTGTGGCGGCAGCCTCCTCGCAGGCCCTCCAGCTCCCTTCACCAATAGATGGGCGCTTTGAGTTTTTCTTACTGTGAGTCATATTCAGGTAAAAGGCCTAAATGTTGTTTTAATGCATTTTGTAAGTCTGCTAATCCTTCTTCATCCACGATATAATATGATATCCCACCAATATATTGGGGAGAACCAATTAATGTAACCTGCTCTATGTTTGAAGTGTTGAAATCTGAATATTTTTTATAAAAACCTAGAGCCTCTGAAATTTTCATGTTAGTCTCAATGTTTTTTCCGATTTCTTCCGCGAGCTTATCAACTTTTAATAATGTACTAGCAGATGTTAGTTTGTCTATAATCGCCATAACAACTTCTTTTTGACGCTCATTTCTACCAAGATCTCCTCTAGGATCCTCCAATCTCATTCGAGCATATGCTAAAGCATAGCGTCCATCTAAGGCCATAGGTCCTTCTTTAAACACTAATTTTTCAGCTACTCTGTCATCACTATTTTGTGTGAAATCAAATGGAACATTAACTTCAATCCCACCAAGAATATCAATAATATTTTTAAATCCTTCAAAATTTACCGTTACATAATAATCGATTGGAATATTTAAAAATTCTTCAACCGTTTTAATTGTTAACTCTTTTCCACCATGAGCATATGCATGATTAATCTTAGTATAAACTTCTTTTTCAGGAATCCACACTCTAGTATCACGAGGAATACTTAATAATTTCATTGTTTTATCTTTAGGGTTAAATGTTGCTAACATTAATGTGTCAGATCTTCCGCCTTTGCCACCACTTGAATAATCCTCAACTCCCATTAATAAGACAGAAACTGGATCATTGGAAATAGAAACTGCTTCATCTCTTAAATCTGACTTATCTCTACCAATATCATCATAAGAAGCTTGATAAGTCTTGTAAAATAAAAATCCTGCATATCCACCCACTATTAAAAAAACAAGTGTAAAAAGCATTAACACTTTTTTAAGTAAAGATTTTTTCTTCTTTTTTTTCCTGAGTTCGTGTCTTTGCATAGTATGTTTCTCCTCTTTCCATTTATTGTTTCACTTCTTCCTCCAAATACTCAACGTCACCTTCTAACATCTCGCATTTTCCGTTTGTAAGCTCAGTCATCCAGTCTTTGAAGGACTCCTTTTTGTCCTCCTCAACATATGTATCAATGATGACATCATCCAAGTAGTGAATTTTTTTTAGTTTGTATTCGGAGTTGCGCAGTTCGTTTTCTACTTTACCCAGCCATGTATAGTCGATTTTTGTTTTTAGAATGCGCATTAATTTGCATTCTACTACACTTGTATGGTTAATTCCTTCTGAAACGGCCTTTCCATATGCTCGGATTAATCCCCCCGCACCGAGCTTAATTCCACCGAAATATCTAGTGACAACCGCTACCGTGTCTTTTAGCTGTCGTTTTTTTAATACTTCAAGCATCGGAACACCTGCTGTTCCACTTGGCTCACCGTCATCGTTTGCCTTTTGAATATGGTCATGCTCGCCAATTAAATAAGCGGAACAATTATGAGTAGCATCCCAATGTTTCTTTTTAATAGTATTAATAAATTCTTGGGCTTCTTCTTCTGATTTTACACGATTTATATAACAAATAAAGCGTGATTTCTGTATGACAATCTCATGCTCTCCATAACCTTTTACGGTATAATAATGAGAAAGCACACTTGTCCACCTCCTTCACTCGGGTTCGACAAGGCTAACATTAAGAAAAAATTTTTATATTTAAAATTATACATTGACCGTAAGGCGGCAACTCCTACGGGGAAAGCGATCCATGCGAGACCCCGCAGTACAAGAGCACGAGGAGGCTCGAGGATCGCCCGCGGAAAGCGTCCGCCTGAAGCGAAATATATATGATCAATAGTATCGATTATCTAAGTTTTTTCTAAAAAGATAAAACAACTACATTCTTTAATTATAAAACGACAATTTTTTCACTTCAATTAGGAATAATATGAAGTTTTGGTTACAAGTTAGACATTGGAGGTTAGATGAATGGATGCCAAAACTTTTGATGCAAAAGTATTAGATCAAATTTTAGAACGAATGATTAAAACGGTGCAATCAAGTAAAGATGAAATTTTTAAAATTGGGGAAAGCTCTCGTCAGGAATATGAAATATTAATTGAAGAACTGAAACAAATTAAAATGCAGGTTAACGAGGTAATCGAAAAAAGTGATAAATTAGCTGTTCAATCGAAATTTGCTCGTCAAAGGCTTATTGAGGTGAGTCAAAACTTTCATAATTTCTCAGAGGAAGATGTCCGAAATGCGTATGAAAAGGCACATAAGCTGCAAGTAGAGCTAGCCATGCTTCAGGAAAAAGAAAAGCAGCTTCGGAACCGCCGGGATGAATTAGAACGCAGACTTTATAGCTTAAAAGATATGATTGAGCGTGCTGAGTCCTTAGTTGGTCAAACTACGGTTGTACTGAATTATTTAAATCAAGATTTACGGAAAATGGGCGATATTTTAGAGGATGCGAAGCAAAAGCAAGATTTCGGCCTTCGAATTATAGAAGCCCAAGAGGAAGAAAGAAAGCGACTTTCAAGAGAAATTCATGATGGACCTGCGCAAATGCTTGCCAATGTTCTAATGCGTTCTGATTTAATTGACAAAATCTTTCGCGAGCGTGGAGCGGATGAAGGATTTAAAGAAATTAAAAGCTTGAGGGAAATGGTGCGAGGAGCGTTATATGAAGTTCGTCGGATTATTTATGATTTACGTCCAATGGCTTTAGATGACTTAGGTCTGATTCCGACCCTCAGAAAATATATAGCAACCGTCGAAGATTATGATGGGAACACAAAAATTCATTTTACAAGCATTGGAGCCGATGAAAATAATCGTCTACCAGCTCGCCTTGAAGTGGCTTTATTTCGATTAGTACAAGAAGCCGTTACCAATGCATTAAAGCATGCAGAGGCAGAGCGGATTGATGTGAAGGTTGAAATACGCAATAACCAGATTAATTTAATGATTAAAGATAATGGAAAAGGATTTGATCTAAGCCACGTTCGACATCAAAAACAAAATTCGTTTGGTTTAATGGGAATGAAAGAGCGTGTCGATTTATTGGATGGGAAAATGGTAATTCATTCAAAAGAGGGACAAGGAACTAGTATTGTGATACAAGTCCCAATCAATATGTAAAAAGGCGAAAAAAGGCATATTGACGAAAATAGCTTCAAATAGCCTAGAATGGTAATTAGGGAGGCGTAGACATGACGAATAAAATAAAGATTATCCTTATAGATGATCATCAATTGTTCCGCGAAGGTATTAAACGAATTTTAGATTTTGAACCAATGTTTGAAGTGGTAGCAGAAGCAGATGACGGCAGTGAAGCTTTGACAGTTGTTGAGGAATATAAGCCAGATGTCGTAATTATGGATATTAATATGCCAAATGTCAACGGTGTTGAAGCGACAAAGCAGTTAGTAGATGCTAACCCTGAAACAAAAGTTATTATATTATCCATTCACGATGATGAAAACTATGTGACACATGCTTTAAAAACAGGTGCTAGAGGCTATTTATTAAAAGAAATGGATGCAGACACTTTAATTGAAGCAGTAAAAGTCGTAGCCGATGGAGGATCTTATTTACATCCAAAAGTTACCCATAACTTAGTCAATGAATTCCGTCGTCTCGCATTAAGTGGACAAAATGAAAATGCACATCCAGCTAAACCAGAAATTCGCAGACCATTACATATATTAACACGTCGTGAATGTGAAGTATTACAAATGCTAGCAGATGGAAAAAGTAACCGTGGCATTGGAGAAGCCTTATTTATTAGTGAAAAAACGGTTAAAAACCATGTGAGCAACATTTTACAAAAAATGAATGTTAATGATCGTACACAAGCGGTTGTCGTTGCCATAAAAAATGGTTGGGTAGAGGTTCGATAAACGAGTTACATACTAGTCTTTTTAACGTTTTAAGAGATTAAAGAAGTTTTCTTTAATCTCTTTTTTTTATTGGTTGGTTAAGGTAGGATTAAGGGAACTGGTAAAGAGGAAATGGTAAAAAAGTTTTGCGTTTTATAAAAAATTTGGATAAATTTGTTGAAAAATGTCGATAAATGGACTATTTTAATGTTTGTATGTATAGAGATTGGTAAAAGATTGGGGGTAGTAATTTGAAAAAATTATTTCGAGACGGTCTTTTAGATATGATTTCGTTAGAAGATTCTTCTTCTATTTATATAGAACGAAAGCTGAAGAATTTTTTTCTACAAAATCCTATCTTTACAAAAAGTCAAGGTCCTGCAATGATTTTGAATCACAAAGGCCATATTGTTGCTATGAATCAAGAATTGGTCGATTTTTTGAATGATAAACCCGGTGACATCTTTTCATCTTTTATTCATTCAATTGAAAAACACGTATTAAACCAAATGAAATATTATTTAAAGTGTGCAATCAAAGGAGAGAAACAAGGCTTTTGTACAGTTTGGAAAAAAAGAAATGGAACTATCATACATGTTGAAGTTGAATATACGCCCATAAAGATTTATGACGACACATGCGTATTAGCTACGGTTCGCAAAAGTCCTCACCAAGATGATTTACTAACTGAATTGAACCATTATTTTAAAAGCCCCCAGAATTTCTGTCATTTCGGATTTATTGAATACGATTTCTTAACTAAACAATATAGTTTTTCTGGTAATATTTTTGAGATATTTGAAATTGATAAATTAAATCAAAAAAAGCAAACATTTGACTATTCTTTTTTTCTTCCATTCATTCATCCGGATGACAGATCTGATTTTGAAAAAGGTTATTTAAAGCTTGTTCAGCTTGGAAAAATCTTCGAAAGTACTTTTCGTATTATTTTACCTGAACAAAATATAAAAATAATTTATATCCAAGTAGTGCCGAAACAATTTTTAGATGGAAAGCCGTCAAAATTAATCGGTTTTTTAATTGACTTAACTGAAAAATATGAAATGCAAGATAAGTTGAAAGAAATGTCAAAAAGACTATCTTCAGTAACAGATCATTTAAATGTTTATATTTGGTCATACGATGTAGTTAATAGAAAAGTTTTATATTGCTCTGAAGGTGTCAAAAAAATATATGGTGTTGATGTCGAATTTTTAAAGAGTGAACCAAACTATTGGAAAATGTGTATTCATCCAAATGATATAAATCGAGTAGAGCGAAATCAGGAAATACTGAAAAAAGGGGAGATTCTTCATCACGAATATCGAATTATTCGGACAGACGGAGAAATCATTTGGGTAAAAGACCATACCGTACCTACTTTAAACGAAAAGGGAGAAATCGTTCGACTTGACGGAATTATTGTAGACATTACTAAAATTAAGCAATATGAAGAACAGATTGAGAAAATTGCATACTATGATGTACTCACATCTTTACCAAATGGAAACCGTCTATCTCAGGACTTACCGAAATGGACGAAGAAAGTAGAAGAAACGGATGAAATTTTCGCTGTTTTTTCTTTTGATATTGATCGAATCAAAAAAATAAATCATGCTTTCGGTTATGCTGTTGGAGATGAAGTCATAAAAAAATTAGCCAAAAGACTGAAACAAGTAATTCCGAATCATTCGCTAATTTATCGTTTGGGTGGAGATGAATTTGTTGTATTAGTAAATCTCGGGTCTAAAAAGACGTTATACATTCAGTTAGCAGAGGATATTTTAGAGCATGTTCAAAAGCCATTTGAAATCAATGGTCAAGAAATATTTTTAACAACAAGTATTGGGATTTGTTTTTACCCATCAGAAGGGATTACAGCGAAAACCTTGCTTCCCAGTGCGAATGCTGCTTTAGAAAGGGCTAAAATTTTAGGGAAAAACAATTATCAAATCTATTCATCTAATATGGATATTATGTCATTTAAAGATTATTATTTAGAACGGGATCTTAGAAAAGCAATTGCAAATAATGAGCTTTATATTGAATACCAACCAAGAGTAAATGTTCAAACGAAAGAGATTGTTGGGGCAGAAGCGTTATTAAGATGGAAGCATCCTGAATTAGGAAACGTATCACCTGCTGAATTTATTCCAATAGCTGAAGAAGATGAATTAATTATTGATCTTACTCATTTTGTTGTTCATGAAGTTTGTCAACAAATTCATAATTGGTTAAACAAAGGAATTCAATTTGATTCAATTTCGATTAATGTTTCTCCTAAAAGATTATTAAAAAAAGGGTTTTATGATTATTTATTAGAAACCATTGATACGTTAGGTGTACCTCCTTCATTACTAGAGATTGAATTAACCGAAACGTTTTTATTGCAGGTCGAGGATACGATATATGAACAACTGAATCTATTAAAGCAGCTTGGTGTTAAAATTGCTTTGGATGATTTTGGGACAGGGTATACTTCGATTAATCATTTAAAATGGTTTCCGATTGATGTTGTCAAGCTAGACAAATCCTATATTCATAAATTAGAAGAGAATGAACATAATCGAGTCATTACAAAAAGTATTGTTGATTTAGCGAAGGGGTTAGGAATAAAAGTGGTTGCTGAGGGAGTGGAAACACACGATCAACTATCTTATTTAGAAAATTCTCAATGTGATGAAATTCAAGGGTTTTTATTTAGTCCAGCTGTCTCCATTCATCAAATAGAGCAGTTCTTTTTACAGAAAAAATTAACACCTCTAGATAATGAATATAATCCTTCCATTGAACGAAGAAAGACATTCCGATTCCAATTACCAAGACCTTTAATTTCAAACATCACGATTTCGACCATTAAAGGAAAATCTATCGAAATAGGGAAATCAGATGTTCTTATTTTGAATTTTGGAGGAGGGGGTCTTTGCTTTATGACCCATTTAAGCCTTCCAAACCATGAACATATTTTATATCAATTAGAAACTTCTATTTTAAATCGGTCAATCAAAGTAAAAGGAAAAGTTATATGGAAAAAAGAAATTATGCCGAACATTTTTAAATATGGATTAAAATTCATGTTTTCAGATCAAGAAAAAGAAAAATTCTTTAACTGTATGGAAGAGATTAAAGAAATCCTAACAAGTGATCATATAAAGGAAGAAAAAAACTTTGTTCATGAAGCACCAACTCAATATCTTGAAGAATTGTTTCGATTGAATAAATAACGATGACTGTCTGTGTAATGAAAATTGTCTCACTTTCTATTAAAATTAAAAGAGAAATAAAAAATAAGGAAGGTAAATGAAATGAAGACAGCTATTTTAACAGATAGTACAGCATATATTCCGAAAGAAGTGCGTGATGAGCTTAACATACATGTGATCCCACTTAGTGTTATTTTTGGAAACGAGTCTTACCGTGAGGAAATAGAATTGTCAGCTGAACAATTTTGGCAAGAAATAAAAGTACGAGAGGATTTGCCAACTACATCACAGCCACCTGTTGGTGAATTTGTCGAAAAGTTTGAAGAACTGGCGAAAGAATATGATGCGGTCATTAGTATTCATTTATCAAGCGGAATTAGTGGTACGTTTAATGGCTGTGTATCCGCAAGTCAAATGGTTGAAGGCATTCAAGTTTATCCTTATGACACGGAAATTAGCTGTATGGCACAAGGTTTTTATGCGATTGAGGCTGCGGAGATGGCAAAGGAAGGAAAGTCACCAGAAGAGATTATTCGTCGACTAGATGAAATTAAACAATCGCTTCGAGCTTATTTCATAGTAGATGACCTTTCGCATTTAAAACGTGGTGGTCGTTTGAGTGGTGCACAAGCCTTTGTCGGAAACCTTCTTCAAATCAAGCCGGTTTTACATTTTGTCGATAAAGTCATTGTTCCTTTTGAAAAAATTCGAACTAGAAAAAAAGCGTTAAAACGTATTTATGAATTGTTAGATGAAGCAGCAAGTCAAAATGAACCATTACGTGCCATGATTATCCATGCCAATCGATTAGAGGATGCCAAAAAAATAAAAGAGGAGCTTTCTCAAAAATATCCTCATGTTGAGTTTTACTTAAGCTATTTTGGTCCAGTCATTGGAACGCATCTTGGAGAAGGTGCGATCGGAATTGGTTGGTATAAAAAATAATATTTTCATAAGATGAAAAGGATATTTTTCCTTTATAAATTTTAAAAAAATCGTAGCTTTAGTGGCTACGATTTTTTCATTTTTCGCATTTGCTCATTTTTTAAGAATAATAGATGATAAAAGAAAAAGGAGACGATTATGGATCAAATAAAAGGGAGACATGTTTTATTAGATGAAGTAGAAGAGATCACAGAGGAACATGCTCATTCAGACTTGTTAGTTGAAAACGGGGTGATTAAAAAGAAAGGGAAGTTTTTCTGTAACCGATGCGGAAATGATCACCCGTTTTTCTTTGCTTCATTTTTATGTGCTCGCTGTAAAAAGGTATGTTATTACTGTCGAAGCTGTATCATGATGGGAAGGGTGAGTGAATGTTCAAAACTTGTGAGTATTAAAGGAGAAAAAAGATCTCAAGGATTACTGGTTCAATTAAACTGGAAAGGTACATTATCAAAAGGGCAAGAAAAGGCTTCGAAAAGAATAATTGATGCGATTGATACTCGTACACCTTTACTCATTTGGGCTGTTTGTGGAGCTGGAAAAACTGAGATTTTGTATAGAGGAATTGAAAAAGCACTACAAAGTGGAGACTATGTCTGTATAGCAACACCACGTTCTGATGTTGTAAGAGAATTGGCTCCACGGTTAAAAGAAGCTTTTCCAGACATAGATATCACGGTTTTATACGGTGGAAGTGAAGACCGAGGAAAGCTTTCCCCTCTTACCATTTCAACCACTCATCAATTATTACGATATAAAAACGCATTTGACGTGATGATAATCGATGAAGTCGATGCATTTCCTTATTCAGTCGATCGAACGTTATCATTTGCTGTAAAAAAAGCTTGTAAAAGAGCTCATACACTTATTTATTTAACGGCAACTCCATCATTCTTCATCAAACGTTTGTTTAAACCCTCTCAAATAGTTAAAATCCCTGCTCGTTATCATGGATATCCATTACCGGTCCCTACTTTTCAGTGGTGTGGAAACTGGAAAAAGTATTTAAAAAAGAATGACCTCCCTGTTGTTGTGAAAGATTGGGTTATAAAACAACTTAAACAAGAGGTCCCAGCCTTTCTATTTGTCCCAGAGATTGAGGATTTAAAGAAAGTGGTTACTTGTTTAAAAACGATTCATTCTTCTATTGAAGGGGTTCATGCTGAAGACCCAAATCGTAAAGAAAAGGTAAACCAATTTCGAGAAAGAAAAATCCCCATTATCGTAACGACAACCATCTTAGAAAGAGGAGTAACTGTACCAAAAGCAAATGTGGCTGTATTAGGAGCTGATCATCAAATTTTTACCGAAAGTGCTCTCGTTCAAATTTCAGGTCGTGTTGGGCGTAGTATGAATCATCCGACAGGAGAGATTCTTTTCTTTCATCACGGAAAAACAAATGCCATGGTTGCTGCTAAGCATGAAATTATGAAGATGAATCGGTTAGCTAAGAAAGAAGGGATGCTTAACAACCAATAAACACGTGACCCTACAGTGCGATAGGCGGAAACTCTCAGTTGTCCCCTTAGAAAGCGAGTGAATCTCAACGATTTTTTATATAAAAAACCCCCATAATTTACACAAGCAAATAGAATTTTATCTATGAACAATTTTGTTAAATTTGACGAATTGTGATGAAAATTGTCTTATTTTAGGCATTTGCGAGAAAATTGTCGATTTTACGTTTCTAATGTTAAATCTTCAATTTTTTATTTATTCATGAAAAGGGGTGAAAATGAACTTTAAAATTTAACATCTGAAAGGGGCAAGTAAGGTGAAGGTTTTACAGCAGGAACAAATTCAACAACGATTATTTCATTTAGAAAAGCTTCTTATAAAAAAGAAAATCGTTTTATCCATTATAGAAATTCTTCTTTTATCTATTATTACAGCAATTATTTTTCATTCTTTTTTCGTATTCTTTATTAGTAGTTTACTTCTTTTTTGTTCCAGTTCCATACGTTTTATCAAACCTTATTTTTATGGAATTGGATGGGGAATGGTAGGTTTCTTTATTGGTGATATTTTCCAAAGTATTGTTGGGATGACCGTACTAACAATTCTATGTTTTATGACAGCAGTCGGGATTCATAGTATTGGATTAGATGAAGTATTTGATTTATCTGAATAAAGAGATAATGGGGGAAATCAGAGTTGGACACAATTAATAAAACGAGAAAAGAGCGAATCCTAGAGCAGAAAAGAAAAAGAAATAAAAAAATAGTTGGAGCGACTGTTGCTCTGTCCTTAACGGCTGCAGCTCTTTCTGGTGCTGTTAAAGCAAGGGCTTATGAACATGAAGTAAAAAAAGAAGACCCCCTTTATACATTAGCCAATAAGTATAGCGTAACGGTTCATCAACTAAAGAAAAACAATGAATTAAAAAGTGATACGATTTATGTTGGTCAAAAGCTATTAATTCCGAATCAATCGAATTATGTAGATGAGGAGAAAAAGGATGTCATCCATTATGTCATTCAAAAAGGAGATACTCTTTGGGGACTCTCCAAAAGATATGGAGTATCTATTGAACAATTAATGAAAGAAAATAATCTTCATGATGAATTATTAATAGCGGGCCAAACGCTTATCATCACAAAGCAAAAAATAGAAGATAAGACTCAAACAGTCGTTTATACAGTAGAACCTAGTGATACCCTTTTCTCTTTAGCTAAAAGGTTTGGTACGTCAGTTAGTGAATTAAAAAAGTTAAATAATCTAACCTATGAAATCGTATATATTAATCAACAGTTAAAAATTCCAGCAGATAAAGTAATTCGTCAACAGGCTACTGTGGTGGGGGCTGTTGACAGTACATCTGTTGAATTTCTTGTAAACGGACTTCCTATCATTTTAGAAGTTACCTATGGAGCTTCAGAGAAGTATCAGTCACTTCAAGGTTCTACCGGCGAGCTTTTATACACAAACAGTAATCAAAATAAGCGTCCGGCCCTTATAAGCTTTCAGAAAGGGTTTTAGAATGTCCAGGAGTCTTATAATAGGCTCCTCTCTTTATATCGTATTTTTTGATCAAAATTTAATATTTTTTGTAAATGCTTACAGTTTGTTTTAATATTAAATTAAAGAATATGACTTTTAGCCTATAATTTGATGTAAATTTTTCCATTATAATAAAGATAAAGATTAAGAGATTAGAAGGGGATATGAATGGTCATAAATGCAATGGAGCAGATTATGAGAGAATTATTAAATGAGTATATTGATAGACTTGGGATGAACTGCACATGTCAAACATGCCGAGATGATGTTTTAGCTCTTGTTTTAAACAAAATACCTCCTCGCTACGTAACAGATAAGGAGAAAACAGCTTATGTAAAGGCGAGTTATGTTGATAAGCAAGAGTTAACGTCATTAATTGTTAAGCTTGCGGAATGTGCGAAAATTGTATCCGATCGACCACTTTGCGAAAGTTCAAAGGCTTTAAGAGAGGTGAAGTATGAATAATTGTCTTTACTGCTTTAAAGAAATCAAAAAGGAAACTTCGTGGAAATCCATTCTATTACTGGAACAGCAAATGACTATTTGCCAGGAATGTCATGAAAAGTTAAAAATGATTAAAGGAAATATTTGTCCTATTTGTGGTCGTCCAAGTAAAAATGAAGAAGCGTGTACCGATTGTATCCGATGGGAGAAAAGTGACTTTAAAGGAGTGTTGCAAAAAAACCGTTCGATTTACGAATACAATGAGTTTATAAAGGGAATTCTCAATCAATTTAAATTTCGTGGAGATGCGGTTTTAGCTGAAATGTTTCGTCATCCCATGAAGGAGGCTTATAAAAAATATTTTTCCTCAAATTTTACTCTTCTACCTATTCCACTTGGTGAAAAAAGACTTCATGAAAGAGGGTTTAACCAGTCTAAGCTTTTGGCTCAAATTTTAGACCTTCCGATGATCGAACCACTTCAAAAGATTGACACCAAGAAGCAATCAAAAAAATCCAGAAAAGAACGAATCCAATCAGAAAATATGTTTACATTAGTTAAACCTAATATAGTAAAAAATATCGATATTTTAATCATTGACGATTTGTATACAACAGGCACGACCATTCGACATGCGGCAAAAGTCTTGATGGAAGCGGGTGCAAACAGTGTTCAATCGTTAACATTAATTCGTAGCTAAACATTTTTGAGTATATCCCGATAATATAAATAGGTAAATGGTCTTAAAGGAGAAGATATTAATGGGAGAATTAGCAAATTGCCCAAAATGTAATAGGTTATTTATAAAAGGTGTTCGCGATATTTGTGACGCATGTCATAAAGAAGAAGAAAAAGCATATGAAACGGTTTACAATTATCTGAAGAAACGAGAAAATAGAATGGCAACATTAGTTGAAGTATCAGAAGCAACAGGTATTTCTGAAGACTTAATTTTAAAGTTTATTCGCCAAAGAAGGCTACAATTAGCGAGTTTTCCAAATCTTGGCTATCCTTGTGAAAGATGTGGAGCCATCATTCGTGAAGGGAAGTTATGTATAGATTGCTCACGAGATCTTAAACGTGAGATTGATAAAATGAAAATGTATGAACATAGTCAGACAGAACCACGAAATGCAACGTACTATGTCAATCAGCCTAAAAATAAAAAATAATTGAAATTAATTCATAGATGAACCGATATTTAAAATAGCATAGGTTGAGAATCGGTTGAGAGGAGGAAATCAAAATGAGAATTGATCGATACGGTTCGGCTGATTTAAATCTTTACCAAAAGCAAATGGAAACAAAAAAAGTTACGAAATCAAATAGTCAGCAGGATAAAATTGAGATTTCAGAGCGAGCAAAGCAATTACAACGTGCGAATGTTTTAGGTCAGGAGCGTCAAGAAAAGGTACAAAAAATTAAACATCAAATTGAAACAGGGACATACAATATCGACCCAAAAGATATCGCGAAAAGTATGATTGAATTTTATCGTAAACAATAAGGAGGACCGTTTTCGTGTCTTGTGCTCAATTAATTCAAACGATGGAAAAGCTTTATGAGCTTCATGAACAGCTGTATGACATTGCCTTAAAGAAAACGGATGTATTAAAAAATAATGAAGACATATCCAAGCTTCAGGAGCTTTTAAAAATAGAACAAACGTATTCAAATAAAATTCATCAAGTAGAAAACGAGCGAATGAAGGTTGTGGATGACTGGTTAGGACAACAGGAGGATAAAAGTTTATCGGCTTGTATTGAAAAAGCAACTGGAAACGAAAAAGAGCAGTTGGTTCAATTAAAGGAACGTTTAAAGGAGATAATAGAAAAATTAAAATCCACGAATGAATTAAACCAACAACTAATTCATCACGCCTTACAATTTGTGAACTTAACGATTGATATGGTCATGCCTCAGGAGCCATCGTTAACCTATAGTAATCCGAATCAAACAGAGGAAAAACAAGGGCCGAAGCGTTCCATGTTTGATTCGAAAGCGTAACGGAGGTAAAAGCTTATGAGTTCGACTTTTTTCGGTTTAGAAATTGCAAGAAAAGCTTTAACAGCCCAACAGAGCGGTTTATATACAACAGGTCATAATATCGCCAATGCCAATACTCCTGGATATACAAGACAGCGTGTTAATTTTGAGCAGGAAATGCCTTATCCTTCCCCAGCAAGAAATCGACCGCAAATTCCAGGTCAGTTTGGTACAGGTGTTTCAATGGATAGTGTCCAACGTGTGCGAGATGGCTTTTTAGATGTCCAGTATCGACATGAATCAAACAAACTAGGTTATTGGGGCACACGAGCTGATGCATTAGAAAAGATGGAAGAAATTATGAACGAGCCATCTGAGTCAGGACTTGCGATTACGTTAGACCGCTTTTGGCAATCATTACAGGACTTAGCTTTAAACCCGACGAATGCTGGAGCGCGTGCTGTTGTTCGCGAGCGCGGTGTTGCAGTTGCGGAGACGTTTAACTATTTATCAAACTCGTTAACGGATATTCAACAGGATATTAAAAGTGAAGTGGAATTGAACATTAAAGAAGTTAACTCCTTGCTTAATCAAATTAATAATGTCAACAAACAAATAGGTGAAATTGAACCACATGGTTATTTACCGAATGATTTATATGATGAACGTGATCGTTTATTAGATCAACTATCTTCACTAGTAAATATCAGGGTAACACCTGTTCTTAGTGGCGGAAATGCAAAAGAAATAGCAGAAGGAAAAGTAAAAGTTGAATTAATCGATGATCAAGGGCGTTCTCTCGGTACGATTGTCGATGGCGAAAAATTAAAGGTGAATGAGTTAACCGTTAAATATGATGGGACAAACGGACTAGTGAATGAGATTGCCATCGGGACGAAAGATATTAACATAACGGACTTTACGTCTTCAGGGAAGCTATTAGGGAATATTCACTCTTACGGTTACACTTATACAACAGCTAGCGGAACGGTTGTTAAAGAAGGGTTATTTCCGGAAATGCTCCATAAGCTTGACTCGCTTGCTTATGATTTTGCAAAAGAGTTTAATAACGTTCACCAGCTCGGTTATAGTATTGAGGATATTAATAGTGGTTCTCATACACCGGAAGATTTTTTTGCTTATTCAGGCTCAACGCCTCCAACTGATTCCGATAAAACAGGAGCAGCGGCACAATTAAAAGTTTCGGATATCATTTTGAGTAACTATGATCATATTGCTGCATCGAAAACAGGTAATATGGGAGATGGTTCAAACGCTTCCGATCTAGCTGATGTGAAAAATAAAACGTTTACGATTGATGGAACCTTTACAACCGTTCAGAACTATTATGAAAGCTTAATCGGTGGAATGGCCGTTGATGCACAAGAAGCGAATCGTTTATCCGGTAACTCTGAAACACTAAAAGATGCAGTCGATAAAAGAAGACAATCGATAAGCTCTGTATCCCTTGATGAAGAAATGACGAATATGATTCAATTCCAGCATGCCTACAATGCAGCGGCACGACTCATTACTCTTCAAGATGAAATGTTAGATCGAATCATAAATAATATGGGACTTGTTGGAAGGTAGGTGAAGAACGTTGCGCGTAACACAATCCATGCTTGCTCAAAACTCTCTTCGTCAAATTAGTCGTAGCTATGAGCGTTTAGGAAAATATCAAGACCAATTAGCAACAGGGAAAAAGATTACTCGTCCTTCTGATGACCCAGTTGTCGCAATGAAGGGAATGCACTATCGAACAAACGTAACAGAAATTGAACAATATAAACGAAATATTTCAGAGATATACCAGTGGATTGAAAACTCTGAATCTGCTATCGAGCACACGAACAGTGCTTTACAGCGTGTCCATGAGCTTTTACTACAAGCAGCCAACGGAACCAATAGTGAAGATGAGCGTGGAGCGATTGCAGCAGAGATTAAACAAATAAAAAGTGATATAGTTTCAGTAGCAAACACTCAAGTAGCTGGTCGTTATATTTTTAATGGAACAGATACAGATCAACCTCCTGTAGCAGAAGGGGATCCACCTGTTGTAACAATGAATACTGATGCATTTTTAGTGGAAGTATCAAAAAATGTAAAATTAAAAGCCAATATAAATCCTGAAAATGTCTTTGGACAAGATTTATTTGATACGTTACAAAATATACAAAATGATCTTGAAGCGAATGACACCTCTAACATAAATGATTTATTATCTGATTTAGACAAGTACATTGACATAATGAATGCTGAATGGTCGGAATTAGGTGCACGGTATAATCGTGTGGAATTTGTCGAACAACGTATACAAAATCAAGAAGTTGTAGCCAAACGCATTATGTCTAATAACGAAGATGCAGACATGGAAAAGGTGATTATTGATTTAAAAGCACAAGAAAGTATTCATCGTGCAGCACTAGCTGCAGGCTCTCGAATTATTCAACCGACATTAGTGGACTTTTTAAGATAGGATCCAATCAAGGATCCTTTCTTAGTATGTGGTCAGTCCCCCTTTATGAAATAGAAATGTTTGGAGTGAAGGTTATGAATCTTCCGCAAATAAGACTTCAAACTCAGTTTGCTAAAATTAATATAACATCGACACCACCTCAACAATCAATTGAACAGCCAAAAGCAGAATTAGATATTCAAAACTCAAAAACTGAATTAGAAATTGAGCGTACGCCTTCGAAATTAACAATTGACCAGACCAAAGCTTGGGAAGACATGGATTTGAAGCATATTTTTCGCCGAATTGAAGAGTTTGCTGAAAATGGATATCAAGATTGGCTTAAAGGAATTGCAAGAAGAGCAGAGCAAGGTGATGAGCTCATGAAAATTGAAAATGGTGGGAATCCCATTGCGGAACAAACAAAAGTCAACAGTGAAAATCCACCAAAAGAATTTAACATCGGTTGGGTTCCCTCCCACTTTAGTGTAAAAATCCACTACGAGCCTGGAGATGTGAAAATCAATTGGCGAACACAGCCAGCTATTAATAATTCGAAACCAAGAAAGCCAATCTTAGACTATCAACCAGGTAAAGTTAATGTTCAATTAGCTCAAAAAGCAGATGTAAAAATCGATTTTGAAAACCTTAAGTTTAAAGGAATAAACTTTGAAATGAACATATAAAGGTTGTGAGAATATGAAGCAAAAAACAAAGTACCACGGTGAAATTGAGATTCAAAAACACGAAATCATCCATTTTCCATTTGGTATACCTGGTTTTTTGAATGAAAAGAAATTTGTTGTGTTGCAACTCAATGAGGAAAGTCCATTTTTAATTTTACAGTCCGTGCAGTCTGAACAGCTCGCGTTTATTATGACGATTCCATTTACGTTCTTTCCAAATTATGCGTTCGATATAGATGAAAATACGATCGAACAGTTACATATTGAAGATGAAAAAGATATTCACGTTTTTACAATTTTAACCGTCCATGAGCCATTTGAAAAAACAACGGCTAACCTACAAGCACCTGTCATAATTAATTCAAAAGAAAAGCTTGGAAAACAAGTTATTTTATCGAATACCCATTATAAAACGAAACATCTGCTGACAGAATTAGTAAAAGAGGAGGTGTGAGGCTTGCTTATTTTATCTCGAAAAGTAAAAGAATCCATCATGATAGGTGACGGCATTGAAATTACAATAACAGCTATTGAGGGCGATCAAGTAAAAGTCGGTATTAAAGCTCCTCGACATATTGATATCCACCGAAAAGAAGTCTACCAAGAAATCCAACTCGAAAACAATGCAGCCTCACAAGCTTCTCTTAAGGTGTTAAAAGGGATAAAGTTGAACATAAAGAACCAAAAGTAGGTTCTTTCAGACTGTATGTGAACGCTTCCGTTCATTACTATTTCACCCGAATAGAGCTTCATTACCTGCTTAAGGTAATGAAGCTCTCCATCGAGATTGTGCCTCGAGACATAAGTTTTCATTCAGTTTGATAAATCATTTCACATAGACTTTATCTACAAAATAGAAGGACAAAAATAAATTCTTTTTAATTAAAAAAATTTAATTAAATGTGTTAAAAGTTATAAACAAATTCCGATATTAAAAGTGGAGGTTGGAATAGAGTCGATTGACTTAATTCCGTAACAAATTGGCCCACAAGGACGTAGGCCGAAAAAATTCAAGGAGGAATGATTTTTCATGCGTATTAATCATAACATTACTGCATTAAACACGTACCGCCAACTAACAGTTGGAACAAATGCAACTTCAAAATCTATGGAGAAATTATCTTCAGGTCTTCGTATTAACCGTGCTGGAGACGATGCAGCTGGTCTTGCCATTTCTGAAAAAATGCGTGGACAAATCCGCGGCTTAGAAATGGCTTCGAAAAATGCACAAGATGGTATTTCTTTAATTCAAACAGCTGAAGGTGCATTAAACGAAACTCATGCAATTCTTCAACGTATGCGTGAACTTGCAGTTCAAGCGTCTAACGACACAAACGTTACTGCTGATCGTACTGCTATTCAAAGTGAAATTGATGCATTAGTTTCTGAACTTGACCGTATTGCAGGAAATACAGAATTCAACACTCAAAAGCTTCTAGATGGTACATTTAACGGTAAAAAATTCCACATAGGTGCCAATAGTGGACAATCAATTACTTTATCAATTGCAACAATGGATGCAACTGCACTCAGTATCGCTTCACTGGATGTTTCTAGTGCAGGAAGTGCTAATGCTGCTATTACATCTATTAATAAAGCTATTGAAACGGTATCAGATGAACGTTCTAAACTTGGTGCAGTTCAAAATCGATTAGAGCATACTATCAATAACCTTGGTGCAACTGCTGAAAATTTAACAGCTGCTGAATCTCGTATTCGTGATGTAGATATGGCAGAAGAAATGATGAAATTCACTAAGAATAACATCTTAATGCAAGCTGCACAATCAATGTTAGCTCAGGCGAATCAGCAACCGCAAGGGGTTCTTCAATTACTTCGATAATATTGTTTTCAAATAAAAAAGAAGTCTCGGAAAGTAGCCGAGGCTTTTTTTGCTTTAAATAAATGTTAAATTTATAAATAATTATTTTATTTAAAAAGTTATAAAGTTAGAAAATTTATTCTGTTATAAGGTAAGATGTTAAAAAAAAATAGAATTACCCGATATTATGATTGGGGTGCTATATAATGACAAAAAAATTAAATCAATATGATATTATTGAAGAAACATCAAGAAGTGGACATACTATACATAAAGTAAACAATTATTACTTGCACAGTAAATACAATCCAATTCGAGAAGCTGATCGATTTGTTAACCAGTATTTTAAAAAAAATCACTTGCATATTTTATTTGGTATTGGATCCGGATATATTGCAGAGTTTTTAAGTAAAAAAATAAGTGAACATGAGTTTCTAATTATAGTTGAGCCGTTAGAAGAATTTATTATAATTCCATTAAATTGTAGTAGCATTCTAAAAAGAACTGTAATTTTTGATACTAAAAACATAGATGAATTTCGTAAGTTATGTGATACCCTCATAATGAATAAATTTAGCGATCGTGTTCAAGTAATTTGTTCACCCAATTATAATAAATTATTCTTAGATGAATATAAGAAAGTACTAAGTATAGTCAAAGATTTGCTTCACGTACAAAAAGTAAGTGAAAATACTATTCTAACTTTTTCTAGAGAATGGCAAAGAAATTTTATTTTGAATTTATACTATGCTTTTGACGATGTACCATTAAATGTGCTAGAAGGCTATTTTAATGTTCCAGTAATAGTTGCTTCTGGTGGTCCATCTTTAATAAAGCAAATTCCATTGCTAAAAAAGATAAGAAATAACGTGCTTGTGATTTCTTCAGGTTCTACCATTAATACACTTTTGAATTATAATATTGAACCTGACCTGGTTGTTACGATAGATGGCCATATAAATAATTATAGACATTTCGAATCAATACAATTAAAAGATACAAAGATCATATATTCCTTGTCCCACCATGAAAAAATATTAGAAAAAATAGACCGCAGATCACTTTTTTTTATTCCAAGTGTTCAATCAGAAATGAGATCTTACGCAGAAAAATTATTAAATAAGAAAGTCCCTAATATTAATGGAGGAGCTTCAGTAGCTACTTTTGCATTAAGCATAGCATATAGTATTTCATCAGGTCCTATTGCCATAATTGGACAAGATTTAGCGTATACTGACAATAAAACACATGCTGAATATAATAAAAACTTTCGGAAAGTGGATGAAGAATTTATTAAGTCAAAAGGAATAGTTTATACAAAAGGATATTATGGGGAACAAGTATTAACTGACTACCCTTTTCTTATGATGAAGTTCAATTTTGAAAAATTAATTCAAACCTTTTCACGGTCTGATAGAATTTATAACTGTACAGAAGGTGGCGTTAACATAGAAGGCTACCAGCAGGTTTCGTTTGAAGAGTTTTGTAATCGATATTTAGATGTTAAAAAAAGGGTACCTATGTTATGTATAGATTCATATCAACATAAAGATATTGAGGAATGGAAAAAGTTTTTAAAGCGAATTGAAAACGAGATAAAATTGCATGACAAAGTTAAAGAACTTGTTGAGGAAGCGATTTTACTTTTGAAACGGAATTCTTGGAGTACAGCATTTGAACAAAGGACATTAAAGAAATTAGATAAAATAGATAAAAAACTAAAACCAATTTTTGATGAAGGAATAATGTCATTAATTGCTAAGCCTATTATTATCAAAGTGTTAAATGAGTACCTTCCATTAGAAAATGAAACAGAGCAAGAAACTTATCGACGAGTATTTGATAAGTCAATTGATTTATATTCACGTTTACTTGAAGCTGCCAATGACTCAAAGGGATTTTTTACCGAATTAAGAGAGAGGATAAAAAATAAAATTATAGATATGGAAAAAGAGGGAGAAGAATGACAGATCTTATTTACGAAACACAAGATAGTTTTTATGAATATATTACACGTGTAGCTAATGGAACGGAAATAATTGCTGATTATTTGCGTGAGGATAAAGTTGGAGAGGCTATGCAACTGATTGTTCAATTTAGCGAAGGGGTTACATGGCTAATACAAGTAATTTTATTAATGAGGGAAAATTACTATTATATTAATATTGATCCGAGTCAGTTGAATCAATTCCTAATAGAAGTTAATGATGGCTTGGAACGACAAGATTATGTTATTGTTGCTGATATGTTTGAATATGAAATCAAACCCTTTTTTCAAGAAGCAATTAATTTTAAATTTTTCGAAATGAAGGAAGAGAAAAATTGAGTGATTTAAACTGTCTTTTTACAAAAAATAAACAATTGTATAAGGAATTATGTAACCCAATAAAAGAATGTATTAGCATTGATATTCACCCATCAAAAAAAGGCCCTCTAACGATGAAAATAAATGGACGCTATTTGTATAGTTATTATGACCCTATTAAGGATTCTAAACGTTTTGTTGATTCGCAAATAAATGAAGACACAGATGTTTATTGTTTATTTGGATTTGGACTAGGATATCATGTGAAACATTTACTTTGTAATGAACCCAACAAACGTATAATAGTTATTGAGCCATATCTTTCAGTTATTAAAAAAGCAGCTGAAAATGTAGATTTATCACCTATTTTATCCCATCAAAATGTTGATATATTGTGTCTAACAGAAGAAAAATTACCGACTAAAATATTGAATATGTTATCTAACCAGCGAACACAATGGATTATTCCTAATGCATGGTTAAAAGCACTGCCGCAAGAACATTATTTAAAGACCTTTTTAGAGGATATCAAAATAAGAGATATGTCCATTAATCGATTTTGGCCCATAATGGAAAGAAATTTTAAAGAGAATTTAAATCATATAGATGCAAATATTGGACAACTGTTTGGGAAATTCAATGGTCAAAAAGCAATCTTAGTTTCAGCAGGACCTTCATTAGATGATACAGTGCATTTTTTGAAAAAACTAAAAGGTAAATATTTTATATTGTCTGTTGGTTCAGCTCTTAAAGTTCTTAAAAAAAGCGGTGTCATTCCAGATGCAGTAATCATCACAGACCCACAGGAATTTGTACATCAACAATTAAAAGATATTGAATTTTCCGGTCCTTTAATTTATTTAGCTACTGCCTGTAATTCAGCTGTTGCTAATCATAAAGGACTAAAAATTATAGTATTCCAAAAAGATTGTCCTCTAGTTGAAAGATATGCTATAAAAAAGAAAGTGCCATTAGTAGATACTGGAGGGTCTGTTGCAACAACAGCCTTAGACATAATAATTAATATGGGTTTTTCAGAAATTGTTCTAGTAGGACAAGATTTAGCTTATAGTAAAGAGCATAGTCATGCTTTACAATCAACTTCAAGAGTAGAAGTGGTGTCAAATGAAAGCCTGGTACCTGTTTTGGCTAATGATGGTACAATGGTAAAATCTACCACAATTTTATCATTATATAGAAGATGGTTTGAGAGGAAAATATCCCAATCAAAAGGTATAGTTTTTCTTAATACAGCTAAGAAAGGGGCAGCTATTGAAGGTATACCTTTTATTCACATTTCTGAGATTGTTTCAAAATCAGAAAAGCTTAGAGAGTGTAACTTTAACGGGAAAATAAATTCAATACTAACGAATAACTAATGTTAAAGGGTTATATACATTTAATGTAGTTTTAAATAATTAGAAATTCAAAAAAGTAAAACAATTTTTTATGAAAGATGAAATATTTTAGATGAGTGTGTATCCAAAATATATAAATAACTCAAAAAGTTATGGTGAAGAATAGAATTAATTAAAAATATTGGTGAGTATAGTAATATAGAGGTTAATATCCGTTCATCGCTCTGTTTTTTAGTTTTTAAATATTATTCTAAACTAGTCAGTTTATCAGTTAAACACGAATAAATATTAATTTTAAGTCTCTTCACCATTTTCTGTGGTTGACTCAAATCCAAGAAAACATGTTAGCGGGTGTGTATCACCTGTACATTCTAGAAATACACGTTGCCTAAATCGTACCAAGTTTCGGTACCTGTAAGCTCTTCTTTTTATATTTTTTACTTTGTGGTTGGTCCCTTGAATTTGCCCGTTTGTATATGGACAGAAGAAGTATTGAAGGATTTCGGCTTTCCAGTTTTCAAGTGCCTGGGCAACCTCTTGAAATGAGGGGAATGGACTGCTCCTTGCAAGTTGAATCCATTCTTCTAAATAATAGAAGGCATCGTTATAGTCTTGTAACTTATAAAAGTCTCTTCATTTTTCTTTTAGATAACAGCTACAGGAAAGGTTGGAATGTTCTTCTTAAATTTCATTTAGCTTTATCTTCTGTTTATCCGTTAGTTTTTCATACCCTTTTAAAAATAAACAGCGTACTTTTTTTAATTGGAATGTTTCTTTCTCACTTTGTCTAATGCCTGTGACACCTTTTGTATGACGTGATATTTATCGACGACAATCGTTACGGTTGGAAACATGGATTTAACTGCTTTATGAAAGGCTTCCCACATATCCATGACCACCGTATGGACAGCTTCCTTCGATAAGACAATTTGATTGAGTAATTGTTTTGTTGGTTCAGTCGTACGCTGATGAACCATCTCTAACACGCAACCTAATTGGGTATCCATCAATACTGTCTCATATTGATGCACTTTTCGAACAGCTACTTCATCCAAACTTAATACAAGATGATCTTGATTCATAGTTTTCGAAAAAGTTTCTTGGTGTTCCATTGTTTTTTCTTCTGCGATCGAGTAAAAAATTCTCTCTAGGGTCGCGTAAGGAATGTTCATTTTTAAGCTGACGGATTGAATGGTTGTATCTAGGTACAATTGATAAAGGTGTTCTCTTAGACGGTTGTCTGATGTTTTCCTGGAAGAACAGACTCATATTGTTCTGAGAATACCTCTAAGCAATTTAGACATTTATATCTTTTAACATGGATTATAAGATACACATCTTCGTTAAAAAGTGGAAGATCTCTTACTTTTCTTGTCCTTCTGTCGTGAATAGGAGAAGAAAGAAAAACAAAATGAATACATCCTTCTATTAAAATGAATTTTTTAACTAAAATATATTTATTTGTATAATAATTAAAATCATGGTAATATAACTGAAAAGAAGGTGATATTGGGTTTTGGTATTGTATAAACCATAAAATAAGGTGTTGAATCAGGTGGTTTTATTTGAAACTTATGGCTATTTAGTGAGAGTAATTTTTTAACCAAATGGAATCAAGCCTTATACACTTATACAGTTATAGCTAAAATTTTAAAACATTATAAAAATATTTTTCTATAAGTACAAATTTTTGAAACTTTAAATATTACTGACTATACCGATATAAAAAATAAACAAACCTTTTACATGGAGTTGATCACATGGATGTTGCAGCACTTTCTACTATTCTTAGTCAAACGAATGTCCGTCAGCAGGCAAGCCTTTTTGTTATGGAAATGGCAATGGATACAGCAGAACAAAATGGTCAAAATATGGCGGATATGTTAAAGGGTTCTCAGCCTAATGTTTCTTTAGAATCTCATTTAGGGAAGAATGTTGATTTAAAAGGTTAATGTGAAGGCCCTTTCATGGAGCCTTCTTTATTATTTAGATAGAAAAATGCAATGGTAAGGGTGGAGAATTCGTTCCTTATATTACTCATTAGAAGATTAGTATAAAGCGGGTTATACATGATGAGGAATCTCTATGTCTAGTTCTCGATTAAATGAAAGGCAAAATAGGAAGCTGTCTCCATTATGAGGATCTAAGTTTCTTTTCGTGGTTAAGGGTTTTCGTTACGGCGAAGTCTAGTGTGTCTTGCATATCATGTAAATCTGCACGGATTCCTATCATTTTATCTCCTAAAATGGGTAAAATTTTTCTCCATTTTTTTATTCATTTCTTTCATTTCGTTTTCGAGTTGATCAATTCTCATTTCTAGATGAGTCACTCTGGATTCTAACTTATCCATTCTAGATTCTATGTTACCTATTTTGCTTTCAATTTGGTCAAATCTAACATTTAATTGCCCAGCATGCTCATTTAACGCTTGTAAAATCGTTTGAAGTGTAATGTCAGCCATCACTTTTCCTCCTCTAAATGAAAGTTCGAATGGAATAGTCTCTCACCAATAATTTTTAAACGGCTTTAAAGCTTTCTTGAAAATTTCTCAGCTTTTGGTTCATCTCCAAAGTTCAACTACATCCAATAATGTATGAACATTTTTAGCTTCAATAAACATCACCATTTCTAAAATTAAATAGATCTTCTGCTCCATTTTCTCCCACCTTTCATCCTTACATCACAATTTTATTCTACTTACAAAAGTCATACAAGGAAATGATAGAATGATTTCATAAGTATTTAGACACTGAATCATTTCTGAATTTTTCCCTGATAGGCTTTATAAAACGGAATTTGTTCCGATATAAAATATAGCACTAATCGTTTAGGGGGAAGGGGCATGTCAGTTCGTGGGGTCCATGAAAATCAACCTGTCATGAATCATAAAGCCTATTCTAACAATGAAGCACAATCTTTTCATAACCAAAATCAAAACGAACAAAATATACCCATTTCAAAAGATGAATTAGAGAAAGCTGTAGAAAAAGTAAATGAATTTTTAAAGCCAGTTCAAACTTCTATTCAGTTTGAGCTTCATGAAAAGTTAGATGAGTATTATGTGAAAGTCATAAATAACGATACAAAAGAAGTCATCCGTGAAATTCCGCCAAAGAAAATGCTTGATATGTATGCAGCGATGGCTGAATTAATTGGATTAATTGTCAATGAACGAGTATAAGGTGGTGAAAGGACATGTCTTTTCGTATTGGTGGATTAGCAAGTGGAATGGATATTGATAGTTTAGTTAGTGACTTAATGAAAGCCGAGCGCATTCCTTTAGATAAAATGTATCAGCAGAAGCAGATAATTGAATGGCAGCGTGATGATTATCGTGAAATGAATAAACTATTAAATGAGTTAGATGATGAAATATTTGATGGAATCTTTCGTCAATCCACTTTTTTACAAAAGTCTGTCACAAGCTCAGATGAAACAATTGTAACAGCAACGGCAGTTAATGCTTCAGCCAATACTACGACAACGATTGAAGTACAGCAACTAGCATCAGCTGCTTCCTGGAGTTCGAACAATCTTAATTATACGGCTGCTGCACGTACTTTACAGTTTGAAGTACAAGACCCAGGTGAGACAACGACTAGAACCGTAACAATTGACCTTACAGCAACGGATACATTAGATGATTTAGTAACAAAAATTAACCAGTCTTCACTTGGTGTTACGGCTATGAAGGAAGATATATACGATTCTGGTAGTGGCACTTACGTAGAAACACTTGTCCTCACAAGAAACCAAACAGGTAGCGGTGGATACATTAAGGCCCTTGATACTGATACTCAATCCTTTATGGAAAACGATTTGGGCTTTGCGTTTGGTGGGGATGATATAATGGACCCGACAATGGCAGGACAAAATGCTGTTGTCAAAGTAAATGGCTATCAAATGGAGAAAACCTCTAACAACTTCACCATTAATGGAATTAACTATACAGTTAAAAACACAACGACACAACCTGTAACCATTTCAACATCAACAGATGTCGATTCTATTTTCGATAGTATCGTTAGTTTTGTTGATAAATATAATGACGTCATTGAAAAAATTAATGGTGAGTTAACTGAAGAGCGCTATCGTGATTATCCACCGTTAACGGATGAGCAAAAGGAAGAGATGACCGATAAGCAAATTGAATTATGGGAAGAAAAAGCAAGAAGCGGAATGCTTCGGAATGATAGTATTTTATCTGGTGGGTTGAATCAAATGCGTGTAGACTTATATTCGTCTGTGACCCACTCGGATATTGTAGAAGGCTTTTCTCAGCTATCTGAAATCGGAATTGAAACATCTTCTAACTATTTAGATCGTGGAAAATTGATTATTAATGAGACAAAATTACGCGAAAAAATTCAAGAAAATCCAGATGCTATCTATAAGTTATTTATGGCGGATGGATCAACATTTGAAGAAAAAGGTATTGCTCGTCGACTTCGTGATACGATTGATAATACAATTGAAAAAGTAGAAGATAAAGCGGGGAATACTTTATCAACAAACCAACAATTTACTCTAGGTAAAAGATTAGATGACATAGCAGACCGAATCAACGCCTTCGAAGACCGACTAATGGATATCGAAGATCGATACTGGAGACAATTTACGGCGATGGAAAAAGCTATTCAGCGAATGAATGAACAATCGATGTATCTAATGCAACAATTCGGTGCAGGTGTATAATAAAACTTGGCAATCCTACTCATGGATTGCCTCTTAACATCATTAATTTAAAAATACTATCAAATTATTTGATAGATTTCGTACATTCCGTAAAATGGAATTAGATAAATGTGTATATAAGGAGTGTCATAATGGCAATGAATAACCCATACCAAGCCTACCAGCAAGCAAGCATTCAAACCGCATCCCCCGGCGAATTAACTTTAATGCTTTATAATGGCTGCATCAAATTTATTAAACTTGCACGTAAAGCCATCGAGGAGAACAATGTAGAACAAAAAAATATCAATCTACAAAAATCACAAAAAATTATTCAAGAATTAATGGTTACATTAAATACGGAAATTGAAGTAGCGAAAAATATGATGGTTATGTATGAATACATGAATCGTCGCTTAATTGAAGCGAATATTCAAAATGATGTAGCTATTCTTGATGAAGTAGAAGGATATGTCACAGAATTTCGTGATACTTGGAAGGAAGTTATTCAAATTAATCGTAAACAACAGCATCAGCAAGGTGGTCAAGCATAATGACCATAGTAGACAAGCTGATTGACATGACTGAATCTTTACTTTCCATATCCGCTTCAACAACCCCAAAAGAACGAGACGAGCAAATTCAAAAAATTGAAAGCTTATTAAATGAACGTGAGCAATTAATGAAGGCGCTTCAACCACCTTTTTCAAAAGAAGAAAAGGAAAAAGGGCAAAAATTACTTGAATTGGACAAAAAGCTTCAAAGTCAGCTTGAAAGCTTGAAAATGCAAATAAAGAAAGATATTATTGGAATTAAAACAACGAAAAATTCAGCCAAAAAATATATTTATCCATACCAACATGGCACAATAGACGGGATGTTCTATGACAAACGGAAATAGGTGAAATCAGTGCAAACGATCTCATCTGAGCAATTTGAGCTTTTAACGAAGTTTTATTATTTACTCGACACAATTGAAGAAGGGCTTGAATACATCATCAATAGTTTTGACAACATCCATTATGTCGAGCGGGATCGTGTGTTAACCGATATTATTTTAGCTATTTATGAAATTGATTCAGCCCGTCATCTTCTCATTTCCTTTTTTTCTCAAGATGTGTCAATGGAAGAACGAATCAATCGATTAGATTCGATTATTGAACAATTAGACAAGCTAGATTTCGTACTCCTTCAACCTGTACAACTAGAGCAATTTATTAAGCGAGATTTGTATCCAAGCTTTATTCGTTGGAAAAACAGCTTACAGCAGGTATTAAAAAGATATGTCACGCATTAAAGGAGTGTCCTGATAGGGGCACTTTTTATTTTTGTCTTCGTCATACGACTTACAATCAGCTGGGCTTTTTTAATAGTTGAAATTAAACCTGACTAATAAATGCAACCTGAGCAAAGAAATAGAAGAAAGTAATTGAAACAACATGAAACCTGATTGATAAAAAACAGAAGTGAATGCTAATTGTGAAGAACTGATGAACAAAGTTTTGAAAGTGATTTAAATACATCCCAAAGTGACAGAATAATAAATGAATCAGGATACCTAATTAACTTTCCTGCATCATATATGTCATCTTATCATTGAGGTACTTTAAATCCTTTCATATTTTCCTCTTTTCTGCATACAATATGAAATCGTAAAGGAAGAGTCCTCGTTAACTTTTTTTAAACAAATTTCAACATTTCTTTACAAATTCACAAAATATTCACGAAAATTTAGAACGAAAGCAGGAAATGAGAAGGAGATTAGAGAATTATTTTTACATATCCTTAACAAAAGGAGGAGTTCTGATGAAAAATATCGTCAGAGGCGAAAACATTGAAGTAACTCCAGCACTTCGAGAGTATACGGAGAAAAAATTATCTAAGCTACAGCGTTACTTTGATAACGGTGTAGAGTCAACAGCACATGTGAACTTAAAGTATTACAATGATCAAGAATCGAAAATTGAAGTTACGATTCCGATGCCACATCTCGTTTTGAGGGCAGAGGAACATCATGAGAATATGTATGCCGCGATTGATTTGGTAACAGATAAACTGGAACGCCAAATTCGTAAGCACAAAACGAAAGTAAATCGCAAGCTACGTGAACAACAAGTCGATAAGAAATATATGTTTCACAATGCCAATGGAGAATTTGAATTAAATAAAGAGGAAGAAGAGGAACAGCTTGAACTTGTTCGTACCAAACGGTTTGACTTAAAGCCAATGGATAGTGAAGAAGCAATCTTGCAAATGAACATGCTTGGTCATAACTTTTTTGTCTTCACAAACTCTGAAACAAATAAAACAAATGTCGTCTATCGGAGAAAAGATGGACGCTATGGATTAATTGAACCAGTCGAATAATAAGTATCAAGAAGGGGCTGTTCGATAAGTTACCAAAATAAAGTCTGGGGAGAAAGGACCTGTAATGGAGGTCGATTGATTGAAGTGAAGGTGGCGGCGACTCCTGCGGGATCAGCACGAGCCGAAGCTAGACAGGCCGTGCCCGCGGAAAGCGTCCGCCACCGAAATGAAATCCACCAAATTTAATCCACTATGAAAGGGGCTGTACTTATTGAACAGCCCCTTTATTATGGGCACAATTTTAAAGTTAATAGCCAATATAATGTAAGCGCTTTTCTTATTTAATTATACTAAAATAAAATATTATTGCATTTTTTGTTACAAATTATTACAGACAATTTACATATTTTTATTGTAAAATGGTCTTGAAGGCCTAATAATAATAACATCTTAAGAGAATGATTAAAGCGTGGTGAAATAATGAAATTAGATGATATTGATCGAAAAATTTTGCAGCTTTTAACGGAAAATGGTCGGATGTCTTATGTTGACATTGCAAAGGAATTAAATTTATCACGTGTTGCTATTCGAGAGAGGGTACAGTCTTTACAAAAAGAAGGAATTATTGAACAGTTTACAGTTGTCATTAATTCAGAGAAAATCGGAAAAAAAGTATCAGTTTTCTTTCAAATTGAATGTGAGCCTTTTAAATTAATCGAAGTAGCCAATGAGTTATGTGAAAATGAAAAAGTGATGAGTTGTTATCAAATGACAGGACAAGGTACTCTCCATATGTATGCACTTTTAAGAGACCTTAACGAATTGGAACATTTTATTAATGAAGAAATTAGTACGATTCAAGGAATTACGAATATTAAAAGCCATATTTTATTAAGAAGATTTAAAAGTCAAAACGGATTAAAAATTTAAAGATTTTACATATTCGAGCGACGCTTTATAATTATAACACTATTTTTATAAAAAGAAAAACGTTTTTCTTTCGAATTGATTGAATTGGTATAAGTTGTTTTGTACGACCAAGCAGTGTTACAATTTATAGAGGTACTTTATAATCAATTAGAGGAGCGTTCATCATGCTTGGAATATTAAACAAAGTGTTTGATTTTAATAAACGGACATTAAATCGCTATGAAAAAATGGCAAATCAAATAAATGAACTTGGCTCTGAAATGGAAAAGCTCTCAGATGAAGAGCTTAAGGGAAAAACAACTGAATTTGTTGAGCGTTTAGAAAAAGGAGAAACTCTTGATGATTTATTAATTGAAGCTTATGCCGTTGTACGAGAAGCAGCTCGTCGTGTGCTTGGGCTGTATCCATACAAAGTACAGCTAATGGGTGCTATTGCGCTTCATGAAGGAAATATTGCCGAAATGAAAACCGGTGAAGGTAAAACGTTAACTTCTACAATGCCGGTTTATTTAAATGCGCTATCAGGTAAAGGTGTCCATGTCGTTACGGTCAACGAGTACTTAGCTTCTCGTGATGCGAACGAAATGGGTAAGGTGTATGAGTTTCTCGGTTTAACCGTTGGACTTAATTTAAACAGCTTATCAAAAGAGGAAAAACGCGCAGCATATGCAGCAGATATAACGTATTCTACGAATAATGAGCTAGGATTTGATTACTTGCGTGATAATATGGTTCTTTACAAGGACCAAAAAGTTCAACGACCTCTACACTTTGCTGTTATTGACGAGGTGGATTCAATTTTAATTGATGAAGCACGTACACCTCTTATTATTTCAGGTCAAGCTGCTAAATCGACAAAGCTTTATTTGCAAGCGAATGCGTTTGTTCGCACGCTTCAAAAGGACCAAGATTACACGTATGATGAAAAAACAAAGGTTGTCCAGTTAACAGAGGAAGGTATGAATAAAGCTGAGCGTGCCTTTAATATCGACAACTTATTTGATATTAAACATGTTACGTTAAACCACCATATTAACAATGCGTTAAAAGCACATGTTGTCATGCAACGTGACGTCGATTATGTCGTTGAAGATGGTGAAGTTGTCATCGTTGACCAATTTACTGGTCGTTTAATGAAGGGACGTCGTTATAGTGATGGACTTCATCAAGCAATTGAAGCAAAAGAAGGTCTTGAAATTCAAAATGAAAGCATGACTCTAGCGACGATTACCTTCCAAAACTACTTCCGTATGTACGAAAAGCTTGCCGGTATGACGGGTACAGCCAAAACGGAAGAAGAAGAGTTCCGTAACATTTATAATATGCAGGTAGTGGCAATACCGACGAATAAACCTGTTATTCGTGACGACCGACCAGACCTTATTTATCGTACGATGGAAGGAAAGTTTAATGCTGTCGTTAATGATATTGCAGAGCGTCATTCTAAGGGACAGCCTATTCTTGTCGGTACGGTAGCCGTTGAAACATCTGAGTATATTTCAAGTCTTTTAAAAAGAAAAGGCATTCCACATAACGTATTAAATGCGAAAAACCACGCAAAAGAGGCAGAAATTATTGAACAAGCTGGTCAAAAGGGTGCTGTAACGATTGCGACAAACATGGCAGGTCGTGGTACGGATATTAAACTTGGTGAAGGTGTAAAAGAGCTTGGTGGTTTAGCAGTTATTGGTACAGAGCGACATGAATCTCGCCGTATTGATAATCAGCTTCGCGGTCGTTCGGGCCGTCAAGGGGACCCGGGTGTGACGCAGTTCTATCTTTCCATGGAAGATGAGCTTATGCGCAGATTTGGCTCTGAAAATATGATGAATATGATGGATCGTCTCGGTATGGATGATTCTCAGCCAATTCAAAGTAAAATGGTTTCTCGTGCCGTTGAATCAGCACAAAAACGAGTGGAAGGAAATAACTTTGATGCACGTAAACAGCTTCTTCAATATGATGACGTACTTCGTCAGCAGCGTGAGGTCATCTATAAGCAGCGTAATGATGTGTTAGACTCAGAAAACTTACGTGAAAATGTTGAAGATATGATCAAAGAGACGATTCAACGTGTTGTGGCGACCTATACACCACAAGATGAGCTTCCTGAGGATTGGAACTTAGATGGCCTAGTTGATTGGGTAAAAGCGAATATACTAGATGAAAATACACCATTTGATATTGCTGAAATAAAAGGAAAAGAAGCAGACGAGATAGAGGAAGTTATTTGGGAAAAAACGAAAAAGCGTTATGATGAAAAAGAAGAAGCCTTTGGCGAAGAAAAAATGCGTGAATTTGAGCGTGTCATCGTTTTACGCTCTGTAGATACAAAATGGATGGATCATATTGATGCAATGGACCAGCTTCGTCAAGGTATTCATTTAAGAGCTTACGGACAAACCGATCCGCTCCGTGAATATCAAATGGAAGGCTATTCAATGTTTGAAAATATGGTTGCATCCATCCAAGAGGATGTTACAAAATACATTATGAAAGCAGAAATCCAAAATAATTTACAGCGACAAGAAGTAGCGAAGGGCCAAGCAGTACGTCCAAAAGAAGGAGACGAGTCAGCGAAAAAGAAGCCTGTTCGTAAAAAAGTAAGTGTTGGACGTAATGAACCATGTCCATGTGGAAGCGGAAAAAAATATAAGCATTGCTGTGGACGATAATAGAATGAGAGGTATTGATGCCTCTCTTTTAAATGTTGGCCCTATTAATCATTTCTAAATCATTAGAAGTTGGTTTTGAACAATGAAATTCGCGAGACTCCTGCTGGGAAAGAGAGCGAATTTCAATCCTATAACACATCGGACAGCGAAAAATATAGTTAATAAAAACATCTTAGAGGTGAAGGGAAATGGAATTAGTAGAAATTCGTAACGAACTTGAAAAAATGGCTAAGCGATTAGCGGATTTTAGGGGGTCTCTTTGACTTAGAAGGGAAACAAGCTCGAATTAAAGAATTGGATGAAAAAATGGCCGCTCCTGACTTTTGGGATGACCAAAATGCGGCTCAAGCAGTGATTAACGAAGCAAACGGGCTAAAAGACCTTGTGAATCAATTCAATCATTTACATGAAACATATGAAAACTTACAGGTTTCTTATGAATTAATAAAAGAAGAGCCTGACGATGACCTTCAAGAAGAGCTTGAAAGTGAATTAAAAAGCTTAACAAAAGAAATGAATGAATTCGAGCTTCAACTATTGTTAAGTGAGCCATATGATAAAAACAATGCCATCTTAGAGCTCCATCCTGGAGCAGGTGGAACAGAATCACAAGATTGGGGTTCTATGCTTTTAAGGATGTACACAAGATGGGCAGAGAAAAAAGGCTTTAAAGTAGAAACACTTGACTATCTACCGGGTGAAGAAGCAGGAATTAAAAGTGTAACGCTTTTAATTAAAGGTCATAATGCCTACGGTTATTTAAAAGCGGAAAAAGGTGTTCACCGACTTGTCCGCATTTCACCATTTGATGCTTCTGGTAGAAGACATACATCATTTGTTTCTTGTGAGGTTATGCCAGAGTTTAACGAAGAAATCGATATTGAAGTACGAAATGAAGATCTAAAAATCGATACGTACCGTTCGAGTGGTGCTGGTGGTCAGCACGTTAATACGACCGATTCAGCTGTGCGTATTACACACATTCCAACGGGAATTGTCGTGACATGTCAAACAGAACGTTCACAGATTAAAAACCGTGAACGTGCGATGAAAATGTTAAAAGCTAAGCTTTATCAACAAAAAATTGAAGAAAAAGAGAAAGAACTAGCAGAAATTCGCGGTGAGCAAAAGGAAATTGGTTGGGGAAGCCAAATTCGTTCATATGTTTTCCATCCTTACTCTTTAGTAAAAGACCATCGTACAAATGTGGAAATCGGAAACGTCCAATCTGTGATGGATGGAGAAATTGATAACTTTATAGATGCCTATTTACGCTCACAATTAAAATAAAACTTTTTATGTGATTTCTTGCAAAAAAGCAGGAAATTGTCATTTTAATCTTTAATTTACTATAAAAGTTTGAAAGATCAGCTTTTGTTTAGGCTCTTTTCGTAGAAGTATTGTTGCTTTTTTAATAGGTTTTAGTAGCGAAAGGCGGCGACTCCTGCGGGTACAGTACGAGTCGAAGACCCCACGGACGAGCTTGCGAGTCGAGGAGGCTGATAGAAAAGCGAAGGCGATTGAAGAGCGTCGTACGAACGGGAGATTCGTTCGCTAGACGCTAGGAGCCGAAGCTAGACAGGCCGTGCCCGCTGAAAGGTCCGCCTGAAGTGATATAAATATTTAATCATAAGAAAAAACAACAACCTTTAAGAAACAGTCTTTACTTAAAATTTTTTCATATTTGATACAAAAAATGAACCAAAAGATGTACATTTTACGTCAAATGGATTGAAGGTTAAATCAACAATGAAGGGTGAACAAACATGTGTGGATTTATTGGGGTAATTCGAAAAGAGCCAAAACAAAAAACAGAAGAACAACAAAATCTATTTAAAGCAATGAATGATCTCATTATTCATCGTGGCCCTGATGATGAAGGATATTATGAAGATGATATGATTAGCTTTGGCTTCCGCCGGTTAAGCATTATTGATATAGAAAATGGTCATCAGCCACTTTCTGATGAAACGGAACGATATTGGATTATTTTTAATGGGGAAATCTATAATTATGTTGAATTAAAACAAGAGCTCCTTGAAAAAGGATATACCTTTCAAACTGATTCCGATACCGAAGTATTGTTAACGGCTTACCAAGAATATGGATTTGATACGGCGAAAAAGTTACGTGGTATGTTTGCCTTTTTAATTTGGGATAAGGATGAAAAAGTTTTATATGGAGCACGTGATCCATTTGGTATTAAACCTCTTTATTATTATGAAACAGATAACGAAATTTATTTTGCATCTGAGAAGAAAAGTATTTCTCTTTTATTAGAACAAGAAGAAATTCATCATGAAGCACTTCAACATTATTTAACATTCCAATATGTTCCGGAACCAGAAACGATGACAAAAGGAATCCAAAAGGTGCTTCCAGGACATTCTTTTGTAGTTAAACAAGGTGAATCGATTTCTATTCATAAATATTGGCAGGCTCACTTTAATCCTAGCCAACAACCGGAAGAAGAATTAATACAAGAAATTCAGGATGTATTACGCGATTCTGTTAAAGCTCATATGAGAAGTGATGTTCCAGTTGGCTCATTTTTATCAGGTGGAATTGACTCATCTTTTATTGCAGCATTAGCTAGAGAAATAAATCCAAATATTAAAACGTTCTCTGTTGGTTTTGAAAGAGAAGGATATAGTGAAATTGATGTGGCAAAAGAAACAGCCAATGCTTTAAACATTGAAAATATTCATTATGTCATTTCACCAAAGGAGTATATGGAAGAACTTCCGAAAGTTATTTGGCATATGGACGATCCGTTAGCAGATCCTGCTGCCGTTCCCCTTTATTTTGTTGCCCGTGAGGCTCGAAATCATGTCACGGTTGTTTTATCAGGGGAAGGTGCTGATGAGCTTTTTGGAGGTTATAACATTTATCGAGAACCTTATTCCTTACGAATGTTCCAATCAGTACCTGAAAAAATGAAGCAGACATTAAAATGGATGGCTTATTGGATGCCAGAAGGAATGAAAGGAAAGAGCTTTATTATACGAGGGTGTACACCGCTTGAAGAACGTTACATCGGAAATGCCAAAATGTTTGAGGAAGCGGAAAAAGCTCGTCTCATTCGTCATTTTGATGAAAAGAAAGAATACCAAGCGATCACAAAGCCAATTTACAATGAAGCTACACAATATGATGATGTAACAAAAATGCAATTTGTCGATATTCATACATGGCTTCGTGGAGACATTTTATTAAAAGCAGACAAAATGACGATGGCTCATTCTTTAGAGCTACGCGTCCCATTTTTAGATAAAAAAGTATTTGAAGTTGCATCGAAAATCCCGTCTCATTACAAAATTGCCGACCAAACGACTAAATCGATTTTACGAAAGGCCGCTAAAGGAATTGTGCCAGAGCATGTCTTAAATCGAAAAAAGCTAGGGTTCCCAGTTCCAATTCGCCATTGGATAAAAAATGAAATGTATGAATGGGCAAAAGAAATTATTCGTGAAAGTGAAACAGATCATCTTTTAAACAAGGTATACATTCAAAAATTATTAGATGAACATTGTCAAAATAAGTTGGACCATAGTCGAAAAATTTGGACCGTTCTTATCTTTATGATTTGGCATCAAATCTTCGTTGAAGGGAAATATTCTTTTGTTCAAGATAAAAAAGAAGAAAAAGATGTTGTTTTCTCATAAGAGAGGGGTGGCCTTTTATGTGAGGTCACTCCTTTTGTCTTATGTACAGTTAATAAACAGGAAAATGTTTCTTGAATGAAAAATGTCACCAAAGCCTTAAACTAAAGTAACTCTATCGATTCGGAGGTTTTGGTGTGAAATGGAATAAAGTACTTTCCGAAAGGCAAATGGATATTTTCTATATTTTAGCAGGCTCTGCGTTTGTAGCCATTGCTTTTAATTTATTTCTCTTACCAAATGATATAGCCTCTGGGGGAGTAAGTGGTATTAGTACCATCACCTATGAGCTTTTCCGAATCGAACCGGCTTATGTACAATGGGGCCTTAATATTCCATTGTTTATGGCAGGAGTTTTATTACTAGGGAAAAAATTTGGGGCAAAAACGTTACTTGGAACTCTTTTTTTACCATTTGTCGTTTTTATCACTCGAAATGTTGAGCCTGCGACAGCTGAACCGCTATTAGGTGCAATATTTGGTGGTATGGGAGTCGGATTAGGTCTTGGACTTGTTTTTAGGGGAAGAGCATCAACAGGTGGGACGGATTTAGCTGCACAAATTATTCATAAATTTACCGGACTATCTTTAGGGTTTAGTGTTGCTTTTATTGATGGGTTAATCGTTCTTACTGCTGCTCTTGTTTTTAACTTAGAAAAGGGTTTATATGCTCTTGTCGGTTTATATGTAACAAGTAAAACGATTGATATTGTTCAAGTGGGATTTTCTCGTTCGAAAATGGTTATGGTCATTACAAATGAAGAAAAAAGAGTGAAGGCTGCCATACTACATGAAGTCGACAGAGGGGTAACGAAAATAGAAGCACAAGGTGGATATACGAATCATATTCGCCCAATGCTTATGTGTGTTGTCCATCAGTCACAATTCACAAAATTGAAACAATTGGTAAAAACCATTGACCCGTCTGCATTTATCGTCGTTATGGATGCATCAGAGGTTCTTGGAGAAGGGTTTAAACCGTCTTAAATAGGTTATAATAACCTTGAGTTCCAAATTTTTTAGGGGGAGTGTAAGATGAAACTTAAACTGAAATTATCGGCTTTCTTATTAGGGGCTACATTTGTTTTAGCAGCTTGTGGTGGCGCTGGAGATAAAGACAATGCCAATGATCAAGGTGACCAAGGTGGAGAAGCTCCTGTAGCAACAGCTCAAGCAGAAGAATTATACCAACAAAACTGTGCAAGCTGCCATGGTCAAAACCTGGAAGGTGTCGCAGGTCCAAAATTACAAAATATTGGATCTAAGTATAGTAAAGATGAAATTCAAAACATTATTTTAAATGGCCAAGGTGCTATGCCAAAAGGGCTTTTACAAGGTGATGAAGCAGCGGCTGTCGCACAATGGTTATCAGAAAAGAAATAACATGAAAGAAGCAAGGGTGTTTGTACCCTTGCTTTTTCTTATACTTATTTTTCTATACTTATTATTATTTTAATAATATTATTAGGGAGCTAAATTAGTAATTTATTTTTGAAATAAAAGTATTATTTGACAAAAAAACTATATTAGTACAATATTCGACAAAATATTGCATAATTTGACTTTTTTTGATACAATCATCACGGTTAAAATGACCTATAAATATTAATTAATTAAATACTCATATGGGCAAACCTGTTGAAAAGCAGGGGCGCAAAGCTAAAGGGCCTAAGGTTTTATACTATGGCAGCCAGTTGCAAATAAGAAACTTTTGGTGCCCTTTGCTTTCAAAGGGTTTATTTTTTTGTCTAAAAATAAGGTGTAAAATATGAGTACTTTAAAGATTTATTTATGGAGGATAGTAGTATGATAATGTTATTTATGCATTTTTAGGAGGAGATAATTCCTTTATTTGAAAAGAACTCTTTTTGTATTTTTAGTGAAGAAAATATTATGTAATATTAATCTGTATAGGTTGACCGGTTTTAGGTGAAAAGGAGTGACATTCATTGAACGAAAAAGATAATATTCGTATTGAGCATTTATTAGATGCGAGCTTTAATAAAATTTATTCTAATATAGAACAATTGTTTTCTATTGACGAAAAAAATATGGATTATAAAACCTACTTAAATGTAAGAAGAGTTAAAATTGAATTATTAGAAGAATTAAAAGCATTAGAATTCTTATATAAAGGGTCTTTTAAAATGGAGAGGAGAAGACATATATCTTCTAGTTAAAGCAGCTAAGAATCAACATCTCCTCTTAGTTAGCTCAATTAAAGTAATTTTTTTCTGAAAGTTCTATGTTTAAATCAGATGTTGATTAAATCTTTAGGAGATGAATATTAAAAATCTCCTAGTATACCTTAAATGTTGTGTAATAAAAGAATTAATCTTCGCATATTTCCTCGTATAACGCTCCTCCAACATTCGTTCCCATTTCATGTGAAAAAATAATTAATGATATTCAAATATTGTATCTGATGGAATTAATTTTATAATCAAAAATCGAATTCTTTCTTTTACAATTGAAATGGGTGACAATTTTCAGCATTTTACGAGATTGAAATAAAATTGTAATATGAAAAAGTCTAACTTTGACGAAAAATGATGTTATAATTGTTTTTGTGGAATTGCCTTTAAAAATGCTCATTTATATATAACGTTTCATATTGAATATAGTTTCATTTTTCAAAAAATAACGGACAAAAAACTTTAGGTGATAACATGATTGAAATGAAAGATGTTTATAAAACTTATCCGAACGGTGTACTAGCAGTTAACGGAATAAGTATTAAAATAAATCAAGGTGAATTTGTTTATGTGGTAGGTCCTAGTGGAGCTGGGAAATCAACCTTTATTAAAATGATGTATCGGGAAGAAAAGCCAACAAAAGGCAGCATTGTCATAAACGGTGTAGCACTAGAAAGTTTAAAAGATCGTGAAGTTCCTTATTTACGAAGAAAAATTGGTGTTGTCTTCCAAGACTTTAAGCTACTACCTAAGTTAACTGTTTATGAAAATGTTGCTTTTGCACTTGAAGTCATCGGTGAATATCCGAAAAACATTAAAAAGCGAGTGTTAGATGTTTTAGACCTTGTTCAACTAAAGCATAAAGCTCGCTTTTTCCCTGATGAATTATCTGGTGGAGAACAGCAGCGTGTTTCGATTGCTCGATCCATTGTCAATAATCCATCTGTTCTCATTGCGGATGAGCCAACTGGTAACTTAGATCCAGATACATCATGGGAGATTATGAGAATTTTAGAAGAGATTAATAATAGAGGTACAACGATTTTAATGGCGACACATAATAAAGAGATTGTAAACACGATTCGTAAGCGTGTTATTGCTATTGAAGACGGAAAAATTGTGCGTGACGAGGCAAGAGGGGAGTATGGCTTCTATGATTAACAACATTGGACGTCATTTGCGTGAGAGCTTAAAGAGCTTAGCCCGAAATGCATGGATGACAATTGCATCTGTCTCTGCCGTTACCGTTACGCTTCTTCTAGTCGGTACTTTTCTTGTGATTATGCTTAATTTAAACCATATTGCAACAAAAATTGAAAAAGATGTCGAAATTAAGGTACTGATTGATGTAACGGCGAAAAAAGAAGAGCAGGATCAATTGAAAAAACAGATAGAAAATATATCGAAAGTAGAAAGTGTTGAATTCTCTTCAAAAGATGAAGAGTTAGAAAATTTAATCAGTAGTTTTGGTGAAGATGGAGAAGCCTTTAAGCTTTTTGAGCAGGAAAATCCTTTAAATGACGTATTTATTGTTAAAGCAGAGATTCCAGAAGATACACCTGAAGTTGCAGAAAAAGTTAGATCATTTGATTTTGTTTCAGATGTAGAATACGCAGAGGATACGGTTAAAAAGCTGTTTAGAGTAGTGAATACAGGTCGTAACATTGGACTTGTGTTAGTTATTGGACTTGTCTTTACAGCGATGTTTTTAATTTCCAATACAATAAAGGTTACGATTTTTGCAAGAAGACGAGAAATTGAGATTATGAGACTCGTTGGTGCAACGAATTCGTTTATTCGCTGGCCGTTTTTCTTAGAAGGTCTTTTCCTCGGTGTGCTAGGAGCCATTATTCCAATCGTCTTTCTTGTTATAACCTATAACCGTTTAGTTGAATGGGCTACCCCTTATATCAGTGGTTCCTTTGTCGAGCTTTTACCACTTTATCCGTTTATCATTCAAATTTCCTTGATTTTAATTTTAATAGGAGCTTTTATCGGAATTTGGGGAAGCTTGATGTCTGTAAGAAAATTCTTAAGAGTATAGATAATCACTGTATAGTTCGACTCACAGTTTATAGACAAAAACTTTACTAATATGGTTTAGAAACATTCTTCTGAGATTAGCAGTGTTAAAGACTGCTAATCTTCCAATACATAATTTGTCCGTAAAAAAGCTGGGGAGGAACAGAATCGTGAATAAGAAATGGATTTCTCTTGGTCTTGCCTTTGTCCTTGGGACAAGCAGTGTTATAAGCGTTTCTGCACAAGATTTCGATGCCAAAAAAGCTAAAATTAATCAAGAACGATCGTCAGTTCAATCAGATATTAACAGTAAAAAAAGTGAGATTGAAGAGTTAGAAGCTAAAGAAAAAGAAATAAATGCACAAATTAATCAATTAGATCAAAAACTAACAGAAACAGGAAATAAAATACATGAAAAAGAAATGCAAATAGAAGAAACGAAAGCGAAAATTGAAGAATTAAGAAAACAAATTGAAGAGCTTCAAAAGCGTATCGAAGAACGAAATGAATTATTAAAAGAGAGAGCTCGTTCTCTTCAGGAAAGTGGGGGAGCAATCAGCTACATAGACGTATTATTAGGTGCAAAAAGCTTTAGTGATTTTATTAGCCGTATTACTGCTGTGACAACACTTGTAGAAGCAGATAAACAAATTATGGAAGAGCATCAAAGAGATAAGCAATTAAAAGAGGAAGCAGAAGCGAACCTTACGAAAGAGTTGAATGAATTAAGCCAAGCTTTAACGGAATTACAAACATTAAGGAAACAGCTTGATGCTCAAATAGAAGAAAAGAATAAGCTATTAAATGACATTCGAGAAGAGCAAGAGCATGCGATGGAAGAGCTTGAAGAATTAGAAGACCAAGAAGCATTTTTAGCCGAACAAGCAAGAATTATTGAACAGCAAAAGCGCGAATATGAACGCCAATTAGCAGAACAAAGAAGAAAAGCACAACAAGGGCAATCCTCCTCACCTTCTTCTAGTTCATCTGCTAAAGGAGACTTTATTTGGCCAACTGCAGGTGTTGTGACATCAGGCTACGGTGCACGTTGGGGAAGTATCCACCATGGTATTGATATTGCCAAAAGAGGTACGGTACCAGTTTATGCTGCAGCTAGTGGTACAGTCATACGCTCCTACTATTCTAGCAGCTACGGGAACGTTGTCTTTATTTCACACAACATAAACGGACAAGTCTATACAACAGTATATGCTCACTTAAGTAGCCGAGCTGTATCTAGTGGTCAGCGAGTAAGCCAAGGCCAATTCTTAGGATACATGGGTAATACGGGGCGTTCCTATGGACAGCATTTACACTTTGAAGTACATAGAGGACCATGGAATGGCGGAAAAACAAACTCGATTAATCCACTAAGTGTTTTACCGTAAAGAAATTATTAAGTGATAAAACACAACTTGTCTTTCTTTTGAAAGGCAACGTTGTGTTTTTTTTAATATTTCAGTATTTATATCATTTTTACTAAGGAATAAATCTATACATATTGTAATTTGATGTCTAGCTCCAAGTGACATCGTCTTAGGATCGCTTCGGCCCTGCTGTGGCGGCTCTCGTCCTTCTCGCAGGTCCTCTCAGCGCACTTCGCCGATAGGTTGGCGCTTTGCACTCTTCTTATCAAGGAGAGTGCTTTAAGTGGTGATTCATTTACATTTGGAAAGAAGAAAGGATAAGTAAGATATAAAAGAAGGGCGAGAAAGTGGGAGTTTGAAAATTACAAACCTTGGTTAACTGTTAGGAATGTACAATCAAATGGTAGAGTTACAAGATTCAACTCATTTTCCAAAAGATATTCTTAGAACACAAGGGAGAATTCATAGGATTTAATTCTAATAACAGTGATAACTTAGCAATTTACCTTTAACCCACTTATTGTTTCTAGACAATTATACACGTCCCTTCTATAAATCTCGCATATTAGAAAACCATTTGTTATTAGTTATTGAAAAAATATACCATTTTTTGGATAATTAAAATACGAACCCTTCATAATTCTGTGTTGTATGAAAAAAACTTTCAGCAGGGAAGAGAAACCTAGGGAGGAAACCTGTTATGTATGAATATGAATTTGTTACAGTAAGTGTCGGATCAATAAGTGGGAAAGCCAAGGAGGATTACAAGGAAATTATCAAGGATTACGCAAAAAAGGGATGGCGTTTGAAGCAAATTGTAACACCTCCTTTTGGGGCAGGGGGCCAAGCCTTGTATTTGGACATCATTTTTGAGAGAGAAAAATAAAATTGAATTTGAACCCTGATTGGACATGGTTCATTTTTTACACGCCAATCACTTACTAAAGAGGGATGTGTGCGATTGGAGTCGAAGAACAGTCGGAACTTGATTGGTAAAGCTTGCTTTAGAAGGTCATACCTAGCTATTCCCACCATCAGTCCGACTGATTTCACTCCTCGTGAAGCTCCGTGCTACCAACCCTTGTTTAAATATTTTCAAAAACACGTTCAGTTTCATTCTACCCACCTCTTCCAAAGATGCATCGTTTAGTGTGACGAGAAAAACTTAATGGTTAATTATTACGGAGATTTATTATAACTACGCTATTTAATGTAGGTTGCTTGGGATAGGGTGTTAAAAAATGTTTCAAAAATTGAATAATACTATTGACAATTGGTAGAATTTTCTGTAAGATATTCTTGGTGTTATATTAAACGAAAAAAAGGAGGTCACGTATCATGAAAACAATTCAAATCGCTCGTCATCAACAACAAAACTTTATATATCAATACGTGACCGATAATGTGTGCTTTTTTTAAAGGAATGAATGAAGAATAGTTGCTAGTCTACACAGGTCACGTATAGAATCGTGAGCTGTGTTTTATTTAACATGGGATAAAAGTTTCTTTATTCTATATATAAACACATCGCAAGCTCGCGGTGTGTTTTTTTGTTTCTTTTATTCAAAAGCAGTTTGAAAAACGAAATCGTAGTGGGAAACCTCGAAATTGAAGTTCCAACTAGCAAAAGTAATTTATTTAAGACAATGTTCATACCGAAGCATTCGCTTCGTGTATATAAAAAATTATTTTAATGGAGGTAGATGTAAATGAAAATTCTGTTAACGATTTATGCAAAGTTTGAAGGAGATTTCGATGGTGGATAACGGATTTAAATGAAAAAACGAAATGTGGTGAAAAAATGAGGTTAAAAGATTGGGATCGAAATTTGAAAATTCGCCTATTTGGTGAAGGGACATTTAATATATTGTTTTGGATGTTTTTTCCGTTTATGTCGATTTATTTTGCAGATGCGTTTGGAAAAGGGAAAGCAGGCTTTCTTTTAATCCTTTCTCAATGCTTTGCTGTTATAGCAAATTTAATGGGTGGGTATTTTGCTGACCAAATAGGACGTAAGAAGATGATGGTATGGTCCTTTTTTGGGGCAGGTTGTTCCTTTATTTTATTTGCATTAGGAAATTCACCTTGGGTCAATTCACCTGTTCTATCATTTATTGCTTTTTCGCTTTTAGGGATATTTAACATGTTATATTGGCCAGCAAGTCATGCAATGGTTGCTGATGTTGTACCTGAAAAGGACCGAAATACTGTGTTTGCAGTTTTTTATACAACCGTGAATATTGCTGTTGTTTTAGGACCTATTTTAGGTAGTGTGTTCTTTTTCCAATATCGTTTTCAGCTACTTCTAGCTGCAACGATTACAAGCTTTATTTTTACATTTGTCTTGCATCATTTTTTACGTGAGACTTTACCGAAAAAGAAAAAACTAGAATCAAATGTCGAAAAGAAAAAATGGTACAATTACTTACAAGAACAGCTTAAATCGTACCGAGTGATTATAACCGATAAAGTATTTGCTTTATTTATTCTAGCTGGTATTCTTGTTGCTCAAACCTTTATGCAGCTTGACTTATTAATTGCCGTTTATGTCTCAGAGGTTGTGCCGGAGCAAACATTTTTAAACTTTACGTTATCCGGTAAAGAAATTTTTGGATGGTTAGTATCTGAAAATGGATTACTTGTCGTGTTGTTTACGGTTGCGATGACAAAATTTATGAGCCGTTATAAAGATAAAACGGCATTTATCTTATCGTCCTTCACTTACGGTGTAGGTATGATGATGTTTGCTCATACAAAAAGTGTTTTAGGGTTATTATTTGCAATGCTTATTTTTACAGCAGCGGAATTAATGGTCGTCGGTGTACAGCAAGGCTTTGTTTCAAAGCTAGCACCAGAAAATTTACGTGGGCAATATTTTGCAGCTGCTGACCTGCGCTTTACTGTTGGAAGAACCATTGCGCCAATGGCTATCTTACTTTCAAGCTTGTATGGATTTCAAGTAGCCTTTTATAGTATTGCAGCTCTAGCTTTTATTAGTGGTTTTCTATATTCCATTATGTTTAAGATGATGGAAAGAAAATTGAAGCAACCAATGAGAGTGCAAAACTCTCAAGCGTAACCTATAAAAAGGGGCTTTCCAAAAAGAACAGCCCCTTTCATAGTAAACTAAATTCGGTTGATTTTATTTCGGTGGCGGACGCTTTCCGCGGGCATGGCCTGTCTAGCTCCGGCTCCTAGCGTCTAGCGAACGACCCTCTCCCTACCCTACGATAAGTCGATATCTGCTCGTTTTTCTCGCAGTATCTCCTTTATCTCAGTACGGGAGAGTCTCCCGTTCGTACGTCGCTGGGCAGTCGCCTTCGCTTTTCTATCAGCCTCCTCGACTCGCCAGCTCGTCTGTGGGGTCTTCGGCTCGTGCTGTTCCCTAAAGGATAGCCGCCACCTTCATTTCAATCAACCAATCTCCATTACAGATTCTATAATTATTTCAAAAAAACGTGTGTTTTTTCTCCTCAACCTTTATTTTAGCGACTTATCGGAAAGTCCCTTTTTTAACATACAGCTAAATTCTTCCTCAGAAATGACTTGTATACCATTTCTTTTTAATAGGGCTGCCGTTACTCCATCCCCATTTATTTTCTTACCGTTAAACTCCCCATTATAAATCATTGTACTTCCACAAGAAGGACTATTTTCTTTAAGGACGACTAAAGTTGCATGGACCTCTTTTGCCGTTTTTAAAGTAGCATACGCGCCTTTTATAAACATTTCTGTAACGTCTTTTCCCCACTTGTCGACAACCTTTGCTTTTCCATTTAAAACATCTTCTCCGCTTCCTCCAATGATTTCAGCGGGCTCTCTCGGAGTAGAAAGGCCACCGAGTATTTCGGGACATACAGTTATAGCCTTCTTTTCTTCTACTAATTGCTTTATTTTTTTATTTAAACAATGTGTACCATTGTATCTTACTTCTAATCCAGCTAAACAGGAGCTCACTAATATCATGGTATCACCTCAATTAAAAGTATATCACCTTCACTTATGATTTACGATTCTAAGCTGTTTTTTTAAACGACCTCCATACATGAGAAGTACAAGCTATGCATATATTAAAAGAAACAAAATCGTTTCCAAAAATGTAAATGTCGTCATTTTTATCCAGAAGAAAGGAAGGCTATAGATATGAACCGAAAATTGCTGACAGTCGTATTCACATTGCTGATATTAGTGGGTGGAATTAGTTTTTATGCTATATTTCATGACGTAAAACAAATGGAGCAAGAAGCTGTACCTACCATGTCATTTGCAAAAGATCAGGAAGAATTAGTGGATAATCCCGAATTCGAAAAAATAATCCGTGCATATGAGTTGATTTCTGAAAAGTATGTCGAAGAAATTGATGAAAAAGAATTATTAGAAGGGGCCATTCAAGGAATGTTATCCGCTCTTGAAGACCCTTATTCTGTTTATATGGATAAGCAAACAACGGAGCAATTCACCCAATCTTTAGGTTCTACTTTTGAAGGAATTGGTGCTGAAGTTGGGATGAATAATGGCAAAATTATTATTATATCCCCTTTTAAAAACTCTCCAGCAGAAAAAGCTGGTTTAAAGCCTAATGATGAAATTATTGAAATTGATGGAAAATCTATTGAGGGACTAAACTTACATGAGGCTGTTTTAAAAATTCGTGGAAAAAAAGGAACGACTGTTATGATTACTGTTCAACGGCCTGGACATACAGATCCACTTCAATTTAAAGTAAAGCGTGAACAAATTCCAATTAAAACCGTGTATAGCTCACTTGAAAAGAAAAACGGGAAAAAGATTGGCATCATGGAGATCACTTCTTTTTCTGAAAATACGGCAAAAGATTTTCATGAAAAGCTTTCGGAATTAGAAAAGAAAAAGATTGATGGTCTTGTCATTGATGTGAGAGGGAATCCTGGGGGCTATTTACAATCGGTTGAAGAGATTTTAAAACAATTTATTCCGAAAGATAAGCCGTATATTCACATTGAAGACCGAAATGGAAACCGCCAATCGTATTTTTCCGACAATAAAGACAAAAAGCCTTATCCCATAACTGTTTTAATTGATAAAGGAAGTGCTTCAGCTTCCGAAATTTTAGCAGGTGCGATGAAGGAAGCTGGAGGATATGACATTGTCGGTGAAACATCATTTGGAAAAGGAACCGTTCAACAAGCGATTCCAATGGAAGACGGAAGTCATATTAAATTAACTCTTTATAAATGGCTGACACCAGTTGGAAATTGGATACACAATAAAGGAGTTGAACCGACCGTACCTGTAGAGCAGCCTGAGTATTTTAAAGCACCACCCCTACAAATTAAACAAGTGTTAAAAAAGGATATGAACAACGAACAAGTCGAAATTGCCCAACAATTATTGTCTGGATTAGGCTTTGAAACAGGAAGAAATGATGGATACTTTGATGAAAATACGGAGGTTGCTGTGACAGCATTTCAACAAATTCATCATCTACCGATTACCGGAGAGATTGATAAACAAACGGCATTTCTACTAAATGAACAAGTTCAAAAAGAAAGAAAATCTAAAGATAAAGATTTACAAATGCAAACAGCTATTCAATTGTTACTAAATAATTAACAGGAAACGACTCTCTTGAATGTTAGAGGGTCGTTTCATTTATTATGAGAGTTTTCGAAAATGACTGTTGTTTTTTGATTTTTTCGCTTCAGGCGGACGCTTTCCGCGGGCGATCCGCGAGCCTCCTCGTGCTAGCGCACTGCGGGGTCTCGCCTGGCTCGCTGTTCCCGCAGGAGTCGCCGCCTTTCGCTATTAAAATCATACTGAACAATGTAAAATGCATTTTGGAAATTTGAAAACATGATTTAGGGGATTTCGCTGTTAAATTTAGAAGTATTCACTATTTTTTATGTTTTGTAGTTATCATATCATTTTAAATTAACATCATTAGTAAATTCACTATAAATAGTTACTTTATGTTAAAATAATATAGTAATTACTTTCATATCATTTATTACCATTTCTTCTCCCCATTTATTAATGAAAAATATAAAAGAAGGATGGTTATTCCATTGGGAAAAAGATCTAGTACGATTCGAAAAGAAAACTATCAAAACTTATTACATGAATTTAAAGAGAAAGATCATATGTATTATTTATCAAATGCTAAAACCTTTAAAGGAATTCAATATTTTTGTATGTATTTAGCAAATTATACTGACATTAAAAACTTGAATGAAATTGATCAAACATCAGTAGAAAATTTTTTGAAATATTTGTTAAATAATCAAAAAAGGTATGATTTGTCTTTGGCTGATATTAAAAAGACTTTAACCGTTATCCATGATGTTACAAATGTGTCTTCGTCAGACCATCTTTTTGATTTTTCATTATCCAATCTATCACTTTGGGCTAATCTTAAATAAATGGATGATTCTAGGGGAATGAATTTGGTAGAATAAAAGAAAAAAGATTTTTGCTCAAGGTGGTGGGTCGATTGGTAGAGCAATGGTTCATTGAGGGGCTCTATAGTATTGGTCGATTTTTCCTTCATCCTTTCACATATTTCTTACTCCTATTCTCATTCATACTAGGATATTATCGAGTAAAAAAGGAGCGGAAATCGTTCCATATACGCGTCTACGACACATTTGAAGATATTCGCTATACATATTCTAAGGGAATCGGGATTGGTCTTATTATATCTTTTGTCACGCTCCTATTAGGACTTTCCCTTCCATTTGGAACCATTGTTTTATGGACAATCTTAACATTTATTATATGCTTAACGTTTCAGCCAAGATGGCTCTCACCTGTTTTTACAGTTGGTGGAACCATTTTTCTTACGGCAGCTTTATTAAAATGGGGAGAAGAGAGCGAACCAATTTACCAGTTCTTCGTTGATATAGATCAAACGAACTTTCAGCTATTATCTCTTTTGCTCGTTCTGATGCTACTTGTGGAAGGAATTTTAATATATAAAACGGCCTCTATTCGTACATCTCCTTCTATCATTAAAAGTAGTCGTGGTTTACCAATTGGGAATCATACAGCTAATCGTACGTGGTTAGTTCCATTAATGCTGTTAGTACCAGGGGGCAACCTTTCGTCACCGGTTTCTTGGTGGCCTGTTTTATCGATAGGCGATCAAACCTTTCTGTTGATGTTTATACCATTTGTCATTGGCTTTCATCAAAGGGTACAAGGGTCATTACCGAAAGAAAGTATTCAAACAACCGGGAAACGGGTTATTTGGCTAAGTGTTATTTGTTTAATTCCGGCCATTATTGCTATTTGGGTACCTATTTTCTCTTTTATCGTTGCGTTTATAGCTCTTGTTGGTCGGGAATTCATGACAGTTAAACAACGGATGAATGATGATTCGGCTTCTTTTTATTTTTCAAAACGAGATCAAGGATTAGTTGTTTTAGGAACTCTCCCGTCTTCTCCTGGTGAAAAAATGTCACTACAAGTAGGGGAAATTATATTAAAAACGAATGGTCAACCTGTCAAATCAGAGGATGAATTTTACAAAGCACTTCAAAAAAACCGTGCTTATTGTAAGCTGGAAGTTTTAGGTTTAAACGGAGAAATCCGTTATGCACAAGGTGCGTTATATGAAGGAAGTCATCATGAACTCGGAATTTTGTTTGTTCAAGATTATAATAGGTGGGAACAAGAAAGAGCTTCGATTTCGTAATATTAAAAGGTCTACAGCAACTATGGGCTGTAGACCTTTTAATTGAAAATTCGTTACTGTATTTCATGCTTTTCAATATGATAACCATGGTCATCTTTAATGGAACGGACAAACATGGTACCAAATAAAATAGCTAGACCAATGATTGTACCAGGTATCCCAAATGCAAAGTCGTTTTTATAGATGATACTTAAACCAGCTATAAATAAGCCAAAAGACATGATAAACGGTAATATCGATGGATTTGGCATATGAATATCTTGTAAAGGCTCTGCTGGTGTTAACTCTTTATTTCCTTGTTGCTTTTCAATCCACCATGGGTCCATGCCTTTCACAAGAGGTGTTTGTTTGAAATTATATTCTGGTGGTGGTGAAGGTAGTGCCCATTCCAACGTTCTTGCGTCCCATGGGTCATTGACAGCTTTATCTTTTTGCATAAATGTTACGATAATGTTGTAAAGAAATACGGCCGTACCTAATGCCATTAAAATTGCGCCAATGGTACTTATAAAATTTCCCCATTCTAAGCCTTGTCCAGCTAAATACGTAAAAATTCTTCGAGGCATCCCCCATAAGCCTAAAAAGTGTTGGATGAAAAAAGTTAGATGAAAACCAATAAAAAACAGCCAAAAAGAAATTTTCCCCAATCGTTCGTCTAAAATTTTTCCAAACATTTTTGGCCACCAATAATGCAATGCAGCAAATATGGCAAAAGCAACCCCGCCGACAAGTACGTAATGGAAGTGTGCCACAACAAAATAAGTGTCGTGAAATTGATAGTCAGCAGGAGCAACAGCAACCATGACTCCTGTTACACCACCGATTGTAAAGGAAACAATAAAAGCAATCGACCAGAGCATTGCAGCCGTTGTCCGAATATTTCCTCCCCACATAGTTAGTAACCAGTTAAAAATTTTAATTCCAGTCGGAACTCCAATAGCCATTGTTGCTAGAGCAAAAATCGAATTTGCTATTGGTCCCATACCCGTTGTAAACATATGGTGGGCCCATACCATAAATCCTAAAAACCCGATTAATACTGTCGCAAAAACCATGGAAGTGTAACCAAATAATCGCTTTTGAGAAAAGGCTGGTATCGTTTCTGAAAAAATTCCAAAGGCCGGAAGCATTAATAAATACACTTCAGGGTGGCCAAAAATCCAAAATAAATGCTCCCATATGATCGAATTTCCACCTAATGAAATATTAAAAAAGGCGGTTCCAAATAAACGATCGAACATGAGAAAGGCTAAAGCAACTGTTAAAACAGGAAAGGCAAACAATATTAAAGCAGAGGACACAAATGTTGCCCAAGTAAAAAGTGGCAACCGCATAAACGACATTCCTGGGGCACGCATATTAATAATCGTTGTTAAAAAGTTAATCGCTGAAATGAGGGTTCCTAATCCAGATATTTGCAAGCCTACTGTATAAAATTCGGTTCCATGAACAGGGTTTTCCATCGCAAGTGTTGTATAAGATGTCCATCCTGCATCTGGTGCCCCCCCTAAAAACCAGCTTAAATTTAATAAAAGGCCACCAAATAAAAAGAGCCAAAAGCCTAGTGAATTCAAAAATGGAAATGCAACATCTCGAGCTCCAATTTGCAGAGGAACAATCGCATTCATAAACGCAAATAAAATCGGTGTTGCGGCTAAAAAAAGCATCGTTGTCCCGTGCATCGTTAATAGCTGATTATAAAATCCCGCACTGACAAATTCATTTTGTGGATACATAAGTTGAATCCGAATATATAATGCTTCCATACCTGCTAACAAAAAAAAGAAAAGTCCAGCAAATAAATACATATGGGCAATTTTTTTATGGTCAACCGTTGTTAAATAGTCTAAAACAATATTTTTTTTGTAAACGGAAGTCGTTGCCATCAAAAACCCTCCATCTAATTGATATATTTTCCATCCTCATTTTGTGCAAACTTTTTCCTTTTATTCATTTATTAAAAGATTTATCTTCTTTTGAAGATTTCCCTAACCATCCTGCTACATTGATTGGATCAATGACATGTTCCCGTTTACTCCATTTTCCAAACCAATAAGCAATTAAGACTAAGCTAACGACATAATACCCCCCTAAAAAAATAAGAGTACCCCATAATATATCTAATTGAGAGTGAGCATGAAGATGTTTAACAGTAGGTTCTTTTGATAAATAAATTGGATACATGATAAAGGTGATAATGATCATATTTAAAAAAAGATGTGTAATTTTTTCTTTCTCCCTCTCTTTTTGTTGGATAAAAAAAGTAGAGAACATCAAGCTCCACCATAGAACGTAAACACTAATCGTGATGATAAGCTTTAAGGAAATGGAAAAGAAAAGCGGTAAATGAGTGCTTGCATATAGAATGAGTAGAAAAAAGAAAATCCATTTCGATATTTGAGGCTTCACAATAAATAAAAGTGGTTTACGAAGTCGATAATGCCAAAAAAGTCGCTGTAAAAAGGAATCCAATCCTAAAAGAATAAAAGGGGGAATGACAAACCAAATCATCATATCATAAAACATGTCAAACATCACACTATTGTTATTCAATACTAACGAAAAAGCATTGACGAAAAAAAATAAAACAACGCCCAGATAAAAGGATAGTTGTTTTCCGATTGGAATGAACTTCGTCTTGGTAGACTTGTAATACAGAATTGATACAACACATTCCATTAAAATGAAGGCAACCAACAAAAAGATAGAAATGTCAAAAGATAAGTGTTCCATATTCATAATCCTTTCCTCTTGCATTTATCAACCTTAATTTGTTTATTATGGTAACAAAATATACGTTTTTTTTGATGAATGAAGATATCTATGAAAGGTTGAAATATGTTTTGTTTCTTTCATAAAATTGAAATGTTATGATGAAACAAAAAGCTTGATTGGAACGGGGTTTAACATGACTAGAAAAAAGAAGTTTAATGAAGAGTCGATTATGAAAGCAACTGAAGATTTATTGCTAGAGCGGGGTTATGACCATTTCCATTTTAAAGCGCTTGCAGAAAGGCTAGAAATTTCAAGAAGTACAATTTATGAATACTATGCGAATAAAGAAGAGCTTATTAAAGCTTATATGCAAAGAGTGATGAACTCCATCTTTGTTGAATTAATGGAAATCGAATCCATTGAATCTCCTCTTGATCAATTAAAACAATTACTAAACCTTTTCTTACGATATTACAAGATTCGTCATGTTTTTCACAGTCCTGAAGTCGTTTTTTCAGAAAATATGCAGGATATGATGAAGGATTTACAAAAGATTAGAGAGAAAATTGTTGAGATTATTCAAAAAGGAAAAAAGATGGGTTATTTCCGTTCAGATATTCCAGAAGACTTAATCGTTACTCTCATTTTTTACACGATTGAAATTCCACATTTAAGCCCGAACGGTGATATGGAAGCAACAAGTGAATATCTCTACAAAATTTATGTCGAAGGAATTAAAAATTAAGCAAATTATTTTTAATTGACACAGGTGTCGGTTATCTGTTTTAATGAAACTGACACTTGTGTCAATTTTTATTTTCCAAAAAAGTGTAGAGATGGTAATGTTAAAAACGAAGAAAAAGGGGAATTATGAAATGAATTTTTTAACAAAGTTTAGCTTAAAAAATGCTGTAGCTGTGTTTATCATTTCATTTTTATTCATTTTAGGAGGGCTCTATTCATTTAACAAATTAAAGGTTGACTTGTTACCAAATATTGAATTTCCTCAGTTGTCTGTTGAAATTGTTTACCCTGGTGCCTCACCACAAGACATTCATGAGCAAGTAACGGAAAAACTTGAAAACCGATTGAAGTCTCTTGATGGATTAAAATCGATGCAAAGTTCCTCATTTGAGAGCATTGCTATTATCAATTTAGAATTTCCTTTTAATACAGATATGGATGATGTTGAACAAAAAGTAAATGAATTTATTAGTGATGCCGATCTTCCTGAAAATGTCCAAACAAAGGTGAATCGTTTTTCCTTTGGTTCTTTTCCGATTTATAATATTTCGTTATTTGCCAAAGGAGATGCTGATTTAGAAAGTGTTTTAGAAACTGAAATTATTCCAGAGCTAAATAAAATTGAAGGGATTAATAGTGTTTCAGTAGGTGGTTTAAAGGAAGAAGTTTTACAAATAACAGTCGATAAAGAAAAAGCTCAAAGAGCTGGACTAAGCTTAAGTCAAATTAAAGAGCAAATTAATCAGAAGTATCTATCCTTCCCAGCAGGAAACATTCAAGAGGACGATTTAAATATTCCTATTCGTGTCGAAGAAAGCCTAGATACAATTGAAGATATTGAAAATTTACAGTTATCTTCACCGTTTGCACAAGGAAATGCGAACCCAATTTTATTAAAGGATATTGCAACGGTTGAAAAAATAACAGACCAACCAGAGTTAACACGCTATAACTTAAAAGAATCATTATCAATGGCGATTACGAAAAAACAGGATGCCAACACGGTTGAAGTAGCTAATGAAGTGTTAGATATTTTAAACCAATATAACGACAAGGTCGATTATGCGATTGGCTTTGATTCAGCTGAAGGAATTGAAAAATCAGTTGAAACGTTAATTAAAGAAGGTCTTTTAGGAGCCTTATTTGCATCAGTATCGGTTCTTCTCTTTTTACGAAATGTTCGAGCAACCATTATTGCCATTATATCCATTCCACTTTCACTACTTGTTACATCGATTTTCTTATATCGTCTAGACATTTCATTAAATGTGATGACACTTGGTGGTATGGCCGTTGCAGTTGGTCGAGTGGTGGACGATAGTATTGTCGTTATTGAAAATATTTTTAGACGGGTTCGAAAGACAAAGGAAAAAATGAATGATGAAATCATTATCAGTTCAACAAAAGAAATATTAAAAGCTATTACATCATCGACTATTACAACGGTTGTTGTCTTTTTACCGCTCGGTTTTGTTGGAGGAATTACAGGTGAATTCTTCCTTCCATTTGCACTAACAGTCGTGTTTGCACTTTTAACGTCACTTGTTGTGTCCATTACAATTGTTCCGATTTTGGCTAAATTTTCATTCAAAAAAGTTCCAAAAGAAGAAAAAGAAACTGCTCTTCAACGTTTTTATGAGAAGGCGATTAAATGGTCACTGTCACATAAAATACTTGTTGTAATCTTATCATTTATTTTACTAGTTGGTTCCTTTGCCATTGTTCCTTCACTAGGGTTTGTCTTTATCCCAAATGAAGAGCAAAAAACACTCGTGGCAGCGGTTGAACTACCATCGTCAACATCCATTGAAAAAACAAATGAAGTATCTTTAAAGCTTGAAGAGATGTTTGTTGACGAAGAGGAGATTAAAGAAGTAACAGCTGGCGTCGGAAGCCGTGATTTCCGCACAGGATTAAAGCGACAAAATCAAGCAAACTATTTCCTTACATTAGAAGATGATGTCAATGTAAGCTCTTATATTGATGAGCTAGAAAAGAAAATGGAAGACATTGTGTTAGCAGATGTACCAAACTCTAAACTTGGGGTTCAGGAGCTTTCCTCTGGTGGACCACCATCAAATAATAATGTCAACATTAATCTTTATTCAACTGATTTAGAGGCTCTTCAGGAAGCAGCAAAGCTTGTTGAAGAATATATGTTAACAAACGAGAATTTAAAATATGTATCAAACAACTTTACGGATAAGCAAAAACAAATTGTTGTCGATATTAATTCGGAAAAAGCGGCTCAATACGGAATTTCTGGATTCCAAATTCTCGGAACGGTTTCCGATCAAACAAAGCCTGTATCCGTTGGTACGTTAACATTAGATGATGAAGAGCGTTCCGTACAGCTTTCCTATAATGAAGAAATTGTTACTTTAAAAGGGTTACAAGATACATTACTGTTTACGGCAAATGGTCCTGTACCATTAAAAGAAGTAGCAGAAGTATCCGAAGCTGAAGTATTTACAGCGATTCAAAAGCTTGATGGAAAAGTATATGCACAAGTATCCGCGCAGATTGATTCTGATAATATCCAAAAAGTGACACAAGAAGTCGTTTCAGGGGTGGAAAATGACGTAGAGCTACCTGAAGGTGTATCGCTTGAAGGTGGAGGCGGAAGTGATGAAACCGTTGAAACGTTCCAGCAGCTAGGTCTTGCTATGGTTATTGCAATTGGTCTTGTTTATATTACAATGCTCATAACGTTTGGAAAGGCGAGAATTCCGTTTATTATTTTAACATCACTCATTTTTGTTCCAGTTGGATCATTATTTGCCCTCTTTATCGCAAATGAACCAATGTCTGTAAGTGTGATGATTGGTTTCCTAATGTTAATTGGAATTGTCACAACAAATGCGATTGTACTAGTAGATCGAATCGGTCAAAATCGAGAAGAAAAAGGAATGAACATTCGGGATGCATTAATAGAAGCAGGAAAAACAAGATTACGTCCAATCTTAATGACTGCTTTTGCGACAATTACTGCTTTAATCCCATTAGCGTTAACAACATCTTCTGGGACACTTATTTCAAAAGGGCTAGCTATTACGGTGATAGGAGGACTTACTTCGTCCACATTACTAACATTAATTATTGTTCCAGTCGTTTATGAAATGTTCTTCTTTAAACAAGTGAAAAAAGAACGGAAGGTAAAAGCAGTCTAAAACATAGAGGCTACCTATAGAATCTTTCCTCACTTAATAGAGTCTTTGTGAGAGTAAGATTCTTAGGAGCCTCTTTTTTATAAATGTATAAAAAATACAAATACTTTAACGATATAAGAAATGAAGGAAGAATTTTAAAGGAGAGTTTTGTATGAATGAAATTATTAATATGAGGGAGAAGGATATTAGTCGGAAAAACATATTGCTGCTCGGAATCTTCTTCGGCTCTTTTTTAGTAGCTATTTTTCATTCTCTTTTTTCTAATTCTATTGAAAAAGTTATTTTTTATGCTTCTTTAATTATCATTCTTTTACTCATTTATAACGTCACTCATAAATATTTTTCTAAAAAAACAATTTTCCCTCCCTTATTTATTGTAACTATTTATTTAAGTATGATATCATCCATTTTCCTATTTGAAGGTCGAATATCCCTAAGCTACATTTTCTTTCTACTAGCATTAAGCTCCTCTATTCATTTTTATCGCTATCTTTTTTTAATAGGATATATATTAGGTTTCATAGGCTTAATCCTCAACCAGATGTTTTCTAAGTTAGAGCTAGAAGTGCTTCAAGGGAATGCTTCGAATCTTTTCCTATCTTATTTACTATTAGGTGTTATTCTTTTTGTTATTATTGAATTAAACCGAAATCAGTTCAAAAAGGTTGAAAAATTACTGAAAGATTCTGAGAAAGAAGCGAATCGAAAAGAAGAACAACGTCAATTTTTAGAAAAAAATGTTCGCTTTATTATTGACCGGATTGGCTCGATGAATGAACAGCTTTCAAACGGTTTACAATCTCAGCAGGAAATGCGTCAATCGATTCAAGAGATGGCTTCAGGCAGTCAAAGCCAAAGTAATGATATTCAGAACATTGCTCATCATGCCAATATAACGATGAAATCAATGGAGCAATTAATGAACATAACAGTAGAACTAAAAAATGAGGTTCAGCAATCAGAAGAGTCAGCGAACCGTGGAAAAGAGAATATGCAAAATCTTGAGAATGCAATGAATCTCTTAAAAAACATTATTATGACACTAAACGAATCCTTTCAACAGCTAACAGAAAAAATAAAAGAAACCAACACCTTTACTCGTAGCATACAAGATATTACTGAACAAACGAATTTACTTGCTTTAAATGCTTCGATTGAGGCAGCTCGAGCAGGAGAAGCGGGGAAAGGGTTTGCTGTTGTTGCACAAGAAATTCGAAAATTAGCGGATGTAACGAGACAAACAGCCGAACGAATTACAAACAATTTAAGTGAATTAAATGATCGAAATGAAGAAGCAGTCAAGCAAATGTCTTTAAGTAGTGAGCAGCTTGATGAAAATATGAGAGTGACAAATGAGGTTTCCGAAACCTTTAGTCACTTTTCTGATATGCTTCAAAATATTTCAAATAAGTTTATGGATTTTTCACATATATCTGATGATGTACTGCAAAAATCGATACAGGTAGAAAATGCAACAGAATCTTTAGCAGCTGTAATTGAAGAGTCTGCTGCATCTTTAGAAGAAATGAGTGCTGTAGTCGATAATCTAACAGCTGAAAATGAGCAAATCGTCCGCCATATGAATGAAACAGCAAGTAAGACAGAGGAGATACGAAAAAGTTTATCGTAATTAGGCGAGAAGACTTTCACCTAAAGCAAAGGGAAGGCATAGTCCAATGAGAAGGTGGGATAGATTCAAACTCTCTTTTCATTGAATGGAGGGTAATAATCGTCTTATAATGAACATACATATTAATCTTTTCTATAAATGAAAGAAGGTTAAAGAATGTATAAGCTTGTTTTGGCCACCTTTGTCCCTTTTTTACTTGTGCTATTTTTTACACGAGTCACCTATAGCTATTACGTTGGGACAATTTTAACAGCGGCTCTTCTAATTGCTTCGTATTATGCGGGACATATGGATACTATTTATATAGCCATTTTAGATGTTGTCAGTCTCGTTGCTGGTTTTATCGTTGCGAAAAAAATGAAGGAAAATATGAAGAAATCGTCCTAAAAGATTAATTATATATCTTGAAATGTCCAAGATTGAGGCACAAACCCGTTTTTGTTCGGTTTTGTGTCTTTTTTACTTTCATACCTATGCTATAAAGCGAAAAGCATTTGATAGCGAATGACTATATATTATAATATATCTATAAGTGATAATGATAATCATTATAAAAATGGAAGGGTTTCGTTTTCATGATTAGTCATTTTTCATTCTTTCAGCTCATCAAATGTGACCAAATTCATGGGGAATGGGAATGGAAGCCTCAGCTCATCTCTGAGTATCAATTGATATATGTTAAGAAGGGAGAAGGAGAACTATCAATTGATGACATTCCATACTTCTTAAAACCAGGAAAATGCTTTTTATTACAACCAGGGAAGTTAGTGAAATGGGAAAAATTCCATAAAGGTTCATTATGTTTTTATCAAATTACCTTTCAATGTTTAAAGCTTCGAAGTCATAGGAAAATTAATGAAGAAAAAATCTATCAAAAGCATGATCAGCCTCTATCATTTAGTGACGAATTTGTTATTAAGTCCAATTCTACAGTTATTCGATTAATTGAAAAGCTATATAAACTTTATATACAAAAACAAGAGGATGTTTTATATGATTTTAGACTGCAAAAATCATTTTATGACCTTCTTGACTTTGTTTTTGAAGAAGCGTTGTCTATAGACGAAGATAAGCATGATACGAGTAAAGCTATTCAAATGACAATAAACTATATGAAAAAAAATTTTAAGGAGCCCATTACACGTGAAAAGCTTGCCAAACTAGCAGGGTTAAGTCCTAGCTACTACTCTTATGCATTTAAAAAAGAGATTGGAATGAGCCCCATTGAATTTTTACACAATGTTCGTATAGAGAAAGCAAAAAAACTACTTGTTTCTACTAATGATAAATTAAAAGTCATTTCACAAAATGTTGGCTTTAATGACGAATTTTACTTTAGTCGAATATTTAAAAAGAGGTTAGGTGTTTCCCCTAAAATATACATTAAAACCTATAAAAGAAAAATTGCTAATATTGAATTCTCTTTTAATGGTCATTTTCAGGCATTGAATATTACACCTAATCTATCGGTTGAATTTTGTGAGAATAAATGGCACTTAATTCATAATGGAAACGCGACTCGTCTTAAACAACAAAATTACACACAAACTATCATCAATTCTTTACTTGAAATAAAGCCTGATCTTATTATTTGCTCAGATATTAGTGAAGTTGATCAAGAAACTTTATCAAAAATCGCACCAGTCTATTCCATTCCTTGGATGGAAATGGAGTGGCGACAGCATTTATTAAAAATTGCAGAAATTATAGGAAAAGAAAAAGATGCTGAAAAATGGCTAAATCATTATGCTGAAAAAGCAGAGATTGCTTCACAAAAGGTTAATAACTATATTCAAGCTAATGAAAAAATAATGATTCTTCGTGTATATGCAAAGTATTATTCACTTTATGGAATGAGAAACGTTGGGGGAGTCATTTACCAAGATTTAAAGTTAAACGGTGTAAATGGGGTTGACAGGATCCAAAACCAAACACCAATAAGCTTAGAAGAATTAACTAACTATCATCCTGATTATTTATTAATTATGGTACAAAAAGATGAGCAAAGTAAAAGAATGCTTGAACTTATGAAAAAAAGTAGTGCTTGGAGCCAGTTACCAGCTGTTCAAAATCAGAATGTCTATTTTATTGATAAGAACCCATGGCTTGAATATTCGCCAATTGCTCATGAAATGATACTTGATAAGGCTGTTAAACTTTTTTGTACAAATGAAAGAACCTAATATCGAACAATTTTTCATATGAATTCAAACAATTATCTATGGATTCTGAAATCAATGTTTTCTAAAATCTCTAATTGAGATATATTATCAATATCAATTAGGGAGGAACAATTCATGAAAAAATATAAACTCTTAATGACCGTCATGATGATTATTTCCATTATTTTAGTTGGATGTGGTAATCAGCAGGAGGCAAAACCAAATTCAAATGAACAACAAGAAGCGAATGAGAAATCAGGACCTCGAGTATTTAAGCACTATAAGGGAGAAACGGAAATTCCAGTTGAACCAAAACGAGTGGTAGCACTCGCATATACAGGTCACGTGTTAGCAGCAGGAGTAAAGCCAGTTGGTGTAACTGAATGGGATTTACAAAATCATTATTTGAAAGAACATTTAGAAGGGGTAGAAAGCATCGGTGAGGAGCCTAATTTAGAAAAAATATTAGAGCTACAGCCTGATTTAATTATTGGGGCAGAGTGGGATGAAAAAATTTATGATGATTTATCCAAAATTGCGCCAACCATTTTAATTCCATGGATGGAAAATGATGTATATGGTCATCTGGAAATAGTTGCTGATGCTTTAGGTAAAAAAGATGAAGCAAACAAATGGTTAAAAAACTTTGAAGCAACAGCTGATAAAGTGAAGAAGGATTTAAAAAATAACATCGGTGAGGATGAAACATTATTAATTTTCCGCATTTATCCAGATAGCTTTAGTGTATATGGAGACCGTAATATGGGACATGTGTTTTACCGAGCTTTAGGATTAACACCGCACCCTCTTATTCAAGATGAAATTGAAAAAAATCCAGGTAAATTTAATCAACAAAAAATTTCTTTAGAAGTATTACCGGAATATGCAGCCGATCACATGATTGTCATGGTAAATGATTTAAAAGAACAAGAACAACAATTGTATGAAATACAAAACAGTAGCATTTGGAAAGGTCTCCTTGCTGTTCAAAACAATCAAGTATATTTTATCGAAAGAAATCAGTGGCTCTCATATGACCCAATTTCACTCCAAGGCCAGCTTCAAGATGTTGTAAGTATTTTTGAACAAAGATAATTTCTAATGAGAAACCCTTCTCCCGTCTATTTAATGAGGGAAGGGTTTCGATTATATGTAGAAAGGGGTTGACTAGGGTGAATAATTCTGTGTTTAAAAATGAGTTCATGACTTTTTTTAAAGATCACCCAAAAACGATATTTTCGATGAATCTATCTGATTTACTAGATAAAGAATCTTTAAAATCCTTTATTGAATTTTATGGAACAAAGCTTAAAGCAACAGTTCCTGATGTAGTAGCAACGTACTTTTCAAATTATTACGGGTATGTAATAAGTGGTTTTCTTTATACGATGGCTTATAACCAGCAAGTATTTAATTTGTCATTGTCCAATATGGAAGTTCAAATTTATTATGATGAACAGTATAAGGTATACCAGCTTGGTTTTAAAATTAAAGATTCAACCCCTTTGTCATGTAAAGAAAATGATCGCGAAACCTGGCGTAACAAACAGTTGGAAAATTTATTTAAAGAAAATGTAACACCAGTGATCAACACCTTTACAGAAGTGACAAACGTAAGATTAAGAGACTTATGGGGACAAATGACTGTTAGTTTATATTATGGCCATGAAACAAATTTAAAATTAGCCAACAATAATGAAGAGAAAGAAAAGGTAAAAGCCGACTTTAAATTTGTAACGAAAACATTAGATGGATCTATTTTCAATATGAAAAAGAATCCTTTTAATATTCAATTTCGTATGGTTGAATCGGCAATGGACCCTAATGTATATCTAAGAATGAAGCCATCCTGCTGTTTGTACTATTTAACTGAAGGAGCAGAAAATAAATGCTTCACCTGTCCTAGAATGAGCGAAAAAGAGAGAGAAGAAAGAAGAAAACAATTAAGAATGAAAAATAATCAATAAAAGTGGAGAGGGGCCCCCTCTCTTTATTTATATATAAAAATTATTTTTTTGAAGGTATGAATCTATACATATTGTCATTTGATGTCTAGCTCCAAGCGCCATCGTCTTGGGTCGCTTCGGCCCTGCTGTGGCGGTGGAAGCCTCCTCGCAGTTCCTCCAGCGCCCTTCACCGCTAGGCGGGCGCTTTGCGCTTTTCTTTTTGCTCTAAAAGTTTAATACATTAAAGTTATCATTGATTTAGCGTAGTAGATCGTTTAAAGATTTTATAAATGGAAATTTTTTTTTATTCATTTACACGAACTTTAGTTCGCATTTTTGGTGATTTTTCGTTCCATTATGGTACAATATGTTTACGAATATGTGGAAATGGAGGCTTTCGTGTGAAGGATCGGTTTGAATTAGTATCCAAATATAAGCCGCAAGGAGATCAGCCAAAAGCAATTGAACAGCTTGTTCAAGGAATTAAAGATGGAAAAAAACATCAAATCTTGCTAGGTGCAACAGGAACTGGTAAAACATTTTCCATTTCGAATGTGATTAAGGAGGTCAATAAACCGACTCTCGTTATTGCTCATAATAAAACTCTTGCCGGACAGCTGTATAGTGAGTTTAAAGAATTTTTTCCTAATAATGCAGTGGAATATTTCGTCAGCTATTATGATTACTACCACCCAGAGGCTTATGTACCACAAACAGATACGTATATTGAAAAAGATGCTAGCATCAATGATGAAATTGATAAATTAAGACACTCTGCAACGTCTGCATTATTTGAGAGAAAAGATGTCATTATTATTGCGAGTGTGTCTTGTATTTATGGATTAGGTTCACCGGAAGAATACCGAGACCTTGTTGTATCACTTCGTGTCGGGATGGAAATAGAGCGAAATGAATTGCTTCGAAAACTTGTCGATGTTCAGTATGAACGTAACGATATTGATTTTCAACGCGGAACTTTCCGCGTTCGTGGTGATGTCGTAGAAATTTTCCCAGCTTCAAGGGATGAACATTGTATCCGTGTTGAGTTTTTTGGCGATGAAATTGATCGAATTCGTGAGGTTGATGCTTTAACAGGTGAAATTATTGGCGATCGTGAGCATGTAGCCATTTTCCCAGCTTCTCACTTCGTCACTCGTGAAGAGAAAATGAGAATAGCGATTCAAAATATTGAAAAGGAGCTAAAAGAGCGTTTAGCAGAGCTCCGTGAGCAAGGAAAGCTACTTGAAGCCCAACGTTTAGAGCAACGAACACGTTATGATCTTGAAATGATGAGGGAAATGGGATTTTGTTCGGGAATTGAAAACTACTCTCGTCATTTAACGTTGCGTCCACCTGGTTCCACACCATATACACTACTAGACTATTTTGGAGATGATTTTTTAATAGTCATTGATGAATCACATGTAACGGTTCCGCAAATCCGCGGTATGTATAACGGTGACCAAGCGCGTAAGCAAGTGCTTGTCGATCACGGCTTCCGCTTACCATCAGCTATGGACAACCGGCCACTAAAGTTTGATGAATTTGAAAAGCATATGAAAAATGTCATCTACGTTTCGGCAACACCAGGTCCATATGAGCTTGAACAAACTAAAGAAGTAGTTGAACAAATTATTCGTCCAACCGGTCTTTTAGATCCAACAATTGATGTTCGTCCAATTGAAGGTCAAATTGATGATTTAATTGGTGAAATCAGAAAACGAGTAGAACGAAATGAACGCGTTCTTGTTACGACATTGACGAAAAAAATGGCCGAGGATTTAACCGATTATTTAAAAGAAATTGGCATTAAAGTAACGTATCTTCATTCCGAAATTAAAACATTAGAACGAATTGAAATTATTCGTGACTTGCGTTTAGGGAAGCACGAAGTCTTAGTCGGCATTAACTTATTAAGAGAAGGGCTTGATATACCTGAAGTATCACTCGTTGCCATTTTAGATGCAGATAAAGAAGGTTTTTTACGATCAGAACGTTCCTTAATTCAGACAATTGGTCGTGCGGCAAGAAATGCAAATGGTCATGTCATCATGTATGCAGATAAAGTTACAAAATCGATGGAAATCGCAATTAATGAAACGAAACGTCGTCGCAGTATTCAAGAACAATACAATAAAGAACACGGAATAGTTCCAAAAACGATTCAAAAAGAAATTCGTGATGTTATTCGTGCAACATATGCAGCAGAGGACCAACCAGTATACGAAGCAGAGAAAGCACCAAAACTAGACAAATTATCAAAGAAAGAAAAAGAAAAAGTAATCGAACAAATGGAAAAGGAAATGAAGGAAGCTGCAAAGGCATTGGATTTCGAGCGTGCTGCTGAACTTCGTGATCTTATCTTCGAGCTTAAGGCGGAAGGATGATTTAATAATGGCAATGGATAAAATTATTGTAAAAGGAGCACGAGCACACAATTTAAAAAATATTGATGTAACCATTCCGAGAGATAAACTCGTTGTATTAACAGGTTTATCTGGTTCAGGTAAATCATCTTTAGCATTTGACACTATTTATGCGGAAGGGCAACGACGCTATGTAGAGTCGTTGTCCGCTTATGCACGTCAATTTTTAGGGCAAATGGATAAACCGGACGTTGATGCGATTGAAGGGCTTTCTCCAGCTATATCGATTGACCAGAAAACGACAAGCCGCAATCCTCGTTCCACAGTCGGTACGGTAACGGAAATATATGACTATTTACGTTTATTGTATGCACGTGTTGGTCGACCGGTATGTCCAACGCATGGGATTGAGATTACATCCCAAACGATTGAGCAGATGGTGGACCGGATTTTAGAATACCCAGAGCGTACGAAGCTACAAATTTTAGCTCCTGTTGTATCAGGAAGAAAAGGAACACATGTGAAAGTATTTGAAGATATTAAAAAGCAAGGATATGTTCGTGTTCGTGTTGATGGAGAAATGATGGAGCTTTCGGAAGATATTTCTCTAGAAAAAAATAAGAAGCACTCTATTGAGGTGGTCGTTGACCGAATTATCGTGAAAGAAGGAATTCAATCAAGGCTTGCCGATTCACTTGAAACAGCATTAAAACTAGGTGAAGGACGAGTCATTATTGATGTTATTGGGGAAGAGGAGCTTCTCTTTAGTGAGCATCATGCTTGTCCAATTTGTGGCTTTTCGATTGGTGAATTAGAACCACGTATGTTTTCATTTAACAGCCCATACGGTGCATGTCCAGATTGTGATGGTTTAGGGACGAAGCTTGAGGTTGACTTAGATCTTGTTATACCAAATAAAGAGCTTTCATTACGAGAACATGCACTTGCTCCGTGGGAACCATCAAGCTCACAATACTACCCGCAGCTTTTAGAATCGGTATGTAATCATTATGGTATTGATATGGATATACCTGTTAAGGACATTCCTAAACATCTATTAGAAAAAGTGTTGTTTGGAAGTGATGGGGAAAAAATTTATTTCCGATATGAAAATGACTTCGGTCAAGTACGAGAAAATTATATTGAGTTTGAAGGGGTAGTTCACAATGTAGAACGTCGATATAAAGAAACTACCTCCGATTATATACGTGAGCAAATGGAACGTTATATGGCACAACAAGATTGCCCAACCTGTAAAGGACATCGTTTGAAAAAGGAAAGTTTAGCGGTACTTATTAATGGAAGGCATATTGGGGAGGTAACATCCCTTTCCATTCATGAGGCTTATGACTTTTTTGATAGTCTAGCATTAACGGAAAAAGAAATGAAAATTGCTCATTTAATTTTACGTGAAATTAAAGAAAGATTAAGCTTTTTAGTAAATGTTGGACTTGACTATTTACATTTACGACGTTCAGCTGGTACATTATCCGGTGGTGAAGCACAGCGAATTCGTTTAGCCACCCAAATTGGTTCCCGCCTAACAGGTGTTTTATATATTTTAGACGAACCGTCCATTGGGCTTCATCAGCGTGACAATGACCGTTTAATACGTACGATGCAAAACATGCGAGATATTGGCAATACCTTAATTGTTGTCGAGCACGATGAAGATACGATGCTTGCTGCTGATTATTTAATTGATATTGGCCCTGGTGCGGGAATTCATGGTGGACAGGTCGTATCAGCAGGAACACCTGAAGAGGTGATGAATGACCCGAACTCCTTGACCGGACAATATTTATCAGGAGAAAAATTTATTCCGTTACCAATTGAAAGGCGTAAGCCGGATGGTCGTTATATTGAAATTAAAGGTGCTCGCGAAAATAACTTGAAAAATATCCAAGTAAAGTTTCCACTAGGAACATTTATTGCTGTAACAGGTGTTTCGGGTTCTGGCAAAAGTACACTTGTTAATGAAATTTTGCATAAATCACTCGCTCAAAAGCTCCATAATGCGAAAAGTAAACCAGGTGAGCATAAAGAAATAAAGGGAATAGAGCAGTTAGATAAAGTCATTGATATTGACCAGTCACCAATTGGTAGAACACCGAGATCCAATCCAGCGACGTATACCGGTGTATTTGACGATATTCGTGATGTATTTGCCCAAACAAATGAAGCAAAGGTTCGCGGGTATAAAAAAGGTCGCTTTAGCTTCAATGTAAAAGGTGGTCGCTGTGAAGCATGTCGGGGAGACGGAATTATTAAAATTGAAATGCACTTTTTACCGGATGTGTACGTACCTTGTGAGGTTTGTCATGGAAAGAGATATAATCGAGAAACATTGGAAGTGACGTATAAAGGAAAGAACATTGCAGATGTTTTAGAAATGACCGTAGAGGATGCACTTGAATTCTTTGAAAACATTCCAAAAATTAAGCGAAAGCTTCAAACAATCTATGATGTTGGGCTCGGATATATTAAGCTTGGACAGCCTGCCACTACGTTATCTGGTGGTGAAGCACAGCGTGTAAAGCTTGCATCTGAATTGCATCGTCGTTCAACAGGCCGTTCCTTATATATTTTAGATGAGCCAACAACAGGATTACATGTTGATGATATTTCTCGACTATTAAAAGTGCTTCAGCGTTTAGTTGAAAATGGTGACACCGTATTAGTAATTGAGCACAATCTAGATGTTATTAAAGCGGCCGACTACATTGTGGACCTCGGGCCAGAAGGCGGGGCTGGTGGTGGTACAATTGTCGCTACCGGTACACCGGAGGAAGTAGCGGAGGTCGAGCATTCTTATACAGGACAATATTTAAAACCAATTCTAGAACGAGATCGAAAACGGATGAAGCAACTGATACAAGAAACGGAAGCGGTAGCAAAACATTGAATAGAAGCTGGCAACTGAAGCCAGCTTATTTTTTTGGCTTTTTTAGAAAGTGTTTAAGGTCATTAAAGTGTATTTTTGTAGATGTAGGTGTCTAGCTCCATGCACCCGGCTTCGGTCGCTTCGAACCTGCCTGTGGAGGCGGCGGAAGCCTCCTCGCAGGTCCTCCATCGCCCTTCGATGATAGGAGGGCGCTTTGCGCTTTTTTTATAAAGGCTTTCAAGTTTGAAACTTTTATAACGTATTTATCGTATAAAAAAGTATAAGGAGATGGTGAAACATGGATATGAACAAAATATTATCTTCCCTCTGTTACTTTAGTGTATTTTTTGCTCCATTTTTATTTCCAATTATCGTTTATTTTGTTTCGGATATGAGTGATGTAAAACATCATGCGAAAAAGTCTTTTCTATCACATCTTGTTCCTGTCATTTCCATGATCATTGTTGTGGTGTTAACTATTCTACTAGATGTGATTGGAATTAGAATTACACTCATTATTTTATCTGTTATTGTGAATTTCATTGTCGTCATATGGAATGTTGTTCAAGGAGTTAAGATATTAGTTCGAGAATAGTATTAACTATAAGGTATTGTTAAGCCCTGCTGTTAAAAATTATTGATTACGCTGCAGGCGGACGCTTTCCGCGGGCGATCCGCGAGCCTCCTCGTGCTAGCGCACTGCGGGGTCTCGCCTGGCTCGCTATTCCCGCAGGAGTCGCCGCCTTCCGCTTCTTATGAACAACTATGTGAAAACCACCAATGAAATATAACATCACTTAAGGAAGAAAGAAAAAGGGGAATGTAAATGAATGAGGAACGTAAACGAATTTTAAAGATGGTTGAGGAAGGAAAACTGTCAGCTGAGGAAGCTTTATTATTAATCAATAAGCTAGAAGAAGAGTATGAAAAGAAAAAAGCTAATAAGCTAAATGAATTATCGGTTGAAGTTTTATCAAATGAAGAACAGAACAATAAAAAAGAAAGAAAAGTGACAAGGGTATCAGGTATCGCGCATAAATTAAAGGATTTAGTCGAAACAGCCGTACAAAAAGTAAAGGACTTAGATTTTGATTTTCATTTTGGTCAATCGGTTTCTTTTTCCCATATTTTTCAGCTTCAACATGCAGATGTCAACGAAATTTATGTTCATATTGTAAATGGAAGCGTCAATATAGAACCATGGGAAGATTCGGATATTCGTGTGGAATGTGATATTAAAGCATTTAACAGTGAGGATATAGAAAGTGCTCGAACATTATTTTTAGAAAATACCCAGTGCCAAATCGAAGGGAATCGCTTTGTATTTTTTACAGATAAAAAAACATTAAAGGTGAGTATTACCTTATATATACCAAATAAAATTTACAGCCAATACAAAATAAAACTGTTTAATGGTCCGATAAGAGGGGAACAGCTAAAAGTAGAAAACTTAAAAGCAAAAACAGCAAATGGTGTCATTTCCTTTAAAAATATTGAAGGAAAGCAGGCCGAAATTGAAACAGCGAATGGTCAAATTAAATTCAATCAGTTTACGTATGAAAATGTTGAATTAGAAACTATTAATGGAATGATTGACGTTCATGGAAAAGCTGAAAAGCTAGATGTACAAAGCTTTAATGGTAATTTAATCGTTCATATAAACGAACCATCGATTCATACCGTTTACGCAAAAACAACAACAGGGAATATTGACTTAACTCTACCTGAACAAATGATGATAAATGGAGATTTAAAAACACATTTAGGATCGTTTAGCTACAATGAAGAGAAAGTCAACATTTTAAATGAAAGAAATGATGTATTACAAAAAGAACTTTCATTTCAAACAAATGACAAGGGTGATGAAAAGCTAATGTTATTTGCTGAATCGAAAACGGGTTCCATTGCTCTTAAAATATAAGGTGGTGAAAACTTGAAAAGACTATATCGATCTAGAAACGATCGGAAAATTGCTGGAGTACTTGGTGGAGTTTCTGAATATTTTCAAATGGATCCAACTGTTGTTCGAATCGTTTATGCTATTCTATTCATTCTTACATCCTTTTTTCCATTTGGCCTCATTTATTTAGCAGCCATATTTATTATTCCAAATGAAGAGGATGTAAATAAAGATGCTTACTAGATGGTTCGTTTCTGTTCTAGTCAATGCCCTTATCCTTATTGTGGTAGCGGGGTATTTTGATTCCTTTTATTTAAGTGGAATCGGTGCTGCAGTCGTTGCGAGCTTTATTCTTTCCATATTAAATGTGTTCATTAAACCATTTTTAATTTTACTTACATTACCCGTTACGGTTATAACATTTGGGCTTTTTCTTTTTGTCATTAATGCGATTACGTTAATGATTACTCAAGGATTGATGGGCGATGATTTTTATATAGAAGGGTTTGGAACAGCGATTCTTGCCTCTATCTTTATTTCGATCCTAAATATCATGATATATAAAGCAATTATTGAACCGTTAAAAAGTAGAAAGTAACGAGACTGCCCACAAACGTTTGAGCTTGAATCACACTTCATGACTTAATTAAGGTGACTTCCAATATCTCATTGGGCTCGTGTCTTTAGTTATGACTTTCCATTTATCATTTAGACTTTGTCTACTACGCCCTTTCTGTAAATGTTTGTTTAGTCATTTACATTCATTGATTTTCATTTCGGTGGCGGACGCTTTCCGAGGGCACGGTCTGTCTAGCTTCGGCTCCTAGCGTCTATCGAACGAGTCTCTCCCTCCCCTACGATAAGTCGACATCCGCTCGTTCCTCGCGGTATCTCCTTTATCTCAGTGCGGGAGAGTCTCCCGTTCGTACGACGCTGGGCAGTCGCCTTCGCTTTTCTATCAGCCTC
>Ga0180434_10000329_pt1 | contig 70437 bp, 71 predicted proteins | sample SS_ome_7_FD_132453 | JGI IMG/M metagenome (GOLD analysis project Ga0180434, IMG submission 132453) | Hypersaline lake sediment archaeal communities from the Salton Sea, California, USA - SS_1_D_2 metaG | ecosystem: Environmental > Aquatic > Non-marine Saline and Alkaline > Hypersaline >...
GCCCTCTCACTGCCTCTTTGTACTCTTCTATACTGCCTCTCGTCATGCTCCCCCTTCTGGGTAACATTCTTTCTGAGGCAACTATACCACCTTCGGTAACATTTATTATCAGTCAATTCGGGGATTTGTGTTCCTTCGCAAACAGTGATACAATACGCCACCAACTCCGCATGAACCCATGAAGAGGTGTTGAGGAGGTGCCATGTCCGAACGCAGACGCGGAGAGAAGGACGAGGAGAAGCGGCGGGAGAAGGACGAGAAGGAGGAGGAGAAGAACAAGGGGTGGGCGGAGAAGTGGCGTCGGGACCGGGTCAACGCCGTCATGTGGTCGGGGGTGCTCATCTGGGGCGCGCTCGTGATTCTGGCGGAGGCCACGGACTTCCCGAGCGAGCAGGCTTGGGACTGGTGGAAAGGCTGGTCTGTGTTCCTGGCAGGGTTCGGGGCCGTTGTGCTGCTCGGCACGCTCTACCGGATGATGGTACCCGAGGCCCGGCGACCCATCGCCGGGGGCCTGATACTCGGGTTCATACTCTTGGGCGTTGGCTTGGGTGACCTGCTCGATTCGTGGGACTATGTGTGGGTGGGCGTACTCATAGCAATCGCGGTGATTATCCTGTTCCATGCCTTCCTGCGGCGTCGCTGAGGCCTACAGCCGGTCGAGGTTGAGCGTCATCAGCTCGCCCCAGAAGTAATCCAGCGGCGTCCACCAGCGCTCGCGGCCGATACAGCGAAAGTACGGCGGGCGGAAGGCCCGTATCAGGTCGCCGATCTTGTATCGGGGCAGCACCGGAGTCGATACCACGAGGCTGCCCATCTCGCCGGGCCTCATCTCGTGCATGAACTTGATGCCCGAGCGCGTCTGCACTTCGAACAGGAACTGGTCGTAGTTCGGCACCCACGCCCTGTGTTCGTCTCTCTGCTGGCCGAACATCCCCTCTGTCGCACCATAGATCTCACGAATGGCGACGCGCCCGTATAGCGCCCGCAGGGCGGCCTCGTGGTGCGTGTTTATGCCCGGCATGCTGCCCAGGGTCATGACGCGAGCGCGCCAAAGGTCCTTCGGGTAGACCCCGTGGGCGCGGCGCAGGTAGCGACCGAAGCTCAGGGCTGTCTGCGCCACACCACCCACCAGCGTGACGTCCTCGTCCTTGCACTTCTCGAAAGCCAGCTCGAAGCGTGCCTCCCAGGCGCTGACGGCCGTACTGCCACCGATGGCGTCGATCTCCTCCTGCGTCGGGACCGAGCGAATGGGTGTGAACGCCGACACATGCTTGAGATATATGCCCGAGCTGTATCCGTAGTCCAGCTCCCTGTCTCCCACCTTCACCGTACCGATGACGGAGGGGAAGTTGAGGTTCAGATTGGCACCCTCGAACAGGTCATACTGACCACTCGCTAGCGCGTAGTTGAGGGCAGCCCGCCCCGCGCTGGCTCTCATGCCTATGTCGGTCGGAGTCATCGGTATGAACTTCGATTCTCCCTTGGTGGTGCCGCGCGTGATCGCCCAGGCAACAGGCTCCTCGCTGAGCAGGAGGCTCACCTCCCCGGCCATCACCCGTTGCATCAGCGGCTTGCAGTCCTCGTAGGTTACGATCGGGAATGCGCGGCGATAGTCGCCGATGCTCTGTATGTGCGCAGCGCCATGCTGCGCCCCGTACTCGGTCTTGACGTAGTGTTCCAGGAGCGTGTTCAGGACTTTGTCCTGAGTCTGGCGCGGGTTGTCCAGCGCCTCGTTCCACGGCTGTAAGAACGCGTTGAGCAACTCGGCCTTCTCTTGCTTGTCGCTGCTGATCATACGATTGCCCCGAACAGACTCCGGCGATTCGTTTACGATAGGCTACTACATGGAACGCCTGAAGGCAATCGGTCTGCCCCAAAGCAGTTGCCAATCCGGGATGGGGCATTACAATGGTATTACACGCAGTGTACGGAGGTCCTGGGGCTCGGAGGCCCCGCGACCTCGTCGAGCGGCATCCCGTACGAGCGCGGATTCCGGCTGCGTTGACAGTGAACGCGACGAATGATAGCATTTTCCTTACCATAACCATGTGCCACGCCACCCCGGATTGAGGATCGGGCCTTTTCGGGCTACTCTCGCTACACTCAGCCATCCACGAGTCGTCTGCGGCATTGGAGGGTGGATTGTCAAAGGATAGAAATCCAGCGCAGGCCTACCTGGACGTCGCCGGCGTCATATTCCTGGGTCTCGATGCCGACCAGAGCGTCAGTCTGGTAAACAAGAGGCTCTGCGAGGTCCTGGGCTATCCGGAAGAGGATATCGTAGGCAAGAACTGGTTCGATGCCTTCGTGCCCGAGCAGGAGAGGAACGAGGCAAGACTAGCCTTCGACAGGCTCATGGCGGGCGAGTGGAAGCTTCTCGAGTACTTCTCCATGCGAGTCCTGACCAGCAGCGGCGAGCAGAGAATCGTCTCATTGCACAGCAGCGTGCTCAGGGACGACGCAGGCCGGATCGTGGGAACGCTCAGTCTGGGCAATGACGTCACCGAACGCAAGCTCGAAGAGGACTCGCTCCGCAAATCCCACGAGGAGCTGGAGATAAGGGATGAGAAGCGAACGGGGGAGCTCGCCCGGGCCAACGAGGCGCTGCGCCTTCAGATGGCGGAACGCGAGCGCATGGAGGAGGCACTCCGCAAGTCGGAGAGCGAAATGCGGCTCATGTTCGAGTCAGTCACCGACGGGATGATGGTCACCGACCTCAATGGCGACGTGGTCAAGGTGAACGAGGCGGCCGTTCGGATGCATGGCTACAGCAGCAGGGATGACGTCATCGGCAAGAGTGCGCTGGAGCTCATCCCCGACAAGTACCGCGCCCAGGCGAAGGATGTACTGGAACGGACTCTCGAGACCGGGCACGTGGAGAACATCGAGTACACACTGCTTACGCGGGACGGGAGGGAATTCGACGCCGAACTCAGCTGCGCTGTGCTGAGGGACGCCGACGGAGTGCCCATCGGATTCATAGCGATAACAAGAGACAACACCGAGCGGAAGCAGGCCCAGGAGAAGCTGCAGGAGCTGTACAAGCAGGAGAGGGAGCTGCGGCGGCAGGTCGAGAAGGAGATGAAGCGGAGGGTCGAGTTCACGAGGGAGCTTGCCCACGAGCTGAAGACGCCGCTCACCTCGGTGCTGGCCGCCAGCGATCTGTTGCTGGCGAAGCTGCAGGATGATCACCTGCAGGGGCTCGCGAAGAACATAAACCGGAGCGCGTCTAATCTCAACAAGAGGGTAGACGAGCTTCTCGACCTCGCCAGAGGAGAGGTGGGGATGCTCGCCCTCAACGTCGAGCAGACCGATCTGTTGAGGATCGTAAGGGAGATAGGCGAGGCTATGGCACCTGTGGTCGCCGGACATGGCCAGTCCCTCGTGTTGGACCTGCCCGCCTCCCTGCCCATGGTTCGCGCGGACACGGATAGAGTGCAGCAAGTCGTCTTCAACCTTCTCAGCAATGCCATCAAGTTCACACCAAAGGATGGCAAGATCACTCTGCGTGCCCAGGCCAGCGATGGGTTCGCTATAGTCGAAGTCCAGGACACCGGTCGCGGCATGTCCAACTACGAGCAGGAGCGCCTGTTCGAGCCCTACCACCGCGTCGGAGGCGACAGGCGGCGGACGGGGGGGCTGGGGCTGGGTCTCGCCCTCTGCAAGACGCTGGTCGAGCTTCACGGCGGGGAGATCTGGGCGAAGAGCCGCGTGGGCAAGGGGTCTACCTTCGGCTTCTCTCTCCCTACCTTGACATCCGTACAATGGCCCGCCACGGAGGCCGAGGACGAGCGCAAGCTATGGAAGGTGCTGATCATCGAGGATGACCAGGAGATCGTGGATTTCATCGAGCTGGCCGCGAAGATTGACTGGCCCGAGGTGAAGATGGTCTCGACCAGGCTAGGGGATGAAGGCGTCGGGCTTGTGGAGAGCGAGGGGCCGGATGTCGTGATCCTTGATCTCAACCTCCCGGATATGGACGGCCTCGAGGTGCTCAAAGAGGTGAGGAGATTCTCGTCGGTCCCCGTTCTGGTCCTTACGGTGAGGGCGGAGGAGGACGACATAATCAGGGGACTGGAGCTTGGCGCAGACGACTACATGGCCAAGCCTTTCAGGCAGAGGGAGCTCATGGCCCGGCTCAGGACACAGCTGCGCAAACACGCCCCCCCCGACGAGGAGGCCCCCATCATCTGCGGCCCTTTGCGCTTCAATCCAACAGCCTCTCAGCTTGCCTACGGGCGCAAGGAGATAAGCCTGACTATCATCGAGGGCCGCATAGTCGAGCACTTGATGAGAAACATCGGTCATGTCGTCACACACTCGCGCCTGGCTGAGGCGCTCTGGAACGAGGACCACCCCGGAGCCGTCGAGACACTGAGGGTCTACATTCGACGGCTGCGTGAGAAGGTGGAAGACGACCCCAGCAACCCCAAGCTCATTCTCACCAAGCCTGGTATCGGGTACCTCATGGCGAGGCCGCCCTCGAACTAGAGAATCAGGTCAACAACACATGCCTTGGGTTCTGAAGACACTCCGTCGGGATTCGTCACCCGCCGTAAACCCGCGCATCCGCTCTCTACCCCAGAGTAACTTCTTTGTAATGTCACTCTTACGTTTTTGTAACTCCGTGCCACTAGAGTGCACTTGGGCTGCAAGCGTCCAGGTCAATGGATGGGTAGGAGTAGGGCCACCTGAACCTCACTAGCCGCGCTCAGTACCAGTATCCGCTTTGGGGCAACGAGTGCCGTCCGCCTTAGGGACTGTGTGAAGCAAGCCTCCCCAAAGCATCAGGAATCACCTTGATCGCCGGAAAGACCCACCGCGTTGTCGCAGCTCCAGGTCGATGCAAGAGGAGTCCAGACGAAAGGAGAAGTGTATGACAACAGAGAACAAGGTTGGCAAGCTGGGTGACATAACCAAGATCATCAAGGATGGGGACAAGGTCGCCATAGGTGGCTCCTGGCTGGGCGGTCATCCCATGGCGATCATCCGCGAGATCATCCGGTCCGGCATCAAGAACCTGACCGCGATTACTGTGGTCGGCAGTGTGGACATCGACATGCTCATCGGAGCCGGGTGTTTGAGCAGGCTCATGTTCTCCTTCGTCAGCATGGAGGCCTTCGGACTCGCGCCGAACTTCCGCAGGGCGATTGAGAAAGAGGGCCTGCCCTACGATGAGTTGACCGGACTCGCGGTCATAATAGGCCTGGAGGCCGGCGGGAGAAACGTGTCGTTTCTTCCCTACAGGGGGCCGTTCGGTTCCGACCTGGTGAAGTACAGGCCCGAGTTCTACAAGGAGATCGACTGCCCGTTCACCGGCGAGAAGCTCATAGCGGCGGCCGCTATAGTGCCCGACGTCGCCATAATCCACGGAACGCGCGCCGACTGCACAGGCAACGTCCAGATCGAGGGCACGTCCGGCACAGACCTGGAGATGATGAGGGCGGCGAAGAAGCGCATCGTTTCCGTAGAGGAAGTGGTCAGCGGCGAGGAGATAAGAAGAGAGCCTCTAAAGACCAAGGTGCCCAAGTTCCAGGTGGACATGGTCATCGAGGCACCCCTGGGGGCTCACCCCTGCTCGTGCGCGCCGGACTACGTGTTCGATCCCTGGCACATAATGAAGTACATGCAGGCCGCGAGCAGCCCGGAGACATTCAAGCAGTACCTGGACGAATACGTGATGAAGCCGGAGTTCGAGTACCTGGACGCCATAGGCGGCATGAGGCAGGCCGCGGTGCTGAAGAGACTTGCACGGGAGGTGAAATACCTATGACGCAGCAAGCAGAAGACTACACAGTTGCCGAGTTGATGTGCGTCGCCATAGCGAGAGAGATAGAGGACGGCGATGTCATAGTCCTGGGTTCGTTTACTCCGCTGGCCTACGCGAGCTACATACTGGCGAAGATCACCCACGCTCCCAACAGCACTCTGCTGGCCTATGCGGCGGTCGACTTCCGACCGTTCGCGCTCTCGTTCATCAGGGCCGAGTCGTGCGCAACCAGGGGAGCAGCTTGCCTGTGGACGATGCTGGAGGACCTCAACTCCGTACACCTGAAGGGAAGGGGAGACGTCGAGGCCATTTCCAGCATCCAGGCCGACCAGCACGGCAATATCAACCTCTCCGTGGTCGGTGATTACAACAGCCCGAAGCTGCGCGGCCCCGGAGGCGCGGGAGCCCCTGAGGTCATCAAGATGCACCGCAAGATGCTCGGGTATTTCCCGAACCACTCGAAGATGACGTTCGTTCCGCAGGTGGACGTTATCACCGGTACTCGATACGTCATCGGCGCGGAAGAGAGGATCAAGGCAGGCTACAGGCCCGGCCCGATCCGCTACATAACCGGTCTCTGCGTCATGGCCAAGGAAGAAAAGGACAAGCCGTTCAAGATCGAATCGCTTCATCCGGGAGTCACGGCCGAGCAGGTGATGGAGAATACCGGCTTCGACCTCGAAGTGCCCAAGGACATACCTACTACGAAGAAGCCGACCGCCGAGCAGGTCCGACTCCTCAGGGAGGAGGTCGATCCCTACGGCACCGTGCAGTTCGACTTCAAGCCGGGCAAGGAGAGGCTGGGTTACCTGAACGAGATCCTGAACAAGGAGCTGCAGGCGATAGGCTACGACTAGGAGCTCCTTCCTCAAGGTGCGCTACCCTCAAGCCCCTTGCTGGAGGGTAAGCGCTGATAGGAAGCTCCCAGGAAAGGAATGCAGGGTATGAAGTTCGAGACTATAAAGCTCGAGAAGAAGGATCAGATAGCGACCATCTGGTTCAACCGCCCTGACAAGATGAACGCTGCCAGTCCCCAGGTCTTCACCGACCTCGATAACGCGCTGACGGACATCGAGAATGACAGCGACATCAGGGTGGTCATTCTCACAGGCAGAGGTGAGGCGTTCAGTGCCGGTGCCGACGTGGGCAAGTTCGAGTTCGACAAGATCATCAACGGCGTGATATTCATAGAGAACGTGGCTAAGCCGTTCATGCACCTCGAATACCTGCCGAAGCCCGTGATCGCAGCGGTCAATGGCTATGCCTACGGCTTCGGCACGGGAATCACGCTGTCCTGTGACGTAGTCATTGCTTCCGACAAAGCGAAGTTCAGCACAAGGGAGGTGAACTGGGGACAGATACCGATAGAGACTCTGCTGCGCGGGGCCGAGCACCTGGGCAAGCGTACGATCGCTTACATGGCCCTGACAGGCGCCACTTTCACAGCCCAGGAGGCGAAGGAGGCCGGGCTTATCAACAGGGTTGTTCCTCATGATCAGTTGATGGAGGAGGCCCTGAAGATCGCCGAGGGCATGAAGAAGGGTGCTCCTCTTGCCCAGAAGATGATCAAGAGGGTGCTCAACCGCAAATGCCGCGAGGACTGGGATTGGACGATGGCGATGATGCCGGCCATCTTCTCCAGCGAGGACGTGGCCGAGGCCAAGGCAGCGTTCATGGAGAAGCGCAAGCCGGAGTTCAAGGGGCGCTAGCCGCCCGATCAAGGAGGAGACAAAGGAGGAGAAAGCGAATGTTCGATGAAAAGACCTTGGAGGCGGCCAAGAAACTGCAGGAGCAGTGGGCCCAGGCGGTCGCCAGGTACGAGAGGGACTTCTCTTCGAAGACCAACTCGGGTATTCCGATCAAGCCGGTGTACACGCCACTCGACATTCAGGATATCGACTTCGAGAACGAGATAGGCCAGCCGGGGTCGTACCCCTACATGCGCAGTAACTACCCGCTGCACTATCAGTTCCAACCGTGGATAAACCAGCCGGTGCACGGGTATGGCCTGCCTGAGCACACGCAGGAGCGGATGGAAGCCCTGACCAAGGCCGGCATGGAGGGCTACTTCGGCGGCAGGGCGTACAACCTGGTCTGGGACTATCCCGGCTACTTCGGAATAGACCCCGATGATCCCGAGGCCGAGGGCTACATAGGCAAGGACGGCGTCTCCTGCAACACGGACGAGGACTTCGCCAGAATGCTCGGCGACCTCGACCTCTCCAAGAACAGCATCATACTGATCAACGGCGACACCTTGCCGATGTTCGCGACCTACATCGCCTACGCTGAGAGCAAGGGCTTCAATAGAGCCGACTTGCGTGGCAACACCATGAACTGGGTGTTCACGGCATGGTACGCGCCCAACTTCATGTGGGAGACCGAGGACGCTCTGAAGCTTGCTACGGACAACATCCACTTCTGCGTCAACAACATACCCAGGTGGAACCACACCAACATCCAGGGGCACGCGATCTCGGAGACGGGCGCTGACGCGATCCATCAGATGGGTTTCTGTCTGGGCACGGCCGTCGCGGTCGCGGACTCCTGCAAGGCGGCGGGGCTTGATCCTGACAAGTTCATGACCGGGATCGGCTTCCAGATCGCACAGTGCAACGATTTCTTCGAGTACATCTGCATGTTCAGGGCGTGGAGAAAGCTCTGGGCCACGATAGCCCACGAGAGATACGGCTGCACCAGGCCGGCAGCGATGCACCTGAGGACGCACACAAACACGTCCTGCTTCGAGTTGGTCAAGCAGCAGCCGTTGAACAACATCATTCGCAGCGCCTACCATGCGCTGGGTGCGGCGTTGTCGGGCACCACGGCCATGCAGATTCCAGCGTACGATGAGCCGATTGGAATTCCTACGGAGCAATCGGCCGTCTTGACCCTGCGGACACAACAGATACTACTCCACGAGACGGGCGTGACCAGGGTTAGTGACCCGTTGGCGGGCTCCTACTACGTGGAGTGGCTCACGCACAGGATGGTCGAAGAAGGCAAGAAGATTCTCAAGGAGATCGAGGATGGGGGTGGATTCGTCAGGGCCCACAAGGACGGCATGCTTGCCCGCGTGCTGAGGAAGGGCTGTGACCAGTGGCGGGAGGAAATCGAGGCCAACGAGAGAGTAGTGGTCGGATGGAACAAGTACCAGACCGAGGAAGACCTGAAGGTGAAGGCGTTCAGGCCTGATCCGGAGGTGGCGAGAGTCTCAGCTGAAAGGATCAAGGACTACAAGGCGCGGAGAGACCAGGCCAAGACCGACGCGGCTCTGAATGGGGTGGTCGATGCCTGTGAGCGGCTGAATAAGGGTGAGTGGGGGCTCGTGATGCCCGCATGCATCGAGGCCGCGAAGGCGAAGGCAACCGCGGGCGAGATCTCCAAGGCCATTAGAAAGGTCATGAGATGGGGACCCGAGTACAACGTGATGCTCAAGTTCTAGTCCATGGTTGCCTGACAGACTACTGTGAAGGGAGGCAGAGCCTTGAGTGAGAACGGAAAGCCGAGAGTCTTGCTGGTGAAGCACTGGATTGATATCCATGACAGGGGTCTCAGACTGATTGCGTCGCGCTGCAAAGACGCGGGCTTCGAGGTGGTCTACGCGAGCTACAGCCAGCCTGCGGAAGTGGTGAAGATGGCTGTCCAGGAGGACGTGGACGTCATAGGGTTGAGCTTCTTCACCAGCGCCTATGAGGCGCACATGCCCAAGGTGATGGAGGGGCTCAAGCAGAACAAGCTGGACAACGTCATGGTGGTCATGGGGGGCGTCATACCCGACGAGGACCATGACATGCTGAAGAAGATGGGCGTGAGGGAGATATACGGGGCCGGTTCAAACGTGAACGGGTTCATAGATCTGGTAAGAGCTGAAGTCAAGCATTAGGCGAAATGCCGGTTCGCGCGAGCCAGGCTGAAGGCGCTGTCCTGCTTTGATGGCCTCTGTTTGGCCTGCTAGATGTCCGTGGCCAGCGGGCAGCTTCGAGCTGGCGGCCCGCGCTTCGCCGGGCCTCAACTGGCGGAATCAGAGTAATCCGGGGTCACCGAGGCGGAATCGCTGACCCGATTGTAGACTTGCCCGCCGTCCGCAATAGGCAACTGTACGACGAAAGTCGTTCCTTCGCCGAGTTTACTCTCTACCCGTATGCGGCCGCCGTGGCTCTCGACAATCCGACGGGAGATGTTCAGCCCTAACCCCGTACCCTTACCGACGTCCTTCGTTGTGAAGAATGGGTCGAACATCTTCTCCTGGTGCTCCTCCAGAATGCCAGGCCCGTCGTCGGTGAAGCTGATCTCAATCGCATCGCCCGTCTCACGACTGCTTACCAGGAGTTGGCCCCTGCCGTGAGCGTCGGCCATGGCCTGCTCAGCGTTTGTCAGGATATTGACGACGACCTGCTGCAGCCGGTGGTAGTCGGCCATGATCATCGGGAGATCGGGGTTCAGCTCCTTCTGTACGTCTATGTTGTTCACTCTCATGCGGTAAGCGTGCAACTCCAGGCTGTCCTCAACCACTTCGTTGACTGAGATGAGGCTCTTCTCAGGCTCGTGCGCGCGCGCAAACGAAAGCAGATTGGCAGTTATCCTGGACGCGCGGCGGGCTTCTCTGTGAATGATCTCCAGGTCTTTCCTGATCGATTCCTCCAGATCATTCCTGGACGCCACGAACTCAGCATACGCCTGGACTGCAGCAAGCGGGTTGTTGAGTTCGTGGGCAACGCCCGCAGCTAGCTCTCCGACCGTGGTCAGGCGTGCAGTAAGCTCGAGCTGCTGCTCCGTCCTCTGCCTCTCCCGCTCCATTCGTTTCTGCTCCGTGATGTCCTTCATGACGCCGATCGAGCCCGTGATTGTCCCGTCGTCTCCCTTCAGCACGCTCACTGAGAGGTCCACGTCAACGGGTTCCCCGTTCTTGCCGAGCAGACGCGTCTCCAGATGATGCTGCATGCCCTTCCGTCTGATGTCCTGGGCCCTTATCATCTTCCACTCTTCCTCGGGGTATAGGGAGCTGACAGGTCTCATGTACAGGTCATCCTTGTCCATCCCGAGAAGATACTCAGTGAACTTGTTCCAGGAGATGATGTTCTCGTTCTCATCTGTGACGGTGATTGCCACAGCTGAGTTGTCGAAGGCAGCTCTGAAATCATGTTCAGCGTACTGCAGCTGTTCCTGCGCCTTCTTTCGATCAGTGATGTCGGCCATTAACCCTATCGAGCCGGTGACCTTGCCTTTGGACCCTTTGAACACACTGATAGAGAGGTCAACGTCGATGACCTCCCCATTCTTCCTGGCGACCCTGCTCTCCAGATGGTGTTGCATGCCCTTCTGCCTGATGTTCAGGGCCCTTATCTTGTTCCATTCTTCCTCGGGGTACAGGGAGCTGACGGGCCTCATGTGCAGGTCTTCCCTGTCCATCCCGAGAAGGAACTCGGCGAACTTGTTCCAGGAGGTGATGTTCTCGTTCTCGTCGGTGACAGTGATTGCCACAGCTGAGTTCTCGAAAATGGTCTTGTAGTTCTGCTCGGCGGACAGGAGCTGCTGTTGAGCCTGTTTGCGATCGGTGATGTCCGAGATTACTCCTATCGACCCGGCGACCTTGTCACCTGGTCCCTTGAAGACGCTTACGGACAGGTCCACGTCAATAATCTCGCCGTTCTTTCTGACAACCTTGGTCTCCAGGTGGTGCTGCATGCCCTTCTGCCTGATGTCTCGGGCCCTTATCATCCTCCACTCTTCCTCGGGGTACAGGGAGCTGACGGGCCTCATGTACAGGTCTTCCCTGTCCATCCCGAGAAGGAACTCGGTGAACTTGTTCCAGGAGATGATGTTCTCATCCTCATCGGTGACGGTGATGGCTACAGCCGAGTTCTCAAAGATGGTCTTGAATTTCTCCTCCGCCAGCAGCAACTGCTCTTGGGTCCGCCTGTGCTCGGAGACATCTCTCAGCACGATGGAGATGGCGGGCCTGTCTGCATGGTCTATGATCCCGGCGCCAAACTCTACGGGACATGCAGATCCATCCTGCGCAACGATAGTGGTCTCGAAGCGGTGGGGGACCTCCTCAGCTCGGAGCTGTTTTCTATCCACCTTACCCAACTCCGACGCCGCTTCGGGAGTGAGAAGCTCCGCAATGGTCTTCCCGACGACCTCCTCGATATCTCTGCCGAGCATCCGGGCGCTCCTCGCGTTGGCACACACAACTTTCGAATCCTGGACGACGAGATACCCGTTGCCCATGTATTCAGCCAAACGCCTGAATTCATCTTCCAGTGACTGAAGGGAGTCATCCGACACTTCGGATCCCCAGTCCCGGCGTTCCAGGCCCAGCCGTCTACTCTGAAGAGCAGTCTCGATGCGAAGAACGACGTCATCCAGGTTGAAGGGCTTGGTCACGTAGTCGTACGCGCCCAGTCTCATAGCTTCGATTGATATCTGCGGATCGGCTACAGCCGTCAGGATGATTACACATGTTTCGGGGTGGTCGGTAGCCATCTGGGCCAGCACTTCCATCCCAGACATGCCGGGCATCTTCATATCCGTGAGGACCAGATCAAAGTCCTGGTGAGATGCTATCTCGATGGCTTCGCGACCGTCGCTGGCCATCGTACACTCGTAGCCCTCCACCTCGAGTCGGCGGTTGAGGATGTCCCTGATGGGTTCTTCGTCGTCGACTACAAGTACTCTTCCCTTGACCTCGCGCATCTTCAATCTCTCCGCCATGTATACGGTGCCGAGTATGGGGACGACCTCTCAGCAGCCCGGGATACGGTCACGATAGCTGCACCTTCCGCTTGTCTCCGGTTCTGACCGTACCCCTGGGGGGTATCGAAAGCGTCCCTGGCTTCGCTCGCACGTTACCATAGGAGCCTATTCGTGTTCAATGGCTCTTTATGGGGACATAGCGGGGGGCAAATAGTACGGGCGTGGTGCGATAGATGGCATGGTTTCGGGAGGTGGAATAGGTGTCGTGACAGTAGCGGAGCCAACGGTCAGATTCGAACTGACGACCTGCGGTTTACGAATCATAGGACGCCGGTGCCAAAGACGCCCTTTACGTTCAGAATAGAACAAGCGTGTTGGTATGGGAGGGACTCTCTTGAAGCTATATCACCTGCTGGTCCCAATCAGTCCCAAACAGAACAACGGCGAGATGACGGCAGGAACGCGGCTTTGGCCTATCTCTTGAGGAAAGCCGGAGTGGACACCATGACAGTCAAAGACCTTGGCCGGTGGGAGTGCCTAGAGTTGAGACAACCATTCCTTCCAACAACCATACCGCTACTCCTCAATATGGATGCTTCCCACCATGGTGTCGAATACAGGTTCGTAGGCGCTCCAGCAGCTGGGTATAGTCATGAAAGTGAGACACCACCAAGTCGTTCCCCGCGCAAGGAACACATTCATGACCTTCACCGTCTTGCCACCAGAAATCGCTGTGAAGACGTATTTGATTACCGGAACCCCTCCAACATTCAGCCGTTCCTCAGATACCTCCATGAATCCCTCCACGACCGGTGGCGGGTCGGTGTTCGCCTCGAAGCAATCTTCGACGGTAACAGTGTAAGGAAGTCTTTCTGTGGCAATCGACAGACTCTCATTGAAACCAGCGCACCGGTCCGCCGGGTCCACTGGGGACCCAAACATGATAAAGCTGACTGTTCCCAATAGGGTCTGGCGTGTGCTTTGCTCTCCGACGTCCCAATCCGCCGGGTAGGCTATCGAGAAGCCGTTCGCCGTGTCAGTGTAGGCCAGGTATCCTGGTATCGGCGATTCCGTTGGCTTTGCCGTTGCTGTCGCTTCTGGCGTTGGCGTGGGTGTTAGAGTTGGAATCGCAGAGCCTTCCGGTATGTCCGAGTCAAGCGGATTCGCATCATGCGAGTCCCAGTACCCGTCTCCGTCAGTATCGGTCAACAGCGGGTCTGTCCCAGCAGCTAGTTCTTGGGCATCAGACCAGCCATCGCCATCTGTGTCTGTCTCCCCACCACAGCCGACACCTCCAACACATAGAACCACCATGAGCAGAACAGCCAACCACAGCTTCGACTTCACAGTCCCACCTCACCCTCTTGCGTGACTATCTTAGCCTATATATAATAGCTACGCCGCACCGCTGAGGCAAGCCCACCGACCGCACCCGTCCGTTGGTCGCTGTTCGATTCCCTCCATGTATCTCTTGTCTGCGCCTACTTAACCAAGGCTCACTTCAAGGAGGAAGCGATGAGAAAGACTGCCGTCCTACCGTTTGCCGTGCTCATGTTAATCACAGGGCTAACCCTAGGTGCGCTACTGGGCGGAATGACGCTGGCCCAGCAGGACGCACCCGACTGCGTGCCCACCGTAATCAATTACCAGGGAATGCTCACGGACTCAGTAACAGGTGAACCTGTCCCCGATGGGGAATATGACTTCGTATTCTCGATTTATGACGTTTCAAATGGAGGCGAGCCGCTGTGGGGCGAGAATCAGACCGTCTCTGTCTCTGGCGGTGTGTTCAACGTCATGTTGGGAAGCGTCGTCCCGCTAAGCGCCTCTCTGTTCGAGGCGTATCCACGGTATCTTGGAATAGAGGTCGGCGAAGACGAGGAGATGACCCCTCGCCAGCACCTCGCTTCAGTGCCGTACGCATTCCAGGCTGAAAACGCGTGCACACTCCAAGGTGACCCTGCCAGTGCCTTCCTACAGGTTACGGGAGGCACGATGACTGGGCCTTTGGCAATAGACTCGCTTTGGGCAGGGGGGCAAGAAGTCATCAACAGCCAGGGAGAGTGGGTTGGAGACCCGCCTCCAGGCAGTATCACATCGGTCACGGTTAACACCCTAGCTGCGGGTGCCGCTGCCACTGCGGAATACGATTCCGCTACAGGCGTGTTGACGCTTGGGATCCCGCAAGGTGCGGCTGGTGCCAAGGGCGACAAGGGTGACACGGGCGACACGGGCGCTGCTGGGCCTCAAGGTCCGGAAGGCCCACAGGGTCTGCCAGGAGCCGACGCACTCAGCAATATAACACCGATAACGCTCGCGAGCGGGACTTCCAGCCCCTACACCGTGCCGGAGGGCAAGAACCTGTTCATTACCGCTGTACACTTGCAGGACTTTAGCCATGAACTGCGAGTCGACGGCGTGCCGATTGCGACAGGCCCGTTCAACTGCACGATATCTGGCCAGTATTCGCTTACGCTGGCACAGCCCATTGTTGTCGCCGGAGGACAGACTATCTCCGGATTCATTTCGGTAAACGGCTACCTGCGGGATAGCACGCCATGAGAGTCTTCAAGACGGTGATGATTTGGGGCTTCCTCAAGCGCGGTGCGGGTGCCAACATGAGACTGCCACTGTTGTTGGCTCTAGTACTCGCATTGGCATCCTATGGTGTGGCCGTCGCAGCAAGTCAGCACAGCATCTCTGGTGCTGTTGTCTCCACCGGAGGCGATGATAGGACTTCGCCCAGCTACGTAGTGCATGATGTCATCGGCGAGCCTGCTGTCGGACGGTCTGAGAGCACCGGCTACTCGCTCCGAGCCGGTTACGTTCCCTCTGCATTGCCTCCATGCACACCGGGCGACGCGAACGGTGACAGCGACGTCAACATGGCCGACGTTACGTACACCGAGTTGATAATCCTAGGCTACATGGAGCCGACCTGCGGGGCTGATGCCAACGGTGACGGCGATATCAACATGGGGGACGTGACTTCAATTGAACTGATGATACTAGGGTACCTGTAGGGATTCAGCACAAGGGGGAAGGTGACGGAGTTGCCTTCCCCTCTTAGTCCTGTCCACTGCGCCCATTCTGGACATAAAACGCTCTTCGCTGTAGACGGCCATTTCACTTTGGGCAAGAGCGCGCTTCGCGGGTGTACCGGTGGTATGCCGGGGGGGGCCGCCACCCATCACCGAATCCCCCACATACCATAAGGCAAACGCTGTCAGGGAGAACACAGGCAGGATATACCAACGAGGTATTGATAAGGCTATACGTAGTATTATTCACACCCTGGTATACAAGTAGTATTACGTATATACGTTATCACGCGCGCGCGGGCTTCATCTCGCGTCAAAAGATAGAGACCTTTTGACTCAGGATAGCGACATTAGACTCTGAGGGATGAACTTCGAGTCAGAAGGTAGGCATGGACACCGACTTGTTGCATTGGCACAGCCCGATCAGCTTGCACATCTGCCGGATAGCCTCCTTTAATGTCCTTCTCCTTCATGCGGAGATTTTGAAGGTTTCGGTACTCGTCGGGCGGCGCGACCCACCCCGCGCCTGACCCAAACCATTAGTCGCGCCGTCCAAGTTTTCGGGCGAGTTACCAGAATTGATATTCTCGGCTCTCCGTCGACGCCGGAAGGCTTTGGACTGTTCCGCCTTGATGTTTGCGACAGCCGCCTCCTCGTCTTCGGGGAAGGCAAGACGTGCAACCTTGAGGAGGCTTAGCCGCTTTCCTCGAACATGCCACTTGCGCCGCAATTCACGGCTGTTCCATAACTCCTGCTGAATATACTTTGCCTCTTCGAGCGTCAACAGCCCGGCCCATCCTGGCTCCAGAAGCCGCATGTCGTACTGTGAACTCACCGCCTGACCTCTTCCAGATAGCGTCTTGTCCTGTACTCGGTTGCTCTACCCAGCGAGTTATTGGTCATTATGGTGTCAACTCCGGCTACCAGCGGTCTTCTAGACCGCCGCTTCTGTTCGCAATTGCTGTTGCCTTTTGAAGCTAGGCCGCCGTCATTCTGCCGTCAGATTCTCCAGCCAAGCCCGTACCGCCTCGACGTGGCGGAGGTGTCTGTCCGGGTTGGCCAGTATTCCCTCTAGGTTGTAACAGGTCTCCCCCGGCCCTAGGGTAATAACCGGCTTTCCCGCGCGACGCCATAGCTCCAAGGCTTCGTCGTCGGTCATGCCCAGATCAGAGGCGTCGGAGGGATTAAGGCTGCCAATATCGGTCTTGCCGGACCCATTTCCGAAGCTGGAATGGTTAAGATTGCCAGATTCTCTTGTATGGCAATCTTGGCGACCTAAATCATCTTCGCCATCGGTATGCCCCTCAGGGAGCATCCACAACCATCTTCCACCCCCACGCTTTCCGCTCTCGCCTTGTTTGGTAACGACGACCCGCAGTTGAGCCTTGGCCCTGTCTAGCGTCCGCTTGGCTATCCCCAGACTCCGTGCCTCCTCTATCACCCTGGCTGCCGCTACCGGCCCGTCCGCCAGTTCGTCCCTCAGGAATGTCCTAGCTACACTGAGTGCAGTCGTCTCTTCACCGGTGCTGACCGCTAGGATTTGCTCTTTCGTAAGGTCGCTTGTCCCCGTCCAGCGGAAGTTGCCATCCGGCACCTCGTAGCCGATGGTGGGTCCTTCCAGCGCGAGGTTGTTCTTGATCTGCACGATGGCGCGCCTCTGCGGGTCGTCCGGTGCGTACCCAGCCAACAACACGGAGCGGCATGCGGCGGCGAAGTCGATAGAGCCCGAGCCTCGATAGAGCGCCTTGCCGCCACTGGACTTGTTGAGATGGCGAACGGCGAGGATGGCGACCCCCTCCTTCTCTGCAATCCCAGCAAGGCGAGAAAGCACCGCCCGTGTCTCGTTTGCCCTGTGGATGTCAACCGAAGCTCCAATGTAGGCGACTAATGGATCAATGACCACGAGGGCTGGTCTCACCTCAAGAACGCGTCGTTTGAGCTCGTCGAAGCCCTTGTCATCCAGGGTGAGCGGCCCTTCAATCGCGAAGACGCGGGAGGCGTCAGCACACATGGAATCAAGCCTGGGTCGGATGGTATCCGCCAAGCCATCCTCTGCTGTAGCTATGACGACGCTGGCAGGCTCTCTGGCCTCTTGCCCTGGTAGTCCTTGCCCCAGAGTGACCGCAGTTGCAATGGCTAGGCAGGCCCACGATTTACCTACCGCAGGGTCACCCTCGACCATGGTCACCTTCCCAGATGGGATGTAGGGATACCAGAGCCATGAGACTTCTTCGGCCTCCACATCAGCCATACAGCGCAGCCTCACGGCCCTCGTATCGCTGTCGCTCTGCGAGGGTTCCCACTCATGTGCCTCTTGCAGAAGCTTCTGCAGATCGTCGCCTGTCCCACCTGCCGCCAGCCAGTCTGCAGCGTCGCCCTTCTCTGGAGCCCCCTGCCAGTTGACTATCCGTGAGTGCTTTCCCAGGCGGTACAGGGTTGCTGCGACGCGCGTCATATGCTTACGCCCGGCCTCATCGTTGTCCGGCCACAGGTGGACTGTCTGTGGCTGTTCGGCTATGGGCCGCAGGCTTTCGACGCCAGGCGTTGACGAGGCACCAGTCACAGTGCCAAGCGCCAAGACGCCAAAATTCGACAGGGCATCAGCTGCTTTCTCCCCCTCCACGATGACGACGGGCCTGTCATTAGCCAATCCAGCTAGGCGATCGACTCCATACAGAGGCAGTGCCGGGACCTTCAGGCCACCCAGATTCCTCGCTCCGTTCCGCCGCCAAGCATACCTTTTGCCGCCCTCAGGGCGGTCCGTACGCACGTGCTCCGCAACCACACGCCCGTTCAAATCGCTGATGGCCCATACCTGCGTTGTCTCCGTGTCGTTCCCACTGTAGGTCAGGCTTTCGAACCCGAGGGAGCGGCAGATGTCCTCGTAGGTGTGGGGGCCGTGGCAATGGACGAGCGCCCGATCACCCTCGTCCCGCACTGACAGGTGGCCCGACGGCGTCTGGTGGCCTGGACAAGGGCATGATGCCGTCCAGCCGACGCCTCGCTGCTTCGCGTCGGGCAACCTAGCGATGATGTCACCGATGTTACTGGGCCGCATCGGTTTCACCTCTGATGACTGCCAGTAATTTCGCCCGGCTCACAACTAACCTCTTTACGCCGAGGCGTATCACCCCCGGCAATTCCCCGCGTCGGGCCAAGTCATATGCCAAGTTCTTGGAGATACCCAGCGCGGCGGCGGCTTCAGCAACGGTCATGGTGAGTCGCGTCTTGTGCTCCATAGAGATTCACTCCCTCGGAAAGAGCTCGCTCTCTGTCACTCCCAAAGCACCCGCCAGTCGCACACGCCATCCTGGATAGGGGCGGAGCCACCCGTTCTCGATCCGCGAAATGTCTGTCGGCGCGATGTCGGTGAGCTTCGCGAGCGCAAGTTGGGAAAGCCCCTTCTCGGCCCGGATTTCCTTCAGCCTATTCACGTCTGCCTCCCTCTTGACTATGTCTATGGACTATGCTAGCATCCTCATGTAACTGTTCAATAGCGAACGGTTACATACAAGGTTACAAATGGACATCGAACTACAGAAGATCGACACAAAGGGGTACAGCTTCAAATGGAGAGTTGCGCCCAGTGGATACGAACTGGTAGGCGGGGAGCTTTATCGATACCCTGGTTCCATTACAGGCCCATGGTTCGGCTACTACTACCCGAACCATATATTCTACAAAGTGCACTTGCTGGCCAGGCGATGGAACGGAGCACTGAAGCCGTACTATCCTGACAACCTGTCGCCGTGGCTTGTGCGGAAAGGGACACAGGCCCAACAGAAGGAGATGGAGCTTGCCGCCGTAGAAGGCAGACCAGTCGAAGGCGTGAGCGATTTGACAGGCCCACAGGAGTATGAGCCAATGTCCGACCTGTCGCTACACCGGAAGTTTGCTCGTCTCAAGGTTGAGGATTTGGAGAACGAAGCCTTGCGATTCGCCAACAAGTACGGCCTTCTCGGACGACGCATTCACCTGCATCCAGTGAAGTCGGGCCTGCCTGTAGAGGGGGAATCCCTCTATCGCTGGCGTGCGGAAATCGAAAAGATGGGTGTCCTGCTCGTTATTTGGGATTGGATTAGAAGGGGTGACACACGTAGCTTGAGGCAAATCGTGCACTGGCTATCGGACAATACAGGCTGGGTTGGATTCAAATGGAAGGGTGAGAAGGGACATTATGAGTTGTCGGCGGAGAGCGAAGAAGATGACGACGAAAGCGGCTATGGTCACGCGGGAGCGGATTTTCTCAGTACGCAATACCGCAGAGGGGATGTCATTGGCCCGGCCACAGGCTACCTGTGTGAGGGTTTGAACTTCCATCTTCAGGAGATCAGACCACTTCTGGTGCCCCGGAGGAGTGCATGCAGGGTTGCTTACGTCCCCAGTTCGTTGTTGGACGCGCTCTGGCTGATGTTCATGCTCGAAGTAGAGGGGGCTGTTAGAAGCTGCTGGCACTGTGGCCGCGCATTTGAACCCACGAGAAAGGATAACGTGTATTGCTGCGGCAACTGCAAGAGGATGGCGCACTACTACAACAAACAAAGGAATCGAGGTGAAGAATGAAAGGGTCGATTCGAGAGAGACGAAAAGGTACCTGGGAAATACAAGTCTACACTGGTGTAGGACCTGACGGAAAGCGCCGCCGCCACTTCGAGACTGTCCACGGACGCAAGGGAGATGCACAGCGACGGTTGAATGAGATGCTGGCTGGTCTGGAGAAGGGGGTGCCGCCGCCGACTGGTCGTATCACGGTCGCTGACCATCTGCACAATTGGCTTAATGGCTACGTGAAGGCGAACTGCTCAGCGCGAACGTACGATGGCTACCAGTCCATCATCTCGCGCCACCTGATACCGGCCCTCGGCATGTACCAGCTCAAGAGCCTTCACCCTCAAGCGATTCAGCAATACTACGGCAAAGCTTGCGAGACGTTATCCCCCCGAACCGTCCACCATCAGCACCGGGTACTCTCTGAGGTCCTCAAATGGGCGGTTCGTCAAGGTCTCCTTGGACGCAATCCCTGCGAGCTCGTCGATCCGCCGTCGCCGCGCAAGAAGGCCATGCGAACGCTCGCGCCTGTCGAAGTAGAGGTACTGCTAAACGCCGCCCAGGACAGCTATCTCTATCCGGTGATCTACACCGCCCTTTCAACCGGCTTGCGACAGGCCGAATTGCTGGGCCTGCGATGGCGGGATATCGATACGGACGTGCTCGTGTCTATATCGGTTAACCGCGTTCTCTTCAAGCGCAAGGGCGTCTGCGAATTCAAGGAGCCAAAGACCAACCACAGTCGGCGGCAGGTTGCCATGACTCCAAAGCTGGCCCTATATCTGAGAGACTACCGGGCCAAGCGCGAAGCCCTCGCGGAGGACCTCGGGACAAAGCTCAGCCTTGATGACCTCGTCTTCGCTACCGTTGAAGGCACACCCCTAGACCCGAGCACGTTGACGCACACCTTCACCAGGATTGCCAAACGTGCCGGATTGCCAGGCGTCCGGTTCCACGACCTGAGACACACCTTCGCGTCCCTGATGCTGCTACGTGGAGCCAAACCCAAGGTTATCAGCGAGGCTCTGGGCCACAGTTCGGTTGCTTTCACGATGGATACCTACAGCCACGTAATCGCCGGGATGCAAGAGGACGCTATGGCGTTGTTGGACGGGGTGCTGCCAGCGGGGTCGCCGGAGGCTGTAACGGCAGATTAACGGCAGGATTTCCGGGCTTAGCTTCAAAATGATGGAGCCAACGGTCAGATTCGAACTGACGACCTGCGGTTTACGAAACCGCTGCTCTACCACTGAGCTACGTTGGCCCGTGGCATTCCATCGGGGATTATACAGGAAATTGTGTGTAGGAGAAAGAGGGATATCATTGCAGTTGTCCGGAGCCGGCGTTGACCCGACCGGCTGCTTCCAACTAAACTGGAGTCGGAGAGGACATGAAAGCGATAGCGCTCATCTCCGGCGGGCTCGACTCGATCCTGGCAGCGAAGCTGATCATAGACCAGGGGATCGAGGTCATGGGCTTGTATCACGTCCTGCCCTTCGTGTCTGAGAAGAAGGACTGGGCCGGCCAGGTAGGCGACTGCCTGCAAATCCCGCTGCGTCGGCTGGAGGCCGGCGAGGACTACCTGGAGCTGGTCAGGCATCCCAGATTCGGCTACGGCTCCGGCATGAACCCGTGCATGGACTGCCGCATCTACATGCTCCGGGGTGCCAGGAAGGTCGTCGAGGAAACGGGCGCAAGCTTCGTGGTCACCGGCGACGTCCTGGGCCAGCGGCCGATGACCCAGACCAGGAGGAAGCTGGCGCTGGAGGAAGACGAGGCAGGACTGGACGGCCTCATTCTCAGGCCACTAACGGCGAAGGAACTCCCGGAGACGACCCCGGAACGCGAGGGCTGGGTGGATAGAGAGAAGCTCCTCGGCATCCGGGGCCGAAGCAGGAAGCCGCAGATGGCGCTGGCAAGAGAACTCAACCTGAGCGGGTATCGTTCGCCGGACAGCGGTTGCCTCCTGGTGAACAAGGAGTTCGCTCAGAGGATCAGAGACCTCTTCGGGCACCAGGACCGTTTCAGCATGCGGGACGCCGAGCTGCTGCGGATAGGCAGACACTTCTACCACGGGCCCGCCAGGGTGGTGGTGGGCCGGAACGAGCAGGAGAACCGTCGTCTCCTCGAACTGAGGGATACCGATGAGTGCGTGCTCGAGGCAGTCGGAGTGGGCAGCCCGGTGACGCTGCTGCAGGGGCCAGCGACGGAGGACGCCATCGACTTCGCCGCCAGACTCACCGCCAGGTACTCCGATGCACCCGCCGGAGAAGCGATCGTCGAGATTCGGAGAGACGGTGTCGTGGGAACCTTAGCCGTCGATTTGGAGCGCGAGTGATCGGGGGCGCACGGAACCCCGGAGTCACCCCGCCGGACTCACCGCCAGCGTCCTCAGGCGATTGATCGCAGCCCCGAGTTCGAGCGCCCTGAACTCCGCGTAGTCGCCAACCGGTCTGGGGCTGAGCACATCCAGGCCCCTGCTCGCGATGTCAGCCCCCACCATGCCAACGATCTCACCCATTGTCCGCTTCCCATCCATGTATCGCGTCGCATAGTGGACGGCATCGCCTATAGCCCTGGTCTGGCTTCCGTCCACCAGCTGCTCCACGCAGCCGAGGTCGATCGTATGAGTGCCAAAGGCAATCGAGTGGAGTCCCTTCGGTGATATCTTCACCTCCCTCTTGCCCTTGCTGGGGTCGAAGCTGCGCGCCAATGGCATGCGCCCGGTCGGTGAGCCGAAACGCTCGCCGCCCTCAGGCATTCTCTCCGCCCTGTGCTTCCCCGCGATGGCCAACGCCTCCCCGGTGACATCCACCGGCGCATACTCCACCATGCAGATCACGGTATCGGCAACGTCGAAGTAGTCGCCGGAGCCGCCCATGACGAGAATCGTGGACACTCCGAGTTCGCGGCGCAGCTGGAGGACCTTATCGAGGAATGGAGTGATTGGCTCTCTGTCCTTGGAAACGAGCTGCTGCATGCGGTGGTCCCGAATCATGAAGTTCGTTGCTGAAGTGTCTTCGTCTATCAGCAGGACCTCGGCCCCCAGCTCGAGGGACTCCATGATATTGGCCGCCTGCGAGGTGCTCCCGCTGGCGTCTTCGGTCGAGAAGGCAATGGTATCCCGGCCAAACGGCAGATTGGAGATGAACGGCGATATGTTGACCTTCTCAATGCGGCGGCCGTCCTCCGACCTGACCTTCACCGCAGCCGCGTTCGCGACGACCAGCTCTCGGCCATCACCGGGGATGTGGTTATACACTCCCAACTCCAGTGCCCTGAGCAGCGTCGACTTGCCATGGTAGCCGCCGCCAACCACAAGTGTGATGCCCTTCGGTATTCCCATGCCGGTAACCGCCCCGCGATTGGGAAGCTCGACGGTCACACGCTGCGACTCGGGCGACCGGAATGCTACAATCCGCCCTTTGTCCATGGGCCTCGGGTCTACGCCGCTGGCACGCGGAAGCACGGCACCATCCGCAACGAACGCCACCAGGCCCAGACCATCCAGCTGACGCCTCAAGGCGGCGGCGTCCTCCGCAACCTGTATGTGCCCGAGCAATGCCCCTCCATCGAGGCTTTCGTGGAGCAGAGAGGCCCTCACGATCTGTGGAAGCTCCTCGAAGAACATACTCTCGGCGTGTCTCGCCGCCACGCTTCTGCCGAATGCGGGCAGCCCCATAGTGAATCGGGCCTCCACGAGCGACTCGCCTACTAGCGCCGAGGTGCGCTCCAGGACCTCCTGACCGGGCCGGTCTATCGTGATGATCCCGCTGTTGCCCGTGCCTCGGTTCCCTTTGCAGAACCTGCGACAGGCTTCGAAGAAGCGTCGTGTCAGGAAGTCACGGGCAGCGACCTCGCGACTCCGGTTCGAGTAGACATCGCGCGGGAAACGGGCGACGCCCTGCGGCAGTTGCACGCGGACGCGGCTCGGTGAGGCAAAGGGGTCCTTCTGTACGCGATCCACGAACAAGGTGTAGTCGCCGAAATCGTATGCTCCTTCGATGTCCTGATAGGCCTTGTAACCCCTGCCATCTATCCTGCGCAGCACGGTCCTGAGGTCATTTGCAGTTCGCACGCCACCTCCCCATATGGCAAATGCCAAGGAATCTCAACGACCTGTGATTATATACCACATCGGCCCGCGCCGCTTCGCGCGGCGACGCGTAGCTTGACAGCTCTCCAGGAGGGGCAGTAGGATTAGGCCATCCGTCAATCTGAAACACGAGAGGAAAATATGAGCAAGCTGGTAGACAGGCTGGAGAGACTGGCAGAGGGTCGAGGACAGCCCCTGGGATTCGGGGCCGCGCTGAATCGGGAGAAGGCCTTGCCCATGCTGGCTGTCGCCAGCCTGCCATCCCCGAGCGCCGGACTCGCAACCACAGCCGCCGGTGCGGGGGCCGACGCCGTACTGTTCGAGGTTGAGAACTGGCAGAAGGAGAAACAGGCCTTATCCGAGCTGAGCAGCACCGCGAAGGCCGGGCCGTGGGGCGTTCACATGAGGGCACCAACGGCGGAGTCCGTCAAGGAACTGGCGGCCATGAAGTGCGACTTCGCGGTATTCACGGCGGACAAGACCCCGGCGGCTTTGCTTGTGCAGGATGAGTTAGCCCGAATCATACAGATAAGCCCGTCACTGGACGACAGTCTGGCGAAGGCGGTCGGGCGACTCGGATTCGACGCTGTTCTGCTAGCGCCCGACAAGGGGGAGGAGTACCCATTGACCTTGCAGAGGCTGCTGGTCTATGAGCGGCTGGTTGCTGCAGCGGGGAGACACATACTGGCGACCGTGCCCGAGAGCATGCCCCTCGACGATCTGGGAGCGCTCTGGGTTCTGGGGGCACGTGGTCTCGTGATAGAGGCACCGCCGGGCAAGATGGAGAGCCGTTTGGCCGAGGTACGTGAGGCGATAGCCAAACTGCCAACAAAGAGGCGAAGGCCGCGAGACAGATTTGGTGTCACGCTGCCGCGTGCAGCGGACTCATCGCCCGCCGCACCGCCCGATGAAGAAGACGACGATGAGGAAGACTACTAACCCAGCACGAACGACAGTATGATCAGGAGCACAACGAACGCGCCGGCAAGCACACCGATTCTTCTCAGATCACCTCTCACGTGGCTGTAGTCAAGGTACATGGGGCTGTGCAGGCTCTGAGCCTTGGGCGCCACCTGTTGGGGTTTCGCCTCCCTGGCAGCCTCGACGGGCTCGGGTCTCTCCTGTGCCACAGGGACGGAGACGGGCCCATACCGGGAAGCAGGCTTGGCCCGCTGTCTTTTCCTGCCTTCCTTGCTCAGCTCAGAGTATTTCGTCGCCCTCTTGCGCGATCCCTTCGCCATTTTGGCAACTCCTTCCCTGGAGAAGCGGGGCCATCCGTAAATGCATTGCCCATTGTAGCCCGCGGCCAGCCCCGTTGGCAAGGGTTTGAGCCCGCCAGCAGATAGACATCAACGTAGGCGTGTGGTAGACTTTCGCATACCTCTGCTATGTGCTAGACTTGGCCCTTGAGGGGCGAGCATGCGCGAGGCCATTCTCTACGAGAAGACCAGGGACTCCGCAGTTCGCTGCAATGTGTGCCAGTGGCGGTGCGTGATAAACCCCGGCAAGTACGGGCTGTGCCGCGTGCGGCAGAATGTCGACGGCGTACTGCAGTTACTGAACTACGCCGAGATATCGTCAGTGGCCGTAGACCCCATCGAGAAGAAGCCCCTGTTCCACTTCCACCCGAACACACTCGTGTTCTCGCTGGGCAGCTGGGGCTGCAACTTCCACTGCAGGCACTGCCAGAACTGGCAGATTTCCTGCCAGGCCCCGTGGGAAGCGAGGGGCGAGTCCCAGCAGATGTTCCCCAAGGCGGCTATCTCACTGGCACGCAAGCACAACTGTGCGGGCATTGCGTGGACATACAACGAGCCCGGTATCTGGCTCGAATACACCCTGGACTCGGCCAAGCTGGCCAAGGAACAGGGCCTCTACACTGTCTACGTGACGAACGGCTACTCCACACCCGAAGCCCTCGACACCATGGGGCCTTACCTCGACGCCTGGCGCGTCGATGTCAAAGGCTTCACCGACGAGTTCTACAGGAGACTGGCCAAGGTATCCAAGTGGCGAGGCATCCTGGAGGTAGCCGAGAGGGCGCAGAAGAAGTGGGGCATGCATGTCGAGGTCGTCACCAACATAATACCGACGATGAACGACGACGATGCACAGCTCCGTGGTATAGCAACGTGGATTCGTGACGCTCTGGGCGAGTCCACGCCCTGGCACGTGACTCGCTTCTATCCGCAGCATGAGCTGCAGGACATCCCACCGACGCCCGTGGCGACAATTGAGCGGGCTTACCGGATCGGTAAGGAGGCCGGCCTCCAGTTCGTGTACGTGGGCAACATCCACGGTCATGACGGCGAGAACACGACGTGCCCGGCGTGCGGCAAGCTTGTAATACAGAGAACCGGCTACCGCACCGACCTCGAGGGCACCGATGGCTCGAAATGCAGGTACTGCGGAGCCGACCTCAACATCAGGACGACACCCTCGTAGCAAGGGGGGCATGATGATAAGAGAACCCGTGGTCGCCGGTCACTTCTATCCGGCATCGGCTTCCACGCTCGAGGCAGAGATACGCGGATTCGTGGACGAGACCGCACCGAAGCAGGATGCGATCGGAGTTGTCTCGCCTCACGCCGGTTACATGTACTCCGGGCCCGTAGCGGGGGCTACCCTCTCCAGGATCAAGTTCAAGGACACATTCATACTGTTGGGGCCGAGCCATACCGGAAGCGGCAGCCCTTTCGGGATAATGACCGAGGGCTCATGGAGGACGCCCCTCGGCAGCGTTGAAATCGATTCCGCCCTGGCCAAGGATATTCTCGCCAGGTCCGGTCACCTCGAAGAAGACGTCGTATCACATCTGTACGAGCATTCCCTGGAGGTCCAGGTCCCGATACTGCAATACCTCGGCAAGGACTTCAGGATAGTGCCTATCGTGCTGGCACCCGCACCCATTGCGGCGTACAAGGAGATTGGCCGGGCCGTGTCCGCGGCCATCAGGGAGGCGAAGGCAGGGGCGGTGATCCTGGCGAGCAGCGACATGACGCACTACGAGTCACAGCAATCGGCAGCCTCGAAGGACAAGACAGCGATAGAGGCAATACTGGCGCTCGACGAGGACGAGCTGGTCAAGCGCATAGATGAACTAAACATAACCATGTGCGGCTATGCGCCGACCGTTGCCCTAATCACGGCTGCCAAAGACCTGGGTGCCAGGAGAGCCGAGCTGGTTAAGTATCAAACGAGCGGAGACGTGACAGGCGACTACAGGCGAGTGGTAGGGTATGCCGGCATCATCATAGCCGGATGAACGGAGGGCCGCGATGGAGTCCCAGCGTATGCACCCGCTAGTCCAACTGGCCAAGGACACCGTGGAGATGTATGTGCGGGAGCGCAAGGTCCCCAAGCCTACCGAGGTTACCCCGGAGATGAAGGAGCAGGCCGGTGTCTTCGTGAGCATCAAGAAGCACGGCGAACTCAGGGGATGCATAGGCACATTCGAACCCACGAAACCCGACGTCGCGCGTGAGCTGATCAACAACGCGGTCAGCTCGGCCACCAGCGATCCCCGGTTTCCGGCCGTGACGAACGACGAGCTGGCCAGCCTCACGTACACGGTCGACCTGCTCAGCAAGCCCGAGCCCATCGACAGCGCAGACCAGCTGGACCCCCAACGCTATGGTCTGGTTGTGGAGAGCGGGCGGCGGCGCGGCCTACTGTTGCCGGACCTGCCAGGCGTGACTACTGTGGACAAGCAGATCGAGATTTGCCGGATGAAGGCCGGCATCATGCCCGACGAACCGATCGAGATGTACCGGTTCGAGGTAAGGCGGTTCAGATAGCAGAAGCGCAGTTTGCCTGATCCCACACAACCACCACCATTCCACCGCAGCCGAATGAAGAAACCCGCCAGGCAAAAGGACCTCTTCGCACATTACAGCGAGGCCGCCGCCGAGCAGGAGGCACCCCTCGCAGCCCGCATGCGCCCGCGCAGCTTCGACGAGTTCGTGGGCCAGGAGCACATCATCGGCGAGGGGCATGTCCTCAGGAAGAGCATCGAGGCAGACCAGCTGCCGTCCATCATATTCTGGGGGCCGCCGGGCAGCGGCAAGACCACCCTGGCCAACGTCATCGCCAGCGTGACCAGGTCCCACTTCAGCCCGATCTCCGCCGTGGCAGCGGGCGTGGCCGATCTCAGGCAGGCCGTAGATGAGGCCAAGGAGCGGCGTGTCCTTCACCAGCAGCGCACTATTCTGTTCATCGACGAGATTCACCGCTTCAACAAGGCACAGCAGGACGCCATCCTCCCATTCGTGGAGAACGGCACCATCACCCTCATTGGAGCTACTACCGAGAACCCGTCCTTTGAGGTCATCTCGCCGCTGCTCTCGCGATGCCGCGTGTTCACCCTCGAGGCGCTCGGCGAGGAGGGGATCAGGGAGATCGTAAGACGTGCCCTCCAAGACGAGGAACGGGGCCTGGGCAAGATGAACGCAGTGCTGGAGGAAGACGCCCTGGGGCTGCTGCTCGTTATGTCAAATGGCGACGCCCGGGTGGTGCTCAACGCGCTGGAGCTGGCCGTGTCCACCACACCGCCCTCACGCGACGGCAAGCGCCGTGTTACCCTGCCGGACATCGAGGATGCCTTGCAGCACAAGGCCCTGCTGTACGACAAGGCCGGGGAGGAGCACTTCAACATCATATCGGCGCTGCACAAGTCCCTGCGAGACTCCGACCCCGACGCAGCGCTCTATTGGCTGGGCCGGATGCTCCAGGCCGGAGAGGACCCGCTCTACGTTGCGCGGCGCCTCGTCAGGTTCGCCTCTGAGGACGTGGGCATGGCCGATCCCCAGGCCCTTGTCGTCGCCATGGCGGCCCAGCAGGCCGTCCATTTCATCGGTATGCCCGAGGGCGACCTCGCACTGGCCCAAGCAGCGATCTACCTCGCCACAGCGCCCAAGAGCAACTCCCTGTACAAGGCGTACGGGGAGGTGAGAGACGACGTCGAGAAGACACGCAACGATCCCGTGCCGCTGCATCTTCGCAATCCGGTTACGGGCCTTATGCGAGAGATGGGCTATGGCAAGGGCTACAAGTACGCCCACGACTTCCCCGGGCACCAAGTAGATCAAGAGCACCTTCCCAAGCGCCTCAAGGGCAAGCGATACTACAGGCCCGGCGATCAGGGCTTCGAGAAGGAGATCAGGAAGCGGATGGGGCAATCGCGGGGCGGCGCGAAGCGCGACCGTCCCGGTGAGCCGGATACGTCCTAGTCGGCCTTCATCTGCAGCAGCGTCCTCCCCCGAGCATCAATCGAATCTCGGTCCCGCCCTGGAATCGACCCCAGGCACCCACGTGTCCAGTCAGTCCAGGCCTCACCAATCCCACCCGTATCGGCCCGCTCAGCGGCCAGCGTACCCGTGTACCAGTGTACCACTGTACCATCGTTGGGAGCACGAGCACTCGTGTCACTTTCCACACTACGCACCTCGTTCACCCAACTCTCCTCCACGCGATCGCCTGACGGTTTGGCAGGGGGTATACGCCAAATCTCAATATACCCCCTCGGGGTATATTTTACCCCTAGTGACGGCGCTCTCAACGGCTCAAGAAGGCCTGCGAACATGTGGGCTGGTGCGCCGGGTCACCAGACGCCACAGAATGGCAACCAGAGGCCGCACCCACCCACGACAGGGGGAAGAACGCCTGAGGCAGGTCAAGAGAGACATTGTCAGGAGTCTTTAGGGATGACAAGTTGTGGTATTATACAGTCCTACTACTCTTGATTGCCGCGCGACCTATCCCCCCAAACACTAAGGGAGCCTCTGCACTTCACGCTTAAGACGAAAGGGGGTGATAGCCGAGACCGTAGCTGCTGATTTTCTGCGACTGTCATTGCATGCCCGGAACCGGAATCACCAAAAGGAGGTGGGGAAGATGCCTGACTTCGATTTCAATTTCAACCTGTCGGCCGTTGTCACCGGTGCAATCAAGATAGCTGTGATACTCGTGATCACACTGATAGTCCTGTGGATTCTCAGGCGTGCCGTACACAGGCTCATTACCGCTCGCATCCCGAAGGTCCGTGAGGAGTCGCCCGACGAGCTGGCCTCCCGCGCGGAGACGCTGTCCGGCGTGGTCAGCCGGGCGTTGTCCTTCGTGGTCTGGGTCATCGCCCTCCTGATGATGTTGAGCGTGATAGGCGTTAACATCGGGCCTGTCCTGGCGGCCGTTGGCGTCGCCGGTCTGGCCGTCGGCTTCGCCGCCCAGAACATCATACGAGACTACATACACGGCTTCTTCATCGTGATGGAGGACTGGTACAGGGTCGGCGAAGTGGCAACCGTAGCCGGCACCGGGGGGCTAGTGGACTCGATCGGCTTGAGGCGCACTGTGCTCCGGGACTTGAACGGCACTATGCACAACATACCCAACAGCAAGATTGACATGTCGAGCAATCTGACCCGCGACTGGGCCAGGATCAACCTGGACATCAGTGTGGGCTACGGGGAGAACCTGGGGCGCGTTATGGGTGTCATCGACGACGTATGCCAGAAGATGAAGGACGACCCCGAATGGGGCAAGGACATGCTGACGACGCCTAAGGCGGAGCGTGTGGACAGCCTGGGCGACAGCGGAATCGCCATCAAGATACTCGGGGATGTCAAGCCAATGCGCCAGTGGGCCCTGATGGGCGAGCTGCGGAGACGGCTCAAGGACCGCTTCGACGAGGAGGGGATTGAGATCCCCTGGCCGCATACCAAGGTCTACTTCGGCAATATGTACAAGGAGGCAGGGGCCACGAACTAGTAGGTGGTGGGTTCCGCTTCGCTTCACCCACGCTACGGCTCCGCTGATCTACAGAGGGCACGGGAGCAGATGCTCCCGTGCTACCCATATGCATCCGAGGGCGGATGCACTACCAGAACGAGGGCTCGGGAGCGCAGCGCCCGATGGCAGGAGGGGGACGGGGGATGCACCACACCGCGAGTGTCGACTGTGGTACAATGCACTTGCCATGCAGGAGACCGCGCTCACATTCCCCTGCGGGGACTTGATGCTCGAGGGCATCTCTACGGTGCCGGACGGCAATGGCCCTTTCCCCGGCGTCGTTGTCTGCCACCCGCACCCGCTGTACGGCGGCATGATGGATAACAACGTGGTCTACGCGGTCTGCAAGGCGCTGGAGCGCTCGTCCATGGCCACCCTCCGGTTCAACTTCCGTGGCATCGGCGGGAGCGAGGGCCGCTACGACAACGGAGTCGGCGAGCAGGAGGACGTCGCCGCCGCCCTCACCTGCCTCTCATCCACGGAGAAGGTTGACCCGGAGCGAATCGGCCTCTGCGGCTACTCGTTCGGGGCCGGCGTTGCGTTGGACACCGCCGCCCGGGACGAGCGGGTGAAGGCGCTCGCGCTGGTATCGCCCATCTTGTCGCCCCCTTCGCCTGTGGAAAGCTACGCCAGGCCCAAGCTGCTTCTCTGGGGCAGCCGCGACATGGCCGTTCCCACAGCGGACTTCGATCGATTCACCAGCCAGCTGCCGGAACCCAAAGAGTACCACGTAGTCAATGAGGCAGACCACTTCTGGTGGGGCTACGAGACAGGTATGGCTGAGATGGTATCGGGGTTTTTCGCGGGATGGCTGAAGGCTGACTAGACAGAAACCAGCGACAGCAACTCGGATTCCCCAACGATCCTCTGCAGACTCAGGCCCTCATCGCTGAGACGGCGTTCGAACTCCTCGAATGACGGGGCCGCCGCGAAATACACGAGATGCGACTCGCAGCCGCAATCAGACGCGCCGAAGCCGTTCACCAGCACCCTCGCCGCCTCCATGTTCCTGGCTGCACGGAACCACTTGCATTCCAGCCTCTCGTCAGAGACGAGATACCAGACCTCGACTACATCCGCCACCTGCCGAAGATAGTCGATGTGCCAGTGCAGCTTGTTTCCACCATTCACATGCCGCTTGACCCTATGGAACAGGCCTCCGAGGGCACTGCCGACGTACAGATAGTAGCCGGGAGGGAAGGACACGATGGCCAGCTTGCCTACGGCGAGCGTGTGCTCGCTCTCGAGGTGAAGCACCAGGGCGTAGGTGCCATTGCCATGCAACATAACGCGATTCTAGAATCGCGTTATTGCGCTGTCAATGCGAGCCGCGTTGTCGGTCATGGGGTCATGTGCTAAACTCGGAAGCTGCAGATGACAGAGACGAACGATATCACCGTCGGCATCGGACAGAGGGCAAGGCGCAGTCTGCTCACCTTCCTCATCGCAGCAGTCATCGTCGGCCTGGACCAGCTCACCAAGTACCTCGTGATGACCTATATGGAACTCGGGCAGTCGATACCGGAGGAGGGCTGGATCAGGCTGACTTACACTACGAACACCGGCGGGGCTTTCAGCCTGTTCGCAAACCAGGGCTTCCTGCTCGCGATTGCATCGATCCTCGGCATAGCGATCCTGGTCCTCTACCTGCGGTATCTGCCGCTGGACAGCAAGGTGCTCAAGCTGGGACTGGCGCTGGACCTCGGCGGGGCGGTCGGTAATTTGATCGACCGCGTGCGTTTCGGGGAGGTCGTAGATTTCGTCGACGTCGGTGCCTATCCGGTCTTCAATGTAGCCGATTCGGCGATAACGGTCGGCACAGTGCTCATCGTCTACTACCTGTTGTTCATCGCGACCCGGAAGACGCGAAAGCCTACTTAGAGTACTCCACAGGCCAGCCATGCAAGAACCCCTCAAGCTTACGGTGGAAGAGGACGAGACACGGCTCGACATCTTCGTCGCGGGGCGATGCGGCGTCTCACGGTCATACGCCCAGAAGCTCATCGAGCTTGGCGACGTTACCGTGAACGGATGCAGCGCCAAGCCGAGCCGCAAAGTTGTCACCGGCGACAGGGTCTCAGTCACCCTGCCACCCCCGGAGCCGCTCGACCTGGTCCCGGAGGACATCCCGCTGAAGGTTGTCTACGAGGACAGCGATGTGATAGTGATCGACAAGCCCGCCGGCCTGGTCGTGCACCCAACAGCAGGCCAGCGCACTGGTACACTGGTGAATGCCCTCCTGGCGCGATGTCCCGACCTCGGGGGCATCGACGGGACTCTGCGACCGGGGATCGTACACCGGCTGGACAAGGACACATCGGGGCTGATGATGGTCGCCAAGAACGACGCCGCCCACGCCAGCCTGTCCCGCCAGATCAAGAGGCGGGGCATCACCAAGGCCTACATAGTCCTCGTGGCAGGCCATCTCTCACCGGAGAGCGGCGCTATAGAGGCGCCCATCGGCAGGAGTGTCAAAGACCGCAAGCGGATGGGCGTAGTATCCGGAGGCAAGGATGCCAGGACCCAGTACCAGGTCATAAAGTATCTGAACGGTCACACGTTGCTGGAGGCAATCCTCGAGACCGGAAGAACGCACCAGATCCGGGTCCATTTCTCGGCCATAGGCCACCCCGTGTTCGGCGACCCCGTATATGGAAAGAAGTCGAAGGTCCTGGGGCGTCAGTTCCTGCACGCACACCGCCTGGGGTTCCGCCTGCCGTCCAGCGGAGAGTACGTTGAGTTCACGTCGATCCTGCCTGCGGACCTGCAGGGTGCGCTGGTAGCACTGTCACACCAGCATACCAGTTAACTGGTGTACACGTCGTGGGAGACAAACGAACGGTCTGGAGCAAATGCTCCAGACTAACCCCTAGCGTGGTGTTCTACTGGCCGAGTTTCTTCTCGATCTTGGCCCAGGAGTCACGCAGCGTGATGGTCCTGTTGAACACGAGGTTCTGTGGGGTGGAGTCCGTCGGATCGACACAGAAGTAGCCCAGGCGTTCGAACTGGTAGCCGCTGCCGGGCTCGGCGCCCACCAGGCTCGGCTCGATATACCCTCTCACGACCTCCAGCGAATCGGTGTTCAGAGCGCTCTCGAAATCGTCGGCCTCGCCGGGGTCCTCGATAGAGAACAGCCGGTCGTACAGCCTTGCCTCGGCCTCGATGGCATGCTCGGCGGAGACCCAATGGATAGTGCTCTTGACCTTGCGTCCGTCCGGTGCGTTGCCGCCACGGGTCTCGGGATCATACGTGCAGCGTAATTCAACAACGTTGCCCTGCCCGTCCTTCACGACGTCGGTGCACGTGACGAAGTAGGCATACCGCAGGCGCACCTCGCGTCCCGGCGCAAGCCGATAGAACTGCTTCGGAGGGTCTTCGCGGAAGTCGTCCTGCTCAATGTAAAGGACTCGCGAGAAAGGCACCTTGCGCGTGCCCATCCCGGGGTCTTCCGGGTTGTTGACCGCGTCCAACTCGTCGGTCTGCCCCTCAGGGTAGTTGGTGATCACGACACGAAGCGGGCGAAGAACGGCCATGACGCGCGGTGCGCGCCTGTTCAGGTCCTCGCGAATGCAGTGCTCGAGCAGTGCGATATCCACCGTGCTGTCCGTCTTGGCAACGCCGATGCGGTCACAGAAGCTGCGGATCGCCTCCGGCGTGTAGCCTCGGCGACGCAGGCCGGCGACCGTGGGCATACGCGGATCGTCCCAGCCGCTGACGTGGCCCTGCTGCACAAGCTGAAGCAGCCTTCGCTTGCTCATGACCGTATACGTCAGATTGAGACGCGCGAACTCTATCTGCTGGGGGTGGTAGACGCCGAGCTCCTCCAGGAACCAGTCGTATAGCGGGCGATGCGCCTCGAACTCCAAGGTGCAGATCGAATGAGTAATGCCCTCGATGGAGTCCTCGAGTCCGTGTGCCCAGTCGTACATGGGATAGATACACCATTTGTCCCCGGTGCGATGGTGCGGGGCGTGCAGAATGCGATACATGGCCGGATCGCGCATGTTCAGATTGGGCGACGCCATATCGATCCTGGCGCGGAGCACACGTGACCCGTTGGGGAACTCGCCCTTGCGCATGCGCTCGAACAGGTCCAGGTTCTCCTCAACGGAGCGGTTGCGGTGCGGGCTCTCCTTGCCCGCCTGCGTCAGCGTGCCCCTGTACTCCCGTACTTCCTCGGCGCTCAGGTCATCGACGTACGCCTTACCCGCCTTGATCAGCTGGACAGCGTACTCGTACATTTGGTCGAAGTAGTCCGAGCCGTAGTAGAGCCGGTCCTCCCAGTCAAATCCGAGCCAGCGCACGTCCTCGATGATGGCGCGAACGTACTCGTCCTCCTCCTTCGTGGGGTTCGTATCATCGAAGCGCAGGTTGCACAGGCCGCCATACTGGGCGGCTATACCGAAGTTCAGGCAGATTGACTTGGCATGGCCGATGTGAAGATAGCCATTGGGCTCGGGCGGGAAGCGAGTGTGCACTCGCCCGCCATGCTTGCCTGTCCTGTTGTCTTCATTGATGATCGCGCGTATGAAATCGGTCGGGCCTGTAGACTCGGCTGTGGTCATGATGGCAGCACTACCCCCGCTTTACTCTTGCATTTGAAGCTGTGAACCATCCTAAAACTACAGGCTCGGGTTGTCTTTGTCAAGGAGAGCTGCGAGTGGCACAGCGCCGACATAGACTCGCATCTATGGCAATGCTAGAATATTGGGCGTCTCAGAGCGTGGACATATGACCGAAGCCAAAGTCAGGGTACGCTATGCGCCGAGTCCGACCGGCTATCCCCACGTAGGGAATATCAGGACGGCGCTGTTCAACTGGCTGTTCGCCCGTCACAGCGGCGGGCAGTTCATCGTGCGCATCGAGGACACCGACCAGACGCGCAAGGTGAAAGGCGCGCTGGAGTCCATCCTCGACAGCCTGCGATGGCTCGGGCTCGATTGGGACGAGGGGCCCGAGGTGGGTGGAGCCTACGGCCCGTACTTCCAGTCGGAGCGACGTGACCTCTATCTGGAATACTCCCAACAGTTACTCGACACGGGGCACGCCTACAAGTGCTACTGCTCTTCGGAGCGGTTAGCCAGGATGCGCACCGAGATGGCGGAGCGCAAGGAATCGATGCGCAGCTACGACCGCCATTGCCGTGAGCTGAGCGCAGCACAGCAGGCCGAGTACGAATCCAAAGGCATCACGCCCGTGATCCGCTTCAAGGTACCTCTTGCAGGCGAGACCACGTTCAACGACCTCATACGCGGCGATATCACCTTCGAGAACGCCGAGCTCGACGACCTCGTGCTCCTGAAGTCAGACGGCTTCCCGACATATCACCTGGCCAACATAGTCGACGACCACCTGATGGGAATCACTCACGTTCTGAGAGCTGACGAGTGGCTGTCGTCGACTCCACGGCATGTTCTGCTCTACAAGGCCCTGGGGTGGGGCCCGCCCCTTTTCGCCCACCTGCCGATGATTCTGGGGCCGGACAAGTCGAAACTGAGCAAGCGCCACGGCGCAACCGCCGTCACCGAGTTCCAGGAGCAGGGCTACCTGCCGGAAGCGATGCTCAACTTCATGGCGCTGCTGGGCTGGTCGCTGGACGACAAGACGGAGCTCTTCACGAAAGACGAGCTGGTGCAGCACTTCTCCATGGAACGCATCGGCAAGACCGGCGCAGTATTCAGCCACGATAAGCTCAACTGGATGAACGGCGTCTACATTCGCGGCCTCAGCATCGAGGAACTGGCGAGACAGGTACTGCCGTTCCTCGACAGGGACCTGCCAATCACTGTGAGGAGGCCGCTGTCCGAGGAATACGTAGCAAGAGTGACGCCCCTTATCCAGGAGCGCCTGACGACATTATCGGATGCCGCCACGGACTTCGATTTCTTCTTCGTCGACGACCTGGAGTACGATGCCTCGCTTCTGCTCGGGAAGAAGCTGACCGCAGAGCGCGCTTTTGCCGGTCTCAAGTCAGCTTTGGAGCGTCTGCAGGACGTGGCCTTCGAAGCAGCAACGCTGGAGGAAGCGCTGCGGGGGCTTGCGAACGACCTCGGCATGAAGGCGGGCGATCTGTTCGGACCGATACGTGTCGCCGCGACCGGGCGCACGGCGGCACCACCGCTGTTCCAGACAATGGAGGTGCTCGGCAAGGAGAGATGCCTGAGGCGAATGGAGCTTGCCATCGAGAGGCTGAGCGACCAGGTTCAGGACTGACGTCGCTCTACTGGGGATCCGCCCCGTAGCATGGGCTTCCCGGCTGAACGTAGCCGCAGGCTATCCCGATGAAATCACAGCCCAGGTCGGCTCTCACCTCGCCCAGCTCGTGGCCGCACCAGGGACAGACAAGCTGTTCGTACCGCTCGCAGCCATCCTGGAGGCGAGCCTCCACCACCAGCGTGGTGTTGCACTCGGGGCAGTACACCCAGTTGAACTCGTATTCCATGTGTGCAAGAAGACAGGGCAGGTCTGGGTCACTCTCGGTCTGAGTCCAGCGCCCTCTTGGCGACATCCGGGTCGACTCTCCCCCAGAACCGGCTCTGCCACTGGGCATCGTACTCGCCGAGCAGACGGAAGAGCTCCTCCTTGTGGGGACAGTCTCTGTCTATGTTCTTGCCAAAAGCGAAGGCCTTGGACCCGTAGTTGCACACTCTCGTGCCAACCCCCTCCCTGAACGTGAACTCCAGGCCAAAGCGACTCATGTCCTGTGGAGTGTACCCGATATTCCAATCACAATCCTCTTTGTCGCACTCGAGGAACTTGACGCCATATAGCTCTATCGTGGCCACCTATTTGGCCCCCCTGCGTTAACTGTTCGAAATGTCTCAGCGATGATCCCTCACTCCATCGCATTATAGCAGGGCAACGCAATCGAAGCTAATCCAAGCGAGCACGATGGCCGTGAGTGTCTGGCGACGCACTTGCGACACAACACAGTCGGCGTCGCCGACTGTGTTGTTGGAACACGCAATGTGTATACACAATGCGCAACGGAGGCGACTGCAGTGTTCTCGGCATAACGGGAGGGGCAACCCTGTTGGGTTGCCCCTCCCCACCCTTGAAACAAGCCTACTGCCAAGCCCACCTTAGGGCCACGCCTCAAGTCTACGAGCAGCCTGCGGCCCCGTTCTTCAGACCCCCTAGCAGCGAGTGTAGGCCGACTCCGAGGTCCGAATACGGCAGTCGCGATATCACATCGAACATCCAGTCGTTGAGCCAGTAGATCAGGCCGCTGTTCGTCCCGAAGATCCCGGTGGTCAGTTCGGCCATGGTCTCAGGGTCTTCCGATTGCGCTGCGATCCCTGCACCGACCCTTCCCATGACACCGCCCAGGTTCGCCACCAGCACACCGACGAGTTCGACGACGTATTTGACGAGGTATTGCACCTGCAGGACTTCGATCTGTGGCATCTCGAATGGTCCTTCCAGTTGTTACACTTCCTACTACGACCATTCTGCGTTGTCCTACGGACTCATCCAATCCCACTTGCGTACCGCAGGCCAGAGTACTTTCGTTGGCCCGACCTCCACACCTAATCGTACCAACAGCAGCGAGCACTCGTGTTGGTTACCCCTCCAGCCGCTGCTCGCCCTAAGCCTCGCACATAGGTTCGGAACAACCCAACGTGCCTTATGTAAACCCACCCCTCGGGATCGTGTCAGGTGCCGTCTCCACACTACGAGGCTCTGAAATCGAAATCTGGGGCTTTGCGAAGCCATCCAACACCATTCGGTCACGCCAGCGAGGCCAGAGGCCGCTCAAGGTCTTCGAGCTCCGCCGGGGGGGGGCTGCCCGGAGGACGCCCCAGCCGGATTAACCTGCGTCTGCTGGGAAAACGCGTGGAGATATCGGCTATGGAGACCGTATACCGCGGGTCCACCAAGCTTCGCAGGGCAGCTTCTGGAAGCGATCGTATCCAAGCATGTCCAGTATCGCCCCGTCGTCGCTCACGTCCATGTCGCACAAGGGAGGAAAGGTCGACATTGGTGTATTTTGCTGAGGTTTGCGTCGAGCCCGAGCATATGTGTTGACAAACCGGGGCTCAGATGTTAGAAATAGTCTACGCTGGAGGTCTGCCCAGTCGACCCCCCAGCGTAACCCTCGTCCGCCGCAACAGGTCTCGCCCTTCGTATGGGGTAGACCTGTGCGCAAATCAAAGCCTCTCGCAGACGCCAGGTTTCAGGGCACCGGTAGCTGGAAGTAAGGAGGAACCATGCTGGCACTAGTCGGGAAGCTCGAAGGCAGGCGGCAAACATTGAGAAAGAAGGTGATAGCCAAGTCCACCAGGCCGAACTCGAGGTTCTTTGCCATCGCTGCCCTTATCCCCATAATGACGGCTCTAGCACCCCCCATCGCGCCATTTGCGTTGCCCTTCGATCTCATGATATGGGTCCTGGGCGGCGTGCTGGTGGCCACCGTTCTCCTTATCCCCGTATCCTTGCTGCTGTTCTAGTCCCATCACCCCACCCAACACCCATACCCCGGCCGCGGCAAATCGCCCCGGCCCGCTTAGTTGGCTTTTACCCCAGCGCGCGAACCCAACCCCCGTACAAGGCCCGCAAACACCGACCTCACCGACAAACGACCGTCCTGTTTCTGTTCCTGCGTCTCCATAATGCCACTACTCACCCGGCACGTCACCTTCGCTTCAACACCACCTGTGTCACATCAACACATGCCAATCACCAGACCACCAAACACAATGGCGTTCTCCAAAATCACACTGTGTCACTTTACAACAGTGGTATAATCACCGCTTGAGGAGGACCGAGCAGTGGACGTCAGAGTAGTATCCGTAGGCAAAGCAAGGACGTTGATCACAGAGGAGAAGTCCAAAGGTAAGAGGCCAAAGCGAAAGTCGCCCATCATCGAGCAGTATGAGGCCCTGCTCAAGGGGATAGGCAGGCGCAGATCGCTACTGATCACGCTCGACGAGAACGACAAGTTCCCCACCGTGAAATACCGGCTCAACAGCGCAGCAAGATACCTTGGCATCAAGAACCTCAAGAGTGAGAGGGCAGGCAACAAAGTCGTGGTCTACAGGGAGCCCGCGCAGCATGCCGTGAAGACACCTGGAACAGCGAATCATCAGGTCAAACAAGTTACTGAAGAGACGATGATGCGAGAGGAATCACCGGTAATCATTCCGGTAGAGGATATGGAATCACCTCCCGATAGCAAGATTGACGAGTTCGAAGTCGAAGTCATAGAAGACCAAATTAGCGTTACGGCTAGCGACAAAGCCATCGTCGAAATGGTGAGCGAAACCCAAATACAGGAACCGCTGACGGAAACATCATTGGATACACGAAGTCAGTCTCAGGGAGAGGAGCTGTACTTCGACGATGAGTGGGCAGAACCGATGCTACGGGGACGAAAGACATGCGAGACAATGACAGAGAAGTACCCTCGGAAAACATTCTGGGCCTTTGGCGACGAGTATTCGATCACCAAGGCCGAACGTATGTCGCTGGGCGATGTCTCCGAGAAGTGGTTCGGAGAGCATGGCTGCTACAGCCCGAAGGAGTTCAGAGAAGTCTGGAAGGTGGAGCACGGTGGTGTGTTCGACCCTGACCAGAAAGTGTGGGTGCACCACTTCAAGAAAGCGTTTGAGGTCCCACAGGGGGAGCCGCCCGAATGAGAGCTATTGCCGTAGTTTGCAGGCGTTGATTGCCGATGATATAATCAAGCTGAGTTACGTTCAACGTTGGGGATTAGTCTAGCGGTAGGACAGCGGACTCTGGATCCGTAGGCCCAGGTTCGAATCCTGGATCCCCAGCTTTATTGTTGTCAGCGCTCTCAAGCGCAGCATCTGTGGCGCATTCGTCTAGTGGCCAAGGACACCGCCCTCTCAAGGCGGAGATCAGGGGTTCGAATCCCCTATGCGCTACCATGAATACGAACAGGGTGGCAGTTGGGCGACATACTAGACGAGGCCTCTGCAGTCGTACAGTGCAAGGAATGTCCTTGGTACAAGTCCTGTGTGACACCTATGAGGTTCACCATCGACGACATCAGGAGGCAGATGCCCGGCGCGTCCTTCGTCGGTGACGATGCCACCATGTCCACATACCTGTCTGAGCTGGCTGCAGCCACTCAGAACTTCATGCTCGAGACCTGCCCCATATTCATGCAGAGGCTCAAGGCTAACCCCAAGCTCGCAGAGCGCATCAAGAAGCTGATGCAGACCTGGGGCGAAGAAGCCCAAACACCCTAGCCCTGCCGGCGTCTTCCCACAATCACAGCCGCAAGCCCGCTACGTCATGACCAAGCTATGACACCCGGTTCGTCTGACTGTGACCCGTGCTATAATCATCACCGGCCAGAAGCCGGGTGCGCTGCGGAACAGGATGGCAACATGGAACTGATCGCTATCGGGCTTGTGCGGAACGACGTCAAGGAGATCGGAAGGCGCGACTGGAAAGACATCGAGTCCGAGATCGTAGTTGACGCCGATTTCGAGGAAGCCCTGGACGGTCTCGACGAGTTCTCCCATATACACGTCATCTTCGGGTTCCACAGGTCACATTGGGGGAAGGGAATGCCGCTGAAAACACATCCCCAATGCAGATCGGACCTCCCGCTGGTTGGCCTGTTCGCAACGCGCAGCCCCGTGAGACCGAACCCCCTCGGCCTCACCCTCGTGAGGCTCGTTGAACGCCGCGACAACACACTGATCGTGCGAGGCCTGGATGCGATCGACGGTACGCCCGTTTACGATATCAAGCCATGCCTGCCGGGAGACTCACAGAGCTGGACGAGAATGCCCGAGTGGGTACACAAGCTCCAGGCGCTCGGAGCCGAGGAGCAGAGCCAGCATTAGTGTCTATGCCCAATACCAGACATAGGGACGCCCAGACCGGCGTCGACGAGGACAACCCCCTGGCCCGGCGGATAGTCGAGGTTTACCACCTGCTTTTCGAACGGTACGGGCCCCAGCACTGGTGGCCCGCCGACATGCCCTTCGAGGTAATCGTCGGCGCGATACTGACGCAATCCGCGGCGTGGGCGAACGTAGAGAAGGCAATCGCCAATCTCAGGCGCGAGGACGCGCTCAACCCGGCAGCCATACGCGCACTGCCCATGGAACGCCTCGCTCACCTCATCTACCCATCGGGATACTACAACGCCAAGGCCAGGAAGCTGCGGGCATTCGTCGATCACCTGGGGGAGCGATACGCGGACTCTCTGGACAGGCTGTTCGCGCTCGATACGGCAAGCCTCAGGGCAGAGCTGCTGGCAGTCCACGGCATAGGACCGGAGACGGCGGACTCGATCATACTGTACGCAGCGCGCAAGCCCATATTCGTTGTGGACGCGTACACCGTACGTGTGATGGCACGCCTGGGCCTGGCCGACAACGGAACCGACTATCATTCGCTCCAGGCGCTGTTCACGAGCAGTCTTCCACACGACGAGAGCCTGTTCAACGAGTATCATGCCCTCCTCGTTCGCCACGGGAAGGATGTGTGCAAGAAGTCGCCGCAGTGCGACGGATGTTGCCTGGCCCTGATATGCGCATCGCCGGGAGCTTAGCGCTTGCAGACAACCTTCTTTTGATGTATATTGCCCTCAGAGACAACTGAATAGATTCCGCTAGGGGAGCTCAGTGGCTGAGAGGTGGCTACGCCACCAACCCTTGGAACCTGAACTCGGTAATACGAGCGTAGGGAAGCGGGCCGATCGAACAGACGGAACCCCGAGGACCTAGGCTCGGGGTTTCTTTGTTGGAGAGAATGACTGTGACACAGCTGGAGCAGGCGCGCCAGAGCACGATCTCGCGAGAGATGCGGATCGTTGCCGATAGAGAATCGCTCGACGCCGAGTTCGTGTGCGCCGGAGTCGCGGATGGCACTATCGTGATACCGGCGAACGTCAACCACAGGCACCTGGAGCCCTGCGGCATCGGCAAGGGCCTGCGCACGAAGGTCAACGCCAACATCGGCACCTCGTCGGACTACGGCAACATCGAGACGGAGATGGCGAAGCTCCGTGCCGCCGAGTCCGCCCTCTCCGACACGGTGATGGACCTGAGTACCGGAGGCGACATCGGTGCCGTGCGCCGCGCAATCCTGGCAGCCACACGCCTGCCTCTGGGCACGGTCCCCCTTTACCAGGCGGGCATCGAGTCCATAGGCAGGTACGGCTCGATCGTGGCTATGCCTGCCGACTACCTCTTCGACGTGATCGAGCAGCAGGCCCAGGAGGGCGTCGACTTCATGACGGTACACTGCGGCGTGACGCTCAAGGCGGTCGAACGCTTGAAGAAGTCCCCGCGCGTTACGGACGTGGTGTCCAGGGGCGGGGCATTCACCATTGGCTGGATGCTGCACAACAGCAAGGAGAACCCGCTGTACGAGCACTTCGACCGCCTGCTCGAAATCACCCGCAGGTACGATGTGACGCTGAGTCTGGGAGACGGGCTGCGGCCCGGGAGCCTGGCCGACGCCTCCGATCGACCTCAGATCGAAGAGCTGCTCACGATCGGTGAACTGGTCGAGCGCAGCCGCGAAGCCGGGGTGCAGGTGATGGTGGAGGGACCCGGTCACGTGCCTCTCGATCAGATCACGGCGAACGTGAAGCTGCAGAAAGTGGTGTGCAAGGGCGCGCCTTTCTACGTGCTCGGGCCGCTGGTCACGGATGTCGGAGCGGGATACGACCACATAACCTGTGCGATCGGCGGCGCTATCGCCGCCGGTGCCGGTGCCGACTACCTGTGCTACGTGACCCCTTCCGAGCACCTGTCCCTGCCCGACCCGGACGACGTCAGGGAGGGTGTCATAGCCACGCGCCTCGCTGCGCACGCCGGCGACATAGTCAAGGGGGTGAAGGGCGCACTGGAGTGGGACAGAGCGATGTCGCAGGCCCGCAAGGATCTCGACTGGCAGAAGCAGATCGAGCTTGCACTCGACCCCGCCACCGCGTCCAAAGGACGCTCCCAGCACGACACAAAGGGCTCCGGCTGCAGCATGTGCGGAGAGTACTGCGCGATGGAGCTGGTCGCCGACTACCTGGACACAGGGCGCGACCGCTGCTAGTTTTCCCCGAGAGGAGAGAGAGATGCCATTGTTCCACCCCGCGAGGGAGAGCGACGTCACCAGGGCGATAGCCGGGAGCTATTTCCGCCATTTCGAGCAGTGTATCGAGAGCGACGTGCTGATCGTCGGCGGCGGCCCGAGCGGGCTGATCGCGGGAAGGGATTTGGCGCAAGCCGGCCTCAACGTGGTGATAGTCGAGAGGAACAACTACCTCGGCGGCGGGTACTGGATCGGCGGCCACCTGATGAACAAGCTCACGGTGAGGGAACCGGCCCAGGAAGTGCTGGGGGAACTCGGGGTGCCTTTCGAGAAGGTGCAGGATGGGCTGTACGTAGCGGACGCGCCGCACGCCTGCGCCAAGACCATCGGGGCTGCTTGCGACGCCGGTGTCAAGATACTCAACATGACCATGCTCGAAGACGTGATACTGCACGAGAACAACAGAGTAGCCGGCGCGGTGATCAACTGGAGCCCCATCGCCCACCTCCCCAAGGAGATGGCCGCCCTCGATCCCGTGCTCCTGGAGTCCAGATTGACGATGGATGCTACCGGCCACGACGCCGTGGTACTCAAGAAGCTGGAGAAGCGGGGCCTGATCAAGCTGGCGGGCGAGGGAGGACTCTGGATTGACAAGTCCGAGGACGCCATCGTGGAGCAGACGGGAGAAGCCTATCCAGGGCTCATCGTGACCGGGATGGCGGTGGGGGCCGTATATGGCGTGCACCGCATGGGCCCGACCTTCGGGGCCATGCTGCTCTCGGGAAAGAGGGCCGCCGAGATCGCGATGGGGATAGTGCGTCAGTCGGCCAAGGCGTGAGCACGGTTTCCCCCCATCCCCCAAAGCCTTATCCATAATCCCGAGTCCAGTCGTGCGACTATGAAAGCCGAGATCATATCCGTAGGCACCGAGATCCTGCTGGGCGAGATCACCGACACCAACGCCCCCTACCTCGCCTCCGAGCTGCCGCTCCTGGGCATCGACCTCTACTGGATCACGCAGGTGGGAGACAACCGGGGAAGGCTGCTGGACGCCCTGAAACGCGCGTACGGGCGCTCGGACCTCGTTATCCTCACCGGGGGTCTCGGGCCGACCGAGGACGACGTTACGCGCGAGGCTATCGCCGAGCTGGTCGGCGAGGAGATGAGCGTCGATCCCGAGGCGGAGGCATGGCTGCGCGGCCTGTTCGACAAGCTGGGTTTCGAGATGCCGGAGCGCAACATCAAGCAGGCACATGTCATACCCTCAGCCCGGCCCCTGCCCAATCGCCGGGGCAGTGCGCCGGGGTGGTGGGTCGAGCACGACGGGCGAACCATCGTTGCGATCCCCGGCCCGCCGGGCGAGATGAAAGAGATGTGGGAGACCGACGTGAGACCGGAGCTGAAGCGCCGTGCGGGCGGCGATGTCATCGTGTCGCGCACGATCAAGACGCTCGGCCTCGGTGAGGCCAAGGTCGACGAGATGGTGAGCCTGCTCCTGTCGTCAGCCAATCCGACGCTCGGCGTATACGCCAAGCTCGACGGGATACACCTCCGCCTCACGGCCAAGGACTCGGACGCCGACAACGCCCGCAGGCTGATAACAGCAGCCGAAGGGAAGCTCGTCGGAATCCTCGGCGATTCGATCTGGGGATATGACGACGACACGATGGAGGCCCTGCTCGGGGACATGCTCCGGGAGCGAGGTCTCACGCTCGCTACTATGGAGTCGTGCAGCGGGGGGCTTCTGGCGAGCACAATAACGGATGTGCCGGGCAGCTCAGACTACTTCAAGGGCGGCCTGGTCTCCTACACGGCGGAGGCGAAGGGCGAGTACGGCGTGGACAGGGCGCTGCTGGCGAAACGCGGTACGGTCGACCCTGACGTGGCCGTGGCAATGGCCCGCGCGGCACGGACCAGGCTGGCCGCGAACATAGGGGTGGGGATCACGGGGGTGGCGGGGCCATCGGAGTTGGAGGGCAAACCCGTTGGCACGGTTCACATAGGCATCGAGTCCAGTGAGAGAGGGGTATCGTTCTCCTACACGTTCCCCATGAGACGGCTGGAAGTGAAGCGCCGGGCGGTCTACTCCGCCCTCTTCAAGCTGCGGCAGTTCCTGTTGGGAGCTATCTGACGCTTCTTGTCAGGGGAAAACGAGATCGAGGAACTGCTTCAGTATCCGTGCTGTGATCCCGGTTATCTTGTGCTCGCCGTACCGGAAGTAGCCCCAGGGGTGAAGCCTGCCCTCCGAGTCGGGTGTCTGTGGTCTGAAGTTCAGCGGGTCGAGCAGAGCCGCCACAGGTGCCACGATCAGAACCTGGACCTCCTGCGCGCTCACCTTGAACTCATAGGGATACGGGATCGCGCCCACGAATGGAGCGATAGTGAAGTTGCTGGTGGCGGTCACCTCGCCGTCAAGAGTGCCGAGTATCTCAACGTCGTCGGGGCTTATGCCAACCTCTTCGAAAGCCTCCCGCAGAGCCGTGTTTCGCAGGTCGCCGTCCGCCTCTTCGTAGGCCCCGCCGGGAAAGGAGACCTGGCCCTTGTGATGCTCCATGTCCTCGCTGCGCTTGGTGAGAACGATATAGTAGTCATCACCCTTCTTGTAGATAGGCAGCAGGACCGCGGAAAGCCTTCTACCCGTCCCTGTCATCACTCTCGCTTTTCTTTGTGCGAGAATCTCCCTGATCTCGTCCGTCCAAGCCATTCTGGACGCCGATTTCCTTTGTGCCAGCCCGGGCCCACCAGCCAACGCGTTCCTCCAGAGCCGCTCCACCTCCTCCCTCAGTGACGCGATGTCGGAATCGTTGTGTATCACAGCGTCCGCATGCTTGGAGCGCTCGGACGACGGCATCTGAGCACTGATCCTCGCCCTGGCCTGGGCCTCTGTGTAGCCCTTCTGGCTCTGAAGCCTTTCTATCACCATGGACTCAGGCGATATTACAACCCAGACCTGGTCAACGAGGTCGGTCCATCCCGCCTCGATCAGGAGAGCAGCCTCGAGCACTACCGCCTCCGACCCCTGAGACCGATACTCATCGATCTGACGCTCCACCATCCTGCGAATGATCGGGTGCATTATGCGGTTCAACTGGTCGAGAGCCTCCAGGTCCTCGAACACTATCTCGGCGAGCTTTCCGCGGTCGATCTCACCATCCTGGCCGAGTATGTCGCTCCCGAAAGCCGTGACGACCTCGTCGCGCGCATCGCTGTCGCTGCGGAACGCCTCATGTCCTACCTTATCCGCATCGATGACCGCAGCGCCCATCTCCAACAGCATTCGCGACACGGTGCTCTTACCGCTCGCGATGCCCCCTGTGAGCCCTATGACAATCACCCCAGTCTGCTCCGGATCATGGATTGCGATAGCCTTTACTCAGAGAGCCCAAGCCCCACGGGCTTGGGCTCTCCTCCAGCTCCTCAATCAAGCAATCAAAGCAAGCCTACTCCGTCGCGAATAGGCCGACGAAATCGCCGTTGAACCCCTTCAGGAAGTTGTGCATATCGACGACGTCGTTCGCACAGACCGCCTCCGCCTCCTCGAACCGATCATGCTCATCCTCGGTCAGGTCCGTCGCCTCATCACCGGTATCGCGCTTCTCCACCATGGCTACTATCAGGCCCTGAGTATGGCAGGCATTGCAGTACGCACACACGAACCAGAGGTCCTCCTCGTGACCCACTATCTTGACATCGTCCGCCTCGTAGCTCCTGCCGCACACTCCACACTTGAGGACGGAGAAGAACTTGCTCAGGAACGACTCGCTCATTGTGTTCTGCCTCGCCTGCGACGATGAAGCGGGTGTCCGCTACTCTGATTCCTGCTGCTTGCCCTTGTCGAAATCGGAGAGATCAAGGCTCTCGATGAAGTCACGGAACGCCGACATGGACTCCAGCTCTTCCGGTGGTATGTCACGAGCGGGCGTCGGCTTCCCAGTCTCCGGATCAATCACTATGCCGGCCTTGTCCAGCACGGTCTCCTCTGCATAGATCGGCACCTTGACTCTCACCGCAAGGGCAATGGCATCGCTGGGCCGTGAATCGACCTCGAGCTGCGTACCATCGCTGGTGAGCACTATCTTGGCGAAGAAGGTGTCATTACGCAGGTCATTGACAATGATCGCGCTTACGTTGGCACCCAACGCCTCTATTACGGAGCCGAGCAGGTCATGCGTCAGCGGGCGCGGTACCGCGACTTCCTGCAGCTTCACCGCGATAGCATCAGCCTCAGCGGGCCCGATCCAAATAGGGAGATAGCGCTCAGCCGCCTTCTCCTTGAGGATCACCACACGCTGATAGTTGAGCATGCTGACCCGGATGCTCTCTATTGTCATCTCGATCATGACCATAGTCCCCGGCGAGTTCAATCATAACCCAGCGCCGAACGCAATGTCAACCGCCTTTGGTCTCGTGGGCAGCTTCAACAGCCGCGAAGTCACAAAGCCCTGGTGGGGCCCACCGGCGGCGCCCGCCCCACGATCGGGTCATATTGACAACAAATCCCCCGATGGGATATAGTCTGTCAATGTCGGCTACGGGCGGTTAGCTCAGTGGTTAGAGCGCTGCGTTGACATCGCAGAGGTCACCGGTTCGAATCCAGTACCGCCCATTTTGTCGCACAATCGTTTGACGAACTGGACATATGAATGAAATTGAGGAGATAAAACAACTTAAGTCTAGATATTTTCGTGCTTTGGACACAAAAGATTGGGATGCTTTTCGCGAAGTGTTCACTGCGGATTTTGTCAGTGATACAACAGGTTCAAGGGGAAAAGTCATAAATGGAGCTGACAATTTCGTATCTTACATAAGAAAAACACTCTCTTCTAATTCCACGGTCCACCATGGCCACATGCCAGAAATAGAACTCATCTCACCGGACAACGCTAGAGGAATTTGGGCAATGGAGGATCTGGTAAGGTTTTTAGGTTTTATCGACTTACATGGATATGGACATTACCATGAAGAGCATAAGAAGGTCGATGCTCAATGGCGGATTAGTTACTCCAAGCTAACGCGTTTAAGAATGGATATTCGAGTGTTTATTTTCTGGATAAAGACCCCACAGTTTCTGATCAAGCGGATGAACAAAAAGACAAATAACGAGCAAAGTCAAGCTGAAAGCACCTAACAAGTCACTCAAGGGGAAGCCGCTACGCGTCTCCCCTTAACCCCAGCGTTACAACGATTAGCAAGACGAAAGAAGTAGACATAGAACCTCTTATCAAAACTGTTGAGCTTCCCGACTACATGAAGCGCCCGTTAGTGTTATCCTTCGAGCGCCTCTCGTTTCGCAGGGGTATGGCTTGCATTTTTTCTGTTAGCAATTGAAGGCTCCGTGGTGCATGATGTCTACAAAGGAAGCTGAAAACGCTCAAGCGGCACAGAGGCTGGAGACGGTACGTCACTCGGCCTCACACATCATGGCCGAGGCCGTCACCTCCCTTTTCCCTGAGGTGAAGCTGGGAATAGGGCCTGCTACAGCGGAAGGCTTCTACTATGACTTCGACCTGCCGCGCAGCCTCGCGCCCGAGGACCTGGAGGCCATCGCGGCCAGGATGAGCGAGATCATCAGGTCACCTTCTCCGTTCGCCTGGGAAGATGTCAGCAAAGAAAAGGCCCGTGAGCTGTTCGCATCGCAGCCGTATAAGCTGGAGCTGATAGACGAACTGGCCGATGACACCGTGAGGGTCTATCGGCAGAACTCATTTGTCGACATGTGCCGGGGTCCCCACGTCACGAGCACGAACGAGGTCAAGGCCTTCAAGCTGCTCAGCGTCGCGGGGGCTTACTGGCGGGGTGACGAGCACAGGCCGATGTTGCAGCGAATCTACGGCACGGCGTTCGAGTCCCAGGCAGAGCTGGATGACTACCTGCACAAGCTGGAAGAGGCAGCGAAGCGAGACCACCGCAAAGTCGGAAGGCAGCTCGACCTGTTCAGCATCTACGAGGACGCAGGGGCGGGACTGGCGTACTGGCACCCCAAGGGTGCGCTCATCCGGCACATGATCGAGGACTTCTGGCGGAAGGAGCACTTCAAGCGAGGCTACGACCTGCTCTACACCCCACACATCGCGAAGGTCGAGCTATGGAAAACGAGCGGCCATTGGGAGTACTACCAGGACAGCATGTACTCCCCCATGGAGATGGAGGGACAGGAGTTCCTTCTCAAGCCCATGAACTGCCCCGGCCATATCCTCATCTACAAGTCCCAGCTCCGCAGCTACAGGCAGCTCCCGCTACGCTGGGCCGAACTCGGGACGGTGTACCGGTGGGAGAGATCGGGAGTGCTGCACGGACTGACCCGCGTCCGGGGCTTCACCCAGGACGACGCGCACATCTTCTGCAGCCCCGACCAGCTGGAAGACGAGGTCGTGGGTGTTGTCGAATTCGCGCTGTTCATGCTCAAGACGTTCGGCTTCTCCGACTACGAGGTCATGCTGTCCACCCGCCCGGACAAGTACGCGGGGACAATCGAGGTATGGGAGCAGGCAACGGAGACCCTGAAGAGGGCGCTCGCGCGACTTCGGATAGACTACGAGGTCGATCCGGGCGAAGGAGTCTTCTACGGGCCCAAGATCGACATCTCGTTGAAGGACTCGCTGGGCCGAACCTGGCAGGGCCCGACCACCCAGGTCGATTTCAACCTGCCGGAACGGTTCGACGTCAACTACGTCGGCGAGGACGGGGCCGAGCACCGGGTGGTCATGGTACACAGAACGGTGCTGGGTAGCATGGAGCGGTTCCTCGGCTGCCTGATCGAGCACTATGCCGGGGCCTTCCCGACATGGCTGGCCCCGGTACAAGTCATTGTGATCCCGATAACCGACAGGCACGTCGTCTATGCCCGGCAGGTAGCAGATGCTCTGCGTGCGGAGGATATCAGGGTCGAGGTGGATGAACGGAACGAGCGCATGAATCTGAAGATACGCGATGCCCAGATGCAGAAAGTGCCTTATATGTTGATCCTGGGCGATCAAGAGGCAGAGGGATCAAACGTCACAGTTCGACTGCGAAGTGGGGAGAACATCAAGCTGCAGCCGCTGCAGGACTTTCTGGCTATGGTAAGAGCATCGGTGGGGAATAGGGAGACCGTTTGATTTCTCTCGCGTATTGTGTTATAAGGGATTTCGACTACTTACAGGAGGCAGAGTATACCTAAACACTACACTTCACGAGAGAGCCCAGCCAAGCGATACCGGGCCAACGAGATGATCAACGCAAGGCAAGTGCGTTTGATCGGAGAGACGGGTGAGCAGCTGGGCGTGATGAACACAGTCGAGGCGCTACGGCTTGCCCGGGAAGCTGACACGGACCTGGTGGAAGTGGCTCCGAACGCGGACCCGCCCGTCTGCCGCCTGATGGACTACGGCAAGTTCAAGTACGAGCAAGCCAAGAAGGAGCGTGAGGCATACAAGCGCCAGGCGACGGTCGCAGTGCGACAGGTTAGACTGCGCCCGAAGACGGGCGAGCACGATATAGCTTTCAAGACAGCTCTGATCGCAAAGCTGCTCGACGAGGGCAACAAGGTCAAGGTGCTGGTGTTGTTCCGGGGTCGAGAGATATCGCATCCGCAATTGGGCAAACAGCTTCTGGACAAGGTGGCCGCAGCCCTGGCCGACAAAGCCAGCGTGGAGAGGCCAACGGCGATGGAGGGGCGGTCGATGAACATGATCCTTGCCGCTGGCGCGGCCAAGAAGCCGAAACCCGAGAAGACGGAGAAGACGGAGAAGGCGGAAGAGGTCAGCAATGCCTAAGATCAAGACCCATAAGGGGGCTAAGGCCCGCTTTCACGTTACGGGAAGCGGCAAGATCATGCGCGTCAAGATCGGCAAGAGCCACCTGCGGCGTAAGAAGCCCAAGAGGGTGCGGGGGCTCTACGACGAGACGATCGAGGTCCACCCCACGGTGAGGAAGCGCTTGAAGCGCCTGATGCCGGGCATCTAGTCCGAGCCAGCCCCGATCAGCAGGTCGATTCCAGCAATGACACAGGGAGGTTCCCCTTGCCTCGAGTAACAGGCGGAACGACAACTCGCCATCGACACAAGAAGGTACTGAAGCTAACGAAGGGCCATCGGGCGACAAAGCACAGCCTCTACAGGAGAGCCCACGAGTCCATGCTCAAGTCGCTCTCCTACTCCTATCAGCATCGCAGAGAACGCAAGGGGGACATGAGGCGACTATGGATCGCCCGAATCAATGCTGCGACACGGTTGAACGGTCTCTCCTACAGCAGGTTCATCCAGGGGCTGAGCATCGCCGGCGTCGCTTTGGACCGCAAGGTCCTGGCCGAGCTCGCAGTCAGCGATCCGGCAGCCTTCTCTCAGTTGGTGAGTGTGGCCAAGGAGAATATCGGGCAATCCAATGATCAGCAAGCTTGAGGAGCTCCGAGAGAAAGCTCTGAGCGAGCTCAATGCGATAGACAACCTCAACGACCTCGAAGCCTGGCGCATCCGCTACCTCGGCAGAAAGAGCGAGCTGACCCAAATCCTGCGTAGCCTGGGATCCCTGCCTCTTGACGAGAAGCGCAGCGTAGGCGCGGCCTCAAACCAGCTGAGGGTCCAGCTCGAGCAGAGGCTCGCCGAAAGGCAGGAGTCCCTCCAGGACTCGGAGATCGCCCGGCGCGTGGAGCAAGAGTCGCTCGACGTGACCCTCCCCGGCCGTCCCCCATCACTGGGCAGGCTACACCCCACTACACAGATGCTGCGCCGGATATGCCAGATATTCACGACCATGGGATTCGAGGTGGTCGAGGGGCCGGATGTCGAGTGGGACTACTACAACTTCGAGGCCCTGAACATGCCCAAGGACCACCCGGCGCGCGACATGTGGGACACGCTCTGGATGGACTATGTGAACGATAAGGGCGAGCGCCCCATGCTGCTGCGCACCCATACGTCCCCTATGCAGATCAGGGTCATGGAGCAGAGGCGTCCGCCGGTACGCGTCGTCGTTCCCGGCAAGGTCTACCGCTACGAGGCAACGGACGCAACCCACGAGGCGGTGTTCTACCAACTCGAGGGTTTCGCAGTCGATACCGACATCTCGATGGCGGATCTCAAGGGGACCCTGTTCGAGTTCGCCAGGCGGCTGTTCGGCGAGGACCGGAAGGCGCGGTTCAGGTGCGACTACTTCCCCTTCGTAGAGCCCGGGGTCGATATGGCCATCGACTGCTTCCAGTGCAACGGGGAGGGATGCCGTCTCTGCTCCGGCACCGGCTGGATCGAGATCCTCGGTGCCGGCATGATCCATCCCGACGTATTGCGGGGGGTAGGCTACGATCCCGAGGAGTACACCGGCTTCGCGTTCGGCGTCGGCGTCGAGCGCATGAGCATGCTCAAGCACTGCATTGACGACATCCGGCTGTTCTACTCCAACGATCTCAGGTTTCTGCGGCAGTTCTAGTCATGAGAGTATCCCTAAGATGGCTGGCTGATTATGTCGAGTCGAACCTGCCTCCACAGGAGCTGGCTCACCGCATCACGATGGCCGGTACCGAGGTAGACAGCGTCGATCTGATCGGCGGCACCTGGGACAGCATCCTCGTGGGCCAAGTGACGGCGAAGGACAGGCATCCCAACGCGGACCGGCTGTGCCTGGCGACAGTCGATCTCGGCAACGAGTCCATGACGGTCGTATGTGGAGCGCCCAATATAGAGGCGGGCCAAAAGGTGCCCTTCGCCAAGATCGGCGCCCAGCTCATCGACGGCCACACAGGTAATGTCGAGGTTCTCAAACCGGCCAAGATACGCGGAGTCAGGTCCGAGGGTATGGTGTGTTCGGAGATGGAGCTGGGCATCTCGGACAGCCACGAGGGGATAATGGTCCTGCCCGAGGACGCGCCTGTCGGGGCTCCTCTCGCTGGCTACCTGGGCGATACGGTGCTCGACATGTCACCGACGCCGAACCGCCCCGACTGCCTGTCGATGATAGGAATTGCAAGAGAGGTAGCCGCGTTGACCGGTCAGCCGACACGCGTTCCCGAGATAAGCTATGCCGAAGAGGACGCACCGATCGAGGGTAGAGTGACGGTCGATATCCTGGACCCGGAGCTGTGTCCCCGATACTGCGCCGCCCTGATAAGCGGCGTGAAGATCGGGCCTTCCCCGCAGTGGATGCAGCAGAGGCTGCTGGCGGCGGGCATGAGGCCCATCAGCAACGTGGTGGACATCACCAACTACGTCATGCTCGAGTACGGCCAGCCTCTCCACGCCTTCGACTACGAACAGGTCAAGGGCGGCAAGGTCATCGTGCGAAGGGCAAAGGACGGCGAGATTCTCTACACATTGGACGGCGTGGAGAGGAAGCTGGACAGCGATATGCTGGTCATCGCCGACGAGAGCGATCCGATCGCGCTCGCCGGTGTGATGGGCGGTGCCGAGAGCGAGGTTATCGAGATAACGAAGACAATCCTCCTGGAGTCGGCGAACTTCAACGGCGGCAGCATCAGGCGCACGTCGACGAGGCTGGGGCTGAGAAGTGAGGCCTCCTCCAGATTCGAGAAGGGGCTCAGCCCGGAGCTAGCGCCATTCGGGTTGCGCAGGGCTGTCGAACTGCTCATTGAGCTGGCCGGCGGCAAGGCCGCCAAGGGGATAGTCGATACATACCCCGTTCGACAGGAGAGCAAGCCCATCCTGCTGCCGCGACAGCGCATCGGTCGCATCCTGGGCATCGAGCCCACGGGCGAGCACGTTGTCGAGGTCCTGTCGTCACTTGACTTCGAGTGCCAGGGCGTGCCGAACACGGAAGACCTTCTCGTGACGGTCCCCTACTGGCGCACCGATGTCCGGCAGGCCGACGACCTGATCGAGGAGGTCGCGCGCATCATAGGATATGACGAGATACCGACGACGATGCTCCACGGCCGGATACCGGAACGCCCCCCGGCACCGCTCGCCGACCTCAGAGAGACGGTCTGTGACATCCTCGCCGGATGCGGGATGCAGCAGATCATTGCCTACTCGCTGGTCAGTCAGGCTGCGCTCGACAAGGTGGACCGCGAGAGCAAGCTCGGCGAACCGTTGAGAATCGCCAATCCCATGAACTCCGAGCAGGAGTGCATGCGGACTACGCTGAGGCCGGGATTGCTGTCCACGCTGGTGGCCAACGAGCGATACGAGGCCGGGGGCATCAGGCTGTTCGAGGCGGGCAAGGTCTACTTCCCCCGTCCCAACGATCTCCCCGAGGAGAAAGAGATGGTCGCCGGAGTCCTCAGCGGCCCCCGTCTGGACCAGTCGTGGCTGTCGGCCGAAGGTGACCTCGACTTCTTCGACGCCAAGGGGATAGTCGAGACGCTGCTGGGTCATCTGCACGTCGAGGCCGGGTTCGAACCGGCCGTCGATCAGGTCCTGCTCCAGGGCAGAACGGCTCTTGTGCGTGCGAATGGACAGACTATAGGCATACTGGGAGAGATGCATCCCAGGGTGGTTGCCGCGTTCGACATATCGAGGCAACCCGTGACCCTCTTCGAGATCGATCTCGAGAGCCTTCTCCCGCTCATCGGGAAGGCTGTGACCTACAGGCCTCTGGCCAGGTTCCCCGAGATCGTTCGTGACCTCGCCGTGGTCGTGGACTGGGGCGTGCCGGCCCGCCGTGTCCAGGACATCATCAGAGGCTTCGCGCTCGTGAGTCAGGTCTACGTTTTCGACATGTACACCGGCAAGCAGGTGCCGCAGGGCAAGAAGTCGCTCGCCTTCTCCATCCGGTACCAGTCCCCCGAGCGCACGCTCACCGACGAAGAGGTGGACAAGACCCAGCAGAAGATTATCGAAAAGCTGAGCCGCGAGCTGGGCGCTACCATTAGAAGCTAGCGCGGCGGTCATCAACAGGCCCCCGCCCCACACCTCCCCCAACCTCTGGTTACCCCGAAGCGACAGTGCTAGAATGGTGTGAGCCGCATCTTGATCGACGAGGAGCAAGGGCAACCGTGGAAGTGATTCCGGCCATAGACCTGAGAGACGGGAGATGCGTGCGCCTTTACCAGGGCGACTACGGCAAGGAGACGGTGTTCTCCGACGACCTCGTGTCCGTGGCCCTGCGCTGGCAATCGGAGGGCGCGGGCAGGCTGCACCTGGTTGACCTCGATGGCGCGAAGCAGGGTGAACCCTGCAACCTGGACGCGGTAGAGAAAATAGTCCGTACTGTGCAGATACCGACAGAGCTCGGGGGAGGCATACGCGATCTGGAGACGATCGCGCGGCTGCTGGGGCTGGGCGTGGGGCGCGCGATACTGGGCACCATAGCCATCGAGAGACCTGAACTTGTGGAAGAGGCATGCTCCAAATACGGCGACCAGGTAGTGATAGGCATAGACGCCCGTGACGGGTGGGTGGCCACGCGGGGCTGGCTGGAGAAATCATCTATCAGGGCAGTAGACCTGGCGAAGCAGGTGGTCGAACGCGGTGCCAGGCGGATCATATACACCGACATCAGCCGCGACGGCACGTTGACCAGCCCTAACTTCGAGGGAGCTGCCGAGATGGTAACCGCAGTTGATGTGCCGGTGGTGGCCGCGGGCGGGATTGCCAGCGTCGAGCACCTGATCAGGCTGGCGAATACCGGGGTGGAGGGCGCGGTGGTGGGGAAAGCCATCTACACCGGCGACGTGAAGCTGGCGGAGGCGCTTCGATCGGTTGCAGGGCGGCACGCTACGAATGGCAGTTGACGGCTCGTCTTAACGCGTCTTAGAAGGGGTCACAAGAGATGAAGTTCGACGAAAAGGGGCTGCTCCCGGCCATAGTGCAGGACGCCGAGACCGGGGATGTGCTCATGCTCGCTTACATGAACCAGGAGGCGCTGGACAAGACCCTGTCCACCAAGCAAGCGTGGTTCTACAGTCGAAGCAGGCAGGAGCTATGGCACAAGGGGGCGACGTCCGGCAACTACCTGAACGTGAGAAGAGTCCTCTATGACTGCGACGAGGACACCGTGCTGCTAGTGGTCGACCCCGTCGGGCCCGCCTGTCACACCGGAAACAGGACCTGTTTCTTCCGCGAGTTCGACTGACGCGATCGAGTCCGCCTTCACGACATCCTCCAGCGCCGCAATGGCGACCTCCAACTGGTCATCTTCAGGCCGCTGTGTGGTCATAGACTGCAGGGCGAGTCCCGGCGCTAGCAGCACGCGCACCAACGGGTTATCCGTGTGACCGGCGAAGAACTTGATCATCTCGTAGCTGACAGCCGCTATCACCGGCAGAATCGCCAGGCGCTCCAGGAACCTGTAGACCAGGGGTGGGTCGCCCAGGAACATGTGGGCTATTATCGCGATGACCAGGACGAAGAGCAGAAAGCTGGTCCCGCAGCGCGTGTGGGCGGTGCCATACTTGCGGACGTGCTCCACATCCAGCGGCTCGCCTGCCTCGTAGGCGTTGATGGTCGCATGCTCAGCGCCGTGATAGGCGAACACCCGCCTGATGTCCGCGATGAGCGTCATCGCCTTCAGGTAGACCAGGAAGATGATCAGCCGTATGACGCCATCCGCCGCGTTCCCCACTATCGCCGAATCGACGTGGGGGTCGATCCCGTACCGGACGATGAGCAGCGGAATAGCCAGGAAAAGCACCACCGCGAGCGCGAGCCCGATGCCGACGCTGCCCCAGAGCATCGACGATGTGACTTCCTGCTCCTCCTCCTCGACCGCGACGGAGGCGGAGTAGAGGAGAGCCCTTATCCCGATGACCAGAGTCTCGACCAGGACGACGGTGCCACGCAGGAGAGGGATATCGCGGATTCGCGTGCTCGACAGGGTGCCGAGGCGCTCCTGGTGGATGGCTATCTCGCCGTTGGGCCTGCGCACGGCGGTGGAGATGCGCGTACGGCCGCGCATCATTACGCCTTCGATGACCGCCTGGCCGCCGTAGTAGAACTTCTTAGCCACGAATCACCACATACGAGAAAGGGGCGAGAACACTCGCCCCTCGGTGTCGATTGGCTGCGGACGCGCTAGTCCTGTATCTTGAATCTTCGCTTGAACCGCTCAACCTGGCCACCGGTATCCACTATTCTCCGCTCGCCGCTGAAGAAGGGATGGCACTTGCTGCAGAGGTCGATCTTGAGGAGTGCTTTGGTAGAGCGCGTCTCGAACGTATTGCCGCACGCACAGACCACCTTCGCGTTCTTGTACTCGGGATGAATCCCCTTCTTCACTTCGCCACCTCACCCTCTACGGGCAGCACGCTCACCATGCGCCTTCCGCCCTTGCCCCAGCCGAACTTGACTGTACCGTACTTGAGCGCGAATAGCGTGTGGTCCCTGCCGACCCCAACGTTATCTCCCTGGCGGATTCTGGTGCCGCGCTGCCGGACAATGATGGTCCCGGCGTTGATGAGCTGGCCGTCATAGCGCTTGACACCGAGTCTCTTGGACTGGCTGTCCCGGCCCAGTCGTGTGCTTCCGCCGCCTTTCTTGTGTGCCATGTCGCGTCCCTCTGCCTAACTCAACCGGCCACTATTTCCTTGATGGCGAGCCGGGTATAGGGCTGCCGGTGCCCCTTCTTCCTGCGATATCTGACCTTGGGCTTGTACTTGAAGACCAGGACCTTCTTTCCTTTGCCCTCGTCCACGACGTTGGCGATGACCTTGGCCCCCTCGACCGTGGGCTTGCCGACACTAACGTTATCACCGTCGGACACCAGGTACACCCGCTCAAGCTCGACCGTGTCGCCCTCGACACTCATGCTTTCTATGTCGATCACCTGACCCGGCGTCACCTTGTACTGCTTACCGCCTGCCTCGACTATTGCGTAGATGTCAGACCTCCAAACGCACAACGAACCACCAGAGATTCTATCAACCACCCCCCACGCTGTCAAGCGAGGCTGGCCCCTAGGTACACCCGCGATGCAACGCACTGCCATCCGAGGTTGGGTGGTACCCACCCTCCCACCCACGGGCGCTGCGCTCCCGAGCCCTCGCCTCAACGGGAGGAGAATGCAGCGACAGGACCCGTATGCCGTGTGCCCTGATGCGGCGAGAGGGGTAACGGGGGCTGCGGGGGCGAAGCCCCCAAAAACGTACGAGGGCGGGCAGGTGGGCAGAACAACGTTGTTCACGAGGAGATTAGGGTGTTGGGTTTCGCTTCGCTGCACCCAACCTACGGACTATTGAACTCAAGGCGCAGGACGCGCTGCGTCGAGCCACTGAGGCTCGCCCTCTGATCAATGCGGTGCCCCACCACCCAAACAATATGCTCCGGCGAGCAAACCAGAGGTACGCGACCTCGCCACGCCTGAGGCACCTTCTCGTCAACGAAGAAGTCGTGCAGCTTCTTGGTGCCGTCCATGCCCAGAGGCTGGAACCTGTCGCCGCGCTTCCATACGCGCACGGTCAGCCCGTCGCCGACCGCGTCCAGGTCGAGGTACGCGCTGGTTGGGGCGAGCTCGTGGCGCTTTCTCTTGGTATCGAGTACGGTCGCCGTGACCGTCCACTCCCCGACCTGCGTCTCGCCGGGGATGTTCAACCTGTGCTCGCCGTCGAGGGGTGGATAAGGGCAGGGGACCGGCCCACCTCGGGAGATAACGCTGCTCTCGTATTCGCTGCGGAACACGAGTCCGCGTGGGAGCGACAGGCGTTTCCCGGCAGGCTTGCCCAGGCCGTCCACAACGTCATCGATGTGGACGGCCTCGATGTCCTGCAGGTCGCCCAGGAGACGGCGCAGAGAGAACCGGACCACATGCCGCTGGAGCGCCGGGTGCAGCTCGGCGAATCGGGCCTTGTCGATGCTGACGCCCTCGGCCATCTCCGACGCCACCGACCCCCAGAGCGCCGACACCACTTGCTCCAGGAAGTCCATGTCCACGACGGCGGCGCTGGCGGTGCGCAAGAGGGCTGTCTCGATGTCGGCATTGTACTGGCGCAGCAATGGCAGCAGCTTCAGCCTAACACTGGTACGCTGGTATACTGGTTCAAGGTTGGACTGGTCTATCCTCGGCGACAGGCCATGTGCGTCACAATAAGAAGCCGTTTCCTCACGTGTGATTTCGAGCAGGGGCCTGATAACCGCCAGGTCGGCCCCACCGGGCAATTCGCTCAGCGGCCTCATGCCGCGCAGTCCCGTGAGGCCGGTGCCACGGATCAGGTGCATGAGGATGGTCTCGACCTGATCGTCGGCCGTATGCCCCACTGCAACCCTGTTCGAGCCTACCACTCCGGCTACCTCGGCCAGGAAGCCGTACCTGACGTCCCGCGCGGCCTCCTCCAGCGAGAGCCCGTGCTCCTTCCTGTACGCCTCCACATCCCTGCTTTCGATCGTGGTGGGGAGCCCAAGGTCCCGCGCCAGCGAGGAGACGTATTCCGCATCGGCGTCGGAGTCAGCCCCCCGCAGCATGTGGTCCAGATGGGCAACGTGCAGGTCTATCCCAAGGGGCTTCCGCAGTCCGGCGAGCACGTGCAGAAGGCAGACGGAGTCGGGGCCGCCGGACACGCCGACCACCAGCATCCCCCCCGGCGACACCAGGGCGTGCTCGCGGATGTAGCCGAGCACCCTCCTGTCCAATGTCTGGCTTCGCTTCACGTCCCTACCGCCTGAGGTGACACGTGTCGTTCCAGGAGGTCAATACGGTTATGTGTGTATCGAACTCCAGAGTCGTGATGGAGGCCACGTCCATTCTGAGCCTCCGGCACTCGGATAGCGGTATGCTCAGCACCTTGCTGACCGTGATGACGATGGGGAAGAAGTGGGCCACCGCGACAACTGTCTGCGGCTCGCCGGCACCGGCATTATGCTTGCGTACGATATGTTGGATGGCTCCCCACACCTCGTCCTGGAGCTCGGGCAATGAGCATCCGCCGGGGGGCGCGATAGACGAGCAGTCGTCAATCCATTGCCGGAGGAACTCATTGTGCTGCTCCCACATCTCCAGGTATGTCAGGCCGTCCACCTCACCGGCGTCGATCTCCTGGAGGCCGTCCAGCACGGTCACCTGCGCCCCATGGAAGCGGGCAATGGCCTCGGCCGTGTCTCTTGCCCTCGTCAGCGGGCTCGAATAGATGGCGTGAACAGTCTCGTCCTTTAGGGCCTGGGCCAGCATCTCCGCCTGAGCCCTGCCCGTCTCGTTGAGATCGAGGTCGGTGCGGCCCTGAATGCGCCGCTCTTTGTTCCAGTCCGTCTGCCCGTGTCTCGCCAGGATCAGTCTCATTTCGGCTCCTCGATCGCCCGATAGCGTCGCGCTGTCTCCAGCCGACTATGCAGCGACGGGTGGTCATACAGCAGCAGCTCGACCCACCTGCTCGGCCTGGACTCCACCAGGTTCTGGTCCGTCAGCCTGGTCAGCATGGATGTGAACGCACCTGGATTGTCCGTCGCCTGCAGCGAATACTCGTCGGCGTCCCGCTCCAGCCGCCTGCTGAACGCGTTCACGAGAGGCATCAAGGCGAGCGCCAGACCCCCGACGGTCAGCACGATCAGCGGGAGCCCAGCCACATCCCACACGCCGCCGAGACCCAGACCGGGCGCCGCCCAGGACAGCACGAGATGGGCAACATAGAACGCAAGCAGGATCAGCGCAGACTGCACGACGATCAACTGCATCACGTGCCGGTGCCGGTGATGTCCGAGCTCGTGCGCCATGATCACCTCGATTTCCTCAGGCGCGTATCGGCTGAGCACCGTGTCGCTGATGGCGATACGCCGAGTGCCCCCCCAACCCAATAGCATAGCATTTCCGGCAGGCGTTTTCTCGCCAAGGCCGATCTCGAATACCCCCGAGATGCCGGCGTCGCAGCGGCGGGCGAGGACCAGCAGCCTCTCCCTGAGATCGGACTCGGACAGGGGCCGTGTCTCGAAGAACAGAGGCAGGATGAGTACGGGCGCTAGCCACGTCAGTATGACGGTCAAAAACACGAGGAACACGGAGGTCCAGGCCCACCACAGGTCGGTGGAGACGCGAATCAACTCATACAGAACGACGATGATGCCCAGCCCGAGGACCGCCGCCAGGAGCGCCTCCTTGGCCTGGTCAACGAACCACGACCTCAGATTCTGGTGGGAGAGCCCGTACCGGTGCGGCACGACGAACCCGCCGTAGAAGGTCAGGGGCGCGGAGATGGCCACATAGCATGCCGCCAGGATGATAGTATACACCGCTACTCGTGCCGTGTGGGGGAGTCCCAGGGACTCGCTCAGACCGCTTGAGAGCCCGCTCAGGAGCATCACGAGGAGGAAGCCCACCCCAAGGGCCAGTTCGAGCAGGAGAAGCCGCCTGGTCGTTCTGGCGTGCTCTCGGGCCCGCGCCTGCCTGTGGGGGTCGGGAGCATGCTCCGCCATCGAATCGGCCTATCTATGGTAACCAGCCTTGTCCGGCCGGGCCAGTATGAGCCTGGTGCGATGGATTGAGGTAGGAGGCTCGTCGAACCCGAGCGCCAGGGCAACCTGCTCAGGCCTGCCTGTACCCTTGTTGTCACAGCGGAGCAGCATCCCCAGCCTGCACAGTGGCTGCATGTCGATCAGCCAGAGATCATCTATCAGCGCCCTGAGATCGTACTTTCGTATCCCCGTATCCCGAGCGTGCTGCCAGGGCAGTTCCTCCTTCGCAAGAAGGCCCTCGATAGCATCCTCCACCTCGTCCCGGGGCCTGTCCGTCTCCAGCGTGACAACGCACTCGGCGGAGCGCACCTGACTCTGGAGCGAGGGCACGACGGGGCTTATCTCCACGACCTCCGCTATGTCCACACCTTTCGGCAGCTGGGCGCTGATGGTCTTCGTGAAGTGGTGCGGCGAAACCCTTCTCTCGAGCGAGACGTCCATGAGCTCGCTATCGCTGGTCGTTCCGATGGCCAGAGGGGCCGCCAAGGACAGTCGCGGGTGGGGGCTGTATCCCTGTGAGTACATGAGCGGGATGCCCGCGCGGCGCATGGCGCGGTGCCAAAGCCGCATCAGGTCCAGATGCGTTATGTACTTGACCTCCTCGCCCCTTCGGAACTTGACACGAAGACGCTGCATCCTACTCCCTGGTGATCAGGATCTTCTCGATCTTGACCCCCTTCATCTCCGTTATCACCATCCTGAGGTTGTTGTGCACCAGCTGTTCACCCTCCTTGGGTATGTGCCCCAGCTGGCTGAGGACGAATCCGGCCACCGTCTCGTACTCGCCGTCGGGCAGGTCGAGGGCAAGCTTCTCGTTCGCCTCGTCCACACGCATCCCGGCGTCGATCTGCACGTTGTTCTCGTCGATTGTCTCGAAGCTCTTCCCGACCCTTGCCAGCTCGTCGCCGAACTCACCGACTATCTCCTCCAGTAACTGCTCCAAAGTAACCAGCCCAGCCGTCCCGCCAAACTCATCGACGACCATGGCCAGCTGGTTCCCACTCTCCTGCAGCTCGGCGAACAGCTCGGCCACAGGCTTGCTCTCCGGCACGAAGTACGTAGGACGGGCCAGATCGTCCACCGGGCCGTCCGAGTCGATCTTACCCTTCGCCTGCGCCATGAGGACGTCCTTTATCCAGAGGACGCCAATAACGTTGTCTATCGTATCCTCATAGACCGGGAAGCGCGAGTGCGGGCGCTCGGCATAGCTGGTCAGGAACTCGGGCAACGTCGTGCCCTTCTCGATCCATTTTATGTCGGTCCTGGGCGTCATTACCTCGACAACCTGCCTGTCCCCGAAGCGGAATACCCGCTCCACCATCTCCGCCTCGGAGACCACGAGCGTACCCTCCTCGGCACCCACGGACACGGCGGTCCGAATCTCGTCCTCGCTGACAAGGACTCGCGGTTCCGCCGAGGCTCCCAACCCGCTCGCCAGCTTGTCGGCGATCCATACGAAGACGGTGGCAATTGGGGCCAGAGTCATTATCAACACCTTCATGGGCGTAGCGTAGACCATGGCCATGCGTTCGCCGTACCTGGTCGCGACCGTCTTGGGGAACACCTCACCGAATACCAGCAGCAGGACGGTGACGCCCCCGGTCGCTGCGAGGACTGCATAGCCTTCACTGGTCAGCAATGACGTCGCCAGGGCGGTCGCGAGAGCGGCGGCGGCAGTATTCACCAGATTGTTCCCGAGCAGAATGGTCGTCAACAACCGCTCTGGCTTTTCCGTCAACGCGGCCACTTCCCTGGCCGCGCCCCCCTCGGTGTCCGCCAGGTGCCTCAGACGCAGCTTCTGCAGCGAGATGAAGGCCACCTCGGAGCTCGAGAAGAAGCCCGACAGCAGCAAGCAGACGAAAAAGAGAATCAGATATGCGATATCCGAACCTGCCATAGTCACAACCCCCTTGTGCCTCAGGAGCCCTGTAATTGGGTCACCAGTCGCCCCGTGAGGCCCCCATCGTGGACGCCCACGATATCGACTTCGCGGACACTGTTGGCCAATGGCTCCCGGCTGCCAAGGTACACTCTGAGGTAGTTGTCGGTCAGCCCAGACCAGAGCGTTCCCCTTCTCTCCTCCAGAAGAACGCGTGACCTGCGACCTACGAAGGACTCGCGGAATTCGCGGGCACTCTCACACGCCAGCCGCAGCATTGCCTGGCTGCGCTTCCTGATCTCCCCGGTAGCCAGATGGCCGGAGTACGCTGCGGCCGCCGTTCCGGGCCTCGGTGAGTAGGGGAAAACATGCATTCGGGCAAACCCCATCCTCTGGCAGAAATCGCGGGTCTCCTCGAATTGCGCTTCGCTTTCGCCCGGGAAGCCCACGATGACGTCCGTCGTCAGGGCCAGGTCCGGAACAGCCTGCCGCGCCAGCTCAACGGCTGTCCTGTATTGCCCGATCGAGTAACCCCGGCCCATTCGCTCCAGAACCGTATCGCTGCCGCTCTGTAGCGACATGTGGATATGCGGGCAGAGGCGTCCGTCCTCCCACAGCCGGAGCAGCTCGGGAGTCACATCACCGGGCTCCAGGGACGACAGGCGCAATCTCGGCAAGTCGACCTCCGCCAGTATGCACCGGACCAGACCGGACAGCCCCCCATTCCGGTTGTAGCGGCCGATTCTGGTGCCGGTAAGAACGATCTCCTTGTATCCCTCTCCGACCCTGGAAATGACCTCCGACATTACGTCGTTTTCGGGCCTGCTGCGCTCCGATCCACGCACCGAAGGCACTATGCAAAATGCACAGTTATGGTCACAGCCCTCCTGTATCTTGACAAAGGCGCGTGTACGCGAAGACGGCCTGCCGGCAGACCTCGCAGGCTGCGCGCGCTTGAACCCGGCGACGCTGGAGCAGAGAACATCGAGAGTACGCTCCTTGGCCCCATTGTCGATGACCAAGTCCACCTCGTCCATGTTCTCCAGCACGTCCCTGGCCCTCTGCACATAGCAGCCGACTGCCACGACGAGAGCGTTTGGATTGCGACGACGCGCTTGACGGAGCATGTTGCGGCACTTGCGGTCCGCAGTGTGAGTCACAGTGCAAGTGTTGAGCAGGCAGATGTCGGCGGGGTCCTCCGGGGTAACGACCTGGTAACCGGCGTGTTGAAAGCTGCGGGCTAGGGTTTCCGTCTCCGCTTGGTTCAGCTTGCAGCCTGCGCTCTGGAGAGACACTCTACCCAGGCTTGACCACCCCTCCTCGTCTGGCAACGCGGCTTCCTCCTGCGTATCTCCCTTGGCCTATTATAGGGTCGCCTCATTCAGTCAGTCAAGGGAGTGTACTTGCCCAGACATCCCTCGAATCTGCCCGGTCTCCGCTCGGCTCACGGCCGCAAACTTGGTGTAGAATAGCGAACGAAGCCCACCCACTCGGACGAGATAGGCACCATCCTGGCATTCCTAGCAGACTGGAGATATGACGAAGGGGCCGGCCCGTGGGACCGGCCCCTCTCTCAGCTCCGATAGGCCGAGCCTATTTCTTCTTCTCGCCTTCGATGGCCGTCTTGGGCTTCACCTTGATCTGCTTGGGTTTGATCTCCTCGGCCTTGGGAATCGTCAGGGTCAGCACACCATCCTCGAAGGCTGCTTCCGCCTTGTCGGTCTCAACGGCATCGGGAAGGACTACCGTACGGGTGAAAGTACCATATCTCCTCTCCCGGCGGAAGTAGTTCTCCTTCTCGACCTTTTCCTCGGCCTTGGTCTCTCCCTTGATGGTCAACGTATCCCCCGTGATGGAGATGTCGATCTCATCCGGCTTCACGCCCGGTACGGTGGCCTTGACCACCACGGCCTCATCGGTCTGGTACATGTCGATGGGTAACCCCAGTGTTTCGAAGCCATGCATCGCCGTATGAGCGGGCCAAGCGAACCGCTCCTCGAAAAGGCGATCCATCGCCTCCCTCAGGCTGACCATGTCGGACAGCGGCTGCCATCTAACCAGTTCCATGATATTGCCTCCTTTCTGCTTTGATTCCTAGCTGTTGTTGATCGGTGTGCTGTTTGGGCCCCTTTCGCCAGCGTCATTCTAACATGTTGATATTATGTTGTCAAGTCTTTTTCCACTATCAGCTCATATAAGATTATGGATATGTATGGGCATGGTGCGTTATGTCACTTGACAAGCTGTTGTTAGCAGTTATAATATGCTTCAGGGTCCCGGAGGTACACAAGGAAATGGCAGGGAAGGACTATTACAAGACCCTCGGGGTCGACAGGAAAGCCTCTGCGAAGGAGATCAAGCAGGCCTACCGGAAGTTGGCACGGCAGCATCACCCCGACGTGAATCCGGGTGACAAGGCCGCCGAGGCCAAGTTCAAGGAAATAAACGAAGCGCACGAGGTGCTGTCCGATCCCGAGAAACGGAAGAAGTACGACCAGTTCGGGGAGAACTGGCAATACGCTGATCAGTTCGCCGGGGCCGGGGCCAAACCCGGTGGTTCGCAGCACGGATACTGGGACTTCTCGTCCGGGGGTGGGCCGGGTGGCACCACTTTCCATTTCGAGGACTTGGGTGGTGGTGGATTCGGCAGCATGTTTGACTCGATACTGGGTGACTTCGCCGGGAAGAAGGGACGCCGCGCGGCGATGCGTGGTCAGGACTTCGAGCACCCGATCGAGGTTACCCTCGAGGAAGCCTACCACGGCACCACTCGTATGCTGGAGACCCAGGTGGAGGAAGCCTGCCCCAGCTGCAGAGGCGAGGGCTGTCCGAAATGCGGCAGGTCCGGGCGGATATTGCGTCCTCAGCGCATCGAGGTGAAGGTCCCCGCCGGCGTCAAAGACGCGTCGCGGGTGAGGATAGCGGGCAAAGGCGGAAAGGGCTTCGGTGGAGGCCCGGCGGGCGACCTGTATCTCCGGGTCTCCGTGCGCCCGCACGCCCGATTCCAACGTACTGGTGATGACCTCAACGTCGAAATGTCAGTCCCCCTTGTGGATGCAGTGCTGGGTACGGAGCTGGAGGTGACCACACTCGCGGGGAAGAAGCTGGCCCTCAAGGTGCCGCCCGAAACGCAGAACGGCAAGGTGTTTCGCCTTGCAGGCCAGGGTATGCCACACATGAGCGGCGGCGGCAAGGGAGATCTGTTCGTCAAGGTGAACGTCGTCCTGCCGACGAAGCTGTCGGGCCGCGAGAAGGAGCTGTTCGAGGAGCTCAAATCAATTCGGACTTAGTCTACCGGCTATGTTGGTTCGAACCGGAGGTTGACAATGGCTTTTGAAGAATCCGAGCCCTGCTTTATAATAAGCGTCGCTGCCAGGATGGTAGGACTCCACGCCCAGACATTGCGCTACTACGAGCGTGTGGGCCTCGTAGCGCCATCGCGGTCCAGGGGGAACCGCCGGCTATACTCCCAGGAAGACGTAGAACGCCTGCGACGGATCAAGACGCTCATGGATGATCTCGGCGTCAACCTGGCAGGCGTAGAGGTTATCATACGGATGGCCGGTCGAATGGTGGAGATGGAGCGCGAGATGGAGGAGTTGAGGCACAGAGTGAGGATGCTTGCGCAGTCTGCGCCCGGCGAGCCCGGTCGAGGCGGCGGGACAGCAGATGGCGGGAGATCCAGGAACCCATGATGAGACCCGAGAGATTCACTGAACAGGCCCAAGAGGTACTGGCGACCTCACAGGAACTGGTGAGAAGACTGCGCCACAACCAGTGGGATGTGGAGCATGTCCTGTTGGCGCTGCTGCAACAGGAAGGCGGCGTGGCAATCGAGGTCCTGAGGGAGCTCGGTGTGGACCCGGATCAGGTTCGCGAGAAGGTCGAGCAAGCACTGTCCAAAGGGCCAACCGTGGCCTACCAGGGGGGCCAGATATATCCCACACCACGCATCGAGAAGCTGCTGCAGACAGCATCAGGCGAGGCCGACAGATTCAAGGACGAGTTCGTAGGTGCCGAGCACCTCCTGATAGCCATTGCGGCGGAGCGCGACGGCGAGTCGACGACGGTTCTGAAGGAGTTCGGTGTCGACCAGGAGAAGATATACAGCGCCCTGCGGTCCATTCGCGGTGGCCAGCGAATAACCGATCCGAGGGCCGAGACGAAGTACCGCGCCCTCGAGAAGTACAGCCGTGACCTCACCCAGCTCGCCCGGGAGGGCAAGCTCGACCCCGTCATTGGCCGCGAGGAGGAGATCAGGCGCGTAATACAGGTGCTCACGCGTCGTACGAAGAACAACCCTGTGATCATAGGTGAGGTCGGCGTGGGCAAGACCGCGATAGCGGAGGGCCTGGCCCAGAAGATCGTTGCTGATGATGTACCGAACGCGCTCAAGGGACGCCGCCTGCTCGCGCTGGACATGGGCGCGCTGGTAGCAGGCAGCAAGTTCCGAGGTGAGTTCGAGGAGCGGCTGAAAGCCGTCATGGACGAGATCCGCCGTGCCCAGGGCGAGATAGTGCTCTTCATAGACGAACTGCATACCGTCGTCGGGGCGGGCGCAGCGGAAGGCTCCATCGACGCATCGAATATGCTCAAGCCCGCTCTCTCCCGAGGCGAGCTCCAGTGCGTCGGCGCGACCACGCTTGACGAGTATCGAAAGTACGTGGAGAAGGACCGGGCCCTGGAGCGAAGGTTCCAGCACGTATATGTCGAAGAGCCGGCGGTGGACGAGACCATCGAGATACTGCGCGGTCTGAGGCCCAGGTATGAGGCACATCACAAGATACAGATAGACGACTCCGCGTTGATCTCGGCGGCCAAGCTCAGTCACCGCTACATATCCGATCGCTACCTGCCGGACAAGGCCATCGACCTGATAGACGAGGCAGCCTCGAAGATCAGGATAGACGCCGAGAGCGCTCCACCCGAGGTCAAGAAGCTCGAGAAGGAGATCCAACGTCTCCTGAATGAGGAGGAGGCGGCGTCACAGCGTGGTGACTATGAGCAGTCGACCGCCCTGAAGGCCGAACGACTCGGCGTTGAGAAGGACCACGAGGAACACAGGGAGAAATGGCTCAAGGAACAGAAGATCGAAGAAGTGGTGGGAGAGGAGACCATAGCTGAACTGGTTTCCAAGTGGACCGGCATACCTGTGAGCCGCATGATGGAGGCGGAGACTGAGCGGCTTGTCAGTATGGAGGAGTCGCTGCACAAGAGGGTAGTGGGGCAGGATGAGGCCATAGACGCGGTGTCCGATGCTATCAGGAGGGCCAGGGCGGGCCTCAAGGACCCGAAGAGGCCTATCGGCAGCTTCATCTTCCTCGGGCCGACGGGCGTGGGCAAGACGGAGCTTGCCCGCGCATTGGCTGAGTTCCTCTTCGATGAGGAAGAGGCCATGGTCCGCATGGACATGTCCGAGTACATGGAGAAGCATACCGTGTCCCGCCTGATAGGCTCGCCACCCGGATACGTAGGCTATGAAGAGGGCGGACAGCTCACCGAGGCGGTCCGGCGCCGACCCTACAAGGTGATCCTGTTCGACGAGGTGGAGAAGGCCCACCCTGACGTGTTCAACGTCCTGCTCCAGATAATGGAGGATGGGAGGCTGACCGATGGCCACGGGAGGACCGTGGACTTCAAGAACACCGTTGTGATCATGACATCCAACCTGGGCAGCCAGGAGTTCCAGCGTGGTTCGCTGGGCTTTCGCCAGGAGTCGCAGACGGCCACGGAGCAGAAACGCCTCAAGAGCGCAATCGATAGCGCGTTGAAGCAGACCTTCCGCCCCGAGTTCCTCAACCGGGTGGACGAGATCATCATCTTCCAGCCCCTCACGGAGGAGCAGATAGGCCAGATCGTTGATCTGCTAATGGTGGAGATCCAGAAGCGCCTCGAGGAGAGGCAGATAACCGTCGTGCTTACCGACGAGGCCAAGAGGTGGCTGGCAAGAGAAGGCTTCGATCCCCTCTACGGTGCCCGTCCCCTCAGACGTACTATCCAGCGAGAGGTCGAGAACCCTCTATCCAAGAAGATATTGCTCGGGGAGTTCGGCGAGGGTGCCCAGGTCAAGGTGGACCTCAGCCCTGATGGGCTGGTCTTCAGCACTCAGTAGTCCGCCTGAGGTGCGGCTACAACCGCCCCCCTGATACCCCCAGAGCCCGCTTGCCCCTTTCCCAAGCTAATTGACATACCGTATTGCGTCAATAGAAACTGTTACCGAACGGGTGTTGTTGCCTCAAAAGCGCGGGTTACCGAAGCATCCTCCTTTGGGGTAGCGGAGCCTCCTGCACGATTAGCAAGCTTCC
>Ga0180434_10000333_pt1 | contig 69916 bp, 89 predicted proteins | sample SS_ome_7_FD_132453 | JGI IMG/M metagenome (GOLD analysis project Ga0180434, IMG submission 132453) | Hypersaline lake sediment archaeal communities from the Salton Sea, California, USA - SS_1_D_2 metaG | ecosystem: Environmental > Aquatic > Non-marine Saline and Alkaline > Hypersaline >...
GCTCGCCGCGGAGTTGAAGGATCGGACCTTCAAGTCAGAGGAGGAGTTTCAAGAGTGGGCGACCGAGCGATACCCGGAGGCCGCCTCCTCGTAGTGCCGCCGTCGGCTCGCTGTTGGGTCAACGGCGTCTCGTTCTTCGCCAAGCGGCGCACCACTTACCGCTCGTGGCGATGCAAGACCAACCAGCACGGCGTCGAGTTCTACGTCGTGAGAGCAGACGACGGGCGCGAGGTTACCGTGCTCGCGTCATCCGCGAGGTTTGAATGAGTAAACGCTGGCCGCTCAACATCATCCAGAAGATTCCCAAGCCCCGCAAGTACAACGGCCGCGCTCTCGGCGAGGTGATCCGCGACATCAAGCTCGACGGCATGCGGGTCATCGTCTCGCCGACGGGCGCTTACTCGACGCGGGTCTCCGACGTCACGGGCGAGTACGAGCGCGTGGTCGGGTGGAACCCGATGGAGCGGGTGCCCGGCGGCATCCCCGAGGGCGCGGCGTACGACGGGGAACTCTGGGTACCCGGCGGCCACGCGTCGTCGATCAGTACCCTGCTCGCCGAGGGCCGCGGCAACGAGCTGGCCTTCGAGCCGTGGACGGTGCTGTGGTGGCAGGGCAAGGACCTCCGCCGTCAGTCGACCATCGAGCGGCGGCGCCTGCTCCGCAGCGAGGCGTGGCCGACCACGATGTTCGAGATCGACACCACGCACCACGTGGACGTGGAGCAGGACCTCGCCGACGCCGAGCAACACAACTACGAGGGCTGGGTCTACAAAGAACCCGGCGGCTGGTGGGGCGAGGGCTGGTGGAAGATCAAGGTCACCAAGACCGTGGACTGCGTGGTGACCGGCGTACAGCGCGGGCGCGTGGGGCAACACCGAGACCGCGTGGGCGCGCTGCACGTCTCTGTCCGCAAGGGCGACGAGTGGATCGAGGTAGCCAAGATCGGATCGTTCACGATGGCGGTCCGTGAAGAGTTGACACAGGTGTTCCGCGGGGTGCTCACGGGGCTGGAGCCCGGGTTGTCGGTTTACTTCCCGGGGCCCCAGCCCGGCGTCGCGGTGTGCGAGGTCGAGTACGACTGCCTCGCCGCCAACGGGCGCTTGCGCTTCCCGCGGTTCAAGAGGTGGCGGCACGACAAGAAGGAGGACGAGTGTCCTTATGACCAGCTCGCTTGAGTCGGTCACGTGCCCTCAGTGCGGGGCGCCCTCGGTACACATGACCACGTCCACTGGGACGGCGGTCCTCGTGTGTCCGAGCTGCGAACTCGTGGTGAAGGGTGAGAAGGTGGAACGCGCCCGCGAACTGTTCAAGGCGCGGAGGAAACTAGTGAAGGCACTGTGGAGTTTGCGCGACGACTTTGAGAACTCGAAGTTCGAGGTCCTCGAGTTCAAGCGGCAGCGAGACAACGTGGCCCTGCACCTCGGATGGATCGACACCGAGCTAGAAGAGGAGGTGGTCGTTGGTTGAACTGCTGGCCGCGCTCAACACGATCGGAAACTACGCGCTCTCCGTTGACCACCACGGAGAGGGGAACGACGGTATCACCCTGTTCCTCTGGAGGGGAGGGCGATCCTACATCGCCTGGAAGGGGCAGGGTCAACCAATGGAGGAGCTGGCGGGATTATGTCTGGAGGAAATGAGAGAGAAGGAAGTCGTGACAGCATGACAGCCAAGCTCGTGGAAGACTACTACTCGACCGCGATCCGCTTTGCGAAGTCGGCCCTCAAGAACGTGGACCGGCAGACGCGAGAGGAGTGCGCGGCGTACTCGGTCTTCGGGTTAATGCGAGCGGCGGAAACGTTCGACCCCGACATGCAGGTATCCTTCGAGACCTACATGTACCCGTGGGCGGTGGGCTACGCGAAGAACGCGCTGGTCCATTACCGCAGCGGGGTTCGCACCATCCCGCTAGACACCGCGGTGCACGACCGCCCGACTCACCCCGACGGTGAGTTCGACGCGTGCGAGGCGGTGTCGCGAGTGCTGGAAAAGCTCGACCCCAACAGCGCGCGGTTCTTGCGCGAGTACTTCTTTCAGGGCAGGACGCTGGAGGAGATCGCGGAGGGCTGCGGCTACTCGGTTCCCTACGCCGGGCGCTGTGTCAAGGCGGCGCTGGTCGAGGCGCGGAAGGTGCTGGGGCTCGACCCCAACCTGCCGTTCGTCGGCCGCGGTTACAATCGTCGGCGGCGTCAGCCCACGGGAGGACACGTCGATGGCTAGGGAAAGGTTGGGAGTCTTCACGATCCGCGAGGTGGCGGTGGCGCTCGGGCTCGACCCGGGCAAGGTCGTGACCTTCGGTTACGAGCCGCCTTCCCTCACCGGCGAACACGGTGAGCGGGTCGTGGCGCTCGGCATGGACCTGCCGGAGCCGCCGCGCAAGGTGACCAAGGCTCGCTGTCTCGACTGCAAACCCGAGCACGAGTTCGAAGAACCTGGAGAGGGGCCAGCAGAGTGGTCGTGCCCGAAGTGCGGCGGCACCAACATCGAGGTAGACGATGGGTCCTAGACCGAAGCGCGTGATGATCCACGGCCTCCAGCGAAGCGGCACGAACTTCGTGCAGTTCTTGCTGGAGCGCAACTTCCATGTACAGACGACCCCGATGCGGGCCGCCGGGAAGCACGGACCTTGGTGTGCGCCCGACCCGTGGGAGCGGCTCGACGCCGTGGTCGTGATCTCCAAGCCACCGTACGCGTGGATGGTCTCGCTGTTCGAGCAGGTCGGGCTGAACCGCAGGTACGAGGGCGGCAAGACCTTCTCGGACTTCTTGCGCCGACCCTGCTCGGCCCCGCTCCGCGAGGGCCCGTGGCAGGCGGCGTCGCCCGCGTGGCTGTACAACGCGGCGTACAACAACTGGCTAGCCATCGGTCGGCTCAAGTGGAACGTGGCGTACGTCAGGTACGAAGACCTGCTCGACCCCGCGAACATCGGCAAGGAGTTGTCGCGGCTCAAGTTCGAGCTGGGCTTGTCGACCGAAGAGGGGAGCGAGTGGGTGTACCCGCACTCCTACATGGGGACCACGGGTCAGCAGCGGGAGGGCGAGGAGGAGAAGCAGCGGGCGAGCGTCGAGCGGTTCCAGAACGCGCTCTCGTTCTTCGGGGAAGACGACCTGCCCTTCGTCAACACGCAGCTGGAGCGACGAGTGATGGAGGGTCTCGGGTATGAGTATGCCTGACCCGACCGACATGATGTGGTACTCGATCTTCGCGGGGATGATCGTCGGGATCGGGTACGCCATTTACTTCTTGCTGTTTCAGAAGGAGCACCCGCGGGACCGACACCCGTGGGACAAGCTGGGAGACTGAACGATGGTGACCCACGCGTTGGTACCCGAGTCGGTGCACGCCGACCGCGAGCACCCCGCCAAGATCGTCGACCCGCTCTACGGAACCTTCGAGGTGCTGCACACCGAGGAGGGCTTGGTGATCCGACGGGTCGGTCTACCGCCGCACGTCGTGGTGCGCGGCGAAGACAAGAGCGAGGTCTGGTTGAGTGAGGGCGCGGTCATCAAGGAGATCGTGCTGAGGTAGGGGGACAACGAGATGCCGATAGACGAAGAAGCACTGAAGCAGGCGGTGGACAAGGCGTTCGCGCCCGAGCAGAAGGAAGCCGTCGAGCACTTCATGCGGCGAGCGAGCGAGGTGACCGACGTCATCGTCAAGGCCCTCAACGAGTTCGGCGAGGCGGAGCACGCGGCGGACCGGCGGCTCTCGGACACGCAGCTGTTCGCGGGGATCGCGCAGTCCTTCGTGGTTCTCATGCGCGAGCAGCCGCACTTCAAGGAGAGCGCGATGTCGTCGGTGCTCACGCACCTCGCGACCGTGCCCTTTCAGCGGGCGCTCGGCGAGGCCGACAAGGTGATCGGGGCCATCGGCGGCAACCGCCGCCACGTGATGGTCGCGCTGGCTGTGGTGCTCGACGCCTACATCATGGACAACGACCGGACGATGAACCCCGGGGAGCAAGAGAACTGCGAGTGCCCCGCTTGTCAGTTCGAGCGGGCCATGCAGAAGCACGCAGACAAACAGGAGGACAGCAATGGCGAAGCAGAAGCAGGAGACGTGTAGTTTCTGGCGAGAGCAGGAAGACGAGCGACGCGGTCGGTTGGTCGAGATGTGTAGCGTGACCTTCCGCCCGACGCGTTGCGACGCCTTCGTCAAGTACTGCACGTGCCCCGACGAGCGAGAGGCGGAGCTACGTGGTAGAGCGAGAGGTACAGAAGCGGCTCAAGAGAGCGCTGGAGAAGCTGGGCTGTCTAGTAACTAAGACGCACGGCAACGTATACCAGAGCGGGGTGCCCGACCTCATCGTGGTCGGGCGACTCCGCGTGCTATTGATCGAGGTCAAGGGACCGCAGACTCCCCTCAAGGGAGCGCAGGTCGGGTTCATCAAACGCGCAGAACTGCTTCGCTGTCCCGCGGTCGCGGTCTTCCGCGGCTGGGACAACGGGTGGACCTATACCCCGTGCTCGGGATCGAGCGCCGTGCTCGCCGGGGACTGGGACGAGTTGGAGGAAACGATGCGCGCCATCGTGGCGGGAGAGGAGTAAGACAGCAGATGGAGTACACGAAGAAGTACGACCAGTCGTGGGCGGGCGGTGGCTGGACGAACCGAACGTGGAAGTTCGGTCGCCTCAACATCAGGACCCGCAACGGGAAGAGTGATCTGTGGGGCCGCTTCGGTGGCGGCTGGAACTGGAAGGTCGGAGTGCAGGTCGGCGGACGGACGGTCATCTTCAATCTGCTGACGTTCTCGCTCTCCGTCTCGTGGGAGAAGAAGGATGGGTAACCCGATCGAGAAGTGTGAGTGCGACAGCCCGATGGTGCCGCGATTCGCGGAGCACCAGCTGGACGCGGTGCGCGTGGTCGAGTGGAACTGCCCGCGCTGCGAGCGATCGGTGCCCGCGGCGGCGGTGATGCCCTTCGACGCGGCGCTGAACCTCGTGACGCAGGTGGCCCTGCAACTGCGTGACGCGAAGACTTAACCTCGCCTGCGGGCGAGACCTCCGCGAGGGCTGGGTGAACGTGGACCTGCGAGGGAAGCCAGACGTGCGGTGCAACGTGGAGCGCCTGCCCTTCGCGGACGCGGTCTTCGACGAGGTCCACGGGCACCACGTGGTCGAACACTTCACCCCGCACTGGGCGCGGGTCGTGATCGCGGAGGTCTATCGGGTGTTGAAGATCGGCGGGCTGCTGGTGCTGGAGCTTCCCGACCTGCACGCCATCGCTCGGCGCGTGTTGAAGGAGAACGTCCCGAGCGATTACGTGTTGGCCGGGCTCTATGGACTGCGGACCTTCGGCGCCTACAAGGGGCGCGAGTCGGTCCACAAGTTCGGGTACACCTTCGAGAGCCTGCGGCTGGTGCTGAACGGGCAGAGCTTCGTCGACGTGAAGCGGGTCGCCGCGACACGCCACGTTCGATGGCGCGACATGAGAGTGGAGGCGAGGAAACAATGAGCGACGAAGAGAAGCACGAGCACGACGACAAGCCGAAGACCATCGCGAGGGCGGTGGAGGAAGCGGAGAAGGAGAACGCGGAGGAGGAAGAGCAGCGCCGGCCCGACATGATCCGCGTGAGTCTCGGGCGCTTCCGTTTGCCGGAGAGCCTGCTCCGCACCGCACCGCGCGGTGTGCAGGAGATGTTCGACCTACTGAGGCCCATCGTCCTCAAGGTCGACATCACTCTCAGAGACGGTTCTCCCTTGTTGGAATACACCGCGATGTCCGATCACTTCGCGCCCGTCGTCCCGGGGATCGACCCGCCGCTGTACCGCGTCGGTGTCGGTGGCGAGCCCGACGAGGAGGCCGAGGTCAAGGAGGGCGAGGAGCGCCCGATGAAACCCGTACTCAAGGTGACCCGCCTCGGGTACACCAAGACCTAGAGAGGAGAACAGCATGAAGCTCAAGTGCGGACACTGTGGGAAGACGGAGCACGAGTTGAGTGCTGGCGAGCGGCTCGTCTTCGAGGACATCGCCAGCATCTCGACCCCGCTCTGCCCGCTGTGCTGGACCGGGTGGGCGAGCGCGTTCCACCCCGAGAAGCTCAAGGCCAAGGAGAAGGAGGCCGAGCACAGCGACCTGCTCAAGAAGGCCGACCGCGAGATGCGGTTCGCCAAGCACTACGGCGCGGGACCGAAGCGGCTGACCGAGGTCTTCGGCCTGGTCCGCGAGCAGGTCGGCGAGACCATCAAGGCGTTCCACGAAGCGGGGAAGACCTTCGAGCAGTTCAGGGCTGCGTTCCCCGAGCTGGCGCGGTACGCCAAGGAGCAGACCGAGAAGTGGGAGGCCAAGGAGAAGCGAGCGGCCAAGAAGGTCTGCGACGCGTTCGGCGTCCCGCCCGCCGTGGTCGGCGGCAACAAGCGACCGATCTCGGCTGGCGGCGTCGAGGGGATCAGGTCCAAGCTGCGAGAGGTCGAGCGCGGCGCGAGCGAGTCGGGGTACGTGCGCAAGGTCGGCGCGTACAACAAGACGGCGAAGCGAGAACCCGAGCGCGGCGACATGCGCCACGACTTCGACGGGTCCAGCTTCTCGCCGTCGGATCACAAGCACGGAGCCGACGTCGACTACTCGAAGAGTCCCTCGTGGGACGGGCTCGACTTCGCACCGTCGGTGCAGCACGTGACCTGCAAGCACTGCGGGGTCAGCCGCCTCAACACGCAAGAGAAGTGCGCGTGCATCGAGTCGGCGTGGGCGGCGTGCTTCAACCCCGCGGTGCAGACCCACGTGGAGTTCGACGACCAGCACGACGCGACGCGACTGATCGCTCGGCTCGGTAAGGGGTTGGTGTGCTCGTCGGTGTCGAACCACCTGCTGATGCAGGAGCGGGAGAACCTGCCACGGGTGATGGATTACGCTGCGCGTGAGGTGAAGGCGAGGATGGCCGAAGCCCTCCTCGACCCTCCGCGCCCGAAGAAGGAGGAGAAGGATGGTAAGGAGGTTGATGATCGTGGCAGTCGTCTTTAGTGCGCTCGCGGGCTGCAAGCCCTCGATGAACGTGCAGCGGTCGGGGCTGCGGTGCGTGGGCGACACCGGCGTGACCGTGTTGCTGGACGAGCTGCCGGAGGAGAAGGTCGCGGAGGCGCGCAAGGACGTCAAGGACATCGGCGCCGCGCTGCTCAAGTTCTTGGAGACCGGGGACGTGGCGGCGCTCACGATGTCCGAGCTACGCGCCGAGCTGGAGAAGCTGGTCCCCGTGAAGTACAAGGGTTACTTCGACGCCGTGCTCTCGGCGGCGAGCACCCAACACGTGGACGTCGAGAAGATCGGGCCGAACAACGTGAAGCGTGTACGCGCTGCGATCCTCGGGTGCCTCGAGGGCGAGCAGCGGTACGACGTTGCAGACCGCCCGGTCGAAGAGGACGACGGTGGCTGACCGAGCCACGCTGCTGCGCGCGGTGCTCATTCGTATCGGTGAGCACCGCGCGGTAGCGGAGCAGGTCCAGCGCGCTATCGAGACGACGCGCCGACTGCTCCGCGACACGGGCGTCACCGACAACTCGGTGCGCTCGACCATCGGTGCGCTGGACGCCGCACAGAAGAAGGCCGACGAGCTATACGGCAACCTGATCTCGGCGGGTTGCGTGCTGTACAGTTACGTGGAGGTGTGCGTTGACGACGACGGAAGAGGAAGTCAAGCGGGCGATAGCGGAGGCGGAGAAGGCGGAGGCGGCGAGGAAGTCCGACGCCGAGAGCACTGGCTCGACACCGCCGGAGGGGAAGTTGACGGCGGAGGAACTGAGGGAGCTGGGCCTCCTCGACCTGCGTGACCCCGTCACCCCGAAGGAGGCCGCGAAGCTCTTCGACTCCAAGTCGCCGACGCAGGCCGAGCGCCTGCTCGCACACCGCAAGCAGTTGGAGGAACGCGAGGCCATGCTCGCCAAGTTCAAGGGCAAGGGCACGCTCAAGATCGGGGACGAGGAGATCGACCTCGAGATGGCCGAGCGGATCAGACAGCACAACGCGGGGCGCGGCGTCGGCAACACGGAGAAGAAGCAACTCCGTTGGCTCCGCGACTACCTGCGACGGGCGGGCGCGGAGTGACCGAGCACAACCAGCGCGCCCTGCGCGGACGGATGGAGAAGGCCGGCTGCCCCTCTTGCAACGACCTGCAACCGCAGGAGGGGCAGCTGGTCCCGCTCTGCCGACGGGGTGACCTCGCCCTCATGATGGAAGCCTGCGCTTCCCGGAGGACGCGGTCACGCAAGCGGCGGAGGAGAAGGGCCAAGCTAAGATAGGAGGAAAAGCATGGTCAACTACAAGTTCCGCAAGAAGCCCGTGGTGATCGAGGCGTTCCAGATGACGCTGGAGCGGCGGTGGGACAACAGCGAGTGGCCGAACTGGCTGCACGCCGCGTGGCAGCAGGAGCCCGGCGAGGGCGGGGTGTGGATCGACCCCGACGCCCCGGTGGCCGAGGGCCGCGAGTCCGCCGACAAGCTGGTGTGCGGCACGCTCGAAGGTGTGCACCGCATCGACTTCGGGGACTACATCATCTGCGGGATCAAGGGCGAAATCTACCCGTGCAAGCCCGACATCTTCGAGGCGACGTACGAGCCAGTGGTCGACGACCGCGCCCCGCTCCGCGAGACCAAGCGGCGGCAGCGGGTGATCGCAGCCATGAAGCGGGTCGTCAAGGAGCACGGCCGCATGAAACTCGTGGGCGAGTCGTCGTACACGCCGTCGGGCGACATCCAGGTAACGGTGCGCTTCGAGTTCGACGAACCCGCGAAGGCCATAGACCTGATCATGGCCGCGGTGGAAGAGCCGGTCGACCTGCACGCGCCGGACTGTCAGTGCGCCGACTGCCTCGGGTGGCGGCCGTGACCGTCAAGCTCGAAGACGGCTACGTCATGATCGACGTCGCCGATCTGTTCCAGCGCCTGTCGGTCGAGCAGAAGACCGAGCTGGCCCAGCACCTCGCGTGCGACGAGGCGGTGCTGGGCTTCGTGGCGGACCAGCTGCTCGACGGCTGGACCGAGGCGGGCTGGCACGGGTACAAGCACACCGGGGACGCCGAGCCCACGACCGCGCTCGACAAGGCGCGGCGGCGGATCGCGCTGGGCGCGAGCGAGACCGCCAACAAGGTGATCGACGAGCTACAGCGGTCGATCAAGAACACCGACGAGGACGTCGAGCGTTACCGCAAGTGGGCCTTCGCGATGTACCACGCGTGGCCCACGCACCACGTTAGGGAGCGGCCGGAGCTACCCGACCCGATCCAGACCGCGAGGATCGTGGACCGAGGTCAGCCGAGCCTGCACCCGGAGGGCGGGTCGTGAGGGTCATCGTAACGGGCGATCGGAACTGGGACGACCCGGTCACGATTCAGAACGAGCTGGCCAAGCTGCCGCCCGACTCCACCGTGGTGCACGGCGACTGCCGCGGCGCCGACCGCTGGGCGGGGCGCCTCGCCAGAGAGCTGGGCCTCACGGTCGTCGCGTGGCCGGCGGAGTGGAAGAAGCACGGAAGGAAGGCTGGCCCGATCCGCAACCAAGAGATGGTGGACTCGGGCGCCGACCTCGTGCTCGCGTTCCACCCCGACCTCGGTCGGAGCAAGGGGACGAGGGACTGCGTGCGCCGAGCGCAGCGAGCCCGCATTCAGGTGAGGGTGATCGATGGAACCGACTAAGTTCGACGAGCAGAACACGGTGCTGCACGCCCCGCCCGGGGTGGGCGAGGACGAGTGCAGCCAGCTGCCCGTGTACCACGGCAGCGGCCTCATCATCTCGTGCTGGCGCCTGGGCTTCTGGGAGCGCGTGCGCCTGCTGTTCACGCGGCGGGTGTGGCTGCTGGTGCACGGCGACGTCCACCCGATGGTGTCGCTGACGCCGGTCTACCCCTTCGAGGCTAAGTCAGATGGGTAAGCGTACGTGTAAGGAGTGCGAGCGACTGCGCGACGAGATCAGGGAGACCGCGCGGTGGCTGGACGGGCAGGGAGTAGGAGCGGACCTCGTGGCGAGGGAACTCCGCAGAGCGATAGGGGAGGGCGATGGCCAAGAAGCACACGCGAAAACAGACCCGCGCCATGAAGCGGCGCAAGGAGAAGCGGCGAAAGACACGTGCCGAGTACTTGAAGAAGGGCTAGAGAAGTGCAAGGGGTGCGGGTTCCACCGCCGACTGGTGGCGGGCTCCCCGCTGTGCCAGCGGTGCCACGAGCACCGCTACCCCTTCGGGAGGGGCAGATGAAGGCCGGCGACCTGATCGTCACGTTCGAGAAGGGATACTTCCCGTTGCCCGAGCACGGCTGGGCGGGCACCGTGCCCGACGCCCTGCGGATGCTGGCGAACTACTTGGAGGACGAGACGGTCCCCGAGGCGCGGCCCGTCGATCCCGGTGCCGACAAGTGGCAGACGTTCCTCGAGGTGACCGAGCAGGGTCGCCGCTTCGTGGGGAGCGTCGAGGTGCAGGCGTTGACCGAGGACAGCGACGGCAAGCAGAACTGGGTCAAGAGGGAGGTCATCAAGTGACCGAGCCGCCGCGAGGTGGTTGGGCGAACTACAAGGAACGGATGCTCACGTTCGCGCGGGAGCTAGACCGGAGGTACGGTATGAGCCAGGAAAAGAAAACGGTGTGCGTGGACCTCGACGGTGTCCTCGCGAGCTACGACGGCTGGAAGGGGCCGACGGTCATCGGCGAGCCGCTCAGCGGCGCGGTGGACTTCGTCAGGGAGCTGGCCGAGAAGTTCGAGGTGGTGGTGCACACGACCCGCGCCAACACCGACGAGGGCAGGGCGGCCATCGAGGCGTGGCTCCAGGAGCACGGCTTCACCGGGGTCAGCGACCTCGTGGGCAAGCCGATGGCGGTGGCCTACGTGGACGACCGCTCGGTGAGGTGCGTCCCGCAGGAACTGCTGCCCGAGTTCAGGACCAAGGCGTTCAGCACCGCGCTCAAGCGGGTGCAGTGGCTGGCGCTGCCGCGACCGCGGTGACGTTTCAGCGGGCGGTCTTCCGCCTCGCCGTGCGGTGGGAGCGGTTCAAGCGGGTGGTGCTCTACGAGGTGGCGGGCTTCGTCTACCTCGTCGCGGTGGTACTCTATTACTGGGGGAGGTGGCTGTGCCAAAAGATAAGCCAAGCTTAGTCACGAGGCTGGGTCGAACGCTGCTCGCCATCGTGGCGTGCGTCGTGATCCTCGGCGGCGCGGTAAGCTGCACATACGTGGACTACCTCGCGTACGCGGAGCGGTACCCGCACGCGGCGTGGTGGAGCTACTTCTTTCGAGGGAGGGAGTGATGATCGAGCAACACTACTACAAGGTCGAGGGGCCCTACTTTCCGAAGCGGGAAGACTCGCACATGGGGATGTGGGGCGTGCAGGTCTCGCTGAACGCGGCCATGGTGCGCGCGGCCTACTCGCACCGACTGAAAGACGAGCACGTCCTGCGCTTCCGCGAACTCATCAACGAGGAGTTGAAGCGGTACATTCCGCACCCGAGCGAACCGGGGCTCGCGGACTTCTCGATGTCGTCGGGCCGCGCGCCGATCCTGTTCTGCGGCGAGGGCATGTCGGCGAACAATCAGGCGCGCCTGCTGGTGCACTCGCTCTCCGTGGCGGGGAACGCCTGCGGGGTCGACCTCGAGCACAACGCGTACGTGGGCAGCATGGAGCAGAAGCAGGAGTGGCAGGACGTGAAGTACCTGCCGCACAACATGGATGGCCCGCACCAGGCGCTCGCGGTGATCCGCGCGTGGCAGGTGTGGTACACCTACGCGCTGCACCTGCTCCAGGAAGAGGGCGCCCTGCCCGAGCCCGAGATGGGCTACCTCGACGAGAACGGAGAACTGACGACGTGGGGAGGTGGAGGGTGATCGACGTGCAGAGCACGATGAAGATCGAGGAGGTCGAGGGCGTCGAGGACAACAAGGTCGGCGACCGCAAGTTCATGTTCGTGGAGTCACACCGCACCATAGGCGGCTTCGTGATCCTCAAGAGCGTGGACCCGAAGTTCCGCGTGACCGTGAGGACCCGCGACCTCAAGGCGGCGCTGGAGAACTCGGAGAACGTGAACCGTCATGGGTAAGCCGCGCGTAACGATCGACCGCATCGTGGTGCCCGTTCCGAGCGACGTAGACACAGAGGTCCTACGTCGCAAGCTCGTGATCGAGCTACAGGTCTGTATCGCGCAGGAGGCGAGCCGGGTCGTGAAGCCCGCTGACCTCGACGCGCTGGTCTATGTCCTGCCCGGGAAGGGGAAGGGGTGATGCGGAAGCTCTACGAGGAGTGGCTGGAGCTGGTCACGAGGGCAGAGGTGCGCGACACGCTGGCGGTCGGTGGTGCGGTCGGCCTGCTCCAGCGGTTCGAGGCGTGGCTGGAGGAAGAGGGCTGGCTGCGTGAGGGCGACCGCGCGAAGGAGGAGAACGATGGACCTGCGTGAAGAGATGGCGCGGAAGCTGCTCGCGGTCTTCGAGGGTCCGCCGACCGACGAGGAGCGGGTGCTCCCCGAGGACTGGCAGGGCTACCTGCCCGCGGTCGACGCGGTGCTAGAACTGCTCCCCGCGGGGAGCAACGCAGAGGTGTACCTGCGTGCGAAGCTCCGCGAGATGGAGCAGACCTGCAAGAACCTAGAGGCGGACCTGCAATCGGAGGCGACCGCTCGGCGGGCAGCGGAACAGCGGGCGCTCGACCTGCAGGGCGACGTGAACCTGCTGCGTGGATCGGCGGGGCTGACGTGAGCGACACGCTGCCGCAGCACCTCTGCAACCGGGCGACCTCGAGGTCGGAGTACTGCTCGCGGTGTGTGCACGGGCGCCCGCACACCTACGCCCGCTGCAACTCTCGGCGGTCGTGCGCCGCTCGCCACGTGTCCTGCGCGTGCGTGGCCACCGTTCGCAACTACAAGGAGCTGGGCCGTGGCAAGTAAGCCCCTATATGTCGCGACCCTGCCCGAGATCGCGCCGGTCGAGGTGGACCCGAACGACGAGGACACCCTGCGGCAGCTGACCCGCGGCCTGCTGCTGGAGGATGGCCACGCACGGAACGTCGTACGACGGGTGTTGGCCAACCTACGATGCGCGGCGTACAACGAGCAGGCAACTCGTGGTCTAGGAGAATCCGAATAACGTTATGACTTTGTAACAGTCTACAGGTTACATTGCTATACCCAAGTATTATAATACTACTGGAGAGAAGTGTTTCCCAAAATCCGAAAGAAAAGCCTGATTTTTGAGTTCGCCTAGACTCAAAAAGGCGTGTGATCGAGAGACGTGATCACGTTCTGCGAGCGAGGGACCGCGTTCATTGGCCAAGCTCCCCGAACCGAACCTGGTGCAGTACTGCACCTTCGTCAACCCCGACACGCAGGTCGCGTGCCGCAAGGTGGCGACGGAAGGGTACACTCGTTGCTGGGAGCACGGCGGCGGCAACTCCGCGTTCCGACGACCGTTGAACCCCGACGTCGCACCCGGCAAGGCGGACACGGTCAAGAAGCGTCGGGCGTCGCGCTACTCAGCGGCGTTCAAGAGCGAGACCCTGCGGACGCGGTTCGAGGAACTCCTCAATAACCCCGCCATGCTCGACCTGCGGGAAGAGCTGGCCCTCCAGCACATGATGATGGAGTCGGTGGCCGCGAAGGTGAAGGCCATCGACCTCGAGAAGATTCCGGCGGAAGCCATCGCCCTAGTCAACCAGACCGTGGGCGAGATCAGTAAGACAACCGAAACGATAGCGAAGCTCGAAGGCAAGCTCCAGACGATCATCCGCATCGAAGACCTACGCTCGTGGACCGACGAGGTGCTCAACATCGTCGTCAAGTACATTGACGACCCTGCGAAACTGGAGTCGCTTGCCATTGATCTTAACAACGCGAGAGTCCCCGCTTCTACCGGGAGGCGTCGAGAGCCGAGCCAGGACTGAGGCGTTCGACCAACTGGTAGAGGGATTGCGGATGCGGGCCGACCCCGTTCGGCACCGCTGTGTCGCCAACGTCAACGACTTCGTTGAGTTCGTGGCGCGGGACGAAGAGGGGAACCGACTCAAGCAGGCGGGGCTGCACCGTCGCTTCCAAGCACACGCCAACAAGTATCGGTTCGCCGCGTTCGGCATGCCGCGCGAGCACGGCAAGACCTCACAGATCGTGGCGCGGATCGCGCACCGCATCGGGTGCAACCCCGAGAAGCGGTTCAAGCTGCTGTGCGCTGGAGACACCGCCGCGAAGAAACGCGTCAAGGCAATCATCCGTCTCATGCGGACGCCCGACTACCGACGCGTCTTCCCCGACATCCACATCGAGTCGAAGGGCGACACGGAACTGCTCGTGCGCCGCGAGAGCGGGAGCGTCGATCCCACGCTAGAGGGCTACGGCATCATGTCGTCGGTCACGGGCGGTCGGTGCGACGAGCTGTATCCCGACGACGTCGTCGACGCGAAGCAGATGAAGTCCAAGGTGTACCGCGAGTCGGTCAAGGAGCGGTTCTGGGACGACTGGATGAACCTGCTTACGCCGAACGGTCGCGTCGTCTACACCTACACGCCGTGGCACGTCAGTGATCTCAGTGCGGAGATCGAGGGCAAGCCGACGTGGCACGTGCTCAAGGTACCGGTGGAGCTGGACGCGGAGGGGCGGCCGCTCTCGGTGTGGGACGAGCGCTGGCCGACGCTCGCACTAGAGGAACGCGCCTCGGTCGTCGGCTCGTCGAGCTTCGCCCGCGGCTTCCGTCTGCTGCCCGTCAGTGACGAAGACATCGTCATCAAGGAAGAGTGGTGGACGTTCTACGACCAGCTTCCCGAACGCGGCTCGCGACTGCTCGGCGTCGACCTCGCCATCAGTCAGAAGAACAGCGCGTGCTACCGCGTGTTCGTCTACGTGCTGGTCCACGAGGGGATCGCCTACATCGTGGACGCGATCCGCGGCCGCTGGTCCTTCCCCGAACAGAAGAAGCGGCTCAAGGAATTCGGCAACCAGCACGGCGTGACGCGCGCCTTCGTGGAGTCGGTCGCCTATCAGCAGGCGATGGCCGACGCCCTCAAGGAGGAGAGCGACGTCCGCTTCGGCGTGCAGTCCGTCTTCACCTCGACCGACAAGTACACGAGGGCGAGTGAGCTGGCGGTGTACGTCGAGAACGCGCGCGTCCGTTTCCCCGCGGACCCCGCTCGACCCGGGCACCCGCTGCCGCGACTGCAGTGGCTGTACGACGAGATGAACGACTTCCCCTTCGGTGACTTCGACGACGGGATCGACGCTACCGGGTTCGCCGTGCTCGGTGCTTTCGGCTCTGCGAAGAACGAGCCACGAGTGAGGATGATCGCATGATTCAGTTACTGAAGCCGCTGCGACGCTTGTTCAAGGCGGACCCCGTCGGCCCGACGCCCCAGCAACCCGGGCGCGGTGGCGGAACGCGCGCGGTCACCGAGCAGGAGGCAGAGGCCGGCGGCAGCGTAGTCAACCAAGCGGTGTACACGAACCACGTCTGGGTCTACGCGTGTGCCAATCAGATCGCGTGGCGCCTCGCCGCTCTCCCGCCGAGGGTGATGCGGGAGAACGTCGCCGACCCCGACGCCGAGGACGTGCAGGTCTACGACTCGTGGGTCAACCGACTCATCACTCGGCCGAACGAAGAGGACTCGTGGTACGACGTGGTCGAGGCGACGCTGGAGTTCCTCGAACTGAACGGCGACTCCTACTGGGAACTCGTCGGCGCGAACCCCGACCAGAAGGTGCCGCCGGTCAAGCTCTACGTTCTGCGGTCCGACCGCATGACGGTGATCCCGCACCCCGAGCGAAGGGTCGAGCGATACGAGTACTCGACGGGCAAGGGTGAGCCGACGCGCCTCGCCCCGTGGGAAGTGTTCCACGTCAAGTACTTCAACCCGATGTCAGAGCAGACGGGCCTCTCGCCGATCCAGCCAGCGTCGACCAACATCACGTTGGACTTCTACGCGATGGCGACGCAGTCTGACTTCTTCCGCAACGGCGCGCGGTTCGACGGCTACCTCAAGACGCCGACCACGCTGGGCGACGACACCTTCAAGCGGGTCAAGAGCGAGTGGAAGCAGCGGTACTCGGGCGTCGGTCGCGGGTTCAAGACGCCGCTCCTCGAGGGCGACGTCGACTACAAGCAGCTGTCCGCCACGCCCAAGGAGGCGGGGTTCAACGAGACACGCGCCGCGAACCGCGAGGACATCCTCGCCTCGCACGGCGTGCCGCCCGTGGTCGTCGGCATCCTCGACGGGTCGAGCTACGCGAACGCGTTCGCCCAGATGGCTGAGTTCTGGCAGGGCACGCTCGTCCCGAAGAACACCAAGTTCTACGAGAAGCTGAACCGCCTCGTCAAGTTCTACTCGCCCGACCTCTACGTCGAGCCCGACTACAGCGAGGTCCAGCACTTCCTCGAAGAGCGGGAGGTCGTCGTCGAGGAACGCAAGCTCGCCATCGAGGAGGCGAAGCTCGGGGCGCTCACGATCAACGAGTACCGCCAGCGGGTACACGGGCTCGACCCGGTGCCGTGGGGCAACACCTTCTTCATCAACGCGAGTCAGGTGCCGGTGGACGCCGTGGACATGGAGAAGATCGAACGCGAGATGGAAGAGCGGGCACTAGAGGGCTAGCAGTTGGCCAAGACGAAGACGCCGAGCCGAGCGACCCTGCTGCAAGAGTACCGCGACCAGCGGGCTCGGTTGCAGCACGAGGTCAAGCTCCGTGCGTGGGAGAAGGCCATCGAGCGTTCTGCCAAGCTCGCGTTGACGCGTCAGTACCGCGACCTCGAACGCAGCGGCCTGCTCCGTCGGTACTTCGACAAGGAGGGCCCGACGGCGAGGGCGCAACGGAAGGCCGCGCAGCCGTTCGAGCCCAACGAGGTGCGGTACCTCATCAAGGTGCTGGAGCGTAGCTTCCCGCGAGGGATCGCGCAGGACCTCGCCCTCTACAAGAAGAAGTTCGACGACATCGAGGACTTCCTCGACGACAAGGAGTCGTACCTCGAGGCGTCGGGCAAACAGCTCACCTCGGCGTTCGAGGAGGCGGGGCAGTCGGCGCTGGATCAGGTCGAGGGCGGGCTACGCTTCGACGTGCTCAACCGCGACGCGGTCGCCGCCGCCAAGAACATCCCGCTGCAGTACGCCAAGCGGGTGAGCGCGGGAACGAAGGCGATGGTTCGCCGCGGGCTGGCGCAGGCGCTCAAGAACGGCGAGGGCCTCGACCAGGTGACCGAACGAATGCGCCGCATCTTCCAGGTCCCGAAGGACCAGACGTGGAGGGCGCAGCGGATCGCTCGGACCGAGACCAACAAGGTGGTGAACCTCGGGACGCTGCAGGGCTACCAGCAGTCCAACGTGGTGCGGTCGAAGCGCTGGCTCGCGGGGTTCAACGCCCGCGACGCGCACGCCGCCGCTCGCGGCCAGACGGTCCCGCTCAACGAGCCCTTCATCGTGGGCGGCGAGCCGCTGATGTACCCGGGCGACCCGTCCGGCTCTGCGGGCAACATCATCAACTGCCGCTGTACGATGACGCCGGTCGTGGATCGCCGAGCGTCGCGGACACCTCGCACCGAGCAGGCGTTCTCGGAAGCCAACGAGAAGGTCGCCCAGCAGTTGATCAAGGAGAACCCGGTCAAGTTCAGCGGCGCCACGGTCCGCGCTTACAACAAGGCGATGGACGCGCTCGCGGCGGGGAAGTACAAGGGGTCCCTCTTCCGCGGGGCGAGCAACAAGATGCGGAAGAACTACGAGGCGGGGCTCGACAAGAAGCTGATCTCGGAGCTGGGCCTCTCGAAGAAGGAGGCGAAGAAGTTCCGCGAGTACTTCCAGAGCGACGTGCTCGGTGACTGGTACGGGTCGTCCGACGGGGAGGGCGCGGCGGCCATGAAGGACTGGGCGCGGCGCCGCTTCAAGCGGTCGAAGGTCTACTACCACGGACGCGTGCTCAAGAAGTCATCGTCCATCGCGGTAGACGCGGACGAGTTGTACTCGAACCTCGCGGACGAGATGGAAGACTTCGCGGATCGTTTCCTCGAAGCGTCGGCGCAGGCGAACCTGCGTACCGCGAAGAAGGCCACCGACGCCATGCTCGACTACACCTACGCGCACCAGCAGCAACTCATGGAGCGGGCGAAGGTGGGAACGATGTCGGCGTACCGCGGGGTAGGGAACAACTTCTTCACCAAGCGCGGGCTACGGACTCCGAAGACCGGGGCGGTGGCTCGCGTCGGGGAGAACAACCTCTCCTCGTGGTCGACCGCGCTCGACGAGGCCGAGGGCTTCGGCGACGTCATCATGCGACGAGAGGTTGCGCCGCGCGAGGTGTTCATGGACGCGGGCAGCGGGAACGCCTACACGAAGCGGGCGGGCGACACCTTCCTGCACGAGCGCGAGCTGGTGACGCTGACCGACGGGCCGCGCCGCCTGCAGGTCGCGGACGTGGACTTCTTCGAGACGCGCAAGGCTTCTGGACCCAGTCTCAAGGCGCTCAACACCGAGCTGGCCGAGAGAGATAAGGTGGACTTCGTTATGCCCCTCACCCAATCTGAGGCAGACTACTTGAGGAAGCGGTGACATGAAGCTCGAAGACCTGACCGCCTCGAACGTCGCGGACCTACCGACCGACGAGATCGTGTCCCTCCATCACCGCACCCACCAGCTGTGGAACCGGATGCGGTCGCCGGAGCAACGGCAGCTGTTGACCGACGCACACCGCTGGCTGGTCGAACAGATGGAGGCACGCGGGATCAAGCACACCTCCCCGCTCGGTAAGAAGGCACCCGGCTACTACGAGTCGATGATGGTGCTGCGGCGCGACGGCGTCGTGCAGATGGGTGCCCTGATCGAGCGCGTCCCGATGGGGCGGGTGCTCGACCTCGGCGCGGGGATCGGGACCGCGGCTCGCGTGCTGGCGAACAGCGGGCGAGAGGTCGTGTGCCTCGACCAGTCGCGGGAGGCGGTGCTCCGCTGCGGGGAGCTGGGGCTGGAGGCGGTGCAGGACGACGCGCTGGAATACCTCGCGCGGCAAGACGACGACTCCTTCGACTGCGTCTACTCGCTCCACTTCTTGGAGCACCACGAGGCGCCGGACGCCGTGCTCGAAGAGTGCGCTCGGGTCGCCAAGCAGTGCACGCTCCACGTGGTGCCGCTGGGCGAGCGGGGCGACGAGAGCCACAAGCAGAAGTGGAAGAGCATGGTCGACTTCTCCGCGGCGATCCGCTCGGTGCCCTACGCCAAGAGTTACAAGTCCCTCGTGGACGAGACCCTGCTGGTCGAGGTGCACAAGGACCTGCCGGACTTCATGGAGCGGCTGGGCGACGCGACCGTGGTCAAGAACTTCGTGTCGGTCGTCGGCGGTACCGCCACGCGCTACGACCCGATGTCAGACCTCGACGTGTTGATCCGCCAGTCGTCAAGGGACGAGGCGCTCGAACTCGTCGTGCGGAACCAGCTCACCCAAGAGGCGCAGGACAAGCTGCACTTCATCTATCACGCCTCGGGACCGCACGGAGACAGCGTGCCGCTCTACGACCTCGTGCTGCGGCCGGCGGATCGTCTCGCGCTGGAGCGCGTGGACAAGGCGTTCGCGCCGATCACTCGCTTCCAGCCCGCCAAGCCCGGGCCGAGCTTCCTCATCGTCGACAAGGACGCCGACGACGTGAAGGCGCTGCTCGGCGCGTGGGCCGGCAAGCCGCTGGGCAAGGACCGAGAGATCGCGGTCGAGCGGAAGTACAACGGCTGGCGCGGCGTCGTGCAGTTCGATGGCAAGCGCGGGTCGGTGTTCTTCGAGGGCAACAAGCGCGAACGCATCCAGCAGTTCCCCGACCTGCTCGCGGACCTCAAGGCTATCGGCGAACCGATGATCCTCGACGTGGACTTCGGCGCGGTCGGCACCGACGGCAAGCCGCTCCCGCGGATCGCCCTCAGTCAGTTCGCGTCGTTCAACAAGAAGTTCGGTCTCAAGTTCGACACGCCCGCGGGTCCCGCCACGCTCAAGGTCACGGGGTTCGATGTGCCCTACTTCAAGGAGGACCTGAGCGGCAAGCCCTACCACGAGCGCCGCGCCATTCTCAAGAAGGTGCTGACGTCGTCGGACCTGCGCGTGCTCGCACCGAGCGAGGGACGCGTGGTCAAGAACCCCGACGCCTTCGTGGCCGCGGTCAAGACGATGGCCGCGAGACCCGGGAGCGAGGGCGTCGTGGTGAAGAAGGTCAACGCGTCTTACCCCGCCGGCGGCTCGACGTCCGACTGGATGAAGGCCAAGAACGCCGCGGGTCTGAACATGGAAGTCATGCGCGTCAAGAAGGCGGGCGACGCCTACTCGCACACCGTCGGGCTGAAGGCCGAGGGCGGTGACCTGGTCGAGGTCGGCGGCACGATGAACCACGGGACCCGGTTCGCTCCGGGCGCGGTGGTCAAGGTCGACGTCGAGGAACTCATCCCGCTGTGGAGCGCGAAGCAGAACCGGTGGGAGGCGAGCATCGTCGTCGGCATCATCCGAGACCGCACCGAAGCGAAGAGCGCGGACTCGATGGGCACCGCGATCAAGAAGGCCGAGGGCGCGAACGTCTTGCAAGCGGGCCCGCCGATGCGGAAGCTCCTGCGCGAAGCGAAGCTGGTCAAGCAACGCGAGGAGGCGGACGACGACGAGGGCGGCTCGGGCGCGGAGGGTAACCTCGACTTCAAGGTCGGCGACTCGGGGAGCGGCGTGCTCCAGCTCCACGAGATGGGTCTCTCGGAAGAGGAAGCGAAGGAAGGGAAGAGCGGGACGTGGTCTGCCCACACCGACTTCCGACTGCGGCGCGGCGACGACGACTACTGGGAGGGCGGCGAGTTCTTCACTCCGGGCAACAACCACAAGAAGTCGAAGCTCCTCCAAGACGGCGCCCGCATCCTCATGAACTTCAAGGTGCCGAAGAAGGAGGGCCGCTCCGGCAAGGGTCCCTTCGTCGTGCACGGTCCGCTCGGCTGGCTCAAGGTCGGCGCGCAGGGACCGAAGCTCTTGTCACCGGGGACGCCGGGCGCGTACCCCGAGACGTGGTCCCGCATTACCAAGCTCGCCTCGATCAAGTGGAAGGCTGGCACGCAGGACGAACACTACAAGGAGTTCATGTTCGAGTTCGACGGGGACCTCAAGGGTCGTAGTGGGCGCTGGGTATTCGCGTTCGCCCCGTTGGGAGACAGCCGCAAGTGGATTGCGTTCCGACCCGCCGAGCAACGGATGGACGCGGAACGCAAGAAGGGCGAGCTGGTGGAATTCTAGTCGTGGGGCGTAGGGCGCACCTCACCGAGACAGGAGGACGAGGAGGGTGAAGTTCAGACAGTTCTTAACCAAGAACGAGGAGAAGCGGCTGGTGTACGGGATCGTGTACGAGCCCTACTCCGTGGACACTCAGGGAGACTACGCCTCCGACGACGAGATCGAGAAGGCCTGCCACAAGTTCATGGAGAACTGGCAGAAGGTCGGGCTCATGCACCAGCGAGACATGCCCGACATCAAGGTCGTCGAGTGCTACGTCGCCCCGACCAACTTCCGCCTCAACGGGGAAGAGATCAAGAAGGGGTCGTGGGTGCTCGCGGTGAAGGTCTACAACGACACGATCTGGGAGATGGTCAAGAAGGGAGAGCTGACGGGGTTCTCTCTCCAGGGCTACGGTAGAGAGAAAGAAAAGGATAAGGAGTAAGTGCCCATGCGGGAACTGAAGGACATGGACGTGCGAGAGGTTCACTTCGTGGACTCGCCGGCCAACAAGCGTAAGTTCCTTCTCGTCAAGTCCGCCGACGGCGGAGAGGACGAGGAGAACAAGGACCCCGAAGAGAAGGTCGAGGAAACCAAGGTCGAGGAGACCGAGGAGTCCAAGACCGAAGAGGGCGAGGAGAAGTCGGAGGACAAGGTCGAGGAGACCGAGAAGGCCGACGAGACCGAGACCTCAGAAGAGAAGAAGGACGAGGAGGCCGAGAAGGGAGCCGAGACCAAGGCGGACATGAAGCAGGTCCGCGAGGTGCTCACCTCGATCAAGGGCGCCGTGGACAAGGCGCTCGGGATGCTGGCGTCCGCCGGCACGGGCTACGGCCCGCCCCCGAAGTCCGAGTCCTCGGAAGCCCCGACCGACAAGGTCGAGGAGACCACCGAGGAGAAGAAGTCCGACTCCGGTGAGGAGGACGAGGTCGACGAGGAGCTGGTCAAGGCTCTGGAGAAGGCGGAGTCCCAGTACTCCGACGCGTCGGCAGAGGAACTCAAGAAGGCGCTGTAAGGATTACAGCTCCTCGCAACCTGCAGTAACGTAGAAGGAGAAACACGGAATGACGAAGAAGGAATTCTTGGAGCGGCTGGCCGCGCTCGAAAAGAAGGGCGGCGAGTTCACCACGCTCATGGACGACGTCCGCGCGACGCTGTCCAAGCGCAAGACCGGCTACACCGAGGGCGGCATGACTCCGAGTGAGGAAATCCTTCTCACCAAGTCCGCCGACCCCGAGGTGCTCAAGGCCCAGGAACAGAACGACGACCTGTACCTTCTCTCGAAGGTCATGGGCGTCAGCCCCAAGGCGACTCAGCTGTACCGCAAGTACATGGGCGGCGAGCTGGGCAAGGCGATGGCCGCCGCGACCGCAGGGTCCGGCGCGGAGTGGGTGCCGACCGGGTTCAGCAACAAGCTGATCGACCTGGTGCGGCTCCAGCTCAAGGTCGCGGCTCTCTTCACCGAGATTCCGCAGCCGACCAACCCCTACAAGGTGCCGGTCGTCGCGAGCGACGCCACCGCGTACCTGATCGCGGAGTCCACCAGCGACACGGCGGACAAGATCACCGCGTCGACCCCGGGCACCACCGACCTCACCCTCACCGCGAAGAAGCTCGCCGCGCGCGTGCTCTTCTCGGAAGAGGTGAGCGAGGACAGCATCATCCCGGTGCTCCCGTTCGTGAAGACGAACGTGGCGCGGGCGCTGGGCGACGGGCTCGAAACCGCCATCATCAATGGCGACACGAACGCCACGCACATGGACTCCGACGTGACCAACGCGAAGGATGTCCGCAAGGCCTACGAGGGACTGCGCTACCTGGCCCTCAACATCAGCGGAGTGCAGGTCGACTGCTCGACCTTCAACCTGACGAACGTCAGGGCGATCCGCAAGGCCATGGGGAAGTACGGCGTCGACCCGAGCAAGCTCGCGTGGATCGCCGGCCCCAAGGTCTGGAACAAGATGCTCGGTCTCGACGAGGTCACCACGGTCGAGAAGTACGGGCCGAAGGCAACCATCCTCACGGGTGAGCTGGGCAAGCTCGACGGTATCTCCATCATCGTCAGCGAGCACGCTCGCGAGGACCTGAACAACGCCGGCGTCTACGACGGCACCACGACCACCGACGCGGTCCTGCTCCTGGTCAACCGCGACAGCTTCATGCTCGGTGATCGGCGGAAGATCACCACGAAGACGCAGGAGGACATCGAGACCGACCAGATGATCCTGGTCAGCACCCAGCGCAAGTCGTTCAAGCGGGTGTACGCCACGACCCAGCCGTTCGTGGCCTGCGGCTACAACATCACCGCGTAGCCGAAGTTGAAGTCCGGGGAGGGGCTCACCACCCGTCGGTGGGCCCCGACCCACTTCCCCGCTGGAGCGAACATGCTGGTTGGTTGCGTCATCTATTACGAGGACTGTCTTGACCTCTTGGAGAGGTGCTTCACCTCTCTACGAGCCCGGGTCGATAGACTCGTGGCCGTGGATGGGGCATACGAGAGCTTCCCGCACGACCTACCGTGGTCGAGCGAAGCGCACCTCCAAGTGGCCAAGCGATACGCGGACGTTCTCTGGTCGACCGGCGTACCGTGGGCCGACGAGATCGAGAAGCGGAACTCGTACCTGGAGCACTGCGATCCGGGCGACTGGGTGCTGGTGCTCGACGCCGACGAAGAGCTGCACGGCAGACTGCCGGTGCTCGACGAGGCGCAGGTCGGTTACAACGTCACACTCCATCAGGACTGGCTGCAACCCAGACCTGTGTTCAGGTTCTTCCGCATGTCGGAAGGGCTGCACTATCGCGGAGCGCACAACGCCCTGTTCGATGCCGAGGGTCGGCTGCTGAACCACGAGGTCACCGAGACCTTGCCGAACCTCAACATCGAGCACCACGCGTGGAAACGCCCCGCGGAACGAGTGAGCGCGAAGGGCATCTACGTGAGGGCCCTCGCGGAACGAGAGCGCGCGTTTCGAGAGGAGTACAAGCTGTGAAGTGGATCGAAGAATTGTCGGGCAAGACCTACAAGTCTGGCGACTACGAGATTCAAGGCGGGAAGGCCGAGCGGGTCTCTGACGAGGAGGCGTTGCGTCTGCTCTCTGACTTCCCGGGTCGGTTCAGACTCACGAAGGAAGACGCGGGTCTGGCAAAGCAGGCGGCGGCACTCGTGGGAGGTGTGCCGCACGCGCCGGCCGAACCGATTCACCTGATCGAGAAGGTGGACATCATCATCCCGATCATCGGGCCGCTGGAGCCCCTGTTCCAGCTGTTGGACTCGATACCCGCGGTCATGCGACACAACGTGGTCGTGGTCAACAACAGCGGGCAAAGCTCGAAGGGTGTTCGGGCTGAGTTCCCCGAGGTCCGCTTCTTGGACAACGAGTGTAACCTCGGGTGGATCGGTGGGCTCCAGCAGGGCTTGCGGCACTGCGCGAACCCCTACGTCGTCTTCATGAACTCGGACCTCGCCCTGCCCGAGAAGGCCGACGAGATGTTCCACGACATGGTCTCGACGCTGGAGACGAACGAGAAGGCGGCGACCGTGTCCTCGCTGCGATGGGAAGGCGGCACCGACTCGACGATGAAGGAGGCCGCCAAGAAGATTCGGGAGCTGGGCAAGTTCGTGAACCTCAAGCCCTCGACCGAACCCGCGATCGTGCAGCAGATCAACGACGAGATTCAGAAGGCGGTCGGCAAGCGGCGGGTCTTCGAGACGAAGAAGGACGTCGTGCTCTTCTGCGTCATGCTCAAGCGGGCGGCGTACGAGGAGGTCGGCGGCTTCAACGAAATCTACGGGCTCGGCTACGTGGACGACGCAGACCTGACGCGCCGCCTGCGGAACAAGGGCTGGCGGCACTTCGTGCTGGCGAGCTGGGCGATCAACCACTTCAACAACACCTACGGCTTCAAGGACGTGCTCGGCAAGGGGTTCTGGGCCTACCACAAGAAGAACCGCGAGGTCTACAACCACTACTGGGACTCGATCCCGCAACTGCCGGTGCTCTACGTTACCTGGAACCGACTCGACTACACGAAGAAGACGCTGCCGCCGCTGCTCAAGGACCCCGACGTCTGGCTCGTCGTCGCCATCGACAACGCGTCGACGGACGGCACGCAGGAGTACCTGCGGAAGATGGAGCGCGAGTACCCCGACAAGCTGCGGGTCGTGTTGAACGAACACAACCAGCGGGTCGCCGGAGCCATGAACCAGTTCTTCGACATGGTCGAGCCGATGCGGTACTGGGCCAAGGTCGACAACGACACGCTCTTGAAGAAGGGCGACCTCAAGAAGTTGCTGGACCTCTTGAAGCAGAACAGCGCCGACCTGCTCCAAGCCCAGAACCAAACCTTCCGAGCGGAGAACAACCTCGTGGTCAAGGGACACCTCGGCGGCACCGCGCTCGTCGGGAAGACATTCAAGCAGCGGGTACCCGTAACAAATCAGGTCCTCGGCTGGACTCAGTTCCAGCGGGGAGGCGAGGGCCGGAACCTCAAGAAGCTGGTCACCAATCTCGTGTCCGTCGAACTGCTCGACCACGACGAGGAAGGCAACAAGATCGACGACGAGAAGTACCCGCGCTACAACAAGCTGATCTCGATGGCCCGCGGCTACGAGAGCACGCCGTTGAACCGAGTCGCGGTCGCGGTACCGAAGGGTCGGCCGAAGCTCTTGCACGTCATGTGCGCGTACAACGAAGAGCACCGCTACCTCGAGGCGGTCATCCGCGACACGAGGGAGCACGCCGACAGGGTGATCGTGATCGACGACGCGAGCAACGACAAGACCGCCGACGTGGCGCGGTCGCTGGGCGCGGAGGTTGTCCGCAACGAGAAGAACCTCTCGGGACAGAGCGAGACCGCGCTGCGGTCGAAGATGTGGGAGGTCGTGCGCGGCGTTCGACCCGAGTGGGTGCTGACCCTCGACGCCGACGAGCTGTTCGAGCCCGGGTCGTGGGAGACGCTGGAGAAGCTGATGGCGGGGTCGCCCGAGGAGTTCGCGGCGTACCGCTTCTACATTCTCCACATGTGGAAGGACACGCAGCACGTTCGCGTCGACAAGGCGTGGGGCGGCTACAACAACATCCGGCTGGTGCGCTACTCTGACCGAGCGGGGCAGGCCGAGAAGAACAAGCGGTGGCACTCGGGCGGCGTTCCGCTGGAGTACCAAGGGCAAGCGATCCTTGCCAAGCCGAAGATTCTTCACCTCGGCTTCGTGCGAGAGCGGGACCGCGTCGAGAAGTACCTCAAGCACATGCAGCGCGGCGGGGCCGAGGGCGATGGGATCGACGTCGAACATCTAATCTCAATCCTCGACGACAACCCGGAACTCCACGAGTGGACTCGCGGACTCCCCCAGCGGGTCGAACCGGTCGGCCCTCGCCGCGCCATTCAACTAAACTGGGAGCCGAGCAATGGCTAGCACGACAGAGGTCGAGTACGTTCAGGACTACCTCGGTATAGCGCACGGTACCGACGACACGCTGATCGGTCGGTTCATCGACGCGGTCAAGCCCGCCATCGTGAACATCTGCGGGCTGGACGTGTTCGATGTGAAGGCGGACTGGACCGAGGAGTACTCGAACGACTCGTACCTGCGCGACGAGCTACAGCTCCGCCACGTCCCCGTGGTTTCGATCACGTCGGTGAAGCAGACGGTGGACCGCGACTGGGACACGTGCGAGGCCGAAGACCCCGACGACTACACCTTCGATCCACAGACGGGTATCCTGCAACTGATCGGGATCAAGTTCATCCGCGGGTACCAGTGCATCCAGGTGATCTACGAGGGCGGCTCGGAAGAGATCGACGACGACGTGTTGATGGCGATGTCCATGTCGGTCGCGTTGCTCTACAACAGGGCGAAGTCCCACGCCGACGGGATAAAGTCGGAGCGGCTCGGTGAGTACTCCGTCACCTACGGAGATAGCGCGGGACAGCAGAAGGGGCTGGACGCGCTCGTGCCCGAGACCGCTCGCGCGTTCCTCATGAAGTACACGGCGGGTCGAGTATGAGCTTCCTCGGAATGCTGGAGTCCACCGGGGAGCTGCGGCACCCGGAGAACACCTACAACGCTCGCCGCGAGGTCGTGCGCGGCTGGAGCGACCCGACTACGATCCGCCTGTCGTTCCAGCCCAAGAGCGGGCAGGGCACGACGCAGGAGGACGAGGGCGTGGTGCAGGAGATCGACGCGATGTGCTTCTGCGAGGCGAGCGTCGACGTGCGACCCGAGGATGGCGACGGCAACCGCGACAAGCTGACGGTCGACGGCGTCGACTACTACGTCTACAAGGTCGAGGACATCACGAACCGCGCACGGATCAAGCGGTTCAGTGTGAAGAGGTTCACCTAAGTGGGGATGCCCAAGCGCGACGCTCAGGGACGCTTCGTCGCGGGCTCGGGCTCGAAGGGCAAGAAGGGGAAGCGGATCAAGGACACCTTCTCGCAGATGTTGAAGCAGATCGAGAAGCAGGTACCGAACGAGGTGCGGGAAGCGATGGAGATGGTGGCCCGCAAAGCGGAAGAGCAGGCCAAGCTCAACATTCCCGTGGAGAAGGGAACCGCGCGGCAGAGCATCACGGTCAAGGAGAAGCTCCGCAAGAACGTGTACATCTACTACCTCGGGACGAACGTGACCAGCAAGGACGGCTACCCCTACCCGGTCGTCTTGGAGTTCGGGTCCAAGTGGGTGACCGTCGGGACGCCGCGTAGTCCGCTCAAGTCGTGGCCCGCGAAGCAAGAGAGGGGCGGCGGCTGGGACATCATGCCGTGGCTGCGACCCGCGATCCGCTCGGTGCAGAGGCTGATGGAGAAGTCGCTGGCGAAGGCCATCGGGAAGTCGGCGGGTAGGTTCAAGGTGAGGGAGCGAAGAGGGTGAAGACCGCGATCGGCATCCTGACCCACGCTCGGCCCGAGAAGTTCCAACGGGCCCTGTGGTCAGCGATCTACCAAGAGCCGGACGCGATCTACGTCTGCTTCGCGGGACAGCGTTATGAACTGACCGAGAAGCTGAACGAGAGCTTCGAGGAGATCGAGGGCTACGGACCATGGATCGGGAGGTCGCGAGCGTCGATAGCGAACCACGCGTTCCGCGACGGGTGCCACGCACTGATCGAGCTGGACGACGACGATGTGATGTTGAACGGCGCGTACGAGAGGATGAAGGGTGCGCTCGGTCGGGTCGACGTGGTCTACGGTGACTTCGTGGTGCACACCGACCACGAGCAGAAGACCATCGAGAAGCCGGAGTACGAGCGCGGCCTCTTCAAGAGCGGGTGTCACAGCAACGGGGTGCGCGGCTACACGATAGCGGCGTACCTGCGAGCGGGGAAGCACAACAAGTTCCTCAAGCTGTGTTCCGACTTCGACCTCTTCCTGCGCTTCGACATGGACGAGGACACTGAGCTGCTTCGTGTACCCGACGGTCCGCTCGCGGTGGTCGGGGTCGAGGGCGACAACCTATCGGTCGAGCAGTGGCCCGAACAGATGTCGGTGGGCCAAGCACTGGTCCGGGCATATTACCCGGAGGAGGTCAAGGCGTGAGGGTACTGGTCACCGGGGGCTGCGGGTTCATCGGCTCGCACATTGCGAACGGTCTCGCCAAGCGCGGGCACACCGTGGTCGCGTACGACAACATGTCGGGCGGCTCGATGGACAACGTGGACACGCACAGTGTCCGAGTGGTCGTGGGCGACTGCGCCGACGTCGAGAACATGGACCAGATAGCGAACCGCTTCCGACCCGAGGTCGTGTACCACCTCGCGGCGAACGCGAGGGAGGGCGCGTCGTTCTTCGATCCGCGCCGAGTGGTCAAGGATAACCTCTTCGGCTTCACGACGGTGCTGGAGCGGTGCCTCGCCGCGAACGGCGTCAAGAAGGTCGTGATGTTTTCGAGCATGGCGATCTACGGGATCGGGTCACCGCCCTTCAACGAGGACGACGACCCGAAGCCGTGTGATGTCTACGGCGTAGCGAAGGCCGCGATGGAGCAGACCCTGCGGTGCATGGCAGGGGCGCACGGGTTCGAGTGGACGATCATCCGACCGCACAACGTCTTCGGTCCCGGGCAGCGGCTCGACGACCCCTACCGCAATGTCGTCGGCATCTTCACCAACCGAGCCATGCGCGGCGAGCCGATCTACATGTATGGCGAGGGGCACGAGCGTGCGTTCTCCTACATCGACGACTCCCTGACCATGTACCTGCGAGCGGTCGACGACGACAAGTTCGACGGGCGCGTGGTGAACGTGGGCGGCGAGGAAGTGGTCACGATCCGCGAGCTGGCCATCGAGGTGCTCAAGAACTTCCCGCTGTCTCGCTCGAAGATCAAGGTCCTGCCACCGCGGTACGGCGAGGTCAAGCACGCGTACTGCGAGCACCCCGTCGCGAGGTCACTGGGCTTCGAGCCGATGACCCCGCTGGCCGAGGGCGTGCGCCGCTACTGCGAGTGGGCGAAGCGGCAGGGCAAGAAGGACTGGCGGTACGAGGGCCTCGCAATCGAGAGCGACCTCATGCCCGAGACGTGGCGTGAGAAAAAGTAGACCACGCGTAGGAGGTGAAGGATGAAGTTGGACATCAAGGAGATTCTCTTCGGGCTGTTCCGCAGTCGCAAGTTCCGCACCGTGGTGCTGGGCTTCGTGGTTGCGCTGGCGGTCAAGAAGGGATGGCTCGGTGAGATGTCGCCGGAGTCCCAAGCGGACCTGCTCAACATGCTGGTCCTCGGGGTTGGCGCACTCGTCGGTGCCACCGCGCTCGAAGACAGCGCGGAGAAGCTGGGCTCGGGCGTAGGCAAGGGCTCGTTGCCAGCACCGAAGGAAAAGGGCAAGGGCAAGTAGAGGAGACCGAGCGTGGCGATCTTCTTAGTTGTCGTCAAGCTCGTGACCCTGCTGTTGGGCGCGTGGCTGGACCCGGACGCGAGGCGGAAGCGGGAGAAGCTCAAGGGGGCGCGCTCACTCCTTCGGGACTTCGACCGCTACGCCGAAGCGGTCTTGAGTGAAGATGGGGAGGCGGTCGATGCCGTTCTGGAAGACCTGGATCGGAAGTATCGTTCTCGCGCTGGCTCTCGGTAGCGTCGCTGGTTGCAAGCGTCGCGTGGTCTACGTCGAGGGGAAGCGGACCCATTGGCTTGAGTCGGGCCAGCCCGCGCCTTACAGCGGCTACCTGGTCGAGAAGGGCAAGCTCTTGACCCTGCTCAAGAGGGCGCGGGAGAACGTCGGCACAGAGGCGCCCGCTGAGAAGACAACGCCCGCGGTCAAGAGAGAAGAGACGGTCGCGGAAACAACGTCGCCTGTGAGCGATCCAGGCGCGACTAAGAGCACGCCATGGGTGGCGTACGGGGTGATCGGCGCACTGATCGTCGGTCTGTTCCTCTGGAACCGCAAGAAGGGGTGACACCTTGCCAGAAGACACGCGAGATACGAAACCTCTCGACGCGGTGCCAGAGAAGCCGCCGGGCTTCGATAAGCTACCCGTGGAAGACCAGACGGTTATTCGACAGTTTCAGAGTAACCCCGATCCTGTGATTGGGCTGGCGTACGTCATGACGAAGGTGGCGCAGGTCTCTGCTCACCAGACCACGGTCGGGTTGGAGTGCGCGGACCGACACAAGGTGGTGGATGCGAAGCTCAGAGGCTTCGAGAGACTCAAGTGGATCGGCGCTGGGGTGCTGCTGGTACTGAGTGCCATCAAGGCGTGGGTGCTGACCAAGGTGCTTGGCGCACCGTAGGGAGAGAACGATGTCGATCAAGGAGCTGGATAGCCCCATCGAGTTACCCGGGCGGACGATCTCGAAATTCCGCGTGAACTTCAACTCCATCAGTATCTGTTCGCTGGAAGCTGACGGGGTGACCGAGGTGGGGCATGACCCGCTCGACCTGAAGGAAGAAGACCTAGAAGCGGATGACGCGTTGCGGGTCGAGCTGGAACGCGTGGCAGCGGCGCACCTTCAAACGCTGACGGAGTGACGAGATGGCTGACACACCGAGAAACATAACCGACCTGCTCGCACTGCTCGCGGACAACGTCGGGCAAGACATCTCGCCGCAGGACCTGCGAGACTTCCTCGTCAGCGTGCTGGGCGAGTACGCGCAGATATATGTCCACGACGGGGCGACCGCGCAGTCGGGCATCACCACGACCCCGGTGAAGATGACCGGGTGGGCAACCGACGGGGACGACGAGGGGAACCTCGACGCCGACGCAGCCAGCGATCGCATCAACGTCGACGAGACGATGGACGTGGAGGTCATCTTTCAGTGCTCGTTCTCGGGCTCTGCGAACACGACCTTCGAGTTCCACGCGTACGTCAGCGGTGAGCAGACGCAGGGGGCGTGCAAGCGGAAGCTCGGCGCGGGTGGCGACGTGGGTAGCTGTAGCTTCACCTGCCTCCTCAAGGGCTTGACCAACACCGACGCCATCGAGGTCTATGTGGAGTCGGACAACGGTGGTGGAGCTTCCATGACCCCGGTGCACGCGCAGTTGGTGGTAAAGAGGGTTCGCTAGATGGCTGATCGGTTCTACGTAGGCGGCGGGGCGTTCGACGAGGGGTTCGACCTCGGGTTCCTCCTGTTCGCGCTCTGGGACGACACCGCGAACTGGTCCACCTCCTCTGGTGGAGCGGGCGGCGCCAGCGTGCCCGGGTCCGGGGACGTCGCGATCTTCGACGCGAACAGCGGGAGCTGTCTCTGCGATGTCAAGCCGAACGTGCAGAAGCTCGACCTGCAGTCGGGCTACGATCACAAGCTCGACTTCGATACCTACGGCGCGACGATCGGGAGCGGAGGGTGCGTGGTCGCCGACGGCGAGCTGGACATGGGTTCGGCGAAGGTCGACATCAACGCGACGTCTGCGGGCACCGGGTTCTTCCAGAGCGGCGGCGAGGTCACGCTGACCAGCGATACCTGCGAGGTCAACGGGGACTTCGAGCGCAGTGCGGGCACGTTGAACCACAACAGTGGTACCGTGTTCATGCTTCGCGTCGTTGCGGCAGACCGAGACCTCGATGTCAACGGGGCCACGCTCTACAACGTCTCCATCACCTACGGGGCCTACGGCATCGACCTAGACAGCGACATGACCATCGATACCGGAGGCTTGCTCAAGCTGAACGACCTCCGCGACCTCGCGGGCGCGAACACCATCACGCTGCTCGGGGACATGGAGACCAGCGAGACGAGCGCCAACTACGGGACGCGAGCAACGGTCCACGTCGTGGGAACGGGCGCGCAAGAGATCAAGGGCACGTCGGTCACAGGTAACCGCATCTTCCCCATCAGCGGTCTCATCGTCGACAAGCCCAGCGGGACTCTGACCTTCACCAACAAGATCAAGTTCCAGAGCAACACCCTCGTGATCGAGTACATCCGAGGCGACTGCGACTGGACGGGGTGCACGAACTTCCACCTCGACGGACACCACTCTACGATCAAGTGCACCGCAGACTGGACGATCGAGCCCACGCAGTTTGAGATTCACACGGACGCGTTCAACTTCTACATCTCCACGGGCATCCTCACGCTGGCGAGCGGGTGCACCTTGCAGGGCAGCGCCTACGGGAACCTCGTGAGCAGTGCCGGCGGCGAGGTGCACCTCCAAGGCGACGCGAACTTCAACAGCGACATCACCGAGTACCCGTCCACCGCGAAGTTCGTGGCCAACGGCACCGGAGCACAGACGGTGCAGGGAACCGGGCAGGTCACCAAGCTGGTCATCGACAAGCCCTCTGGAACCCTCACCCTCGGGAGCATCGCCATCGGTGGGGACACCTCGGTTCGACCGCAGTTCGAGTACATCCAAGGCGACGTGGACACCACGGGCAGCACGATCGAGATTGGTGACGGTGCGTACGACAGCCATCGGATCAAGACCCGCGATCTCGAACTGAATAACCTGACCATTAACCCACAGGGTTCCTACAACTTCGACGCGGATGGTCCGTGCATCGTAAAGGGAAAGCTGCTCGTAAGCTCAGTCTACAACTTCGGGCAGATCAACGGCGGCTACATCGATGTGCACGGAGACTTTGAGTTCAACGATACGAGCACCGTCGGCAGCGATTGCCCCGTCAACCTCGTGGGCGATGGTGCGCAGTCGCTCCTCTGTGACGGCGGAGACCTCGGCGGCGTAGAACTGACCATCGACAAGCCGAGCGGCACCGTTTCTCTCGGCGAGAACTTCGCGCCGACTGGCTGGACGGCCGACCTGACAGTCACTCGCGGCGAGCTAGACACCGCTGGTTACGACGTGGTCATGGCGGGGCGTACGTTCACCCTCGGGGCTTATGGAAAGTTCCGCGCCAAGGGTGACGAGACCTTTACCATCGGGACGGTCGACTGTCAGACGGGGTCCACGGTAGAGTTCTACGACGCGGCGGCGACCGCGGTGGTAACGAACTTCACGAAGACCTACTATAACCTCGAACTCGGGGCGAGCAAGACGCATCAGGTTGCCTCGGGGGTGGGGAACGGCATCGTGGTCAACGGTGTCCTCAAGAGTCTCGGCACCAGCGGGACCCGAGCGGTGCTCCGTTCGACGACGCCCGCGACTCAGTGGGAGCTGGACTTGCAGGGAACGAGCTGGCTCTACGACGCGGCGGACATCCAAGACGGGGACGCCTCCGCAGGGAACGACGTCTACTGCGTGGGTTCGCTCGACAGCGGGAACAACACGGCGGACTTCATCTTCTCCATCACCCCGTCGGCCAGCGGTTACCGCCCCGGCGTGAGGAGGCACAATGTTTAAGAACGTAGCGGGCCAGCTGGTCACGGTCTTCGCGTGGGATACCGCGGCCGACGCGCCCAAGACCGGGGACGCCGCGAACATCACGGCGTACCTCAGCAAGGACGGCGGCGCTGCGGCGGCGACCAACGATGTCAACCCGACCGAGCTGGACGCGACGAACATGAAGGGCGCGTATCAGTTCACCATGACGCAAGCCGAGACGAACTGCGACCTGCTCGACCTTGTTCCGGTGAGCGCCACGGCGGACGTCGTGATCGAGATGGTGTCCATCTACACCATCCCGCTCGACGACTACAAGGCAGACGTCAGCGGACTCGCGACCTCGGCCGCGCTCTCGGCTCACGACGCCAAGCTCGACACGGTGGACGGGGTGGTCGATGCGATCAAGGTCAAGACCGACGATCTGAACTTCAACTCCGACGTGACCAAGCTCTTGCTCGTGGACATCCGCGACGTGAATGACGCCGCGGTCACGGGCGTCAACGACTTCAAGGCGGACGTCAGTAACCTCGACGTCGCGGTCTCGACCCGCTCTGACTTCGACGCCTCGTCGGACACGGTCGACGTGGATCGGGTTGACGGCACCTCGTTGCAGGGGAAGGTCGGACGCAACCTCGACTTCTTCTTCCAGAACTCCGGCGGCGACACGACCAAGGAGGTCGACGACGTCGGCGGCGGCGGTGGCACCGACTGGACCAGCGGCGAGAAGGAGAACATTCGGCAGGCGCTCGGGGTCACCGGTACCAAGAGCGCGACGAGCGGCGGCAACCTCGACGCGGTCAAGGCGGACACCGACGCGTACCTCGACGCCTCTGTCTCGACACGGGCGCTGGAGGCTGGCGGCAACCTCGCGGCGGTCAAGGGCAAGACCGACCAGATGGCGTTCACCGGGTCCGACATCCACGCGACCCTCGTGGGCGAAGAGGTCGACATCGGCAAGGTCAAGGGCGTCGGCGTCACAGACATCAACGACTTCAAGGCCGACGTGTCGGGGCTCTCGACCTTCAACCACAACACCGACGAGGTCGATCTCGGCGAGGTCAAGGGCGTGGCGGTCACCGGGGTCGACGACTTCAAGGCCGACGTGTCCGCGCTCGCACTGCAGGCGACCCTCTCCACGGTCAACACCAAGTGCACCACGATCCAAACGAAGACCGACCAGCTCAACTTCTCGGGCGCCAACGTGCAAGCTCGCGTGGCAGACAAGGGCGTGCTCAACGACCCGAGCGCGTCGGACATCGACACCGAGCTATCGAGCAACCACGGCAGCGGAAGCTGGGAGGGCGAGGTCGCCACGAGCGTGGACCTCAACGACAACGCGAACAACAAGGACATCGTGGCGGAGGCGCTCAAGGAACGCGACGTCAGTGGCGTGAGCGGAGTCAGCGGCTCGATCTACAAGGACCTCAAGGATGTGATCGACGCCAACCAGGTCGACCTCGACTACATCATCACCGTGGTCGACGCGATCAAGGTCAAGACCGACCAGATGAACTTCTCGGGGACCGACATCAAGGCCACGCTCGACGGAGAAGAGGTCGACGTCGGAGCGGTCAACGGGGTATCGGTCACCGGTCCCGACGACTTCAAGGCCGACGTCTCGGCGCTGGCCACCGCGGCAGCGGTCGCGACCCTGCAGTCCGACGTCACCATCGTGCAAGAGCTTCGGCAGAACCGCTTGGAGTTCGACATCACCAGCTCGCCGACGAAGGCCTACATCTGGAACACCGCGGGCTCGGCGCGCAAGTGGGAGTGCACGCTGACCGACAAGGATGGCGCGGACGTGACGACGCTGACTCGCGGACCCATCAACGCGACGGCTTGGAGCTTGGTGCCCTAGATGTACACGCGAGCGATTCTCGGTTCGTGGCAGATCACGGGGTCTGCGTTATACCCCGACACGCCCACGGACTTCGTAGGGACCGACGACGAGAACGGGGACAGCATCTCGTTCTCGGCGAACGTGGGCGAGACGACCGACACGCTGCGCGTGTGGTACAAGCCCGAAGACAACGAGGCGTGGTCGGCCTACGTGGACGTGACGCCGCCGGTAACTCCCTCGTTGGTTCGGTCTGGGCAGATCACGGGGCTCGACACGGGCCAGCGCTACATGCTGATGGCGATGGCCTACTACGAGGGCTTCAACAGCATCCCGACGATGCCCATCTTCGTCTGGTGCACGGAGGGACTAAGGGTGCGACAAGAGATCAGGTCCGCCATCGCGGCGAGGCTGCTCACGTCGAGCGAGTTGGTCACTGACCTCGGCGGCGAGCACATCTACTACATCCGTCCGCCGCAGGGCGCGAACTACCCTTGCGTCACCTACTTCGTGGTCGACGACGACCCGAACCTTCGGTGGGACACCTACGGGTACATCGACCTGCTGGTGCAGATGGACGTGCACGCGGAGGGCGGCGAAGCTGCGACGGCGATCGACGGCATCGTTGACATCCTCGACAACCTATTCACACAGTGGCGTCTAGACTCGACGCACTGGAAGGGCTTGAACATGTGGAGAACGGGAGGGCGCATAGCATTTAGAGCGGAGGAACAGAAGGAGCAACGCCCACTGAGTTGGGTAATCAGAGTGGTCCGCAAGGACCTGTAACGAGGAGGAAAGGGAATGCCGAACATTACTGGTGGCGACCTCAGCAAGATTCTTGCGGGGCCGTGCGAGATTTTCCTCGGGACGCCCGAGGCCAGCATCGGTCACACGCAGGACGGGGTGGAGTTCAATTACGAGCCGGACATCCGCGAGCGCAACGTGGACGCCTACGGCTCGACGCCGGTGGAGCTGTTGCTCATCGGTGAGAACATCGAGGTGACCACGCGGATCACGCAGTGGGAACTGGCCAAGCTCAAGAAGGCCATGCCGGCGGGGCTGCAGGGCTCGAACTACTTGGGGCTCGGGCGCACCGCGGGCTTCCACCTCGCGGAGAACGAGGCGGTACTGATGCGGATTCACCCGCTGGAGCAGGGAGCCGTCACCGACTACGACGTCTACCTGTGGCGCACGGTGTCCAACGCACCGGTAGCCATCGCCTTCAACAACGAAGGGGACCGGGTCTTCGAGGTCACCTTCAAGGCCATGCCGGACGAGTCGCGTCAGGAAGGTCAGCTCCTCGGCAAGATCGGTTCGCCGAGCTAACAGTAGGAAACGAAACCCTGGAGCGCGGAGGGAAGTAGCATGACAGAGGAAAGGGCCAGTCTGCCCAGGACCAAAGACCTCGACACGGTGTTGGGGAAGGTATCCGTGGGACGCCCGAGACTCAAGACCTTAACGGTCGTGGCTCGGGCATTGCAAGACGCCGACCTGGACATCTCGTTGTTGACCAAGGGCGGGGAGAAGAAGGAAGAGGGTGACGAGAGCAACGAGCCGAGCGCGGTCGACAAGCAGCTCGGCATCACCCTCGCCCTGAAAATCCCCGAGGTGCTGCCGTCGGTCTTCACCACGCTGGTGAAGAAGGACGACAAGCCCCTCACCGAGGAAGAAGCCGAGGAGCTAGAGATCGAGGACGCGATCAACATCGTGACCACGGTGGTGGAGCTTCTGGACAAGGAAGCCATCCGCCGTTTACGAGAGCAGCTCCAGCGGCTACTGAGTCGCGGCAACGCGGCCTAGACCCTTGGTGGTTCCAGCGCCTCGTTGACCTGTTCGGTGAAGAGTACGGCTGGACGAGGGACGACACGCTCGACCTCTTTCCAAGGGAGGCCGAGATTCTCTCGACCATCATCGACGGCCGTCGCGCTGGAGAGAAGCTGGAGCGGTTAACAGAGGCAGACTGGCCCAACCTCAAGAAGAGCGTTCGCAGCCAGATCAAGCGGAAGCTCAAGGAACGCATGGCGACGGCTCGACCCTTCCACCGGCCGAAGTACTCGGCGGAGGTCGAGGCGCGCATGAAGGAAATCCGAGAGAAGCAGAAGAGGGAGCGGGATGCCCGGTAACGAAGTAGCAGGGATTTGGGGCGAGCTAGGCGCGGATGTCAATCCGCTGCTCCGTGCTGTCAGCAAGGGCGTCCAAGCCCTCGGTGTATTCGGTAAGGCGTTGCAGAAGACCCAGCGCGGTCTCGGTACGCTGGGCAAGGCTGTCGCCAAGACGGGTGCCGCTGTCGAGTCTACCGGTCGAGCTATCGGGAACGTCGGTCGCAAGGTCCGCAACACCGGGGCAGTCATCACCGCGACCATGACCGGGATCATCGTGACCACGACCAAGATGGCCGCGACCTTCGAGGAACGCTTCGCCGAGATCGAGACCCTGCTCGGCGGTGTCTCCAGCGTTCAGATCGCGGGGATGCGGAAAGACATCTTGGCGCTGTCGGCGGACTTCGGCAAGTCGACCAACGAGATGGCGCTCGGCTTGTACGCGACGGTGTCGGCAGGTGTCGACGCCGCGGAGTCCATCGAGTTCTTGGCGAAGGCGACGAAGGCGGCTATCGGTGGAGTCGCGTCTACCAACGAGGCGGTGTTGCTCGGGACCGGGGTCATCAAGGCCTACGGTCTACAGTGGAAGGACGCGACCCGTGTCTTCGACCTCGCGTTCCAGACGGTCAAGCTAGGTCAGACAACCTTCGCGGAACTCGCGCACTCCGTTGGGCGGGTAACGCCTATCGCAAAGGCCGCGAACATCCAGCTCGAAGAGATGTTCGGTGCGTTCGCTACGCTGACCGGCGTGACGGGTGACACCGCAGAGGTGGCGACCCAGCTACGCGCGATCCTCAACGCGGTGGTCGGGCAGAGCAAGGAAGCGACCGAGGCGGCAGCGGCACTGGGGTTGGAGTTCAACGCGGCGGCACTGGGGTCGAAGGGTCTCGGCAAGTTCCTCAAGGAACTCGCGGACTTCATGAAGGACGACGCCGCCATCGCGGCCCGCATGAACAAGATGATGAAGGGCACGGGGAAGATCAGCAAGGAGACGGGAGAACAGATACTCCTGTTGAACGACCTGCTGGGCAAGACCTTCCTCGAACGCATGGCGGTACTGATCCCGAACCAGCGAGCCATCGCCGCGGCGCTCGCGCTCTCCAACGAGCAGGCCGCGACCTTCGCCAAGAAGACCAAGGAGATGAACAAGGCGGCGGGGTCGTCGGAGGCGGCCTTCAAGAAGATGTCGAGTACCTTCTTGTTCGGCTTCCGGCAGATGGTCCAGCAGATGAAGGTCTTCGGGATTCAGATCGGTGAAATCTTCCTGCCGCACATGACGAAGCTGGTCAACGCGATTAAGAAGGTCGTGATCCGAATGCGGGACTGGGTCAAGGCCAACCGCGAAGCCATCGACACGGAGATATGGCGCTTCGTCACTCTGTGGACCACGCGGCTCAACATCTTCCTGCGGCTCTTGAAGACCCACATCATCCCGGTCCTCAAGGAGTGGGCGGAGAAGATCGGTTGGGTCAAGCTCTCGTTACTCGCGATCCTCGGACCGATCATGTTACTCGCAGGGCTCGCGCTCACCATCGCGGCTCCCTTCATCGTGGCGTTCGGGAAGATCATCGTGGTAGTCGGGGGACTCATCTCCAAGCTCTGGTTGCTGGCGCCGATCTTCCTCGTCATCGGGAAGATCATCGCAGACGCGTGGAAGGAGGTGAGCGGTAGCACGCTGACCTTCCAAGACGTGATAAAGGGCGTCGTCGACACGTTCTTGCTGGTCCGCAAGAAGATCAAGGACGCGGTGCAGTTCATCGCGGACTGGATATTCAAGCAGTGGTTGCGAGTGAAGCACCGAGTCATCCCGATAATCAAGGACCTCGTCAAGCAAGCGGCGAGCGCGTGGGCGTGGCTGGAGGGAAGGACCAAGGAGGTCTGGGCTGCGATTTCCCTCTGGCTCAATACCACGGGGATGGACATCTGGAACACGGTCTCCGAGTGGTTCCAGAAGATCGCGGACTTCGTCATCTCGACCTCGGTGTGGTGGTTCAACGCGATGAAGCCGAAGTGGCTGGCGATCCTCGCGCTGGCGAAGCAGGTGTGGTCGTCGGTCTGGACCATCATCCAGAAGTTCTCTCGCGTTATCGGAGAACACATCCGCGAGGTGTGGACCGGGCTCTCGGAGTTCTGGGCCGAGAACGGGGACGACATCCTCGAAGTTCTCAGCATGTTCTGGGAAGCGGCCAAGCGTGGGTTCGAGCAGATGCAACGCAACATCGCTACCGCTATCCACTGGATCATCTCGGTGTGGCGCCTGATAGAACCCGCGGTCATGTTCATCATCGACATCATGCTGTCACTGTGGCGGCACACGATGCGGATATGGCGAGCCATCGCTCGCGTGATCGGTGACGCGATGATGATCGTCGTGTCCATCATCCGCGGAGACTGGCAGAAGGTCGGTCGGTTCATCATCGACTTCCTCGTGTCGCTGATGTCGCTGTTCCGCAAGATGTTCTTCCCGAAGGAACTGATCGCGGACATCATGCGAGCCACCGTTCGGTTCATCATCGACGGGTGGAAGCGTATCTTCGAGTTCGTCGGGATGATCTTGCAGAAACTCTGGAACCTCGTCTGGAACACCTTGAAGAAGATGGCCAACACCATCTGGACTCTGATCTTCCCGCACAAGATCATCGCGAGTGCACTGCTCAAGGGCTTCAACCTAATCAAGGGCATGTGGGACCGAATCCTCAACTACACGAACAAGATTTGGTCCAAGGTTCGAGACAAGGTCACCAACACGCTGATGTTCTGGAAGAAGGGTTCGCCGAGAGTCACCGACGTGCTGGGCAAGTCATTGACCATGATCGGCGACCAGCTCTCGGCCTTCCAAGAGACCGTGGACATCTCGGCGACGCGGACCTTCACGACCGAGGCCGCGCTCGCTGGTGCCGGCGCCGCGGGTGCCGAAGCCGGTGGACCCTCGACCGTCAACATCAACATCAAGCAGCCCGTGGACCGCTCGGTAGTTCGCAACGCGATCATACCAGAGGTGACCACGGCTGGGAGACGCGGGCGTACCCAGTTGGGTAGAGAAGGATAGGGGATGGCGAGTACGACGATCACGTTGCAGAAGGGCGCGGGCACACCGGTCTCGTTGCCAGGTCCCTCTCCCGATTACGCGGGGCGCTCTGACCTGCACCAAGCACTCGGCCGAACGATGGACGGAACGGTTTTCGTGTATGACCACGGGGTCACCACGTACCCGGTGCGCCCGGTACTGATCGGACTCTCGGACGCGCAGAAGTCATCGCTGGAGACCTTCTTCCGAACCGAGGTCGAGGGCATGCTGTACACCTTCACCTACACCGACACGAACGGGGCGAACTTCACCGCGCGCTTCATCGAGGACAACCTATCCTTCGAGAAGAAGTCCAAGAACAACTGGGACGTTGCGCTTCCGATGGAACTCAACTCCGTGGTGGGGTGACCCTTGCGCTCGCTGACCGGACCAACTAACACCGAGAAGAACTCGACCTCGACCAAGCCGCGCCTCGTGGTGAGGGTCGACTGGCCCTCGCCCATCGGTACGAAGTACTACTCCGAGCAGGCGCTAACGATCTCGGGCGGCGTGGTCACCGAAGCCCGCCTCGTGTCCACCGGCGTGGTCGACATGCCCCTCAATCCCGACCAAGCTAACTCGCTCAACGTGATCTCGGACTTCTCGTTCGTCCTGCGAGACGAGGACGCGGTGATCCGCGAGTATGTCCAAGAGGTGCAGACCGAGAAGTCACCGGTCTACATCTACCAGCACTTCGTGGGCAACGCGGTGGCGGACCTCACGCTCCTCATGAAGGGCATGTTGTCGTCGCCGATCTCGAAGGACACGTCGAGAGCTACGATGCGGTTCGACGTAGAAGACGTCGTCGCTCTCTTCGAGAAGAACATCGGGACCATTGCGAACCAGAGCGACTTCCCCGACGTCTGGCGCGAGGACGAGGGCAAGATGTTGCCCATCGCCTACGGCAAGGTGCCGCGCGTTCAGTCGGTGTGCATCCAGCGAGGCTACACGACGGTGCTCGCGGAAGACATCGACGCTACGCAAGACTCGTTCCACGTCAAGAACGGCGAGCACTTCCCGCAGGGCGAGAACATAAACATCCGCGTCGGGACCGAAGAGATGCGCGGTTCGTTCGACGGGGTGAAGTTCACCGCGATCCAGCGACCGCGACGCGTTCACGAAGCACAGACCACGCACCGCTGCGGCGGCGCTCGAAGGCTACGCGACTTCCGACTACCCGTGGACTTCCCCACCGACAACGAGTTGAAGGGCTATCGGGTTCGGCTCTTCATCTTCGGGTTCTCGGTGCGGCGTACCATCATCGCGTACGACGCGAGGCTCGGCGTCATCAAGGTCGACCGACCCTTCTACAAGGAACTCAACCCCTTCATCGGCGAGCGCGTGCCTCGCGGCGCCACCTACTACATCGAGACGCCGACCTCGAAGCACTCGCGCGGCGAGATCGTGGAACACGTCCTGCCCTCGGGGATCGTCTACGCCTGCAACGACGCACCCTCGCGTTCCATCACCAACATCGAGGTGCGGGCGCAGTTCAAGATCGCGGCAGCTACCTCCGACGAGGTGAAGCAGGAGGAGACCGAGAATCGGTTCACGCCGATCAATCCGTCGGACTACGTCGTCAAGCTGAACGACACCTCGTGGGGTCTTGGACACGGGATCACCACCATTCGGTTCAAGCGGCCGCTCGACCTGATCGAACCGAACATCGTCGAGGATGGACTCTGGGTAACCTTCAAGGCCACCGTCGATGGGTCGAACAACTTAATCGAAGACCCGGACAAGGTGACCTATGACCTGCTCACGCGACACGCTGGGGTCTCGGCGAGTGACCTAGACCTCGCGAGCTTCAACGCGGTCAACCCGCTGGTCAATCACCTCGACATGGCGTTCGCTCTCCACGAGACCAAGAACGGTCTCGACGTCGCGGCGGACCTAGCGTTTCAGTCGAGGTCCGTGCTGGTCTGGGAAGCGGGCAAGGGCTATCTCCGCTACCTGACCAACTCGCCCGCTGCGGCGGCGACCTCGACCGTGGACCAAGACGACATCCAGCTCACGACGCCGCGTCTCAGTCTCACCCCGGTGGAACAGCTGTTCACCTCGGTCTATGCGAGGTACACCGATGACGACGACACCAAGTTCGTGGTGGTCGAAGACACGTCGGCTATCTCGGCGTATGGTCGAATCCAGAAGCGTGTCGAACTGTGGGCGTACCAGACTCGAAGCTCGGCCGCAGAGATCGCAGCGTTCTGGCTCAAGCGGTGGGCGTTCGTCTACGAGTGGTTGCAGGTCCGCACCTTCCTCACCCGCTTAGAGGTGCAACGCCTCGACACGGTCGAGATGGATGCGGGCGACGTGGTGCCGAGCGGGGTTAAGGGTATCGTCGAGCACGTCAAGCAGTCTCCCGGGTCAGGGACCTCTGGGCAGATGGACCTCATCGAGTTGGAGGTCCGCCTACCTCGCGGCCCCGGGTGCGACACCTCCCTTTGCGAGATTTGTCAGGCGACCTGCGAGACAGGGCAGGAGACCTGCGTAGCGTGCGAGACCGGGGAAGCCTGCGCGTATTGCGACTCGTGTCAAGACTTCCACGAGCTGTCGGGTGGCTGCGGCGTGGTCACCGAGTCCGCGGGCGACGGCGACTGCACTTACTCAGAGGGATCGCCCTGCACTTCGCAGTGGGGTTGCGGGGTCACCGAGCAAGGTGACGGGGACATCTGTCAAGACTGGGAACAGAACCACTGCACCGACACGTGCATGATCTCGTGCGAGCCTTGGCGCGAGACCGGCTGGGACGACTCCATCGACTACTGCCCGACCGACACCGGTATCTGCGACTCGATCATGTGCTCGGTCGACGACGTCTTCCACGACACCGAAGACGATCCCAACTGTGGCGAGACTTGGTGCGGGCTGACCGAGACCAACTGCGCCGACTCGGTGCAGGCTGAGGGTTGCGGCTGGCTCTGCGAGTCGGTCGAGACCAACGACGAGGAGTGGTACGACGATAAGCTCAACGTCGGGTTCGAGCAGCCGACGCAGGTGACCGACGGTGACCGCGAGTCAGACCTCTCGTACCCGTTCTACATCTGGGCACAGACCGACTCGCTCGGCGTGCGCGGCCGTCCAACCAAGGGCGCACCGCTAGAGGTCTTCAACCGCAACATCGAGTGGCACCACTCCGAGGTTCCGGAGGACAACGGGCTCTACGTGACCGACAACATCGTGGGCACCGACCTCGGGTTGAGTTACCTCGAGGGCCAGATCTTCCCGACGTGGGAGACCGACGAGGCCTACATCACCGACGTGTCGCAGGCTTCACCTTCTGCTGCACAGAAGAAGGGCGACACGACCAAGGTGGCTCGCTCGAACCACGAGCACGGGTTCGATGGGTCTGCCTTCGCGGGGACCAACATCACGTGGTCGGGCGGTCAGTTCAACGCGACCGGTGGCGGTGGTTCACCGGGGTCAGACATTCAGAACGTCAAGACCGCGAACGCCGCGGGGTCCAACAGCGAGTACGCTCGCGACGATCACGAGCACGCCTTCGTTCGACGGACCGCCGGCAACAGTGGGACGCCGCACTACTCGGGGATCGAGGCCACCGGTACAGGGACCGACGAGTGGGGCGTGATCTGGGAAGACGACGAGGCCTACATCACCGACGTGACTCAAGCCTCGCCGTCGGCGGCAGAGAAGAAGGGCGACCGCTCCGCGGTGGCGCGGGCCAACCACGAACACGGGTTCGACGGTACCGCGTTCGCTGGCGAGGGGCTCGGCTGGGCGACCGACGCCTTCAACGCCGACTGGGAAGCTACGCTCGGGAACATCGCCTCGGTCAGCGACACGACGGGCGCGGTGGGGTCGAGCACGAAGGTGGCTCGCGCCGATCACAAGCACCTCTTCAACGGCGCCGCCTTCGCGGGGACCAACATCACCTGGAGCGGCGGGCAGTTCAACGCCTCGGGCGGTGGCGGTACACCGGGGTCCGACATCCAGAACGTGAAGACCTCGAACGCCGCGGGCTCGAACTCCGAGTATGCTCGCGACGATCACGAGCACGCCTTCGTTCGCCGCACGTCGGGCAACAGCGACTCCGCGCACTACTCTGGCTTGGAGGCCACCGGTAGCGGGAGCGACGAGTGGGGTGTGATCTGGGGAGACTCCGGCGGCGAGGTGACCGACGTTCTCACTGGGTCGCCCTCGACGAAAGAGGGCACGACCAACAAGGTCGCCCGCATCGACCACGAGCACGGGTTCGACGGGACGAACTTCGCGGGCTTCACGATCAAGTGGTACTACGGTGCGTTCGAGGTGGACGCCACTACGTTCCTCTCTAACTACGCGCCGCGAGACGTGGACACCTATGGCGGCGCTGCGGGCATCGGGACCGACGCGAGTAAGAGCGATCACAAGCACGGGTTCGACGGGACGAACTTCGCGGGCAACAACATCACGTGGTCGAGCAATCAGTTCCACGTCTCCGACGGCGCGGGTCTCTCCCCCTCGACCGAGGTTCCCCTCGACGTCGACGGCACCAGCGGGGCGGCGGGCTCAGGTACGCCTTATTCAAGAGAGGATCACGAACACGGGTTCGACGGTACCAGCTTCGCGGGCTCGAACATCTCGTGGAGCGGTGGGCAGTTCAACGCGACCAACACCACCTACACCGCGGGCGACGGGCTCGACCTATCGGGCACCGAGTTCAGCGTGAAGCTCGCAGCCTCGAACCCGGGGCTGGAGTTCGTGGGCACGGGTACCGACGAGCTGGACGTGAAGCTCAAGGGCAGCGGCGGTCTAGCGAAGGACAGCAGCGGGCTCTACGTCGTGTGGGAGTAGGTCGTGGCTTGGTCGGACTTCGCTTCGCTGGTGGCCGGCACCAGCCAGATGCAGCTCTCCCACTTCAACGACATTCGGTCGGCGTTGATCGAGCGGTGCGACTGGGTCGGTGACTCGACACAGAAGACCGCGGCGCAGGCTCTCTCTACTACCAACCCCTTCAACACCACGTGGCTGATCGCGGCGCGTGACATCTGTCAGGCGCTGTGCACGCAGTACAACCGCCCCGGCTTAGCGTACGCCTCTGGGTCTGCGCACGGATTCTGGTCCGTGGTCAGCATGAAGAACTATCTGCACTCCACCTATGGTGAACCGGGCGGCATGGGGTACATCGCTCCGAACTACAACTGGATTCTTCGCCCGACACGAAAGGGCACCTTGACCACCGGCAAGGACATGCCGGCCGCGACGTACCATCCCTACCTCGAACACATCATGGGGTTGTACTACGTCATCAACGACATCCTTCGTTGGATACCGACGACGCACGTCTACACCGGACCGATCCGGATGAAGTCCGCCAGCAAGGCGAGCTTCTTTCAGTCAACGCCCGCCATCGCTTGGACCGCGATGAAGGCCGCGACCCCAGCACTAAGTGGATTTGTCTCTACCGCGAACTTCGCGTCGTGCTCTATCTCTGGCGGGTCTAGTTTCAACGGTGGTGACCAGCGCGGCATCTTCTACAAGAAGGTCAGCAACGCGTGGCTCGTCGCGCCTTCGGGGTTCGACGCGGTGAAGTTCTTGTTCAAGACAGGCGTGGGCGTTTCCTTCCTCGGACCCTACAAGATGCTGGCGAACATCACCGCCACCGCGTCCGGAGCGTATACCACAGGTAGCGCGTTCAAGTCTTCGTTCTCAATGGGTGCAGCGAACACCTATCTTGAGTTCGACGCGGACAACCCCGGGAACTGGCCGGTCACAACCGGAACGATTCCGATGCTGATCTATAACCCCACCTATGACACAACGCAGACCGCGAACTTCGACGAGTCCGCCGGGACCGATGCGGCGAACTTGGGCTTTACCTTGAAACCGACCACGAGTTACGGAACCTGAAAGGAGGAACACATGCCACGGCCGGGCGCGCGGTCGATGGTACTGAACATCAGCCATCGATGTAACCTGAGGTGCAAGTACTGCTTCGTCGACCTCGAGAACGAGATGATGTCGAAGGAGGTCGTCAAGAAGGCGGCGAAGGTAATTCCCTGGCGAGACCCGCGAAAGGGTCCCGAGTTCATCTCGTTCTTCGGCGGGGAGCCGCTTACCAACTTCAAGCTGATCGAGTACGTGGCGCAGCTCTTCCCGAGAGCTACGCTTCACGTCACGACCAACGGGACACTGATCGACCCCGCGATGATCCGTCTGTTCCAGACGCGGAAGTTCACCTTCATCGTTTCGCTCGACGGCGACAAGGAAACCCACGACGCGAACCGAGTCTACGCTGACGGTCGCGGCTCGTGGGAGGACGTCGTCAAGGGCTTGGTCAAGCTCCGCGACGCCAAGCTCACGGGGCGGGTCACCCTCCGCGGGACCTACACCATAGACAACCCGAACCTCTCGTCGCGGGTCCTCGCGCTCAACGAGGTAGCCGACGAGGGTCTGGCGCACGCCTGCGCCGTCGAGCCCGCCGACGACCGCACCGACGAGTACACCGCCGAGCACTGGAAGGAGTTCGCGGACCAGTATCAGCAAGCGGTCGACTGGTGCGTGGAGCGACTCTTCCGAGGGAAGCGTGCTCGCTGGCGGATCATGGAGAAGTTCTACGCTCGCGTGAAGACACACCAGCTCCACGCCGCCACCTGCGGCGGAGCCATCGGTGTCTTCACGATCAACCCCGGCGGGGAAATCTTCGCGTGCCACCGAGAGGGCGACACGCAGGTCGGGCACGTGGACACGGGGCTAGAGCAGGAGCGCCTCGACCAGTGGGCCTGCAACCGCCACGTCAACGCCAAGCTGGACTGCCGCTTCTGCGGCGCGGCGTTGATCTGCGGCGGACCCTGCCGCTACTCGTCGCTCCGCAACTGCGGCTCGCAGAACGAACCCTTCCTCGTGGACTGCCGCGTGCGCGGCGTCACCGCACTCAACGCCTACCGCCTAGCTGCGAACAAGCACTGGGACAGCGTGTTGACGCCATGGCTGAGAGACGCCAAGCGGCGATAGTCAGGGAAGCGGGCGGCCTCGGAGACGCGACCCAGTGTCTCAGCGTCTGCCGCGCCTACAAGGCGGCGGGCTACGAGGTGACCTACTTCATCCTGGACTGGTACGAGAACTACGTTCGCCACTCGCCGGACGTCGACCGGGTGGTGGGCGTAGGGTTCCGTGAGCGGCGAGGCCGCGACCAGATGCTCGACCCGAAACGCTTCCCCTACCTGCTCTCCACGGGGATCGAGTTCGACGAGGTCGTAGACCTCTGGTGCCCGGTCAACTACTACGAGCGGGTCTGCCCCGGCCCCGTGGACAAGGATCGCATGGAGCTTTGGTTCCGCGCGGCCTCCGTTCCCTTCGCGGGGCTCGGGCGCTTGCAGTTCTCGGCCGAGGAGGAGAAGCTGGTCGAGGGGACCGTGCGCGGCCTGCTCGACTGGAAGACCGCCGACGACTACGTGATCGTGGTGCCCTACGCCACGGGGCGGGATCGTAGCTGGCCGCCGTCGCGGTGGCGCAAGGTGATCGACGGGTTGCGGGCGCGGCGCCAGAACGTCATCACATTCGTCGACAAGCCCAGCTTGAAGCGGCAGTTCCCGTTCCCTCAACTGGGCAAGGTGCCCTTCTGGGTAGTCGCCGCCGTGGTGAAGCGAGCCAAGCTGGTGCTGTCGGTAGACACCGGGCCGCTGCACATGGCGGGAATGATGGGCGTGCCAACGATCGGGCTGTTCGGGTGCACCGACGGAGAGCTGACCTGCAACCCCTACCCGCGAGCACACTGGATTCAAGGTCGGGTCTGCGGGCCCTGCTACTACACGGTGCGTCGCGGCTGGTCTCCGAGGTGCCGCAAGGTCGGGTGCCGCTCCATGCTCCAGATCAAACCGCAGCAGGTACTCGACTACGTGGACCGCGTGCTCAAGAACCTGCCAGCAGAACGACGAGCGGTGGACCGCAGCGGACTCGCGGTCTGCACGATCGCGTACAACGAGCCAACCCTAATGCGGCGGTGGCTGGAGTACTACTACGACAAGGCAGACGAACTCGTGGTCGTGTACGGACGGGTCTCGAAGTATCCGCGCGTGGAGAACGACGTCACCCCAAACATCGTGTCTCAGTTCCCCGATCCCGAGCACAAGATACAGCTCGTCGCTCGAAAGGTCTGGGACAGCAAGGCGGCCATGCAGAACGCGTGGCTCGACCGCTCCCGCTGCGGCGTGATCGCGTACCCCGACATCGACGAGTACATCGACGACGTCGAGGCTATCCGCGAGGTGTTCGAGAGGGGCGGCGTTTCCTCCGCGACGCTGCCGTTCCAGCACTACTACCGCGACACCGATCACGTCGTAGTGGGCGGGCGGTTCGACACGCAGGTAATGCGCGTGATCCGCAGGCAACACGGGTTCCGCTTTCGCGGCAGGTTCGACAGGTACGAGGGGCCCGGCGGCGCGTACCACAAGGCCAACTCTACCCCGCTGTCCGTGATCGTCCATCACTACGGGTACGCCAAGCCGCTGTCAGAGATGCGGGCCAAGCACGTCTTTTACTGCGCCCGCGATAACGGGGTGCACCGCGATAACCCAAACTGGTTCGCCGACGAGTACCCCAACGAGCCCGGGGAAAAGACGCGCGTGGTGCCGGTCGGAACGTGGTGTCCGTTGCCGCCGTTCCGCGTGTGCAAGGAGAATATAAAGAAGCTGGTTTAATTTCAGCCGCTTAGGTATTATAAGATGATAGAGGGGATGACCCTCCAACAGTAGAACAGCAGAGAGGAGGAAACCATGGCAACCGGACAGCATACGTTGACAGCCCGCATTGAGGTCACGCTAGGAACGGCAGACCGCTTGGCCATCGTGGTCAAGTCTGGCCCGCTGTTTACCGACACGGTCGACCTCATAAAGGGGTTCCCCGAGCGGAAGTGGTCCGCTCAAGACTATGAGTGGCGCGTGCCGCTCACCGAGAACAACGTCGCCTATCTCCGCTCGTACTTCCTCGAAGAGGAAATGGAGATCGACGACGAGGCTCGGGTGGCCATATCCTATATTGAAAAGACCCGAGAGTTCGAGGAGAAGAAGGCGCGGCGTCGTTGGGAGTACCTCTTCAACGACAAGGTCCACGAGGTGCCGCACAAGTTTCACACCGAACCCTATCGTCACCAGACCGTCGCGCTCGATTCCATGCACAACGCAGAGTACTTCGCCCTCCTCATGGAGATGGGCACCGGCAAGACGAAGGTCGTGCTGGACGAGGCGCTGTGGTGTGCGCGTGAAAGCGACGACCCCTACCGCGTACTGATCGTGGCACCCAAGTCCCTGCTGCTGAACTGGCGTGCCGAGATCGGAAAGCACCTGCCCGAAGACTTCCCCACGTGGGTGGGTCGGCTGCGTACCGGGGTGAAGGGCTTGGAGTTACTGCTGGACGGCGTCCGCTCGAAGGCTCGCCTCCAGTTCTACCTCGTGAACTACGAGCGGATACGCTCCATTCTCGAACCGCTCAAGAAGTTCAACTTCGATCTGTGCGTCCTCGACGAGTCCACGCGGATCAAGAACCCCAACGCGAAGCGGACGAAGGCCACGCACGAGTTGGGGCAGGCGTGCAAGCGTCGAGCGGTCCTCACGGGAACGCCGGTCACGAACAACGTGTACGACCTCTTCTCGCAGTTTCAGTTTCTCCAGCCCGGCAGCCTCGGGTTCAACTCGTACTACGCGTACAAGAACCACTACTCGATCATCGAGCGGTGGAAGGCCGGAGAGCGTGGCGGGCAACGCGAGAAACTGCACGGCTTCAAGAACCTCGACGAGCTAAAGCGACGGCTCTCTCGCTGTTCCTTCGTGGTCAAGAAGGCCCAGTGTCTCGACCTGCCTGACAAGACCTACACCACGCGGGCCGTTGAGATGACGCCGAAGCAGGCCGAGCTGTACAAAGAGATGGAGCAGTGGTTGATCGCGGCCCTCAACAAGGAGTTCCAGGACGCGAGCAAGACGAGCCACGCGGCGGCGACCATCGTCAAACTGCTGCGGCTCGCCCAGATCACCTGCGGCTTCCTCAAGAGTCTCGACGGAACCGTGACCCCGATCCCCGGCGGCAACCCGAAGCTCGACGAGCTGGTCTCCATTCTGGAGAATGACGTCGACCCCGACCACAAGGTGCTGGTCTGGGCGCGGTTCCGGCAGGACATCAAGGTCATCGAAGAGGCGCTGGCGAAGTACAACCCCGTGGTGCTGCACGGCGGGATCAAGGCCGAGCAGCGTTTCGAGAACGCCGAACGCTTCAACAACGACCCGAGCGTGAGAGTACTTATCGGTGAGCCGTCAACCGGCGGCCTGGGTCTGAACCTCGTGGGTTCGGCCGAGCACCCCTGCACGACGACCGTCTACTACTCCAACGACTTCTCGTTGGAGAAGCGGTTGCAGTCAGAGGATCGGTGCCACCGGTCAGGGATGCACACGAAGAGTGCGGTAACCTATATCGACCTCGTGTGCGAGGATACCATCGACGAGAGAATCGCCATGATCCTTCAGTCCAAGAAGTCACTGAGCGAGGCGGTGAAGGACCTCTCGACGATCAAGGAACTGCTGCTGGGAAAGCGGCGGACACAGTAGAAGGAGTACATCATGCCTAAGGTCTGGGTAGTGAAGGCAGCGCACCACAACTTCAACGACGCTACACGGTTCGGTGATCTGTGTTACATCTTCACCGACAACAGCGACCACCGAGACAATCCGGAGGGCGTAGCTCCACCCACGAAGGTATCGCCCTTCCAGATAGACAAGGTCTCCCTCGCGGTCCGGCAGTTGATCGCCGACGGCTTCGTGTCCGCCGACGACTTCCTGTTAATGAGCGGACCGGCGAGCATGATCGCCGCGACGTACGCGGAGTGGCTCTGGGCACTGGGAGAGGTGAAGGTCCTGCTCTTCCACGCCCGAGCGGGGGAGTACGTTCTGAGGACCGTGAGAGGACACGGGGATGGACAACTCGACAGCAGGTACGAAGCAAACGCTGATGGAGCTAATGAAGGAGGGCATGGCGCTCACGCTAACCGCTGACGGTTTGTCAGAGGCGGTGGGCAAGGAAGACGAGACAGCGGGCAAGGTCGCGGAACTAGCGAACCTGCTGCTCGTCATCCGGACCGCCAAGGAGTCACTCGACTCCGTGATCAAGGAACTCAACAAGAGCAAGCAGCACATCCAGCGCCGGTTCGTGGCGAGGATGGAAGCGGAGAAGCTGGACCAGTGCGTGACGGCTGGCCACAAGTTCACGCTCAAGGCGAAGGGCTACTTCTCGTTGCCGCCGAAGAACCAGGCGATGGAACGCGCGGCCGTGATCAAGGCCCTCCGAGAAGACCCGCAGACCGCACCGCTCGTATACGACGACGTGGTCTCGCGGACACTGAACGCCTACTGCGCGGAGCAGCTGGAGAAGGGAGGTGAGATTCCAGACGGTATCCGTTCGTACATCGAGACAGCGGTTTCCATTCGACAGGTCAACGATTAAAGGAGCAACGCACGATGGGCAAAGAGAAGAAGGAACTAGCGAAGACGGAGGGCGGTGCGCTGGCACCGCGACCCGATTACATCGGGGAGGGCAACGAGGGCATGGAGCAGATGCGTCCGCAGGACCTCGTCCTGCCGCGGATCAAGCTCCTGCAGGCACTGAGCCCCGAGGTCGCCGAGGGCGACATGAAAGCGGGGACCATGGTCAACACCCTCACGGGTGAGGTCGTGGTGGAGAAGGACGAGACCATCGAGTTCGTCCCGGTTCAGCACTACCTGGAGTGGATCGAGTGGGCCCCGCGTTCCTCGAACCAGGGAATCATCGACCGCTCGCGGGACGCGCAGTCCGAGCTGGCCATGCGCTCGGCCGCCGGAGAGAGCGTCGAGGTAGACGGCCGCAAGAAGTTCGTGGTCACCGAGTACCACAACTTCGTGGTCGCGGTGCCCTCGCTGGGGCTCGACGTTGCGGGGCTGATCGTGCTGTCCTGCAACCGCTCGTCGCACAAGCGCGGCAAGCAGCTACTCAGCTTGGCCCGCTTCCGCGGCAAGTGCCCGCTGTTCGCCGGGCGCTACAAGCTGTCGTCGACCCAGGAGACGAACAAGAACAACGAGTCCTACTACAACTACGTCATCAAGAACGCTGGCTGGGCGACCGAGGAAGAGTTCGCCGCGCTCAAGCAGGTCCACGAGAGCTTGCAGCAGGTCACGGTGTCCACCGAGCAGGAGGACGAGCCGGACGCTGCCGGTCCCTCGGGCGACAAGCCCAGCGGTGACGGTGACTTCTAGCCTCAACCTGTTGACGCGAGATTAGATACCTCGGGACCGCGGGGGTTCGCTGGGCGCTGGTACTAAGGGCGGGGAAGCCCAGCCGTCGGCAGACATCGGGAGTAGAGAGTGCCACGAAAGCACGAGCGCGACTTAACCAAGAAACCTACGACGTGTGCCCTCGGCGGCTGCGAGAACCGCGGCCCCGAGAAGTGCCCGTTGTGTAAGCACTACACGCCGTCTCGTGGTTCGCGTTACTACTACTGCGCGAGGTACACCGCCAGCAGGGTCACCTGCGACAAGGATCACGACGAGTGTCAGACGTGCACTTACTACGAGGGCGGCGAGGGCTTCGGCTCTGGCCGTCCGAACTTCTCGGGTGTCGATTGGCAGGACCCAGAAGAGCGGGCCGCGTACATGAGGAAGTACATGCGCGAGTACCGCAAGCGCAAACGAGTGGAGCGCGAGAAGAAGCGTGCCGAGGAGGGAGCGACCGATGAAAAGTAGTCGGGCGCGGGCACGTTTCTTCGCGGGTTCCAGCGAGCGTTCTGTTAAAATATATGCAACCTCTCCCCACATGGGCTCGCCCTTAGTTCTAAGGAAGGGGCGAAAGTCGAGTGTTAAAATAAAGGCTATCTGTCCCCGCTCTCTGATTCTCAGATTGACCTCAAAATCTGAGCGAGGTATGAGAGCGATAGGGGGTACAGATAGCCTTTATTTTTACAGGGTGCCCATCGGCGTTCTCAGAGTCGAGGTTTCAGAGATACGGGGGAGAGGTTGCATATATTTTTACGGGTATCGCTCTCAGATCGCCCTGGCACTTTCAGAGGGGTATCAATCAGATATTTCGAGAAGTCGCGCCAGGATCAATCGAGCGAGCGGCAATCATGCGGGTAAAACGAAAAGAATGCGGGAATCTGCCAGGAGCGCGTGATTCTGCCCAGAGAGCGACCGAGAACACGCGGCCGCAGAGAACTCAGGAAACGAGGAGGACCAGCATGGAAAGACGACGCAAACGTCAACGAGTGAAAGGACGTCCTCCCCGAAAGGCGACTAGAGCGGCTCCTGGAGGGCACGGCATTTTCATTCGTCGACGTCGATGCCCTGTACACGACGTAACCAACTGAGAGATTTCCAGCAAACCTAGGGCGGCGTCTTTTCACTCGTGAGGGTTTCCGTCCTGTTTTCCTAGAGCCGAGGAAGCATGAGTTCTCCCAAGGACCTAGATGTACGCAAGCTGCTCGATCACTTCGGGATCGAGTACGAGGAACGTGGCGACGGCGAGCTACGTGTGCTGTGCGCGTTCCACGCGGACGAGAACCCGTCGTGTCAGATCAACGTAGAGAAGAAGGCGTTCTTCTGTTACACCTGCGAGGCGAAGGGCGACGTCATCAACTACATCGCTGGCCGCATGAACACGACGCGGCCGACGATAATCAAGGAGCTAGAACTAGAGGGCTGGGTCGGTCGGTTCATCTCGCAGAAGATGGTCGAGAAGTGGCACCAAGCTCTGCTCAAGACACAGCCCTACCTCGAGGCACTCAAGAAGAAGGGCATCAGTAAAGAGACCATCGACCGCTACTCGCTCGGCGTCAACCGACAGCGGATCACGATCCCGATCTACGACGACGCCAAGAACATCGTCAATGTACGGCAGTACTCACCGAACCCGAAGGACGCTCGCCACAAGGTAATCAACTACAAGGGCTTCGGTGGTCGGCGGCTCTACCCGTACGAGGCTTTGGCGGACCAGGAAATCTGGATCACCGAGGGCGAGTTGAAGGCCCTGCTGTTGCGCGAGCGTGGGTTCAACGCCATGTGTGCGACGGGTGGAGCTGGCACGTGGGCGATGGAGTGGAACGATCTCTTCGCCAAGAAGGACGTCGTCCTCTGCTACGACATCGACGACGCGGGGATCAAGGGCGCGAACCGAGTGGCGCGGTGTCTATACCCGACCGCCAAGTCCGTGACCCTCGTGGTGCTGCCGATAGACCGCAAGGAGTTCCCGAAGGGCGACGTAACCGACTGGCTCGTCGACCTCAATCACACCGCCGAAGACCTGCGCGAACTACAGGGCAACTCGCAGCAGTGGTCGCCCGCACTCTTCCGCCGAGAGAACGAGGAGGAAGAGGACGAAGAGGTGACCCCGGTTCACCTGTCCCAGTCGTCGCTGGCGAAGTGGCATGGCAAGCGGGTCGAGACCGAGGCGCTGGTCTCCGCGAAGGACACCGCGCCCTACATCATCCCCGCCGAGATCGAGGTCGTGTGCCAGCGGGACAGCGGCAACATCTGTCTGGTCTGCCCCGTGGCTGGGTTCGAACCCGGGGAGACCTTGAAGATCGGTCCGACGAATCCAGTGGTCCTCGAACTCGTCGGCATCTCAACCGACCAGCAGGAGCGAGCCATGAAGAAGGCCGCCGGCGTTCCGCGTTCCTGCTCGCAGTGTATCTTCAAGGCCAAGAAGTCGATGAACATCGAAGAGCTTCGACTGATCCCACAACTCAAGATCGCCACGCAGGAAACAGACCACGTGGTGCGGCGAGCGTTCTACGTCGGCCACGGGATCGAGACCAACACCGCGTACATGCTTCGCTCCAAGGTGATCCCCGAACCACAGTCGCAGTACGCGACGTTGCTGACCTACGAGGCGGAAGCGTCGGTGGACTCGTTGTCGACCTTCAAGCTGACCCGCGAACTCAAGACGAAGCTCAAGCTGTTCCAGCCAAAGGAGTGGACGCTCACAGGGTTGCGGGTCAAGCTCGACCAAATCTACGAGGACCTCGAAGCGAACGTGACCCACATCTACATGCGGCGAGACCTCCACGTGTTCTACGATCTCGTCTACCACTCGGTCCTCTACATCCGGTTCCAAGGTCAGCCGATCAAGGGCTGGGTCGAGGGGCTCGTGGTGGGCGACAGCGGGCAGGGAAAGTCCGAGGCCATCAAGCACCTCATGAACCACTACGGCCTCGGTGAGAAGATCGACGCGAAGGGCGCGAGCGTAGCGGGACTGCTCGGCGGGCTGCAAGAGACAGCCAAGCGGTGGTTCGTGTCGTGGGGTGTCATCACCCTCAACGACCGACGACTCGTGGTGCTCGAAGAAATCAAGGGCATGCACCAAGAGGTCATCGCCAAGCTAACCGACATGCGGTCCAGCGGGATCGCAGAGGTGAGCAAGGTAGAGAAGGCAAAGACGAACGCCCGCACTCGACTCGTCTGGATCAGTAACCCGAGGTCCGACGATCAGGTGATGTCGTACAACTTCGGGATCACCGCGGTCCGCGAACTGATCGGTTCGCTCGAAGACGTACGCCGCTTCGACATGGCCATCATGTTGGCCAGCGGTGAGGTCGACCGCAAGGTCCTCAACCTCCGAACGGGTGATCGACCCACGGCAGAGCACACGTACACCCACGAGTTGTGTCAATCGCTGGTGCTGTGGACGTGGAGCCGGAAGCTCGAAGACGTGCAGCTTACCGAGGAGGCGGAGGAACTGCTGCTCAAGGAATCGAGCCGCATGGGGAAGGAGTACTCCGCCACGATCCCGCTCGTGGAAGCGGCGGACCAGCGGCTCAAGCTGTTGCGGCTCTCGGCAGCGTGCGCGGCGCGGACCTTCTCCACGGAGGACGGGCAGACATTGCTGGTTCGGAAGTGCCACGTCGAGTACGTGGTGGAGTTCCTCGACCGAATCTACGACAGCCCCGCCATGGGTTACCGAGACTACTCGAAGAACCTCGCGGGCGAGAAGCAACTGCGGGACGCCGATCAGGTCGAGGCGATCCTCAACGAGTTGCCGCACCAGAAGGACGCGATCCAATCCATGCTCGAAGCACCGGGCATGACCGCGACCGACATGATGGACTGGGCGGAGATGGACAAGGATACCGCGCGAGAGTTTATCGGCGGCTTGGTCCGCAAGAACGCGTTGAAGCGTGGCCGTCGGTACTACGTGAAGACGCCGGCGTTCATCGCCATGCTCCGACGAATCTCTAACAACGGGGAACTATCCAACGAGGCCCCAGCGGAGGTAGAGTTCTAATGAAGGTCGCACACCTCAACGATGACTTCTTCCACAAGGTGTGGGCGAACGGCGCGATCCCCTCGCGGACGCGGCGGTTGTTCCCCGAACAGCAGGTGCTTCGGTTCTCCGAGATCGAGAACTCCGACGAGCCGCTGTATTGCACCGAGTTCCCCTACCTCTGCGAGGCGACGGAAGCTCGCGTGCTCAAGGTCGTAGAGTTTCTGCGAGCCTACCGCGGGGTGACCGTCGTGACCTTCTGCCAAGACGCCCTGCCACCGTGGCACGACAAGAAGAAGGGCGCGCTGGTCTTCGACAAGGTGCTGGCTCTCAGTCCGAAGAACCACCCGAGCCTCACCAACATCGTGGGCCCGTGGTATCGCGTGCCACCGCAGTTCGAGTACTGCGAGCGGTACTACGAGAACCGCGACATCGACCTGCTCTACCTCGGTCGATGCGAGAACCGCAAGAACCCGCGGTGGGTAGCGGAGGCCCTGCTCAACGTTCACCTCAACGACGGGTCGACCTTCATGAAGTTGGCCCAGAGGTCGCTGGCGGGTGCGAAGATGTACGAGTACTCCGACCTCTTCGGGTTGCCGCTGGAGAAGGACACGACGAGAGGGCGCGTCGAGGAACTGCTCGGCCGCTCGAAGTTCCTGCTCTCCCCGACCAACTGGGGAGTGGGCGAGTACGACGGGTTAGAGAACGCGGTGCTGGAGGCGATCGTCTGCGGGTGCGCCCCGATCCTTCACCCGCATTGGTGCACCGGGGTCTACGAAGATTACCCGCTCCAGCTTCGGTCGATCCAAGAGGCGAAGGAGTTCGAGGTGCCCGACGAGGCTGCGTACAGAGACGCGCTCGACTTCATGGCCGACGTGCCGGAGCCGATGCACTCGACCCGCCCGCCCGGGGTGCTGCGGGAGAAGCTGGACCAAGCGGTGGACGACGTGTACTTTGATCGAGGGGCGAGGCAACAGAGGTGCGACGACTACGTGGCGTGGGTCAAGACGGGCGAGTACAAGCGCCGTCGCCGCGCGGGTGACTGGGAGATACCGGATGTCGGGTAAGCGGATCGCGGTACTGGGGATGTCGTTCCCCGCTCGGGTGGTCGGGCGAGAGCTAGAACTCGAAGGCCACGAGGTGATCTACTACGGGGACGACCGAGGCACTGGTCAGTTCAAGCGACACGGTCCGCGATACCTCTGGCTCTGCAACGACGTGCGACTCTTCTTTGGACCCTACGTGAAGCTGATCCCTCAGCGGGTCGAGGTCAAGTGGTGGAACGGTCACGAGGTCACGACGCGCCACACGCTCGAAGAGGTCTACGCCTACAACGTGAAGACCCGCGGGCGTCAACGACCGCACGCGCCCTGCGAGGGACAGACGAACTTCCTGTCGGTGCTCGGTGGCTGGAACCTACTGGACAGCAGACTCAAGCCGCGCAAGTCAAAGGGCTTTGCCATCGCCATCTTCCCCACGGAGATTGGCTGGCGCGTGGTCAACGAGGGCAAGAAGGCGGAGGCGGTCGACGGCATCGTGACCTCGCTCCACTATCAGGTCTTCGGGAAGCTGACGCAGTACTACCGCGCCGACTTCCCGAGGGTGGGGACACGACCGATCAAGGTCTACTATCACTACGCGAGAGAGCACACGCCCGACATGGGCTTGCCGCTGCTCAACGCGAACATGCTGGTGTACTCGGGTCGAGAAGAGGACCCGTGGTTTCGCTGGAGCTACGACGGCGAGGTCTACATCTTGGAGAGCCGAGAGAGGTTGCCCGGCAACTGGGACCTCGTGGAGAGTTCGGTCTCCAAGATACTCGACGCGACGAGCGACCTGTACTACCCCGAGGGTGTCTTCCCCGTCGGTCGGTGGGCAGAGGGCAAAGAGGACCTGCTGGTCCACGAGGTGATCGAGAGGAGAGAGAAGTATGTCGAGCAGGTGGAACGAGGCCTGGGCTTACCAGCGTAGGTTCATGCAGTCGGAGGTCGAGCGGATCGGCCGACTGCCGCTGAACGAAGCGCACCGACGACTCTGCTTGCACCTCACCTCTGAGGTCGCGGAGCTACTCGACTGCGTGGACTGGAAACTGCACGCGAGGGAGAAGCCGCCCGACCACTACGCGGTGATCGAAGAGTGCGTGGACGTCTGGAAGTTTCTGATGGACGTGCTCTACATCCACAACGTCACCGACGACGAGTTCCTCGATGTCTTCGAGCAGAAGTCTGTCGTGGTCGAGAACCGCATGGCCATCGAGCGCCTCAAGAAGTTGTACGACGGGAGCTTTCAGACCCCGTTGTTCATCTCGGACCTCGACGGCGTGCTCGCGGACCGCGACGAGTCGATGCTCGCCTATGTCAACGATCGGTTCGTGCGCGACTTCAAGTCGGTCGACGAGATGCGACAGACCATCTCGGCCAACGAGTACCACGAGATGAAGGACGACTGGTACGAGAGCGGCGGGTTCGAGAAGGTCGAGGTGATCGAAGAGCAGGCCGCGATCTTCCGCGAGGCCCCGGGCTTGCGAATGATCTGTACCTCGCGGGACGTAGACCGCTACCCGCAGTTAGCGTACCAGACAATCGAGTGGGTGAAGACCCACTTCGGCAACGCGATCACCGGCGTGGTGTTCGCGAAGGAGAAGGACAAGGCGTTGTGGTGGGTGCCGCGAGAGGGCACCGTGGCAGTGGACGACGAGGAAGACCTCTCGCGTGTCTGCACCTATTACCGCAGCTGGACAGAGGAGGTACTACATGCCACCGAACAGCAAGGTTGAGAAGTTCGTGTCGCCCTTCGTGGGGCGGCGGGGTCAAGCGCCGATCACACGGGTCCGCCCGTTGGAGTCGGCGCTCACGGTCAAGGTGCTCGCGGGTCCGTCACCCGAGCAGGTCGCTGCGAAGTTCGGACCGACGCACGCGGCTCACGCGCTCGCCGTGCCCGAGCCGAGCGCCGAGGTCTTGAAGGACCTCAAGCTCTTGTTCCAGGGCAAGGGTCTCTGGCAGATGCTGGAGATGTTGGAGTTCGACCTGTTGATCGAAGGGTGCTCGCGTATCTTCACGCACCAGTTGGTCCGCACGAGGATCGGCGTCACCTTCTCGCAGCAGGGAACGGGCGACGGCGACTGCCGCCACATGGACCTCGTGATGCCGAGCGCGTACCCGGGTCCCGCGCAACAGCGAGCCATCGCGGCGGCGCTGAACTCGAAGCTCGCGTACGTCGACCTGGTCGATGGCTACCACGTGCCGGAGCAGGACGCGCGCTACCTTCTGCCGCACTGCCTCGGCACCTTCATCTACATGCACGCGAACCTCGCTTGCCTCAGCGGGCTCTACAAGAAGCGGACGTGCGTGATGACCCAGGCGTGGGAGACCCACCTCTTCGCGGAGAAGCTCAAGGCCGCGCTGGTCAAGCACAGCCCGTGGACCGCCGCGCTCTTCGGCAACCCCTGCGAGTCGGGCAACTGCTGGTACCAGAACGCGAAGGACACGCCGTTCGCGGTCAGCCACCTGTGGCGGCCGGATGAGGATCACGACGGGTTCGAGTGGAACCCGGCGTCCTTCTTCTATGGCGACCACGAGGAGTGCTCGACGTCTTACCCGGTCGACGTGCAGTACTACAAGGCCGACGACCCCTGCTCGAAGAGGGAGTGGCAGACGCTCTGGGATGAGTATACTGCTTGAGGGACCAGACAGGTCGGGGAAGACTACCCTAGCAGAGAAGCTGGTGGGGAGGGGATGGCGTTCGGTTACGCCCCTCCCCACCGCGCGTGCGCGTGCTCACGCCTTCGCGGTGTACATGGGTCAGTCGCGAAAGCCGCACGCGGTGATCGACCGAGGGTGGGTAACGGAGGTCGTGTACTCTAGGGCGCTGAGTCGCGAGCCCGCCCTCGGTTACCACCACCAGTGGTGCCTCTCGTTGGAGGCGGCTACCCACGGGTTGGTCACTCACTTCCTCGACCCGACCCTCGCGGTGCTCGAACGCCGCTGGGTAGAACAGCCGAACGTAACGCGAGAGCAGTGGTTGAGGGTGATCGACGAGTACCGCAAGTGGCTGGACGAGGAGGCGTGGTTCTGGCACGGCTACCTGCACCAAGTGGTCAAGGTGACCGAGCCCGACCTCAGCGACATGTCCGAGAGCGCCGAGGCAATGGAGGCTGTTTCGGAAGAGGCGCACCTGCGCGAGTCTTGGGGCGCGCCCGTTCCGAAGCTGCTTCTAGTGGGAGAGCGTCCGAACCCCAACAAGGTGTGCGCGAACGCGAACTACGTTAGGCCGCTCATGCCGCGCAACGCTGGGGAGGGCGGGGCTTACCTCTTTCGAGCGTTGGGGTCAGTGGGCCTCTGCCCTCACGAGGTCCACCTCTGCAACGCCTACCGCTCAGATAGCCAGCCCGAGAAGGTGCGACACCTGTGGGAGAAGCTGATGCGGCCGCCGATCGTCACGCTCGGCAAGGTAGCCGACGAGGCGTTGCTGGACCGAGACCTACCGCACGGCGCGGTAGATCACCCGCAGTACAAGCGCCGCTTCGAGTCGGGGCTGGAAGAACTCTACGGACTGGAGATAATGGATGCTGGTAACCTCAATCGAACAACTTCCAACTGACCTGCCAGAGTTCGTGCTCGACGTTGAGACCACGTCGTTCGACGACAAGCTCCCAGCCTTCAACCCGTGGGAGGGCTGCCGGATCGCAGGGATCGCGCTCGGCACACTCGAAGGTGACCACACGTGGTACATCCCCTATCGCCACCACTCGGGCGCTCAGAACGCGAGCGAAGAGAACCTGCCCCTCGAACCGGTACAGCGCTGGCTCCGCGACCTCTTCAAGAAGGCGGAGCGATACGTCAACCACAACATCAAGTTCGACCAGCGGTTCATCCACTTCGAGGGCGCCGACGTGTTCGCGCCGAAGCGCAACGAGTGTACGATGGCGCTGGCGCGGCTGGTGCACAACGACCTGCCGCAGTACTCGCTGGAGTTCCTCGGTCAGAAGTATTGCGGCGAGGGCAAGGCACCGCTGGCCATCAAGGCCTACTTGAAGTCGATCAAGTCCAAGGACTTCGGGCGGGTGCCGCCGCGAGTGATGGGCAAGTACGCCGAGCAGGACGCGCGGCTCACCGCACTGCTGCGGCTCAAGCTCTTGGAGAAGCTGCCGTCGTGCTCGCTACCGATGTGGGACATCGAGTGCGCGGCGACCACCGAGCTGTTGCGGAACGAGATCGAGGGTGTTCGCCTCGACGTGACGCTGATGAAGACCACGCAGCTTCGTATCCTGCGGCGGCTGCTCGAACTTAACTCAGCCATCAACGAGATAGCCGGACGAGAGATCGACCCGGGCAAGGAGTCGGAACTGACGGCGTTCCTCATCGGCGACCTCGGCATCGAGCCCAAGGCGTACACCGCCACGGGCCTGCCGCAGTGGAACAAGATGGCGTTCGTTCAGATGGAACACCCCGTCGGTCCGCTGCTCGCGGAGTACACCACGCTGATCCATCACATGCACACCTTCTTAGAGGGCTGGCTCAAGCGGACGCACGAGGGATTCCTTCACCCAGACTGGCGGCAAGCGGGCACCAAGACCGGGCGACTGTCCAGCAAGAACCCGAACATGCAGAACATCCCGCCGGAGGCTGAGGTCTACCTGCTGCCCTACAACGACGACGACGTAATCATCACCTTCGATTACTCGCAGATCGAGTACCGCATCTTCGGGCACTACACGCAAGAGCCCGCGATCATGGACGCGTACCTCAAGAACAAGGACACCGACTTCCATGGGATGCTCGCCGACATCTTGGGCGTCGAGCGGCAGTTTGCGAAGTCCCTCAACTTCGCCTTCATCTATGGGATGGGCGAGAAGAAACTGCTGGACTCGTTGGCGGGGTTGCTGTCCATTCGAGCGGACGACGAGAACCTTAAGGAAAAGCTCCGCGCGTATACGTACGCCTCGACCCTCAAGATCGCGGAACGCGCCAAGCAGTTAGACCTCTCCGACTTCTTGCAGATCGCCAAGAACATCTACAACGAGTACCACAAGAAGTTTCCGTCGATCAAGAAGTTCTCACGGGCGGTCTATGGCGCGGGGCGTCGACGCGGCTGGGTACGCAACCTGCTGGGCAGGGTCTACCAGGTTCCGAGGGTCGCCCCGCACAAGGCTGTGAACTGGCTGATCCAAGGGTCAGCGGCCGACGTCTTCAAGGAGCGCCTGTTCGTGGGCACCCTGCCAGACGTGCGGGCGAAGTTCGGTGCGCGGATGATCGCGAACGTTCACGACGAGATAGCGTTCTCGGTACCGCGTGAAGCGGCGGTCGAGTTCTACGACTACGCGGAACGGTCGCTGGAGGATTTTGAGTTGCGGATTCCGCTCTACGTTTCGGGCAAGGCTTCCGGGGCTTCTTGGGGACACTCGGTAAAGGTGAACGGTTCTGAGGAAATCGAGGTCGCCGTGAAGAAGTCACGGGAGATCGACGGCCCCACGGTCTTCGAGCTGGAGAAGGGCGTGACGAACATCGCAGCGGTATCATAATGAATAGCGCAGGCGACCCCGTTCCGCCGCAATGCCGCAGAAGCACGCGAGTACATCGTTCCTGAAAGTGCCGCTAGGATGCCGAATTCGGCTACTCTACCAGGATGGAATACTTCAAAATCGCCCTAAGTCTCACGCTTTCAATGACTTAGGGAGCGAAAATAAAGTTTACTTTGGGGGCTCCATCGATTAGGATAGAGGTGTACCACAGATCGAAGAGCCAAGAACGAAGGCGAACCGAGGGCGCCCGCACCAAGACCCTCGACCGCGGGACGGAGGGACGGCCCCGCAGCTCCGACCGGTTCGAGTCCGGCGAGCCCAAGGCGAACCCTCCCAGCCCGTTAGTCGCGCCTTGACAATTCGAGCCGCAGGAGCCACCCCAGCGGAGGGTAATACTCGGCGCAACGTCGAGACCTCGGGGCACGCATCTTCAGTGCTAGAGGGATAGTACGCTGGACACGACTCCGGAGTTGGATCGGGTAAGCCTAGCCCGACCTTCACGCAAGGCGGCCAAGATAGCTAGTCCTCAAACAGCCGAAAGCGTGGCGAGAGATCGCCGCGCTTGTCCGCGGGAACCCACCCGCCGCGGGCCTGATGAGGCAGGGTGGAACTTTGGGGCACGGCGCCCCGCAACAGGAGGACAGCAAGATGGCGAAGAACAAGAAGAGCACCAGCAAGGGCACCACCAAGAAGGCCGCCACCAAGAAGGCCGCGCCGGTCGACCACACCGAGACGGTTGCCAAGAAGTTCCAGGCAGTCGTCGCCGAGGTGTACGGAGCCGACGTTCCCGACAAGATCGTGGTGCGGGTGAACAAGCTCGCGGCCTCGATCCAGAAGGGAATCCAGAGCGCGGTCCGGAAGGCCGAGCGCGAGGCGAACAAGGGTGCCAAGCTCGCGGCCAAGAAGGAGAAGCTCGCGGCCAAGATCGCCAAGCTCCAGGCACAGATCGAAAAGCTCAACGACTAGCACGAGCCGAAACCCCGCCTCGCGGCGGGGTCTCTGCGGGCTACCCTCCCGCGGACTGATGAGGCAGGGTGAAAGGGAAAAGGAGGACAGCAGATGGCAGGTACGTTGAAGTCGTACGAGGCCGAAGAGCGGAACAGCAAGAAGCGGATAAGGTCCGCGGAGTTCCTGCTCTTCGCCCAGTCGCACGAACTCGAACAGCTCGAACGACAGCTGGCCGAACTGCCCCGGCGGATCAAGGCCCTTCAGGGCAAGGTCGCCGCGGGGCGGGAGAAGCTGGCGAAGTACGAGCGCTTCCACAAGAAGCAGTTCGGCGACCCGCGCCAGAAGGAAGTGCTCAAGATGAAGGAGCAGCTGGAGCGGTTGAAGCGGGACCTACGTCGGTTGGAGAGCTAGTGCCGAAACCCCGCCCGCGTGGCGGGGTCGCCCCGGGGACATCCCCTCCCGGGGCCTGATGAGGCAGGGGACCAACAGGAGGACGGCAGATGGACGAGCACTACAAAGCGTACGAGGAGTACGTGATGGGCCTGCGCCCGTGGGACGCCGAGGTTGCGGCGTACTACAAGGCGTGGCGCGAGTCGCACCTCTCGAAGTGGGAGGCGACCCGATGACTGTGCGCGAACTGATGGAGGTGCTTCGGGACTACGACCCCGAGGCAGAGGTGCGGGTCGCGCAAGACTCGCACGACCACTGGCGGACGACCCTCGCCCGCCCGCTCGACACCGTGTCGAACCAGCTCGTGGTTTTCTCGCGGTACCACGAATTCGACGTCGTGGTCGACGAGGACGACGAGGACGCGGTCGACGGCACGAACGCGGTGATCCTGAGCCACGGGGCTCTCTAGCCGAAACCGCCCTTCGGGGCGGTCGTCCCGGGTTACCCTCCCGGGGCCTGATGAGGCAGGGTAAGGGAATAGGAGGACAGCAAGATGAGTAGACGCATGACCAAGGTGGAGTTCCACTACTGCGGAGTCTTCATGGTGAAGGTCGATCAGGCGATTAACCTGTGGGACCTCTTCACCCTGAGCGACGACGTACACCGGGCTCGGGTCCACCTGCTCTGTGACTCGGACCTGAAGATCCTGCACGAAGCGGGCATCTCGGCCCGCGACATCTGTTGGCTGGTCAGCAGAACCGGCACATCGTTCCAAGCGGTGGAGTTCTTCCGCACCGCGCACCAGCTCGGCGACGACGTCCCCGCATGGACCGACGAGATTTACCACGCGAGGGGCGAGGCGCTCGCCGGACTGAATCCGTAGCACAGCCGAAACCGCCCTTCGGGGCGGTCTCCGCGAGACCCACCCTCTCGTGGACTGATGAGGCAGGGTGAACGATAGGAGGACAGCATGTACACGAGCACGAACTTCAAGACGAAGAAGGCTCTCAAGGAAGCGGTCGCCGCCGGAGAAGAGGTGCGGGTCTACCAGCCCGGCCCGATCGGAGGCGCGCCGCCCCGCGACGGAGTCGTCTGCGTCGAGGGTCCGCACTACCCGAAGCCGCACCGCTGGTACGCGCAGGTCACCCTCAAGGATGGCAAGGTCGTCAAGGTCAGCTAGCCGAAACCGCCCCGACCACTGGGGCGGTCTGCCGCGTGGGGCCCACCCGCGGCACTGATGAGGCAAGGGCAGGGGAGAGTGGTCGCGTGACCACGCCCCGTCGTTTTAGGTCGCGCCCCTCGGCTGGGGTGCTTTGTTCAAAGGAGGCAGAGATGCCCGAGAACAAGAAGGGACAGCAGAAGGTGGAGAAGAAGGCAGAGGGTCCGAAGGAGATTCCCGCGTTCAAGGACGAGGAAGGCAAGCTCGTCAAGCTGAGTGCGAAGAACTTCCCCAAGACCAAGGAAGGCCGCATGGCCTTCTGCGACTACCAGGTCCTGCGCTGGACCGCCAAGAAGGACCGCATCTCCAAGGCGGGCGACCCCAAGCAGAAGAAGCTGGCCAAGATCGAGAAGATGAAGGCCATGATCGCCAAGCTGGAGAAGGAACTCGGCGGCGACGACTCCGAGTAACCGACCACCTTCGAGCCGAAACCCGGGGCACCCAGGAACACGCCCCGGGTCTTCGCGGGGTTACCCCTCCCGCGGACTGACGAGGCAGGGGAAACGAGGGAACAGAGGAGGACAGCAGATGAAAGACGCCTACACGATAGAGGAGGTGGAGGCCGAGGTGCAGAAGTGGCACGCTCGGATCGTTCGCCTGCTCCCGCCGGTGCTCGGGCCCCGACCCCACGGTCGCCGCCGTACCAAGCTCTACAGCTTGGGCGACGACATCGAGGTCAGGTTCACGGGAACGAGACCGCGGCGGAAGATCGCCCACGGTGGGCAGCGCGGCGTGTGCTTCAACTTCTGGTACATGCGCGCGGTGCCGAGGGACGTGTATCATCACACCGTGGTCCACGAGGTGTGCCACACCATCGCGTGCCGCATCGAGCCATGCGAGTCTCACGGCACCCTGTGGGAGTTCATCATGCGGATAGCGGGATACCAGCCCAGCCGCACCGCGAACTACTCGCAGTTCAGCCCGAGAGCAGAACAGCAGGATGAGACCTCGCGACGGATGTGGAAGCTGTACCAGCTACGGCAGAAGCTGGCGAAGCTCGAAGAGGTAGAACGCGTAGCCGCAGAGACCCTGCCCGACGACGAGTAACTACGTCGTCGTCCTCCATAGGGGCTTGGTAGCCCCAGCCGAAAGGGCCCCGCTGTCCGGGGCCCTCGTTCCGAGACTCACCCTCTCGGAGCCTGATGAGGCAGGGTGATGGAGAAGAGGAGGACAGCATGGACAGAATGAGAGTGATGGGGGAGCGGGCCCGACGTGGGAAACCGCGCCAGCCGATCACGCTGGAGAAGGGCGACGTCGTCTACATCGAGGACGTGCGCTCACACCACAAGCGCCAGCGCGTCGGGTTCTGCGACGGGGCAGAGGTGCTCCGCGAGTGGCGGCTCGGGTTCGAGAAGCCGCACGGCGGGTACCGCACCCACTGGCTCAACGCCGAGTGCCTCGTGATCGCCGACACTCCGGTGGACCGCAGCTACAAGTGCAAGGTCCACGTCGGGCAGGAGGTGCTCGTGGACAAGCTCCGCTTCACGATCGAGCAGCCCGGGCCGATGGGCGGCGACAGCGCGAAGCTGGTGCCCGTGGTGACCCGCACCGTGTGCGTGTCCTGCGGCAAGCTCAAGAACTGCACCGACGCCCGCAACCCGTGGGACCCGGCGCACGACGACGTCGAGCCCTGCCCGTGGTGCTCGACCTGCCTGCGGGCAGAGCGGCGCAAGGTCGTCGAGCAGTCGGACCACTACCAGGTAGCCGACAAGCGGTCGCTCCGCGACGTCGCGGAGAAGAGGGAGCGGAAGTTCTACGGGTACAAGTTCCAAGCGAGGGGCACGCGCGAGGCCACCGAGTACGCGCTCGCGCACTACCGCTACGAGATGCGGCGGAACTGCATCGTGGTCAAGGTCGAGGCTGACGACTAGCCGAAATCGGTGGGTGAAAGCGTAGTCGGATACCGGCGCGCGGCACGCGAGTAGCCCACTGATAGTTCGGGGAACTCACCCTCCCCGAGCCTGATGAGGCAGGGTGAAAGAAAAGGAGGACAGCATGTCAGAGGACAAGTTGCGTAAGGCGGCGGCACGGTTCCGTGCCCTCGTTGCGCGGAAGGAGAAGGTCGACTCCGAGCTTAAGGACCTGAAGGCCAAGCTCGCGGCCGCGATCCCCGCCCACGAGGAGCGGTTCGGCGTACGGCACGACGTGGCCAACACGCTGATCGTGGACAACCGTCTGGAGAAGGCGCTCGACAAGCTCGGTCTGGGCAAGCAGGCGACCGCGACCAAGGTGTCCGTCACCAAGGTCAAGGCGCTGGCCAAGATCGACACGCGGGTACCCAAGGTGATGCGCTTCCGCAAGTCGGACCGCATCCTCGTCGTGTCCTGATGAGGGCCACCAAGATGGAGTACCACGGGGACGGGTGTGGGGCCTTCGGGCCCGGGGTGCACCAGGGCGACTACGAGCGGTTCGCACGCATGGCCGCGAACGTCCTGCAGGCCAGCCCCGCGTTGGAGTTGATCCTCGAACCGGGCGACGCGACACGCTACGAGCTGGCGGTGGTACACACTGAAGAGGGACTGGTAGTCTCAAAGCTCAACGATGAGTCCCTGTGCTTCCGGGTCTACAACCCGTGGTGCCAGATGTACCAGGTACGCGAGCAGGTTCGGTACAACCCGAGAACGCAATTCCCGAACCCGCACACCATGTGCGTGATGCTCCAGCTGTGCCGCGACCTGATCGCCTACCTCGCGGGCTCTCAGCCGTCGGCCGACCCGGTCTTCGACTGGTCGGAGTACCGCGCGTACCCCGAGGGTAAGAAGCACACCGAGACCCAGCGGGACCTGGCGAGGGAACAGGAGTAGCGAGCGAAGGGGCCGTCTTTCGGGGCGGCCCCTTTTCTTTTGCTAATAGTGGAGAGACCGTACGAGCGCGCTTCAACGTCGGGTGAGCGCGACCCGATCTTACAACCCGACAGCAGAGGAAGGAGAGGTACGATGGCAGAGGCACTGGCACTGAAGAAGGGCGAGGTCAAGGACATCAGCGAACTGATGGTCGCGGCCGCGGGTCTGGAGAAGGCGCCCGAGGGTTTCGTGGACGAGGTGGAGACCGCGACCACGAAGCTCCTCAAGAAGCTGGGCAAGACCGTCGCCAAGGCGGAGCGCGAGGCCAAGAAGGCGGAGAAGAAGGCCGCCAAGGTCGAGAAGCTCAAGGCCCAGATGGAGAAGCTCAACGCCGCTCTGGCCGAGCTGGCCTCCGACGAAGAGTAGCACCGAACCGAAACCGCCCTCCGGGGCGGTCGTCCTCGGGTTCCGCCGAGGGCCTGACGAGGTAGGAGGTGTTAGATGGCTTGCGAGATATGCGGAGGTAGCCACGACCTAGCGATGTGCGACGCCTGCGGGAAGATCGTGTGCGCGGAGCACCGCGTGCTGGTGATCGAATCCTACGAGGTGCTGTGCGACGCCTGTAACAAGAAGAGGTAACACGCTTTCGTGCTGACGAAGAAGGACTGGAGGAACTACGCGCGGCAGCTGGACGAGCTGTACGACGGCGACGTCGATGGCCCGCCCCGCCTGCACTGCGCGTGGCAACTCATGACCGACGACTCACTCGTAGAACTAGACGACGAGTTGTTCGAGCGTCGACCGAACTACATCACAGCCGCGGTCTGTCTACTCGACCGACACTGCGAGCACCCCGACACGGAGGCGCTCGCCGCGGAGTTGAAGGATCGGACCTTCAAGTCAGAGGAGGAGTTTCAAGAGTGGGCGACCGAGCGATACCCGGAGGCCGCCTCCTCGTAGTGCCGCCGTCGGCTCGCTGTTGGGTCAAC
>Ga0180434_10000334_pt1 | contig 69860 bp, 66 predicted proteins | sample SS_ome_7_FD_132453 | JGI IMG/M metagenome (GOLD analysis project Ga0180434, IMG submission 132453) | Hypersaline lake sediment archaeal communities from the Salton Sea, California, USA - SS_1_D_2 metaG | ecosystem: Environmental > Aquatic > Non-marine Saline and Alkaline > Hypersaline >...
TCACGCCGTCGATCTGGTCCATAAATCCGACCGAAGGACCGAGAAGCACGGTCGTTACCCTTGAGGGAGTCAATTTTGATACAGCGCCCGGGAACCTCTTCTTTGACGGAAGCATCATAACCGCGGACTTCTGGTCAGACTCGATGATAGTCTTCACGGTGCCCGACACCACGATCGGGGACAAGGTCGTGTCCGTTGAGGCGAACAGTCTCTTCAGCAACTCGGTCATCTTCACCGTGACGGCATTCACGCCGGACGCAATAGAGGGCGTCTTCAACTACCCGAACCCGTTCGACCCCGTGATCGGCGAACAGACGATATTCGAGTTCAACGTCGAGCAGACACCGACCAACGTTGCAGTGCACATTTACGACCTGGCAGGAAAATGCATATGGAGAGAGGAAGTGACCATAAACACGCCAGTGGGCCAGATCACCTGGGACGGCAGGGACATGAAGGGAGACACAGTCGCAACCGGAGTGTACCTGGCGCTGGTAATGAACATGGACGACGAGGTAATGATAGGCAGATGCAAGCCGTTTGTTGTGAAGACAAGAGAAGACAGTTAAAGGTCTTTTCTCAAATTCCCCCGGGCAGCTCTCATGAACCACCCGGGGTTTCGGCCGGGGACTATTTGGATTTCTTTCCTTTCCCCGCCTTCGCAGGCTCGATCATCTCAACGTCCGGCTCCGTCTGCGCGTTCTCCGAGGTTCCGGCGTTGTAGAACTTTTTCTCCAGCATCTGCATGTTGTCCGCAATGATGTCAGTGGATATCCTCTTCGCTCCCTTCTTGTCCTCCCACTTGCGGACCTGGATCCTGCCCTCTACCGCGACCAGCTTCCCCTTTTTCAGGTACTCTCCGCAGATCTTGGCAAGACCCCTCCAGGCAACGCAGTTAATGAAGTCTACCTCGGAACTGCCGTTCTTCCCGCGCCTCGGGACGGCAAGGGCAAAGCTGGCAACCGGTATCTCTTCGGGAGTGTAGCGGACTTCGGGATCGGCCGTCAGGCGGCCGGTGAGGATTGCTCTGTTCAAATGGCTCATGAATTTCACCTCCTTTCTCAATCTCCACTTCTTCCATAGCAATTTTTCTGCCGGGCAAGCCCCCTCAGGGACTGTCGCGTTTTCGAACGTCTGGCAGCGCGAATCGACACTTGTGAGCCCCGATGGTATAATTCCCGAGATATGCGCGTATGGACTCTCGCTCTAATTTTTCTTCTTTCCGCGTCAGCCGCTCTCTCAGGAACGGATAATTACTCGTTCTCGCTCAGCGATCCGCTGGGGGATGACAACGGCCCCGGATACTACCTGTATCCGACAGACCCCAAATTCGCTCCGCCGGGCGCTTTTGATATCGCAAGCTTTGAGGTCTCCGAATCGGGAGGCGTCATGACGTTTAAGACGAAATTCAGGAATTATCTTATGGCGCCGCCTTACCTTAAGCTGCCTTCCGGAGAAAACCTGAAGTACCTTTTTGAGACAAATCTCTATCTTCAGAACATAGAAATCTACATTGACATGAACCACTCTCACGGCGAGGGGCACCACTCGGCCATTCCCGGGAGGCGGGCGAACTTCGCGTCCGAATCCTTCTGGGAAAAGGCGATCTTAATCAGTCCGCTTCCGGCAAGGGCACTCGAAGCTCTCAGGAGCGTTGCGCCGCAGCTGGAGGGCGATGTTGTCATGCCAAGGAATTACAATGTTTACGGCAAAACGGTTATATGCAGGATCCCCACATCAGAAATTGGGCATCCAAGCTCAAGCTGGGGATACGCTGTCTTAGTGACACCGGCATCGTACGGTGATGATGACCGGAAGAAATTCGACATTTCAGGCCTGACCAGGCCCGTTCAGAAATCCGTGCTTATAAGCGACGTGCTTGTAAAACCGGACAAATGGCATTTCGGGGGAGGAGATTCTTCGGGAGTGTCCTCGAACATTATTGACATCATAGTGCCGGAGGGAGAAACGCAGGCGGACGTTCTCAGGCGCTACAACGCCATAACAAGGACCCTGGTTACGCTAAAGGCCGTTTATCCGTTCGAGAGATGGGCGGTCACCGAGGAGTCGAACGGAGCCGATCACTTTGCCATCGTAGCGACGATACTGGGCAAGGAAGGCAAGACCGTCACGATCGACAAAGGAATGAAGGACGGAATGTACGTCGGCAGGATAGGCAGGATAATTGACGAGTATGACGATGAGATAACAAACGTCATAGTGGACGAAGTATACGATACCCATTCTGTCTGCACCATCATGAAGGTCTCAATGCTTACTTACGTGGTCGAAAGGATGAAGGTAAAGTTCGAATAAGCCGCCATCAGCCAGCTACAATCTGCTAACCAGAACATAAACCCCGACCAGCACCAGCAGCCCCCCGCAGATCGCGTTGAACACGATATTGGCCTTTTCGGTCTTAAGCAGCCTTGCCGGAAGAACGGGAGCAAGCGCGCCTAAAAGCAGAAGGGGCGAAAGCACGGTCCCTATTCCGAACGTGAATCCGTATAGGGCCCCTATGTAGAACTTTTCGGAAAGGATCGCTATCTGGACAAGGATCGCCAGAAGGGGAAGGCACGGAGACAGGCCGACCATTATGCCGAGCAGTATCATGCTCCACGTGGGGTCCTTGACGGCGCACCGGTCCAGCATCCTGCAGAACCCCCAGTTGACCCTTCCGCCGAAAATGATCAGGATCCCCAGGACAATTATGAACAAAGCGCCGACCGTCCAGACGTAAAAGCTGAACGGCGTGCCGACAAAGAGCCCGATAACGTAAGCCCCCACCAGCCCCGAGAGCGCCCCGAGAATGGAATAAACGGCAAGTCTTGAAAGCGAAAATACCAGAGTGGCCCGCAATCCGTCCTCCCACGTACGCCTTGTGCCGGCAATGTAGGGTACAATAAGCGGAGCGCAGATCAGGAGGCAGGGCCCCGCGCCTATCGCGAATCCCTGAAAAAGGACGTAGAGAAGCATGGCTCCTTCCATCGGCTAGGCCCCCGCGCCCAGGGAGAAGAGCAGGAAAACCCCGAAAATATACAGCAGGATTATTCCCGCCGAATCCCAGCCGAGAGCTCCGAAAAGCCTTCTGCGGGGCTTAAGCATAAGCGAAAGCATGCCGACAACTATTGCCGCTATCGCAACAAGGCCCAGGTAGACGTTGGAGACTGAAACGGCGGAGAAAAGCGGCCTGCCGAAGAACAGGTCAAAGACGAATATCATGAAAACGTTGAAGACGTTGCTGCCGAACAGGTTGCCAACGGCAAGGTCGGCTGAACCGAACATAAAGGCCGCCGAAACGGACACGGCCAGCTCAGGCAGTGTCGTGGCAAGCCCGAGAAGCATGCTGCCAACAAAGCTTCCTCCCCACCCCATCAAGCCTGTGATCTCCGCCCCTATGAACGGAAGCCACGCTCCCGCCGCGACAACAAAAACCGAAAAGAAGGCGAATTTCGCGAGAGCCGCGCCAAGCGAAGTTCCTCTGACCTCCCTTTCCGCGACAACGGCAACATCCCCTATGCCCTTTTCATAAAGGAATATGACCCTCTGGGCGATGAAATAGACGACCGCGATGAGGATGGAGAACATCCCCACCCCGAAAAACGAGGGAAGGACCGTCATTCTGTAGAGAATAATTGAGCCGACCGAAAGGGCGATCATGGCAACGGTGAACGCGCCGGAGATCACGTGCGCCGTAGAAACGTTCGAGTTGATGGAGCCCTTCCTGAGGACGCCCCAGGCCATGATCAGCAGGGAAAAAGTGACCATGTTATAAAGGCAGGCGCCGAATATGTCGGCAACAGCCAGGTCCGGCATGCCGACGCCGGTGACCGCGCTGATCCCGTTGGCCAGCTCGGGCATTGATGTTACGGAAGCCAGAAGGACTATGCCTATCCAGGCCCTGCTCAGGCCGGTTTTCTCGGCAATTATGTCCGCATACCTGCTCAGCTGAGAGCCGAAAAACAGTATTACGGCCGTGCATACCAGGAATTTAAGCCAGATGATGATCATAGAACCCAAGAATACTATCATTATATATGTATTGTAGCAAGCCTCTCAGGATGTTATAATTTTCGCGTGAGAACGAAATATTTTACGATTTCCGGATTCATAACCTTAATCATCACCCGCCAAAAAGAGGCCTGACATGCTGCTGAGGAACGGCAAAATCGACCTTCTGCGGGTCTTCACTCTGATAATCATCCTCCTGGGGATAGCTCACTTTTACCTTATAGTGATAGCCCCGCGGCTCATCCCTTTTTACCTCAGGCCCGGAATGCCTGAAAGGCCGATGAACGTCCTGCTGATGGGAACGGACCTTGTGTTTGACAAGGAAACGCATAACATAATATCCGAGAGCGGGCACAGCGATACGATAGTGCTGGCCCACATTGACCCGAGAGCCTGCAAGATAAACCTGCTGTCCATCCCCAGGGACACGCTGGCCGAGATCCCCGGCTACGGAAGCACCAAGATAAACGCCTCGAACATTATAGGAGGCACGGACCTGGCAAGGGCAACGGTTGAAAACCTCCTGGGAGTCCCCGTTGACAGGACGGCGATAATCAATCCCTCCGGCATAGTCAAGCTCATTGACCTGCTCGGCGGAATAAGGGTTTACGTTGACAAGGACATGTACTACGTTGACAGGGTCGGAAAGCTCAATATCAACCTCAAAAAGGGATGGCACACGCTCTCGGGCGAGGAAGCGAACGGCTACATAAGATTCCGCATGGACCCCCTCGGCGACATTAACAGGATTCAGAGGCAGCAGGGCTTCATAAAAGCCCTCATGAGAAAGCTCTCCGACCCGATGAACGTGTGGAGGGTGCCTGTCGTTATAGGCCTCGCGAAGGAGAGCATCAAGACCGACCTTTCTCTGGCGGAGATCTTCAGGATAGGCAACCTGGTAAGATGCCTCAGCAGGGAAGACCTTAGGATGATACTTCTTCCCGGAGATTTCTGCGATGAGCACGAAAAGGCCTGCTTCTGGATAGCAAATTCCGGCGAAACGGAAAAGATACTGCGGAAATACTTCAGCAAAAAACCGAACGGGGAAATTGAGGCGGCTCCCAAGCCCGCCTTCTACATTTCTATCTTCAACAACAGCGGCGACGCCAACGCCCCGTACATGCTGCTCAAAAAGCTCACCAAGACCAAGTACGCGGTTGCCAATATTACCTACACCGACCGTGATGACTACATGAGATCAAGGATAATAGCCCAGAAAGGCGATATCGCGGGAGCAAGGGAGCTGGGCAGGCTGATCGGCATCGAAGAAGTGGTGGTTTCGGGCTCCGGAGACTACGTTTCCGACTACACGATAATACTCGGAAGAGACTACTTGAAAAGATCGATGATCTTGAACTGAGAAACGTCCACGAGCCCCTTGTCAGTAAGCTTAAGCTCCGGTATTACAGGAAGGGCGAGGAACGACAGAACACCGAAGGGACTGTGGACGGCGCAGCCTATCTCCTTGGCGGCGGCCTCCAGCTTGTCGAACTTCTCTACCACGCTCTCAAGCGGCTCTTCGGACATCAGCCCTCCAATAGGAAGCGGAAGCTCGCCAAGCACCAGCCCGCCCGCCACAACCACCATGCCTCCCTTGAGCGCGTTCACCTGGCGCACGGCCGACAGGATGTCTTCGTCCGTAACGCCCACAACGATTATGTTGTGGGAATCATGGGCCACTGACGATGCCATCGCCCCCTTCTTCAGGCCAAAACCCCTGACAAAGCCAATCCCTATCCTTCCGCTGGCGTTGTGCCGCTCTATGACTAGCAGCTTAAGAAGGTCCCTGTTGGAGTCCGACACGGCAAAGCCGTCCTCCGCCGTGACTTCGGTCTTGGCCTTGACCGTCTCTATCTGGCCCGGGACAAGCTCGATCACGTTGATGTACCTGTCCTTGGCCTTTACGCGAATGTCGTCTATTTTCAGGGGCTTGATGTTGATCGTGCTCTTCACCGCGGCTTTTCTGACGACCGTCGGCTTGAAAACGACCTTCCCCTTGTCGGCGACAAGCTTGCCTGACTTGAAGACCTTCTCGACACCGAAGTTATGAAGGTCGTCAACCACCACCAGGTCGGCGATGTACCCGGGAGCGATGGCGCCGAGGTGCTTGAGCCCGTAATGCTCCGCCGCGTTTATTGTGGCTATCTGAACGGCATGCAGGGGATCCAGCCCTCCCGCGACCGCCTTAGCCAGGACCTTGTCCATGTACCCCTGTGAAAGCTCCTTTGGATGGGTGTCGTCGGTGCAGAAGCAGAAGCCCCGCACGTTCCCGCTGTTGATGAGCGGGATCAGCGCCTCAAGGTTCTTGGCCGCCGACCCCTCCCTTATAAGTATCTTCATGCCCAGCCGCAGCTTTTCTTTTGCCTCATCAAGCTTTGTGCACTCGTGCTCGGTGCAAGGGCCGGAGGCTATGTAGGCAGAAAGGTCTTTCCCCGAGAGCGCCGGGCAGTGCCCGTCAATAAGTTTTCCGTGGGCAGTCTTCAGCTTGTTAAGAACGTCCTCGTCCTTGGCCAGGACGCTGGGGAAGTTCATCACCTCGGCCAGTCCTAGGACCCTTGCATTCCTCAAAAGAGGCTTCAGGTCTTTGGCGCCGAGAGACGCGCCGGAAGTCTCCATGGAAGTTGCGGGAACACAGGACGGAAGCATGAAGAATATGTTCTGCGGAAGCTTGGCCGTGGCATCCAGCATGTACTTGATCCCGGCCACCCCCAGAACATTGGCTATCTCGTGAGGATCGGCGATAACTGTGGTAACGCCCCTGGGCAGGGTCGCGAGCGTGAACTGGGTCGGAGAGAGCATTGAGCTTTCAATGTGGACATGCGAGTCTATGAACCCCGGGCAGACGTACATGCCGTTCAGGTCAACGGTTTCCTCCGCCTCGTAGTCCCCCACCCCGACTATTCTGTCCTTGTAGACGGCCACATTGCCTGGATATATTTCGCCGGAGAGAACGTTGACTATCTGCCCGTTCTTGAGCAGCAGGTCCGCTTTCCTCTCCCCCCTGGCCACCGATATCATTTCTTTTGTCGTTACCATTTTTTACTCCGAAGGAGTTTAACAGATGACAGGAATAAGTCAAGGATAATATGTTATAATCCGAAAATGCGGCGAAAAATATATCTTCTTCCGGCGCTTTGCTCGTTTTTCGTGATCGGCCTCGGACAGGTAGTGAAGGGCGACTCCAAGAGGGCCCTGAGGTGGATACTATTCTTTTACATATTCTATCCGGGACTGACTTACGTTGCCCTGCTCATTCATGGCAACGCTTTCGCGGTAATGCTCGCAATGGCCGTTATTGTCTATCCGCTCTTTTGGATTTATAATGTCATCGACGCGCTTTTCAAGAAGGTGAAGCAATGAGAAAGTCCATACATATCGGAACGGTGCTCGGCATCCCCATCAGGGTAAATTACACGTGGCTGATAATATTCGGCCTGGTGGTCTGGACGCTTGCGAACGGGTATTTCCCTTTTGTAGTCCCGGGCATGAGTGAAAAGACCTACTGGACAATGGCGGTCATTTCCGCCGTTCTCCTCTTCGGCTCCCTTCTTCTTCACGAACTTTCCCACTCAGCCGTAGCTTTAAAGAACAAACTGCCCATTAGAGGCATCACGCTTTTCATATTCGGCGGCGTGGCGCAGATGGAGAAAGAACCGCAGGACCCGGGAACGGAATTCAGGATGGCGGCGGCTGGCCCCGCCTGCAGCCTTGTACTTTCGGCCGCTTTCTTCGGATCCGCCATACTGCTGTCATACGCGGGCGCGCACCCTGCCGTTATCGCGGTCGCCAGATACCTTTACATAATCAACCTGATAGTCGCCGTATTCAACCTGGTGCCAGGATTTCCGCTGGACGGAGGAAGGGTGCTCAGGGCGGCCCTCTGGAGCCACTACAATGACCTGAAAAAGGCTACGCGGGTCGCAAGCAGGTTCGGAAAGGGCTTCGCGTACCTATTAATGGCGCTCGGGCTGTTCAATCTCTTCGGCGGAGCTCTCATCAGCGGGATCTGGTTCATACTCATCGGCTTTTTCCTGTTCGAGGCGGCCGAGAGCAGCTATCAGCAGGTGGCAATGAAGAGCGCGCTGTCCGGCATAAGGGTACAGGACATAATGACTAAGAGCGTGATAACCATAGACGCGAAGGCGACCCTGGACAGGCTTGTCGACGACTATTTTTTCAAGTTCCGCTTCACAAGCTTCCCGGTGATACGCGATGACATGCTGATGGGGCTTCTCACGCTACATAACGTAAAGGAAGTGCCCAAAGAGAAGTGGGGAGAGACAAGTGCCGAGCAGGCAATGGTGCCTCTATCAAGCGCTATTCTGGTCCATCCGCACGCTGAGGCAATGACCGCCCTGTCGAAGATGGTCAGGAACGGCACGGGCAGGCTGATAGTCGTCGAGGACCACAAGGTTCTCGGCATTCTTTCCCAGAGGGACGTAATGAGGCTATTCGAGGTAAGAAGCGACCTCGAGCACTGAGGAGGGACGGCCATGGAAAAGAAGGTTTTGATGGTCCTCGCGAGCCAGGGGTTCAGGGATCCCGAGTTCTTCATTCCGAAGGACGTTATCGAAAGCGCCGGGATCAAGGTTGTCACCTCATCAAGCAGAGCTCGTTCCGTCGGCGCCGAAGGGGCAAGGGTCAACGTAGACGTAATCAACAACAAGGTGACCCGGCCGACTACGACGCCGTGGCTTTCATCGGAGGGCCAGGATCCGGCGAATACTTCGACGACAGGACGGCGCACGACATCTGCAATAAAACTCTCAAAGCGGGCAAGTTCCTTGCCTCCATATGCGCGGCGGGATCAATTCTGGCGAGAGCCGGCGTCCTGAGAGGAAAGAAGGCCACGGCCTTTGAATCAAGGGCCGACGACCTGCGCGCTCACGGGGCCGACTACACCGGCAGCTCAGTCGAGATAGACGGGAACATCATCACCGCCAGCGGTCCCGCGGCCGCGCGCGCGTTCGGAGAGGCTATCGTCAAGGCCGTGCAGTAATGGAAAACTCCGACTTCGCCGGAATCTTCCGCCGGATGGGCGAGTTCCTGGAGCTCAGGGAAGACAACCCCTTCAAGATCCGCGCGTACGAAAAAGCCGCGGCGAACATAGAATCGCTCTCGGAACCCCTCGAATCCGTATACAGGAAAGGCGGCATCCCGGCCTTAAGGGAAATACCCGGCATCGGAGAAGCCATCGCGGAAAAGATAGAGGAGCTCATCAAGACCGGCAGACTCAAGGCGTACCGGAAACTTGAGAAGGAATTCCCAAAAAAGTTCATTGAACTGATGTCGGTCCCCGGACTCGGCCCAAAGACAGCGATAATGCTGAAGAAGAAGCTCAAAATTGATTCCGTCGCAAAACTTGAGTCTGCCGCAAAGAAGGGCCTGCTGAAGGGCCTCCCCGGAATGAAGGAAAAAAAGATCGAAAACATTAAAAAAGGCATCGAGCAGCACAAGAGGCACATCTCCAGGGCGCTTCTGCCGGTGGCTTTCGAGCACGCATTCGCACTTGTTAATTACCTGAAGAAGCTCAAAGGCGTGGAAGAGGCTGTCCCGGCCGGAAGCCTGAGGAGGCTTCAGGAAACGATCGGCGACATTGACATTCTGGTCATCTCCGAAGAACCGGAAAGCGCAATAGAAGGCTTCGTGAAGTATCCCGAAGTGGACCGGGTCCTCGCCAGGGGAGAAACCAAATCATCGGTGGTCCTCGCCGACGGCATTCAGGTCGACCTGAGGGTGCTTGGCAGGAGCGACTTCGGCGCGGCGCTTCATTATTTCACCGGAAACAAGGCTCACAACATCGAAATAAGGCAGCTGGCGCAGGACAAGGGGATGAAGGTGAGCGAATACGGGATATTCAAAGGCAAAAAGCGCGTCGGAGGAGAAAAAGAAGAAGACATCTTCAGCCTGCTGGGGCTTGATTACATAGAGCCGGAGCTGAGGCAGGGGCAGGGAGAGATCGAAGCAGCAAAAACAGGGAAATTGCCGAAATTAATAGAGATTAAAGACATTCGTGGAGATTTGCACGTTCACACCAATGCATCAGACGGCAGTAATACGATTGAGGAAATGGCTGAGGCGGCAAAGAAGCTCGGTTATGAGTATATCGCGATAACTGATCATACAGTTTCTTCAAGGATCGCGAGCGGGCTTACGGAAAAGGAGTTGCTCGCCAATATCAAGAAGGTCGATGCGGCCAACAAAAGGGTCAAAGGGATAAAGATCCTCAAGGGGGCGGAGGTGGACATAAGGCCGGACGGCAAGATGGATTATCCGGACGGAATATTAAAACAGCTTGATGTCGTGATCGCGGCCGTTCACTCAAAGTTCACAATGAACAAGAAAGAAATGACCGATAGGATCATCTCTGCAATTGAAAATAAATATGTGAATATTCTCGCCCACCCTACCGGCCGCCTCCTGGGCAGCCGCGATCCTTACGAGCTGGACATGGAAAAGGTCCTCAAGGCGGCTCAGGGCACGGGAACGTTCATTGAGCTGAACGCCCATCCGGTCCGCCTGGACCTGTTCGACATATACTGCCGCGAAGCCGCGAAGATGGGGATACTTATCGCGATAAACACGGACTCGCACACGACAATGCAGTTTGGCAACATCAAATGGGGCATCGCCGCGGCAAGAAGAGGCTGGCTTGAGAAGAAGAATGTTTTGAACGCGCTGCCGGTTGACAAACTCCTCAAAAAGCTGAGGCAAAAAAGGGGGAAGTGAGGCAGAGCCAAAGAAGCAGGCTTGAAGTGGGGGTTAGAAGTCAAAAATGAGTGTTCCCACATCCCTACCCTGCATCTCACATCAATCCCGCATCTCTGCCTCTGCCTCCACCCCCACCTCCCAAACTTGACTTATCCCCATCAGGTGCTACAATTTCCCCAGTTTTCCCCCGTAAGGGAGGCGGTTCTATGAACTGGATATGGTGGGCGGTCATAATAGTGGTGGTCGTAGCATTGGCATGGTGGTGGTGGTCGGGAACCAAGCAATAGTCATCTTGGCACGAAAGGAGGTCGGAGAATGGGAACACTGGTTTTTGTCATCCTCAGACTGGCCGGGCTGATCGACACGGGGAACGACTGGGTAATGCTCTGCTTCCTCATCAGTCTCGACACAATTGGAGTGCCGACGCTGCTCAAGATGGTCAGAAGGTAAGCGTTTCACGAAACACGAATTTCAAGGCCTTAAAACTCGGTTTTAAGGCCTTTTGTTACGCGGACGGGCTTAAATGAACCTCTTTGCAAAAGAAAATCTGTCCAAAGAAAACTCTCCCCTGGCCTTCAGGATGTGCCCGAGGACGCTCGGCGAGTTCGTGGGCCAGGAACACATACTGGGAGAGGGAAAGCTTCTAAGGAGGGCTATAGAGGCGGACAGGATATCTTCGCTTATCCTTTTCGGGCCTCCGGGAACCGGCAAGACCGCGCTCGCCAGGGTCATTGCCAATCTCACCAAGGCGAACTTCGTGCACCTCAACGCGGCCATGGCAAAGGTCGACGACCTGAGGGCCGCCATCAATGAGGCGAAAGACAAAAAAAAGCTCTACGGGACAAAGACCATAGTGTTCCTGGACGAGATCCACCGCTTCAACAAGCTTCAGCAGGACGTTCTCCTTCCCGACGTCGAGGAAGGCAACATAATACTCATCGGCGCCACGACGGAAAACCCGTTCTTCTACGTGGTTTCAGCCCTGGTTTCAAGATCGATGATCTGCGAGCTCAAGCCGCTCACTCCCGACAACATCAAAACAATAGTCAAAAATGCGATGAGCGACGGGCGCGGGCTTAAGGAATTCAAGATCGACCTCAGGGACGACGCGCTTGACTTCCTGGCAAGCATCTCTGACGGTGACGCTAGAAAGGCCCTGAGCGCCCTGGAAATTGGAACGATGACAACGAAGCCGAAAAAAGGAAGGATCGATTTCACCCTCAAGGTCGCCGAGGAATCAATTCAGAAGAAGGCCGTGGTCTACGACAAGAAGGGCGACGCGCACTACGATACGATATCGGCGTTCATCAAGAGCATGAGGGGTTCGGACCCCGACGCGGCTCTTTATTACATGGCCAAGATGATATACGCAGGAGAAGACCCAAGGTTCATCGCCAGGCGCATCGTCATATGCGCGGCCGAGGACGTCGGCAACGCCGACCCGCTCGCGCTGGTCGTCGCGAATTCAGCCCTTCAGGTTTCGGAATTCGTGGGGATGCCCGAGGCAAGGATCCCGCTCGCGCAGGCAGCCACGTACATCGCCACCGCCCCCAAGAGCAACGCGGCATACCTGGGGATAGACATGGCGATTGACGACGTGAAGAACGAGACCACGCTCGAGGTTCCGGACCACCTGAAGAATGCCCCGGCAAAGGGAATGAAGGAGCTCGGCAGGTCCGTTGGCTACAAGTACGCCCATGACTACGAAGGCGGATACGTGGAGCAGGAGCACCTGAAGAAGAAAAAGAAGTACTATGAGCCGAAGGACATCGGGTTCGAAGTCAAGATCAAGAAAAGAATGCAGGACCTAAAAGGAAAATGAGACCGCAGGAAATAAAAAAAGTTATCGAGAAAGTGAAAAGCGGAAAGCTTTCGTCCGCGGAGGCGTATTCGAAACTAAAATCCCTCCCGTTCGAGGACCTCGGCTACGCGAAACTTGACCATCACAGGCACCTGAGACAGGGATTCCCGGAAGTCATCTACTGCCCCGGAAAATCGATAGAGCAGATATCGAATATCGCGAAAAAGATCTCAAAGAACTCCCGCGGCCTTCTCGCCACACGCGCAGACGAGAAAGCCTATAAAGCAGTCAAGAAAGTTTTAAAGAAAGCAAGATATCATAAACCCGCGAGATTGATTACTTATTCAGCCAGCAACCCGTTAATAAGCAACCCGTTAATAATATCAATAGTCTGCGCCGGCACCGCAGATATTCCTGTGGCAGAGGAGGCTGCAGTTACCGCTGAATTCCTCGGAAACAAAGTCGACCGGATATTTGATGTCGGGGTCGCGGGGCTTCACAGGCTTCTGGGGAACATGAAGAGGATCTCGAAAGCCAGCGTGATCATCGTTGTCGCCGGAATGGAGGGCGCCCTGGCTAGCGTCGTCGGGGGGCTTGTCGACGTTCCGGTCATCGCGGTCCCGACAAGCGTCGGCTACGGCGCGAGCTTCAAGGGCCTTTCGGCGCTGCTTACGATGATGAATTCCTGCGCGGCGGGCGTAACGGTGGTCAACATCGACAACGGATTCGGAGCTGCGGTAGCCGCGTCAACCATCAACAGGATGAGATCAAGATGAAGATAGCCTATTTTGACTGTTCATCCGGAATATCGGGCAACATGGTCCTCGGCGCCCTGATCGACCTGGGGGTGTCCGGGCAATATCTTCTGAAGGAGCTGAAAAAGCTCGGGATTGACAACTACTCGGCCAAGATCACAAAACTCAAAGGAGAACTGGTCTCCCCCACCCTTGTTGAGGTCGAAACAAAAGGGAAAGAGGATCCGAGGTCGCTTAAAGAGATCCTGAAGATAATCACCCGCTCCCGGCTCAACAAACAGGTCAAGGAACTCTCAAAGAAGATATTTCAGCGCCTGGCGGAGGCCGAATCAAAGGCCCACGGGAGAGCGAAGCGAAAGATACACTTCCACGAGCTCGGAATGACCGACGCCATCGTCGACATAGTCGGCAGCGCGATCGGGATAATCAAGCTTAAGATCGATAAGGTTTTCTGCTCTGCGCTTAACGTCGGCAAGGGAACCATAAAAATGTCACATGGAAAGTTCCGCGTCCCCGCGCCGGCCACAGTTGAACTTCTTCGCGGCGCGCCGATATACTCAAACAACCTTTCCGGGGAGCTGGTGACCCCCACCGGAGCGGCCATTATCACCTCAATATGCGACGGCTTCGATAACATGCCCAGGATTCGCTTGAAAGCGGTAGGCTACGGCGCCGGATCGCGCAAAGGAGGTTCCCTGAACGCTTTGAGGGTGGTTGTTGGCGAAGCGGAGAACTTATCGGAATCGGACGCCGTCCTGCAGATAGAAGCCGACATTGACGACATGAACCCGGAGCTTTACAGCTTCGCGATAGAAAGAATACTGTCCGCCGGAGCGCTGGACGCCGGCGTCGCCCCTGTGACCATGAAGAGAGGAAGGCCCGGCGCCAGGCTCACCGTTCTTTGCCCTGTTGAAAAGAAGGACAAGGTCGTTGCCTCTGTCCTGAGCGAAACGACAACGCTCGGGGTAAGGACCTTTCTGGTCGGAAGGAAGAAGCTAAAACGCAAATCAGCGGCGGTCAAGACCAGGTACGGCAGGATAAGGATCAAAGTGGGCCTTGCCGGAGGAGGCGCCATAACTGCTTCTCCCGAATACAGAGACTGCGTGAAGGCCGCCAGAAAGCACCGCGTTCCCCTCAAGCTGGTTTACTCCGAGGCAGTCTCAAGACATGCCGCTCGTTAAAGCAAAGGGCATCAACCTAAGAAGCATCAAGGTCGGCGAGGCCGACAAGATCATCACCATCTTTTCAAGGGAGCTCGGCAAGATATCGGCGATAGCCAAGGGCTCCAGGAAGCCGAAATCAAAATTCGGCGGCCGCCTTGAGGTGTTCTCCTACAACGACTATTTCCTGGCAACGGGAAAATCGCTTTACATAGTCAACCAGGTGGAAACAATAGAGACTTTTTACGGGATAAAGGACATCAGCGCCGCGAGCTTCCTGGTCAGGCTCGCCGGCGCCTCAATCGACAACGGCCAGAAAAACACGAGGCTGTTCGACCTTCTGCTATCCTCGCTTAAAGCGCTGGCAGGCGGAGCCGACCCCCTGACCCTCCGGGTGGCGTTTGAGGCCGGTCTCGCGGAAATCGAAGGTTTTTTTCCTCAGCTTAAGGGATGCGTCAGCTGCAAAAAGCCTGTCAGAAAGGAGCCTGAGTCCGTGACATTCAATCACACTCTGGGCGGCCTGCTTTGCTCCAGATGCTCGGGAAAAGGGGGAGAAAAGATCCCGTACAGGCTCGTGAAAATGATCGGGCAAGTAAGCAGCAGATGGATCGAAGGTCCGTCATCTTTTTCCCTGGATCCCGGGGACGCGGAGAAACTGGACCTGCTCCTCAAGACATTCATAAGCGAACATATTGGCAAGGATGTCAGAAATTGGTAATATCTTATGAGAAAGATGGCAATAGAACCCGAAATTAACATAAGAACGCCGGAGAACGTCGAGCCGGCAAAGCTGACCTCGGTCTTCGGGAACATCGGCTTCCTCTTTCTGTGGGTCGGGCAGCTTACCTCGCAGATGGCGGACAGGGTATTTATTTACGTCCTGATGATAATCGCATACAAGCTTACCCGAACAAACCTGGGCGTCGCGGTTCCGCTGCTGTCATTCGGCATCCCTTCCCTTCTTTTCGGTTCGGTTGCCGGCGTGTTTGTGGACAAGCTCGACAGAAAGGGCATAATGATAGTCTCCGATCTGCTCCGGGGAGCCCTGATACTGCTCATCGTGCCTCTCGTGGGGAAGTCCATGTTCCTGATCTTCGCCGTAAGCTTTTTGATATACACGATCGCGCAGTTTTTCGCGCCCGCGGAGACCGCCTCGATCCCGGAGCTGGTGAAGAAAAAAAACCTGATCATCGCGAATTCGCTGTTCATGGTGACCTGGATCGGCTCCTCAATGGTGGGCTTCGGCCTTGGAGCTCCCCTTGTCGCATTCCTGGGCGAGGAAGCCACATTTGTGGCGGCCGCGGCGCTGTACGCCGCTTCGGCCGGAGCGATATTCATGATCCCGCTGAAAAGCAGGGAGGTAAAAAATCCGAAAAAGGACAAGGGCTTCGTGTCTGACTTCATGCAGGGGCTGGAGTTCATAAGGAGAAACTTCGTGGTGAATTACTCCCTCATCAAGATGTTCGTCGCGACCTCCGCCATCGCGGTCATAAGCCTGCTTGCCATCTCCTACGCCAAGGAGGTCCTGGGGATCGGCGCCAAGAACTTCGGGTATCTGATAATTTGCGTCGGAATAGGGATGATGGCCGGAATGCCCGTTCTGAACAGGCTGTCGCGCCGCTTCAAGAAGGGAACAATAGTCATCTTCGGCTTCATACTTTCGGGCCTGACCCTTATAGGCCTCGCCTACACCACCGACCTCAGGCACGCGCTCATGCTAACGTTCTCGCTGGGGCTGTGCAACGTGTTTGTGACGTCTTCGATCCAGACGATACTTCAGCAGAAGATACCCAGATCAATAAGGGGAAGAGTGTTCGGCGTTCAGAACATGCTCATCAACTCGGCTTTCATCGTTCCGGTATTAATCTGGGGCTGCATCGCCGACTCCTGGGGAACTCAGTTCGCCCTGGCCCTTATCGGCGCCATAGTCCTCTGCGTGGGCCTCGCCAGCATCTTCGTGCCGAAGTTCAAGTACGCCTGACATGAGGCCAATAGCGGCGCAGTACTACCTTACCTACAACTGCAACGACAGGTGCGAGTTCTGCGGGATGTGGCGCGACAGCGAACACAGGGTTGAGCGCGAGTCTGACCTGAACGAAATAAAGGGCATTCTGGCGCAGCTTAAAAGCCTGGGCATAGCATACCTTGACCTTACCGGCGGAGAACCCCTTCTCAAGGACGATCTCCCCGAGATACTGAAATTCTCCAGGGAAATCGGCCTGACTACCGGCCTCACAACCAACTGCATCCTTTTCCCCGAACGGGGGCGGGAAATCGCGGGCAACGTCGACCGTCTGGTTTTTTCGCTGGACTTCCCGACAGCCGAAGAGCACGACAGGATAAGGGGCGTCGCAAGCTTTGAAAGGGTCATGGAATCCATTGAGCTCGCCAGGTCTCTGGGGGCAAGCCCGATAATCAACTTCACCGCCACAAGGGAAAGCGTCCGCTTTCTGCCGGAGATGGTGGATGTGGCAAGGGAGAACAAGCTGCTTCTCTGGATCAATCCGGTATACGACTTTGAGGGGCTTCACGGCTTTGACCCGGAGACGATAAGCCACATTAAATACTACGGATGGAACCCGAACGTCGAGTTCAACCTGGCGGCGCTAGAATTCATGAAGACGTTCGGCAACAGGAGGGAAAGGCCGAGATGCAGAGCGGCAAGCTCAACAGTGACAATCTCCCCCGACGGGCATCTCATTATTCCCTGCTTCAAAAACAGCAAGGGTAAAGTGAAGATAGAAGGGTCGATCAAAGAAACCCTGGAGAAATCCGGGGACGCGGCTTCTTCGCAGGGCAGGCTTGATATCTGCGACGGTTGCATGATGTGGCCGTATATGATACCATCTTTTTTCTATAAGGTAGACAAATTTTTCGTTTTGAACATATGGTCCCTGATCAGGCTGTACTGGAAGGAATACAGGATCAAAAAAGGAGAAAAACAATGAAGATAGCTATGCTGGTACCCTACTTCTATCCACACACCGGAGGCACGGAGAAATACGTGAGGGACCTGTCGCTGGAGCTTTCCAGGAAGGGACACGAGGTCACCATAATCAGCAACAATCTTCCAAGGAGCAAAAAAGCGAAGCCGGAGGAAAAGATAGACGGCGTCACGGTAAAGCGGCTCCCCGCGTTCAACTTTTTCTATCTTCCGATATCCCGGGCCTTCAAGCTGAAAATGGTGGAAGGCATGGACGTGGTTCACACGCACGGCCCGGCATTCAGTTTCACGAGAAGCATCCCCGGGAATTTCAAGGCGGCTCACATACTGACTTTCCACTGCGACACGATAATGTTCGACAAGGTAAAGGGCATCCCGGTCCCGAAATTTTTCCGAAAGGCCTTTGAGTTCATAATGGACCTCTATATAAGGATGGTCATTCCGCGCGCGGACATGATCATATCGACAACGGAGACGTATGCCAGCACTTCGCCCGTTCTCAAGGATTTCCCGCACAAGGTTGTCCCGATAGGAATTCACCATGACAAGATCGACGAGGTCATCAGCAAGCTCAAGCTGGCCCCGGAAAAGAAAAAGAGCGACCAGATCATTTTCCTGGGCCGCCTGGCTCAGAACAAGGGCGTGGACTACCTGGTCAAGGCCATGCCTAAGATCCTGAAGGCCCTGCCGAAGACAAAGCTTATTATTTGCGGCGAAGGCGAAGAGAAGGGGCACCTGGTAAAGCTTATCAGGAAGCTAGGAATAGAAAAGTCCATCACGTTCTTCGGCACTCTGACCTTCGAGCAGCTTGTGGAATTCTATTACACCTCAACTGTCTTCGCGATGCCCTCGATAAGCCGCCTTGAGGCCTTCGGCATTGTGCAGCTCGAGGCGATGGCGTGCTCCACTCCCGTCGTTTGCTCCGACATACCGGGCCCGAACGCCGTGATGGAGGAGGGAAAGTCCGGACTTCTGGCCGAGCCGAGGAATTCCGAGGCGCTCGCGGACGCCCTGATCAAGATACTTTCGGACCCGGAAAAAGCCAGGGAAATGGGCAGGTACGGAAGGACACTCGTCGAAACAAAGTACAACTGGGACACGATCGCCGACCAGATAGTCGAAATATACAAAGAAGCGATAAGCAAGAAGAAATGAAACTCCTCGTAACGGGCGGGACCGGATACGTAGGCTCCTGCGCGGTCCATGAATTGAAGAAGCTCGGACACGAAATCACCGTGTTCGACAACCTCGTCTACGGCCACAGGGAGGCCCTGCCCGAAGGGGCAAGCCTTGTTGAGGGCGATCTGTCGGACAGGGAGCTGATTTTCAAAACGGTAAAGGAATCACGCCCTGAAGCCGTCCTTCACTTCGCGTCCTACACCTACGTCGGGGAGTCCGTAGATAATCCCGACAAGTACTTCGGGAACAACGTCGTCGGCAGCCTTAACCTGCTCTCCGCCATGAAAGAATGCGGCGTTAAAAAGATCATATTTTCCTCGTCCGCGGGAGTCTACGGCCAGCCCAGAAGCATACCGATAACCGAGGACGCGCCTCTCTGCCCGGAAAGTCCGTACGGAGAGACCAAGGTAATGATCGAGAAGATGCTCCACTGGTTCGACCGGGCCTACGGCATCAAATCGATAAGCCTGAGATACTTCAATGCCGCCGGCGCCGACATGGAATTCGACATAGGCGAGGACCACGAGCCTGAATCCCACCTGATCCCGCTGGTCATGAGAGTGGCGCTGGGAAAGCTGCCGGAGATCAAGGTCTTCGGCGACAAGTACGGCACGCCTGACGGCACCTGCATCCGGGATTACATCCACGTGAAGGACCTGGCCGACGCGCACATAAAGGCGCTAGACAAGCTTGCCGGAGGGTCGGGAAGCGCCGTATACAATTTAGGAAGCGGCGTCGGAACTTCGGTCAAGCAGATAATAGAGACCGCGAGGAAGACGTCCGGAAAACCCGTCCCCGAAAAGCTCTCCCCTCCCCGCCCGGGCGACCCGGCGAAGCTGGTGGCCAGCTCGGGTCGAGCCAAGGACGAGCTCCGCTGGCTGCCCAAAAGGAGCAACGTGAAGGAGATCATTAAGGACGCCTGGGAGTGGCACAAGAAACATCCTGAAGGATATTAGTTTATTAACGGGTTAACGGGTTGCGAGTTAAAGGAGGAATGGCAATGAATCAGAAGAGATTGATAGTTGCAACTTTGGCGGGTCTGTTCTTCGGTCTGGTTTGTTTCGCGCTGGCGTCGCAGAGCCCGGGAGGGCTTCCGGCCCCGATAGCCTGGCAGATAATCGCAAGCCGGACCCTGATCGGTTTTGCGCTTGGGATCAGCTGCTTTAAAATGCACCATTGGGCGATCAGGGGCATAATAATTGGCGGCCTTTTCAGCCTTCCGATGGCCTTCAGCGGTCTTATGGCGGAAGTTCCCGGCTTCAGCCCCGCCTCCATGTTCTCATGGACTGTGGGGCTCGGAATGGTCTATGGAGCTCTGATTGAGCTCATTACCTCGGTGATGTTCAAGGCGAGAATATAAGAAGAGTATTTCATTAAAAAAACTGGCCATCCCTCCTGAAATTCCCCTCAAAACCTCACGATAATATAACTGGAAGGCGGGAAAGATGATCACGCAAAGGCTCGGAAACACCGTGGTGCATTCCAACTTCAGCGGCTGGCACGCCATTGCCCCGCAGACCGTCGCCGAGAGAAGGATAGACGTTTTCACCGCGAATGTGATGAGGCAAACGATCCCCATAGTGGAACGATCTGTTTTCAGGATCCACACAGCCACGCTGCTTCCCGGAATGGAAAGGCCGATATTCTCCGTGTCAGACAGCCGCCCCCTCTTTCCCGGAACCCACGCTGTCATAAAAAGCTACAATATGTGGTTTGATGCCGGGAACAAGCCCGTATCCGTGCTCCGATGCGTATATTCGAACGACACTCCTCAGCTCATACCGAAAGAACGCATAGAAAGCTCGCTGGCGGACTACCAGAACGGGCTCGGAAGCCTTCAGGACATCACAATCAAGCAGCTTAAGATCAACGCCGTCTGGGCTAAGGGGTTCATAGGATGCGACATAGTGTGCGATGGCAGGACTGCCGCTGAGGTCGGGCTTCCTCAGGGAATGAACGTTAACCACATTAAAGGGATCGACATGTGGGAGGCCTTGAGGAGCGACTGCCCGAAGGTCGGGACGCACGCGAACATGTACTTTCTCTACTCAAGGTCTCCGTTCACGCCATGAAGTCAAGGAAAAACACGCCGGAGTCATCTTCCCTCTCGAACCCCAGAGACTCGTAGAACCTGTCAAGATCGGCCCCCTGCCTGCTCCACCTGCCCGCGTGAAATCGAACCGACTTGAAACCGCTCTGCCCGGCCTGATCTATCAGGAACTTCATGAGAATCCTGCCGGCGCCCAGGTTCTGATATTTTTCAAGAAAAGCGAGCTTGGCCATGTAGAGCGTGTCCTTGACGGCGCCGCCCTGGCTGACGGCAAAGCTCAGCTGAAATCCTATCAGGTCCCTTCCCGACCGGACCTCAGTCAGGGAGTACTTATACTTTTCGAACACCGATTCAAAACTCCCGGCTGAATATCTGTTCTTTTCGACGAACGCCTCTTTTTCAACCGTCATCAGCTCTTCAATGAGCCGTGGCATCCCGGCTTCGCTCAACTCGCTCCTTATGTTAACGGTGATGTCGGCTTTCAGCACCAGGGAGAGCTTTGCCCGGAGGTTTGCCATGCGAAGCTTTTCGATGTGGCTACCCAGCAGGCGCGCGCGGCTGACAAACTGTACGCTTGGCTTGATGTATATCTTCTTGCCGGAAGCACTTACCCTGTCCATGATTGTTTCCCCTTAAGAATCCGCCTTTGACCGCATAATCCCCACATATATCGTACTGCCGGGCGCAATATTTCATTTTTACTTGTGTTTCATTGTGATATAATTCCCGGTAATCATGAAAAAAATCCTCTATCTCTTCTCCGACACCGGAGGCGGGCACAGGGCCTCGGCAAAGGCGCTGGTGGCGGCGGTTGAAGAGCTGTCCGGCGGGCAGGCCAAGCAGGAAATGGTGGATGTCTTCGCCGAGTGCAGCGGATTTCTGAACATTTTCGCGAAGCTTTACAGCCCTCTCATAAGGTACGCCCCCAAGCTCTGGGGAATGCTGTGGTACGCTCTGGACAACGAGAACAAGCTCGACAAACTGGAGAAAATGGCCCGCCCTTTCATACTCAACGACCTGTCAAAGCTGATCAGGGAAAAGCTCCCGGATGTGATAGTCTCTGTTCATCCCCTGCTGAATCATCTGACGGTGGAAGCTATGAGCAATGCCGGGAGAAAGGTGCCCCTAATCACGGTCGTTACCGATCCCGTAACATTCCACAGGTCCTGGGTTTGCGAGCACGTCGACAAACTGATCGTGGCCACCGACGAGGCCAGAAAAAAGGCCGTAGAGTACGGCATGCCGCCGGAAAAGATAGAAGCCCTGGGGCTTCCGATCAACCCCAAGTTCGCCCTGAAGGACGAGGAAAAAGCGGCCTTCAGGGTCAAGATACACGATCTTTCCGACAAGTTTACCGTGCTGATGATGGGAGGCGGAGAGGGTTCGGGAAACATGTACGAAATCATAAAGGCTCTGAACGAGGCAAAGCTCGACATTCAGCTCATCGTGGTTTCCGGAAGGAACAGGAAGCTTGAGGAAAAACTGAAAAAGGAGGCAGAGACATTCAGCTTCCCGGCGAAGATCCTCGGCTTCACAGACCAGGTCCCTGAGCTGATGATGGAATCGGACATTTTCATCACAAAGGCCGGGCCCGGCTCAATAGCCGAATCGCTCGCGATGGAACTTCCAATGATAATCACTTCGTGGATACCGGGGCAGGAAGAGGGAAATGTGGAATTCGTAAAGGAAAAGAACATCGGCAGGGTCTGCAAAGACCCGGCCGAAATAGCCGAGATTGTCAAAACGCTGAAGCAAGACCAAGCCGAATTCCAAAGGATAAAGGAAAACATCAAGGCCGTCAGAAAGCCGAACGCGTCTTTCGATATTGCAAAGCTGATACTCGAATATGCGAAATAAACCGCTATTGCTGCTCATAATAATTACCGCCCTCTCAGCGGCTCCGGCAGCGGGAGCTTTCAGGGACGTGCCGGACGGCCACTGGGGAAACGTGGCCATAGATGAGCTGGTCTCAAGAGGGATCACCCAGGGATACCCGGACGGCACCTTCAGGGGCGACAGGCGCATCTCCAGGTGGGAGACGGCTGTCTTCCTTTCCAAGCTCGAGAGAATAACAATGTATAACTCCGCCGTCGCCGAAAAACTTGTGGAGGAGCTTAAGGTCGAGCTGGAAAAGATCAGGAAAGAATTCAACGAGTACAGATCTCCGTCTAAAGAAACCGGCCTTCTGGAAGCGTCGGCCACGCTGAGGGCAAGGGTCGGACACCAGGGAACCTCGGAGGGCTCCGGGCTGAAGACGGATTTCAGATTTTCTTCCGTTTTTATAAAAGAATTCGGAAAGGACCTGACGGTTAAGGTCCTGCTCGACACGCTTGACGCGGGCGACGGATTCAATGAGCGGGGTCTCGTCAAGAACATGCTGGCCGTGGAGAGCAAGGCTCTGGTGAACGTCCTGGGTTACTGGGGAGACCTGGACCTGAGCGCCGGGCCCGGGCTCACCATACACAGGGAACCCGCTAACTTTGCCGCGGATGACTTCACGGCCTTCCGAAAACCCTACAACTCCGCGCGTTTTTCAACAAGGACCAGGGGTTACTACATTTCGGCATTCTACGCGGCCAGGTCTCTTGCGGGACTGGGCTACCCCCACGTTAACGACATCGGGGTGACAGTCGGCCTTCCGAAAGCCGAGCTTCCGTACGTCGGAGAGCTGGAGGTTTTCGTTACTCCAAGGCACGTATTCAAGAACCAGGACACCGCCACGTTCGAGTGCAACGCCACCCGGACCGAGGTCAAGCTTGTCGCTGCACCGTCGCACAAGCTCTACGGCACCCTTCTCATGGGGGCAAGGATCGATCCGGAAGAGAACGACTCTGCATATGCCGGCCTGGAGATTACGTTCGACGACTATTTCAACACCGGAACGCATGTGAATCTCTCGGCCAACAGGGTCGGCTCAAACTACAGAATACTCAATCTGGACAAATACCAGTATGATATCCTGGACTCCTTCGACCGCATGGTGCTTGACGGAACTTCGGATTTCGGCCTCGAAATAGCCCAGAAGATAAACGATTTCCTCAAGATATACGTCAAGGGCGAGCTTCTGCTCGATCATGATCTTCAGTACGGAAAGGAATTTCCCGGAAGCTCCGAAACCCTCGAGGAAGGCATCCTCGTATACGTGCCGTCGGGCATGACGTTCAAGATGAGGTACAAGACCCGCACCGTACCGAGCGGCACGGCGGACGCGGCCGACCCGGCACTGACGAGAAGCGTTGCCAGGCACTCGAACATTTTTGAGACAAGCATGAACTACACATTCTGATGAACGTAGCCGTTGTACTGTTAATAAGCCTTCCCGTGTTTTACGTCGCGTACAGGTTTTACGCGGGCTTCATCAGCTCGGCCATAGGGCTGAGGCCCGAGAACAAGGGCCCGTCCGAGCTCGCGCCCGACGGGCGCGATTACGTCCCCACCAAGAAGGCCGTGCTTTTCGCGCATCATTTCGCCTCAATCGCAGGAGCCGGACCGATAATCGGTCCGACAATAGCCCTCCTTTACGGCTACCTGCCGCTGTGGCTCTGGATAGTCGTCGGCGGCATTTTCTTCGGAGCCGTTCACGACTTTACAACGCTGTTCGTGAGCGTCCGCGAGGGCGGGAAGTCCATGGCGGAGGTGGCAAACAGAACTCTCGGGAAGACGGGGTTCCTTCTCTTCATAGCCTTCACGATAGTCATGCTGGTGCTGGTCACATCGGCCTTTCTAGGGCTGACGGCCAAGGCTCTCACGTCCCTCACTCCCCTCTCGGACCTTGGGCTGGACGCGTCCCAGAAAATTCTCAAGACCGTCAACGACGGCGGCGTCCTCAAGGGAAGGATAGGAGGCATAGCGTCTACTTCGGTGATAGTGATGACGGCGCTGGCTCCGCTGATAGGATTTCTCCTGTACAGGAGAAAAGTGAATTCGTTAATCATGTCGGCCATAGGTTTCTTCGTCGCTGCGGCCGCGATCTTGCTTGGATTTGTTTTCCCCGTCACGCTTGATCCCCGGCTGTGGATGATCGTTCTCTCGCTTTACTCCCTGCTGGCCGCGGGGCTGCCCGTCTGGATAGTGCTTCAGCCAAGAGACTTCACAAACGTCCACATACTGTACGTGGGAATATTCGCCCTTACGGGAGGCCTGCTTATTGCAGGGGCAAAAGGACTGACTATTCAGGCGCCGGCGCTTAACATAGCCCAGGCGTCCGCGAACCCCAGCCTCGGAGCGCTCTGGCCGGTCCTGTTCATCACCGTGGCCTGCGGAGCCATATCGGGATTCCATTCGCTTGTGTCCAGCGGAACATCCTCCAAGCAGATAAGGCGCGAGGGCGACTCAAGAGGCGTCGGCTTCGGCTCAATGCTTCTCGAATCGATACTCGCCATCTGCGTCATGCTTTGCGTCGGGGCGGGGCTCAATTTCTCGCGGTACACGGGACTGGTGTTCCCCGCAGGGGAGGCGGCATCGAACCCAGTCCTCGCTTTCGCTCTGGGGGTCGGGAACATCCTGCACCTGAGCGTTAACGTGCCCAAGTTCCTGGGCGCCATTTTCGGCATACTGATGATAGAGGGCTTTATCATTACTTCGCTTGACACGGCCGTAAGGCTGAACCGCTACCTGTTCGAGGAGCTGTGGACGGTGATCTTTCACAGGCCCGCGAAGATATTCAGGTCTTACCTCTTCAACGCGGGGCTGGCCGTGGCGCTTATGCTGGCCCTGGGATACAACAACGCCTACCTTACAATATGGCCGATATTCGGAACCGCAAATCAGCTTCTGGCCGCCCTGGCGCTGATAGCCGTATCCGTGTGGCTCGTCAGCAGAAAAAGGCGGGCGTGGTTCGCGGTCTGGCCCGCCGTATTCATGCTCGCGACAACGCTTGTATCGCTGATGCTCCTGCTCTTCTCAAAATACATCCCGCAGGGCAACGTTCCCCTGATAATCGCCGACCTGCTTCTGCTGGGGCTTTCTGTCGGCGTGCTCGCAAAGGCCGTGAACGTGCTGCTTGATCGCAGGAGAGGGAAGGTTGTGCCGAGGGCTGAGGCGGGAGCGCTCAGGCTTGAGGACGCGGAGCACATGAGAGATTGAAAAAATGTCATCTTCTTGACAAAAAACGGCTCAATGATATACTCATTCGAAGTGGGGATTTTCAGATGAATAGAATTCACGTCTTAATTTTACTTCTGCTGTTAATTTTCTCCGCCGCGGCTCCGTCCGCCGGCCAGGAGATCACATTCAGGGATGTTCCGGAAGGGCACTGGGCCAGGAATGCCGTTTACGACCTTGTGAAAAAGGGCATAACCCAGGGTTATCCGGACGGCACTTTCAGGGGCAACAGGAACATAACCAGGTACGAAACGGCCATGTTCCTCTCCAAGCTGGCCGCCATAGTGGACACTTCCTCGCAGATCGACGTAAGCTCTCTGAAGGCTGACATTAAGGCGCTGAAAGAAGAGATAGAAGAGCTCAAGAAGGCTCCCCCGGCCGAAGCACAGGGAATTCCGGTAACGGGAAGCTTCAAGGCCAGGTACAGGGTGGCAAACACCGTGACCACCGGAGTATCGGAAGAGCTGCCGGCTCCCGAGAGGGGCCCGCGGGTGGACTACCGCCTCAACCTGACCCTCGCCAAAAACTTCGGCGAGGACGCTGGGGTAAAGGTCAACCTCGATACAATGGACGCCGGCTGGAACGGCGGCGCCGAGGACTTCGCCAGGAAGCTGCTGGACCTTGAGGGAAATCTTGTTGTCTATCCGGGAGATGTCCCGGTTAACATTAAAATGACAGCCGGGCCCGGGCCGGTCGTATACACTCCAACGATGGACGCGACCATCCCCAGCGAGATCGGCACCGTTTACGAGAGGCCCAGGAACACGCTTTTTGCTTCAACGTATCTCGGAGCCCTGGAGCTCAAGCTGGGATACACGGCGAGAACAATCTCGCAGACCGGAGAGGTTGACGTCAGCCAGCTCACCGCCGGCATGGGATACACATTCGTGGGGCTCCCGCTGTTTGAGCTGTTCAGGATTAACGTCACGGGAGACCAGCTGTCGAAGGACATACTGAAGGACGCTGAGCCCGCCGACACCAGGGGAAAGCTTGAGCTTTCCGGAACTCTCAACGAAACCACGCTTACCACGCTGACCCTCGGATCGTCAAAGTCGCAGAACCCTAACGAGGGATATTACATAGGATGGGAGCTCGACCTTGCCGATCCTTGGGGGACCGGGACTTACGCGACGGTCAAGTACAACAAGATCGGGCCCGAGTACATCGTCTCCGATCTTGCCACGGCTGAGTTTGACATAGTGGGCCTGGATTTCTTCGACAAGGCCCTGCCCAACAACGTTCAGAGCTGGGGCCTTGACCTCACTCAGTACATGACCCGCTATCTCTCGCTCAAGGCCAAGGTGGACGTCAGGATGGCAGAGAACGGAGAATACGGGGAGGATTACGAGGAGTGCAGCACCACCATAGAGGGAGGTCTCAGCTACAACATAGCGCAGAACACGCTGCTGGACCTCATGTACAAGGTGTATCAGGTGCCGTCAATAAAGGAGGACACTTCGACCGACGTGCTGTCGCTGTCCTTCCTTTACAAGTTCTAAAAAAGGTTTGTTTCTTTAGCTGACCCTCGGAAATCCCCCACGTACCGAGGGTCTTTTTGTTTCGGGGGCGCCCAATGAAAATATCTTCGATAAAGAACATCAAGACCAAGCTCATAGGCAAGAAAATATACCTCTACAGGGAGATAAGCTCCACAAATGACGAGGCCAAGCGGCTCCTGAAGCTCGGCGTCGGCGAAGGAGCCGTGGTGATAGCCGAAGGCCAGTCAAAAGGAAGGGGAAAGCCAGGCAGGAGCTGGATTTCTCCCTGCGGAAAGGGAGTCTACCTGACCATAATCATACAGCCTTTCAGGACGCAGGGAATGACAATGCCGCTGACACTGCTGGGAACCCTTGCGGGGGCCAGGGCCGTCAAGGGCTTGAGGGGCCTGGACGTAATGCTGAAGTGGCCCAATGACATGATGGTGTACGGCAGGAAGCTCGGCGGAGTTCTCACGGAGATGCGGTCAAAATCGGTCCTTGTGGGGATAGGCATCAACGTTAACTCCAGATCCGAGGAGCTTCCGGAAAACAGCACATCCATATATGAGGAGCTGGGAAAAAAGACCGGCCGCACGGTCCTGATTAAGAGGCTGCTTGAGGAGTTCGAAAAGCTATATTTTTTGCTTCTGGCCGGAAAGAACGAGCTTATCATAAACGAGTGGAAGACGCTCTCCGACTGTGATAGGATTATTGAGTTCAAAGGAAGGTAAATTCAGAATGGCTGTAAGGGGAATCAGGGGAGCGACAAGCGCGAAAGCAAACAATAAAGGCGAGATGGTCTCGGCCACCGAGGAGCTTCTGAAAAAGATCGTGTCCGAGAACGGTATCCTGCCTGAGGATATCGCCAGCATCGTATTTTCGGTGACGAAGGACCTGAACGCTGAATTCCCGGCGGTTGCCGCCAGAAAACTGGGACTGTCGTTTACTCCGCTGCTTTGCACCTATGAGATAGACGTTCCGGACAGCCTAAAGCAATGCATAAGAATTCTCATGCACGTTAACTCTGACAAGAAGCAGAGCGAGATCAAGAACATTTACCTCAGGGGCACGGAGTGCCTTCGCCCCGATTTCAACAGGAAAGGAGCCTCCGGATGATCATCATAATGAAGCATGACGCCACGGAAGAGCAGATAAACCACGTAACGGACAAACTGAAGAAACTGGGGTTCGGAGTTCATCTATCCAAGGGCGTTGAGAGGACGGTTATCGGCGCGATCGGGGACAAGCTGCTTCTGGCCTCGGAGAACGTCGAACGTCTGCCAGGTGTCGGCGAAATAGTCCCCATTTCAAAGCCTTTCAAGCTGGTCAGCCGCGAGTTCAAGAAAGAGGACACTGTAGTTAAAATATCGAAGAGCGTTTCCGTGGGAAGCGGCGCGCCCCTCCTGGTAATAGCGGGGCCGTGCTCGGTTGAAAGCAGGGAGCAGATCATTGAGACGGCAAAGGCCGTCAAGGCGGCGGGAGCCAACGCGCTCAGGGGAGGCGCGTTCAAGCCCAGAACGTCCCCCTACTCCTTCCAGGGGCTCGGCAAGGAGGGCCTCAAGTACCTGAACGAGGCTAAAAAGCTGACCGGCCTGCCGATAGTGACCGAGTGCCTGGACCCGAGAGACATACCAGAGGTGATAAAAGTCGCGGACGTCATTCAGATAGGCGCGAGGAACATGCAGAACTTCATGCTCCTCAAGGAGGTCGGAAAAACAAAGAAGCCGATCCTTCTTAAGCGCGGCGCCGGCAGCACGATCAAAGAGCTCCTGATGTCAGCCGAGTACATCCTGTCTGAGGGAAACCGCAACGTGATACTCTGCGAAAGAGGCATAAGGACCCTGGAGACCTACACGAGGAACACCCTTGATATATCGGCCGTACCGGTCATCAAGGAGCTGACGCATCTTCCCGTGGTGCTTGATCCTAGCCACGGCACCGGAAGGTGGAAGTACGTTCCCTCAATGTCGCTGGCGTCGGTTTCAGCCGGAGCCGACGGCCTGATCGTGGAGGTTCACCCCAATCCGGACGAGGCCTTATCCGACGGGCCCCAGTCCCTCACCCCCGAAAATTTCAGGGCGCTGATGAAAGACCTGAAGAAGGTCGGCTCCGCCGTCGGGAGAAAAGTATAAGTGGCCTGGATCCAGCACCTGGGGGTCGTCCCCTCGGACATTGAGAGATCGCGCCGGTTCTACTCCACGGTGCTCGGCCTGAAGATCAAGCGCGAGTTCACCGTTCCGAAAGAGGACATCAGGAAGATATTCGGCATCGATTCGCCCGCCAGCATAATTTCCTACGAGCTTGAGAAAGGCCAGACGCTGGAGCTTTTTGAATTCCCCGATAAAAAGGGTACGGTAAAAAACGAGAGCTTCAACATAGGCATTAACCACTTCGCCCTGTACGTCGGGGACAGGAAGACCTTCGGGAAAAAGCTTGAGGACAGGGGCGTTGAGACTGTTTTCGTCGACCGCGGGGAAAAGGGCTTCGTTTATTTCGCGAAGGACCCGGACGGGATCCTGATCGAGCTGAGAGATTAGGTTATATTTTTCGACGCCATAAGCCACCAGATGAAGAGTCCCATCAGGACAAAACCCACCACTCCGAGCAGGCTGCCCAAAAGAGTGTTCAACCCGGAAAGGAACATCAGCGGCACCATGCCGGGACCGTTCAGCGAAGCGTGAGCGATGATCGGGGCCCACATCGAACCCGAGGCGTCCTTCAGCCAGCCGAATATGAACGACAGCTCGATGGAGAATATCAGCATCCATATCACGCCCAGAGCCGGATAACCCGGATAATTGTGCCCGAGAAGGATTATCGGAGCGTGCCATATTCCCCAGATCATCCCTATCAGTAAATAGCTCCTCTTCCGGCCAAGCGGCTTCAGTTCATCCTGCAGAAACCCCCTCCACCCGAGCTCCTCCCCTATCGTGAACAGCGAATTGACGACAACGGGAAGGAAAAGAGAGAAGAGAAAGACAACGTAATATGGCGGCACGCCCGCCTGCCTGATGCCCTCCGGGAAAAGCCCGATGAAATCCTTCATTTCCGGATCAAAGCCCGCCAGGCCCAGGGCCACGGTGATGAATGCGGCGGCTAGCGAGAGAACAACCGGAAGAAGCCAGGCGATTATCAGGTATTCGTACTTCCTGAAGCCGAACCCGTAAGACGACACGCTTTCGCCGTACACGAACCGCTTGACTATCAAAGCGGCGGCGGCGGGGGCGAACATGGACGCGGCAACGACCAGACCGAGAGCCTCCAGCTGAAGCTCCCCTCCCCTCAGGAAAACTAAGCCGAACACCCCCCATGACAGGCAGAAGCTTATGACGAGAAACAGGGTTATCTTTCGAAGGTTGATCATCGTATCGCCTTCAAGTTTATAACAAAATATAGTATAATTATCAAGTTGTGGAAAAATACAGCACAAAAGTCATGGAATATTTCAGAAATCCCAGGAACGTCGGCGAGATAAAGGACGCCGACGGCGTCGGATACGTGGGCAATCCCGTCTGCGGCGACATTATGGAGCTCTACATCAAGGTCAAGGACGGCGTCATATCCGACGCGAAGTTCAAGACCTTCGGCTGCGGCGCGGCAATAGCCACAAGCTCCATGGTGACCGAAATGGTCAAGGGGAAGTCCATTAATGACGCGCTGAAAATATCAAACCAGGCGGTGGCGGAAGCCCTCGGAGGGCTCCCCGCGATAAAGATGCACTGTTCGCTGCTCGCCGAGGACGCGCTAAAAGGAGCCATAAACGACTACCTGAAGAAAAAGAACGGGAAAGGGATCCCCGGATGGGCTCCAAAGGAACACCTGCACTGAATAAGATGAAGATCCTCCTTGCCGGATACAATATGGATACCGAGGTCATCGAATCCTTCAAGAAGGCTTCCGGAGAGCGCCCGGACGCCACCCCCGAGACGCTTTCAGCCTCATACGCGCGCATCAGCAGGGACCCGCGCCCGATAAACGAGCTGAGATCCATAGCCAGGGCCGAGGTTGAAAAGGCCAGGAAGTCCAACAGGAACATTATTTTCAAGATGGGGCATCACTCCGTCGCGGAGCACGCCGTCTTCAATTTTGACCTTATCGGCGTCTCGCGCCTGGCAGTTGAGGAGATCGAGCATTTCAGGCTGTGCTCCTTCACCGAAAAATCCCAGAGGTACATCAAGCTGGACAACGATTACGTTGTTCCCGCGGAGATCAAAGGCACGAAGCACGAGGCCCTGTTCAGGGACACCGTGGAGGCACAGAACGCCTTTTATCACAGGCTCTCCGGCGCTCTTGAGGGAGAAGCCGCCAGGGAAGACGCCAGATACATAGCATCGCTCGCGACGGAGGGGCAGCTGGGGATGACGATAAACGCGAGGAACCTCGAACTCCTTTTCAGGAGATTCGCCTCGAGCGACCTTGCCGAAGTGAGGGAGATAGGAAGCAGGATGTTTGCCCTCGTTGAAAAGATCGCGCCGTCCATCATACTATTCACAAAGGCCAACGATTACGACCGGAAGACGCTTTCGGAAATGGTCAAGGCGGCGTCGCCTTACCTCAAAAGGAGAAGAACGAACGGGAAAGCAAAAGAGGTCACCCTTGAAGGCTTCACCAGGAACGCGGATGACATGACAGTAGCTGCCCTGCTCCACACGTCCGGCACGGCGCCGTTCGGCGAGTGCCTGAAAACGTCCAGGTCCATGAAGAGGGCTGACAGGAAGAATCTGGTGAAGGCCGCCCTGAAGCACATGGAGCTATACGACGCCGCGCCAAGAGAATTCGAGTACGTTAACCTGACCTACAATCTCATAGTATCTTCGGCCTGCTTCGGTCAGCTCAAGAGGCACAGGTTCGCGACAATAGTCAGCCAGAAATACGATCCGGCGCTGGGCGTCACGATCCCCGACTCAGTGAAGGAAGCGGATATGGACGGGGAATTCATAGATGTGGTGAACAGGACGAACAGGGCTTTTGAGACTATTGCGAAAACATCCCCAAGGGCAGCCGAGTACGTGCTGACGAATTCCCACAGAAAAAGGGTCCTCCTGGGGCTCAATGCCAGGGAGCTTTATCACATATCAAGGCTGAGGGAGGACGCTCACGCGCAGTGGGACATCAGGAGGCTGAGCGCGGAAATGACGAAAGCCGCCAGGAAGAGGATGCCTCTTACGATGCTGCTCATAGGAGGCAAGGATTCGTATCCCGAGTCTTATAAAAAGGTCTACGGAAAATACCCGAAAGTGCTGCAGGCCGAGCCGCCTAAATAGACAGCTTGTCCGCCAGGCGGTAATCGCCCATGTTTATCTTCTTCTTTCCCCGGAACACCTTCTGAATGTCGGTCGCGGCGACCTTATTGGACATTATTCCTATCATCTTGCTCTGATGGCCTTTAAGAAGAAGCTCAACAGCCTTCTCGCCGAAGCAGCTGGCCATCTTGCGTGAATCGGCAGTGGGGCTTCCTCCCCTTTGAATGTAACCCAGCACCGAAACCCTGACGTTAAGCTTCAGCTCCTTCTTGATCAGCGCGGCGACGTCGTGAGCCCTGCCGGCGCCTTCGGCGAGAACTACTATGCTGCTCTTTTTCCCGCGGGAAATCCCGTCGCGGAGCTTTTTACACACGCTCTTAACGGAGTTTTTTACCTCGGGTATCATTATGGCCTCGGCCCCCGCGGTCAGTCCGACCTCCAGTGCCAGGTGCCCGGCCTCGCGGCCCATAACTTCCACGACAAAGACCCTCTCGTGGGAGGAAGCCGTGTCCCTTATCTTGTCTATGGCGTCAAGGGCGGTGTTAACGGCGGTGTCGAAGCCGATTGTGTCATCAGTGTAAGGTATGTCGTTGTCTATGGAAGCCGGAAGGTGAATGACCGGAATGCCGGACTCCTTTGAGAGAAGCGAGGCGGCCCTCATAGAACCGTCGCCGCCGATCACTATCAGCCCGTCTATCCCGGAGCGCCTTAAATTGCTTATGGCGACCTTTCTGAAAGCCTTCTTCTTGAAGTCAGGGCAGCGTTTCGTCTTGAGTATGGTGCCGCCGTGATTGATTATCCCGCCGACAGACTTGAGGTCCATTTCAAAGATCTCGCCGCGTATCAGGCCTTCCCACCCGCGCTCGATCCCGATGACCTTTCTTCCGTGGAATATCGCGGAGCGGACAACCGCCCTTATCGCGGCGTTCATGCCGGGCGCGTCGCCGCCCGGGGTGATTATTCCTATTGTTTTGACCATTGGCAGCCTCCGATCATTTGACACCTAGGATATATCTTCGCGGAAAGAATATCAACCGCTTACAAACTCGCGGAACCTGCTGGCCGTCGCTTCGTCCACCCTGGCCTTTATGAGAACATGCTCGCCGTCGTACTTCTCGGATTCCACCCTGCCCCTCTCGTGCAGCACATGGACGACATCCATCCTGCCTATGGGAACCCGGAAGACCAGGAAGGAAAGGATGTTCTCGATCTCCTTCGACAGCATATCAAGCATCTTGTCTATCCCGTCTCCGTGCAGGGCCGAGATCTCCACGTGCGGTTTTATGCTCCCCTTAAGCCCCCGCGGATAGCTCGGCGAAGGGCCCCGGTCAAACTTGTTGAAAGCCGTGATCATGGGCTTTGCTATGGCGCCTATCTCCTCAAGCACCCTGAAAACGGCCTTGATCTGGTCTTCGATGAAGGGGCTGGTGGAATCAACAACGTGTATCAGGACGTCGGCCTCAGCCACTTCCTCAAGCGTGGCGTGAAAGGCTTCAACCAGCTGATGAGGGAGCTTGTGAATGAAGCCTACGGTGTCCGTCATCAGGACCTCAAGTCCCGACGGAAGCGTAAGGCGCCTTGTTGTGGGATCAAGCGTGGCAAAAAGCTTGTCCTGAACCAGAACTCCGGCGCCCGTCAGGGTGTTAAGTAATGTCGATTTGCCCGCGTTCGTATATCCCACGATCGAAACAACGGGAAGAAGCGCCGCCTTCCTGGCCCTTCTCTTTAAAGCTCGCTCCGCCCTGATGGTCTCTATCCCGGATTTGAGCTTGGCGATCCTCGACCTGATGACGCGCCTGTCCGTCTCAAGCTTGGTCTCTCCGGGGCCTCTCGTTCCTATGCCTCCGCCAAGCCGCGACATCAGCTCGCCCTTCCCCGTCAGATGAGTCAGATTGTAGCTGAGCTGGGCCAGCTCAACCTGTAGCTTGCCCTCCCTTGAATGGGCGTGCTGGGCGAATATGTCGAGTATAAGGCTGGTCCTGTCCACGACCTTTACCTGAAGGGCTTCCTCGAGGTTCCTTGTCTGGGAGGGCCCGAGCTCCGAGTCGAATATGACAAGGTTGGCGCCCTTTTCGGCGATCAGGGATTTGATCTCCTCAAGTTTGCCGGATCCTACGTAATGCCTTAAATCGGGCTTGTCCCTTGACTGGGTCAGGTATGACACAACTTCGGCTCCGGCAGTGGAAGCGAGCGAGGCCAGCTCGGCGAGAGACTCCCTTACGGGCCACTCGTTCTTTTTCTTGATCTCAACACCGATGAGGACGGCTTTTTCTTTTTCAAGAAGAGGCATTCAACAGAATTATACTACAGTTTGCCTATTTGCTCGAGAGCCTCCGTGACCCGCACGGCGGAATCCGCGTTTGAAGGCGCCGTGCCTGAAATCACGTCGTAAAAGCGCTGAACGGCGCGGGCCAGATTCTGCCTTTCGTCATAAGTGTAATAAAACAATCCGGAAGATTCGTCGGAAGCATGGGGAAATATAACGCTAAGATGAGGCCGGCTCATCATGTCGTAGATGATGACCCCCCTCTCGCCGCGAACCTGTATCCTGCGCTGTTTCCCCTCATAATTCACGCTAACGTCGACCGCTCCGCGAAAAGGCTTATCCCCGCGCGAAAAAAGAATTCTTCCGGTTTCAGGGCTTGCTCCGCAGACGATGGCGTCCCGGCGGGAAAAGTCCAGGCGGTCCAGGGGAACCAGCATATCGAGAACCGCCAGCATATGACTGCCCAGAAGAGTGTAAACGCTTTCGTCGATGAACTCGCCGAACTGCCGCATGAACAGATGGACAGACTGCATCTCGCCGATCACTCCGCTCTCGACCAGATCGCGCATCTGAGCTATCGCCGCGGAGAACGTGAAGGTGAAATCAACGAGGATTCCGAGGCCGCTATCAGCTGCCAGGGTTCTCAGAGAGTCGGCTTCAACCGCGGTTTCAGTAAAGGTCTTTTCTATGAAAAGGTGCCTGCCCGATTCAAGGACATTCCTTGCGATTTCATAGTGGCTTTCAGGCGGCGTTGCCACCACCACAGCATCAACGCCGCGCCGGCCAAGGACGGGATCAAGGGAGTCCGTAAAGCCGGCTCCCTCGACGCCGGCAGGGTGCCTGTTGATGTTTCTGACAACGACATCGGTCACCTTGAACCCGGGATGGCGCGCGAAGTACGGAAGGAGCTTCGCTCCCCAGTTCCCATATCCGACCTGGGCCAGTTTTATTTTAGGACAGGAGCCCATGACTTATTAACCTCCAGAGATCTTGAGAATCATGAATCAACCCGAATGTGGCATTGATATCCAGAGCAGCGCGCGTACATCTTGCGCCTGCAGGCATGCATCTCTTTGCGGGATTGAAATCCGGGTCCTGATTCTTCAATAATATTTTCATAAATCTGTGCATCTTTCGCGTCATAATGCCGAGACGATGGCCGGCAAAGGTGGGGCTCGCAGTCGAAGAGCACCTGTAGAGCATCCCGTCGGCTCCGAGAGTTATCATGTTATATCCGTGAAAACAGCGACTGAAATACATTCTGTTAACGTCTTGAGTTTCCGGAGGCAGAAAAAACACAAAAGGCCTGTCTTCTCCGCTGACGGAAAGATAAGGAGCAAGGTTCTTTGATGCATGAGCAAAAACAGGCACTTCAAATGATGACTGATAGTGAATTGAGCCCGGCATGGGCGTACCATAGGGGGCGTAAGGAATTGAGAACCGCAATGAATCGGCGCCCATGGCGCGAGCAATTTTAACAGAACTCTCGATTTCCGCAGTAGCGACATTATCCGGGTTCAAAAGATAAGTAAGCCTCAATTTAGGGCTTTCATCTTTATTTTGGTCCTTAAGGGCTCCGGCGATGCCGACCCCTTCCAGCACCTTGTCAAACAATATCCCCGGGACCTGCTTGGTTTTCTCAAAAGAGGCGTGACTGCCCGCATCAAGCGACACCGAGATATAATCGCCCGGGTCGGAAACGCTGAAAAGGCGGGACAGAAACTTTTGCTTCGATTCACGGCAGGCAAACAAAAGGCCGTTCGTGTGCAGTCCGTAATTCGCGCCGGTGCTCTTTATTAGCTCAATATAATTGATGAGGTTTCTGTTAAGGGTCGGTTCTGTGTACGCTCCGGATATTATAAAATTCGGGATCCTGCCGTCAAGATTCCTAATTAGACCGAAAAGAAGCTTGTCATATGACCATCGATCCTTTTCAACAAGCCGTCCTTCGCAGTGAACGCACTTGAAATTGCAGTGCAGCATTGTACTGTTGGGCAGGTGTATCTCGATCTGCCTGGGGAAAACAGGCCTACCGTCAAAAGGCCTGAAATTCATTCCGGCTGAATTGACTAAATGATTCCTCAGGGATTGAGCATGCTGATACCCTGAAGGGGCAGACACGATTTTTACCATAGTTTTCTCCTCTGATAGATCGCGGGTTTCCGGTCAATTTTCGGAAAAAATGGCCGTAGATTTCAAAAAAACGAGCGCCGCGAGCGAACTGGATATCAAGAGGTCTCATATGTTATAATCCGCAGGCCATGATACTTGTAATAGACAATTACGATTCCTTCACATACAACCTTGTTCAGTATTTAGGAGAGCTCGGGGCGAACCTGACGGTCCACAGGAACGACAAGGTAACTATCCAGGAGATAAAGGCCCTCTGCCCTCAAAAAATTATAATTTCTCCGGGCCCCGGAGGGCCCAAGGACGCGGGAGTGAGCCTGGATGTGGTGAAAGCCTTTTCCGAATCAACTCCGATCCTGGGCGTCTGCCTGGGACATCAGGTTATCGGCGAGGCCTTCGGCGGAAAAGTCGTCAGGGCGCCTAGGATAATGCACGGAAAAACCTCGGAGATCCATCACGACGGCAGGACTATATTCGCGGACATGAGCAATCCTTTTACCGCCACCAGGTACCACTCTCTCATAGTTGAAAGGCAATCACTCCCGGAGTGCTTCAAGATAAGCGCGTGGACTAAGGAAGAAGAGATCATGGGGATAAGGCACAAAAACTTCAAGGTCGAAGGCGTTCAGTTCCATCCCGAGTCGATACTGACCGGAGAGGGAAAGAAGCTGTTATCGAATTTCCTTAAGCTTTAGATAGGGTTCCAGCGCTTCCGGAACCGCTACCGACCCGTCCTTTTGCTGGTAGTTCTCAAGAACGGCCGCCAGGGTCCTGCCGACAGCAACTCCTGAACCGTTCAGCGTGTGAACGAGCTCCGGCTTGCCTTTTCCCCCGGGCTTGAACTTGATGCCGGCTCTCCTTGCCTGGAAGTCCTCGAAGTTGCTGCAGGACGATATCTCCCGGAACCTGCCTTCCCCCGGGAACCACACTTCCAGATCGTAAGTCTTCGCCGAAGCGAACCCGATGTCTCCGGTGCAAAGTTCCATGACCCTGTAGTGCAGGCCAAGCTTCTTGAGCACGTCTTCGGCGTCCGAAGTCAGCTTTTCCAGCTCATCATAGGACCTTTGAGGATGCGAGAACTTTACGAGCTCAACCTTGTTGAACTGGTGCTGCCTTATGAGCCCCTTCACGTCCTTTCCGTAAGAGCCGGCTTCTCTCCTGAAGCAGGCCGAATAACACACGTAGCTTAAGGGAAGCTGCTCCTCCCTGAGCGATTCGCTCCTGTGGAGGTTCGTCACCGAGACTTCGGCTGTCGGGATCAGATAGAGCTTGTCATCCCTCATCCTGTACAGCTCTTCCTCGAACTTCGGAAGCTGTCCCGTTCCTTCCAGGCATTCTCCCTTGACCATGTAAGGCGTGAGGACCTCGCGGTAGCCGTGCTCCCCGACGTGAAGATCAAGCATAAAGCTTATCAGCGCCCTCTCGAGAGCCGCCCCGCTGCCTAGAAGGGTTGCGAACCTGGAGCCGGACAGCCTGGCAGCGGACTTGAAATCCAGGATGCCCAGTTTCTCCCCAACTTCCCAGTGCGGTTTGGGCTTGAAATCGAATTTCCCGGGCTCGCCGAAAACCCTCAGGACTTTGTTGTCATTCGAGTCCTTGCCCGCGGGCACGGAAGAATGAGGCAGGTTTGGAATGAGCAGAGCAACGTTACGCGACGCCGCCTGCAGGCCCCTTAGCTCCTCGTCGGAGCGCTTGATCTCCCCGGAGAGCTGCTTCATCTCGGCTATCAGCTTTTCCGCGGGTTTCTTTTCCCTTTTCAGCAGACCGATCTCATCCGAAACGGCGTTGAGCCTGGACTGCTTCTTTTCAAGCGCCGCCGTTTTTTCACGCCAGGCGGAATCGGCCTCAAGATACTTGTCTACGATGGACGACGCCGCGCCCCTTTTGTTAAGGGCTTCCTTTACCCTGTCCGGTTCGCTCCTCAGCAGTTTCGGGTCCAGCATAGGATCATCCCCCCATCAGATCTTTCCGGTCAAGACCGCGCCGAAGGGCGTGTCGCGAAGAACATACCCCTTTTCGACGATCTCCCGCCTGATCGAATCGGCCCTTGAGTAATCTTTTTCTTTCTTTGCCCTCACCCGGTCCTCGACAAGCTTTTTCACGCCGGAGGGGATCTTCGTCTCCGAAAGATCAAGGCCCAGAACATCACCAAATCCCTGAACAGTCATCAGAACGTCGGAAAGCAATCCCTTTCTGGAGCCTTTCTTTATCAGGGAGTAAGCGAACGTGATCAGCTCGAACATTACCCCGATCGCCTCAGCCGTATTGAAATCCGCGTCCATGGCGTCGGAAAACTTCTTCCGGAAAGAATCGATCCTGCCTTTATGATCGGCCGGATCCTTCTCTTTGGCGCCGGAATCAACGTACGCCGAAATTGAATCGATCCCTTCCTGCATCGTCATGTACTTGCTCTGAACCGCCGAAATGTCCTCGTCGCTGTAATTGATCGGGCTCCTGTAATGGGTGGAGAGCAAAAACATTCTCACCACCTTGGGGCTGAACTTCTCAAGTATCTCCCTTATCGTGAAGAAGTTGCCGAGGGACTTTGACATCTTCTCGCTGTTTATGTTGACGAACCCGTTGTGGATCCAGTATTTGGCGAACGGCTTTCCCGTTGCCGCTTCCGCCTGGGCTATCTCGTTCTCGTGATGCGGGAACACCAGGTCAAGGCCGCCGCCGTGTATGTCGAACGTCTGCCCCAGATACTTCGCCGACATGGAGGAGCACTCTATGTGCCACCCGGGCCTCCCCTTCCCCCACGGGCTGTCCCACGACGGCTCGCCGGGCTTTGAAGACTTCCAGAGGGCGAAGTCCAGGGGATCTTTTTTCCTTTCGTCCACCGAGATCCTGGCTCCCGCTTTCATGGCCTTCTCGGTCCTGCCGGAGAGCTTTCCGTATCCCTTGAACTTCCTGACCTCAAAGTAAACGTCGCCTCCGACCGCGTAGGCGTAGCCGCCCTTAACGAGCACTTCCACGGTCTTTATCATGTCATCAATGTGCTCGGTGGCCTTTGGGTAAATGCTTGCCGGCAGGACGTTCAGCTTATCCATCATCTCAAAATAGGAGCGGGAATACTTCTCGGCGACTGCCGCGATCGAGGTCTTCTCTTCCGAGGCCTTTTTGATTATCTTGTCGTCAATGTCGGTGATGTTCTGGACGTAGTTCACCTTGTAGCCCAGGTGCTCCAGGTAGCGCCTGACGCAGTCGAAGGTTATGTATGCCCTGGCGTGGCCCAGGTGCGGCTCGTCGTACGGAGTGATGCCGCATACGTACATGCCGGCCTTCATGGGAGAGATGGGTTCAAATACCTCTATCTGCCTCGACAGGGTGTTGTAAACTCGAAGGGTCACTTTATCTTCTGCTCCAGAGAGGATATCCTCTTCTTCATGTCTTCCAGCGCTCTCGCTACGGGATCGGGAAGCGCCCCGTGCTCAAGAGCCCCAACGCTTTTGCCTTTCATCCTTACAATCCGTCCGGGGTTTCCCACGACCGTCGAATGCGGAGGAACTGACTTTGTCACGACCGAGCCGGCTCCTATCCTTGATCCCTCGCCAAGAGTTATGGCTCCGAGAATTATCGCGCCGGCTCCGATAACAACGTTATCGCCCACCGTGGGGTGCCTCTTGCCTTTTTGCTTGCCCGTTCCGCCGAGAGTGACGCCCTGGTAGATCGTCACGTTTTTCCCGATTTCAACGGTCTCGCCTATGACCACGCCCGCTCCGTGGTCTATGAAGAATCCTTTCCCGATCTTAGCCCCCGGATGTATCTCTATCTGGGTGAAAAGCCTTCCGATCTGCGATACCAGGCGGGGCAGAACGGGGATGCGAAGCCAGTAGAGCATGTGGGACAGCCTGTGGATCAGCACGGCCCAGAGCCCCTGGTACATCAGCACCTCAAAGATGTTCCCGGCTGCGGGGTCCCTGTCGAATATCGCTTTTATGTCGCTGAACATATTAATCACTTCCTGTCAAAGAACGGGTTCTTTCCCGTCGCGGTTAGCGGAATGCCGTAAGCTATCCTTGCGTCCTCGCTGAGCAGCTTCAACTCAATGGCTGCCTTGCCGACGCTGTACATGAGCCTGTTATCTACCCTGCTGTCCGCCGCCACGCTCAGAGCGGAACCTATCGCAATTCCAAGGTCGCCCGCGTTGAAGGCGCATATGGCCGGAGAGTGGCTTTCCCTCTCAACGCAGCCGTTGAAGCCGCAGAAATCGCACTCCTTCACTCCCGTGGACTGGATCCTGGTGCCCAAAAGAACTATGACTTTTGACAGCATTATGTTCTCAGAATCCCTTATGAAGAACTGGGCGCCGGACCTCTCGCCAATTTCCCTCATCTTCTTTGAGATTGCCGCTATTGTGTCCCCCTTGACTACGGCCGCTTCAACTAAGTCAAGCCCCCTGGCCTTGGGCGCCGTGCGCGCGGCCAGGCACATCTTTTCCGCGACGGCGTCCAGAGCTCTCTCGTTGAAATCATCGTCCTTTATCAGCAAGTCGGCATCCTCCCTTACTCAAGCATTGTCTCAAGCTCGTGAAGCTCCGCGGCGGTGCCGACCACAACCAGAGTGTCGCCGGCCTCTATCTTGGTTTTTGCCGAAGGATGAAGCTCGAACCCTCCGGTGAACTTCTTCACCGCCATCACGGTCACGCCGGTCTTTGACCTGATCTCAGACTCTGCAATGGTCTTCCCCGCCACAGCGGCGTTCTTGTGCAGCTTGACCTCCTCGATGTTGTGCTCGGCCTTCTCGCCGCGCATCACGGTGTCGATGAAGTCAACGGTCACCGGCTTGAGCGCCATGCTGGCCATTCTCTGACCGGCGATGAAGTACGGGGAAATGACCCTGTTCGCTCCGGCCTTCTTGAGCTTCTTTTCGGATTCAAGCTGGGACGCGCGCGCCACTATGTAAAGCTTGGGGTTCAGCACCCTGGCAGTCAGGGTCACGAAAACGTTGGCCACGTCGGAGTCATTAGCGGCGACGAGCCCCTTGGCGGACCGGACGCCAGCCTCCTCCAGGACCTCATCGGAGGACGAATCCCCAATGATGTAAGGAATACCAGTTTCAGCCAGCTCGTCAGCGGTCTCGGGCTTCGCGTCAATTATCATGTACGGCACCTTGTGCGCCCGCAGGCTCTCGCCGACCTGATGCCCCACCCTTCCGAAGCCGCAGATTATGAAATGGTTCTTGAGCTCCCTTAATTTCTTCTCCATCCTTCTCCTCCTTCTGTAGCCTACTATCTGGCCTTCAACTATCATCTCAACGAACTGGGCCGCCATGTAGGCAAAAGTGCCCACTCCGACCACAATTATCCCCATTGTCAGCATCTTGCCCTGCAGCCCGAGGGCTCTGACCTCGCCGAACCCCACGGTGCTCAGGGTTATGACGACCATGTAAAGGGATTCCGTAAGAGAAAAGCCCTCCAGCCTCGTGTAGCCCAGCATTCCCGCACAAATGAGGCCGAAGAGAACAAGGAACGGCAGAACCAGTCTTCTCAGAGGGTTCATTTTTCCCCCTTCAGCATGAACACAGTGAAATCAGCCGGATGATAATCATGCCTTATCACGAACCTGTCGGTAAAGGCCCGGACCCGCCGCACGACGTCCTCGGGCCTGAAATAATAATATATGCTTCCTTCGCCCCTGTCTTTCTTAACGGCAAAGGGCCTGCCGCTCTCGCTCAGGAAATCAACCGCCGCGCCGATCCTGGCGCTTTCGTGCATCCTTAGAAGCATCTCCGCGACGAAAGCCTCGTGCTCATCATCCCGCGAAAACCTGATATTGAACACGCCGCAGGAAACGACATAGTCAAACCTCTCGGTGAAGTACCCCTCCAGAATATCCTTGACCTCGAACCTGACTCCGGGATGCTTCTTCCTTGCCGCGTCTATCAGTCCGGGATTGATGTCGTATCCCGTGTACCTGATCTTGTGCCTGTCAATAAACCCTCTGTCCCTGAGAAATTCATAGAAGTGGCCCAGGCCGCAACCTATGTCGGCAAGCGAGAATCCTTTCCCGCCCCCAGTCGTCTCCACTATGGAAAAGAGAGCCTCGTATCTCGCCCTCTGCCCCTCCGGGTCCTTCCAGTCGAGCGAACGGATATCAAAGCCGTGCTTCTCGTGCAGCCGGCTGTAGAATTCAAGCATCCGCTCCTTGCCGGGCATCTTCATCATATGAGCTTGTCTTTTATCATCCGCTCCGCAATCAGCACGGCATTGGTGGCCGCGCCGCGCCTGAGATTGTCGGAGACCACCCACATGTCTATGCCGTTCTTGACCGAGACATCCTCCCTGATGCGGCCGACGAAAGTCTCGTCAGAGCCGGCGCATTCAAGGGGCGTCGGATATTCCGCCTTCGAAGGATCGTCAAGCACCCTGACGGTAGGGAACTTCGAGAGAAGCTTCTTTACCTCATTGACCGATATCTTCTTCTTTGTCTCTATGTTGACCGCCTCCGAGTGGCTTATCATCACGGGTATCCTGACGCAGGTCGCGGTAACGGCAATAGTGTCGTCTTCCAGTATCTTTCTCGTCTCGTTCACCATCTTAATCTCTTCCTTGGTGTAGCCGCTGTCCAGGAAAACGTCTATGTGCGGGAAGCAGTTGAACGCGATCTGCTTGGGCAGGTACTTGACCTGAACGGGCTTGCCGTCTATGAAGGCCCTTGTCTGCTCCCTGAGCTCTTCAACGGCTTCCTTGCCCCAGCCGGAGGTCGACTGGTAGGTCGACACAACTATCCGCTTTATGCCGGCCGCATCGTATATGGGCTTTAAAGGCAGGACCATCTGAGCGGTGGAGCAGTTCGGATTTGCGATTATGCCTTTATGCCTCTTGATGGCGTGGCCGTTCACCTCCGGAACGATGAGGGGCACTTCGGGATCCATCCTGAACTGCGAAGTGTTGTCTATAACAACCGCGCCCGCCCTGGCCGCTTCGGGAGCGAACACCTTTGACACCTTGGCGCCGGCCGAGAACAATCCTATGTCTATTCCCCTGAAAGACTCGGGCTTTGCTTCCTCAACCGTATACTCCCTGCCGCGGAAACTGACCGCTTGTCCGGCCGTCCTTGAAGACGCGAGCGGCAGGAACCTGTCGACAGGAAAGTTCCTCTCTTCGAGGACCTTCATCATTACGCCGCCGACCATCCCGGTGGCTCCAAGAACCGCCACATTGTACTTCTTCGACACTTAAAAAACACATCCCCCCGGTAAATTTTGGGTATTATAGCATATGGGGAAATCCAGGACAAACCGCGGATTTCAGCCAGGGAGGATCACTTTTTGAGAATGAAGGGGATGGTGAAGCTGAGGTGGTTCATTATCGTTCCGATGGTCTCAATGTCAACAAGCGGGTCCAGAGGATTCGCCCTCTCCCACCCCATGACCGCAACTCCCAGGTTCTTCGGCTCTTTGGCGGAATAGATGGGCGCAACGATGAAGCTCTTGAACCTGGACCTGAGCGCGGGCGGAATTTTTATGCCGCTCTCCTTTAATGAGATCGCATAGAAAGATGAATCCGCATTGCCGGAAAGGAGATCCCTGGGATTGCAGAGCGTCGCCTCCGGCCTCAGAACATCGGGAACGTAAATGACCAGGTTCCTCTTCTGAGAAAAAAGCACGGGAGAATCCTCTCCGGATATCGCCGCCTCAGGGAGACTGAGGTCGGAGAGAAAAGACTTGCCTATCTCAAAGTTTCCGTTCGTTTTTCTCAGAAACATTATGGACGCTGGCCTGGTTTGAAGCATTTCGGCCTTGCTGGTGAGAGTGGCGGCCCTGGCAAAGAGCTCGCTGACACTTGCGGATGACGCAAAATCCTTGTTATGGACGACTATCTCGTTAACAAGAAAAAGCTTTTGGGCAAGGGCGCCCTTCTGCGGCTCCGCAAGGTTGTAAGCTAGTTTTTTCATGGAAAGCTCTCCGAGAGAACCTGTCTCGGGAATACTAACACATCTTGTGCCTATTCTTCCAGCTATGCGGCCCATATCTGCTGCCTCCTGTAAATATATCGCAATATTTTAACGCCCATTTCAGTCCCCGGTCCGGCGCCCGTCAATAATGCCCGGGGTCTCAAGCTCCTCCGTCCACCTTTCCATCTCGGTCCTGCTTATCGCGTCTCTCCGCTGAGCTTCCTCCGCTTCAATGATCATCAGAAGCCACTGCGCGGTTTCGGGCCCGTAGACGTCGCGCGATCCGTCCGCCTCCTCGCCAAGGAACGTGTGAAGGTCGGCCTTGAACGAGCGGATCGCGCCGACCATTATCCTCTCCTGGGCGGCCGTGCGTTCCCTGTACTTGGTGTGGCCGCAGAGCATTTTCCACGTGTCGGCAAACTCTCCGTAAGCCTTCTGGTATGTCTTGGGCTTGCTGAAGTCGACTTTGTCGAAAACCTCGACCGCGTCTTCGCCGAAGACCATCAGGGCGTCTTCCCTGGAAATGTAACCAAGTTTGTAGAGGTAGATGAATGTCTCAAAATGCAGCCTCTGGTTGCCCTTGTAAAGCATGTCCTCTATTGTCCAGCCGGTCCTCTCCCAGTAAGGCATGTTTGACCTCTCCAGGGATATTCCGTCTACTTTCGGCCTGTCGTCATTGACCTGGATCGCGTCCGGATGTTCTATCTCTGTCATGCTGCCTCCCGTCGAGAACTCATATATGCCCCCGGTAAGGACTTCGCCCCCGAAATCGTAGCCGATGCTTGATGGAACAAGCAGGGACGCGAGAACCGCGCCCGGCCCGCCGCCCAGGCTGTAGCCAACGTAAGCCCACGACCCGAAGCCGAGCGCCGAACCGAGAGCCTGCCCGGTGTCGGACCGCATGAATTCGATTGCCTCAGGGTTAGAGGTCAGAAGATGTTCGTAACCCATGGCCGTGAGCCTTGAGGCAATGAGGCCTCCCGCCAGCTTGCACCACCACGGTCCAGGCGTGTGCTTGAGACCTGCCTCGAATGCCGCGTAATTGAGAACGGTTCCGGTCGATATCATCGCGACGTCTTCGGGATTTTCAAGCCAGGCGTGTGTGGCAGGCACTATGAACAATATCTGGACGGCGCCCGCTTCCGGCACGCCTACCCTGGCGGCAACGTACTGTCCGCCGCCGACCCCGGCAAGGAACATTCCGCTGTGACCCGCATCGCTCATCACCTGATCATAGTCGATCTCGCCGTCCCTGTGCCACTGCTCCAGCATGCTCAGAGGTATCTCTACGGTGATTCCGACAAGCGCGGCTCCGAAAGTTCTTGTGCCGACAACTTTTATCTCGGACGGGGGCGCGCCACCTTCGGCCGGACCCGTGACTCCCTTCATCCGCGATTCAGTTATCCTTTCCTGCGCCGCGTCGACTTCGGCGCCGTCGATATACTGATAAGCTTCTCCCGTCGGCCTGTTAGGGTGGGCTTCACCGTTGACGTAGAAATAATCCGCCTCGCCAGCGGATCTGCCCTTTACCGCGTTCGGGGCATCAGTCATCGGGCCGTAGGGTTTCTCAAGCGCCACCCTCTGCCTGTAGAACTGCACGTTCGCTCTCCTCTGCCTTCTGAAATCCTTTCTTGAGGTTATCTCCAGCTCAAGTCCGTCGATAATTTTCCTGAAATTGTGCTTTCTGAGTGAGTCGGGATGAGAGTTTATCTCCTCCGCGGTTAAATAAGTGAATTCCGCGTCCATGTGAATGCCCCTGTAGACCTCGCAGCCGGAATCTATATGCTCAAGATGAGGGCTGGAATTCCTGACATGCCTCTTGTAATAGGAATTCGGAATAATTATTCGGTCAGACCTCATTAAAGAAACGCCTCTCTGCAGACCGTTCGCCTCCATGAGAACTTCCACGGGGATCCCGAGTTCGGCGGCGAGAGCCTCTATGCTTGTCGCGGAAGGCACGTTGTAAAAGTAAACGGGTCTCATCCTCGGCGCTCCCTCAAGGCCCCTGGCAGGATCTCCCGTAATGTTGATCAAATATCTTCTTCCGGACCTCTTGACCCAGTGGCAATCCATGCTTCTCAGATGAGCCTCTGTTATCCGCCCCTCGGCAGGCAAACCTATGACGGCTCTCTCCTTCGGAGGCAGTTTGTTGAGATACTCAAGAAGATGAGCCGAATCAATTTCCATCCAAAGCGGCTTGTTCAGATAAATGTCAAAATCCTTGAGCATCCTCTGAATGAGCTCCGGGTTCTCCGTCTCGGACGTCACGCATATGAAGAACTCGTCGCTCCCGGGCCCCCTTCTGAAAATGGCTATCTCCACGCCCTCGCCGGCGTATTTATTGTTCACCTCGCCCGCCGCCCACGCCGCCCTTTCCCTGGCCACAAGGCTCTGCGCGTTCGGCCCGACGGGGAAGGGGAAGGATGTCCTGAAGGCCGAGAACCTGTTGCCGTCCAGCGCTATCACGTACATGTTCCGCCCCTGCCTGGCCTGCGCGACCGAATACTGAACGAAAACATCGTATGTCAGAAGGCCGCTCTGCGGGTCGACGTACTGCATCTGCAGCCTCTCGTAGCCCATCAGCAGAAGGTCGGGCCTCTGATTGACCACAGCCACGGCGTCCGCGCGGTTCATTCCCTTTACGTTCACCAGATGATCCACAACAAGCTCTCTGGCCATCCAGTCCGCCATCTCGCTCTGCCCCACCCTGTTGGCCTCGCGCGCCTTCGCAAGCTGCCTGTCAGCGGCCCCGTCAAAAACAAACTCGTCAACGCGCCTGACCCCCATCGAATCCTCGCTCATGTTCAATGCGCAGGCGATCTTGTCCATGGCGTCCATGACGACTATCGCCTCTAGGCTGCCGTTCCCCTGTCCGCGGCCCCTGACGAGAACGGTAACCGTCTTCACGTGAGGGTCTTCTATCCTGAGCGGCTCCTCCCCCAGCGGCTCTCCGGTAATCCTGTCGCGGACAACTATGTTGTTGACGCTCCTCAGATGCATATCGAGCCCCTTCAAAAGGCCCGCGTCGGCATCAGGAGGGAGAAGCAGGTAGAACGAGGTCCCGTCCTTGTAAATTGTCGCCCCCTCAATCCCCGCTCTCTCGCAGTACTCCAGCGCGCTTAAAGCCAGGGCGTCCAGGTAGGCGTCTCCGCCGTTCTTCCCGTATGCCGGGTGGTCGTTGGTGGTCTTGAAGTCGGGGTTTATCGCGATCACGACTATCTCCTCGCCGTGGACGTTCAGGCGGGCGCTAATGTCAACTCCGAAAGAGCCGAGCGACTGCGCGTGGGGCACGTTGCTCCGGGAGGAGTTCCTGAAGAATACCTCAGGCGCGATAGTGATGGAGCCCGGGTCGAGGGGCGGCGCAATTATTCCGGGCGAGCCCGTCCCGGAGCCGGGATTTGACCTCACCTGTGCAGCTTTGCCGTCATTCGCGGCGGCTTCGCCGCTATCCCTGCGCTGTTCTGCCAGGGCGGTCGCCGGGTATCCCCTGTTTGATATTTTAGGTATGTCGTTTGACAATATTCATCACCAAATAAAATTTGAGGGCCCGGAAGGCAAAATGCGGGGTCTCGGCCTTCTCAAGGCTCTCTAATATATTTATCGGTCTTCAGGGCCCTTAACTTGTGCTTTTTTCGGCTTTTTGCTGGTTTTTTTGAGGCGAATAATTCTATTGCACATTAATGGCGTATTTGGTAAAATTACGCCTTGTGAAAATATACGAAACCGATAAAATCAGAAACGTGGTTCTTGTGGGCCCCACCGCCGCGGGAAAGACATCTCTTCTTGAAGCCTTTCTCTTCAACGCCGGAGCTATTGGCAGAATGGGAAAGGTCACGGACGGCAACACCGTTTCCGACTACCACGACGAGGAGATCAAGCGGAAGACCAGCGTCCACTCCACTCTTGCCGCTATCGAGGACGGCGAGATCAAGTACAATTTTCTGGACACCCCGGGCTACATAGACTTCATAGGAGAGGTCATTTCGGCGGTCAGAGTGGCCGACGGAGCGCTGTTCTCCTTCTGCGCGGTTAACGGCGAGGGCGTGGGCGCCGCCGAGTTCTTTGAAATAGCCGGCAAATACAAGGTTCCTTCAGTGGTGGTCATCAACAGGATGGACAAGGAGAGGGCGAATTTTGCCCAGGCTGTCGAATCAATACGGGGCGCCCTGGGAAAAAGCGTCGTCCCGATGCACGTTCCGATCGGAGCCGAGGCGGGATTCAAGGGGGTCATCGACCTCATCACCATGAAGGCCTATGAGTTCGAGAACGGCAAGGAGAAGGAGGTCCCCATCCCCAAGGACACGGACATTTCTCCCTACATGGACATGCTCATCGAGGCGCTTGCCGACGTTGACGACACGCTTTTAAGCGACTACATGGAGGGCAAGGCGCTGACAGTCGAGGAAAAGACCGAGGCTCTTCACAAGGGCATCGACGACAGAAAAGTATTTCCGATACTCTGCTCATCATCGACGGGCAACATCGGGCCGAGCCTCGTCATGAAGATGATCAGGGAGTTCGTGCCTCCCCCGTCCATACACATTCAGGGCAGGGACAAGGACGGCAAGGAGCTGGCTCTCAAGGGAGACAAGTCCGAACCGTTTTCAGCCTACGTCTTCAAGACAATGACCGAGGCCCACGTGGGAGAGCTTGCTTTCATCAGGGTATATTCCGGAGCGGTCAACCACTCAAGCGCCATTTACAACTCGACTAAAGCCCACGCCGAGAGAGCGGGACAGCTTCACGTTCTTCAGGGAAAGAAAAGGTTCGAGGTTCAGACGCTGAACGCGGGAGACATAGGTGTGCTTCCCAAGCTCAAGAACACGCACTGCGGCGAAACTCTCTGCGACGCCGCGAACCCGATAATTTACGAGCCTGTCCAGTATCCCGAGCCGGTCTACTCCCTGTCGGTCCATCCCAAGTCCAAGGAGGACCTGGAGAAGATCGGCCTGGCGTTCAGCGCGATGAGCAAGGAAGACCCGACCTTCAACGCCAAGTACGATCCTGAGATCAAGGAAACCGTTATCTCCGGAATGGGCGACGTGCACCTGGAGATGATACTGGAGAGGTTCAAGAAGCAGTTCGGCGTCGAAGTCGAGCTGGGTTCGCCTCGCATTCCCTACAAGGAGACCATCAAGAAAAAGTCCAAAGCGCAGGGCAGGTACAAGAAGCAAACTGGGGGCCGCGGCCAGTACGGAGACACATGGATTGAGCTAGAGCCTCTCGGGAGGGGCAAGGGCTTCGAGTTCGTCAACAAGATAGTCGGGGGAGCCATCCCGAAAAATTACATACCCGCCGTCGAAAAGGGAATAAAGGGCGCCATGGACGAAGGCGTGATAGCCGGCTATCCGGTAGTAGACCTTAGGGCCACCCTTTTCGACGGCTCGTACCACGAGGTTGACTCTTCCGACATGGCTTTCAAGATAGCGGGCTCCATGGGCTTCAAGAACGCCGTGGCCGAGGCCAGGCCGACCGTCCTTGAGCCGATAATGGAAATAGAGGTAAACGCCCCCGAGGAGTACATAGGCGGCATTTCCGGAGACCTCAACAAGAGACGGGGAAGGATAATGAACATCGAGGAAAAGAAGATCATCGCGCAGGTGCCCCTGGTTGAAATCGCCAAGTACGCCGTGGACCTGAGGTCGATCACGCACGGCCGCGGCCACTTCAAAACCAAGTTCGCGCGCTACGAGGAAGCTCCGGGAAAGACCCAGGAGGAGCTTACGGCAATCTATAAAAAAAGGAGAGAGGAAGGTAGTAAAAAACAATGAGAGACAACATTCATCCAAAATATTTCAGGACGACGGCGCAGTGCGCCTGCGGCGCGACCTACGAGATAGGCTCGACCAGGGAGAACATCAGGGTGGACATCTGCAGCAAGTGCCACCCGCTGTTCACCGGAACCATGAAGCTCCTGGACTCCGAGGGAAGAGTTGAGAAATTCAAGAAGAAGTATGAACTAGCGGCCGAGAGAAGGAAGCAGGCCAAGGAAGCCGCCGAAAAGGCCAGGGCAGACAAAGAAAAGAGGATAAAAGCCGCAAGAGCCGAGGCAAAGAAGTCGGAAATGGAGAAGCTTCAGGAGCTCAGGAAAGGCAGAACGGAAAAGGCCCTGGAAAAGGCGGAGCTGAAGACAAAGGCGGAAAAGCCCGAAGTGAAGGCGGCTAAACCCAAAAAGGCCAAAAAGCCCGGTAAGGCAGCAAAGCCGAAGGCCAGGAAACCCGCAAAAAAGGCCAAGCCTAAGAAGAAAGCCTCAAAAAAGAAATCTAAATGAACTCCACACCGGGCAAAGACGACGTTCAGATCGGCGGACAGGCCGTCATCGAAGGGGTAATGATGCGCGGAGAGACCTCCGTCGCGACAGCCGTCAGGAAGCCCGATAACCAGATATCCGTCAAGCGGGAGGAAGCCGCCCGCTGGTCAAGGGCGCATCCTCTCCTTGGACTTCCCTTCATAAGGGGCATGGCAACGCTCGCGGAGACGATGGTGCTGGGAATAAGCTCTCTCTCCTATTCGGCGGCCGAGGCGGAGGTTGAGGGGGAAAAGCTCTCCGGGAAAGACATAGGAATATCCCTCGCGCTGAGCCTTTTGATAACCGTAGCTCTCTTCATAATGCTGCCGGCGTTCGTTTTCTCAAGGCTCAGGGAGACCGCGATCAACACCCTGACCCTGAACCTCATCGAGGGCGCGATAAGGATAAGCATTTTCACGGGATTTCTCCTGGCGGTCAACCTTCTTCCCGACATGAGAAGGGTTTTCCAGTATCACGGGGCCGAGCACAAGACGATAATGGCCTACTCAAAGCTCAAAAAGGAGCCCGGCTTCAGTTTTGATAGCTTCACGCCGGACCGGGTGAGAGACTACTCAAGGATACATCCTTCATGCGGGACCAGCTTCCTCCTGATGGTCCTTCTGATAAGCATATTCACCTTCTCGCTTATAGGCAGGCCGTCCTTCGCCGTTAGGGTCGCGATGAAGCTCGCCCTTCTTCCCGTGATAGCGGGCATATCTTACGAGATCATCAGGATGGCAAGAAGGGAGAACGCGCCCTTCATTTTCAGGATGCTTGTATTCCCCGGAATGCTGCTGCAGAAACTCACCACGCGGGAACCGGATCCCGGCCAGATCGAAGTGGCCATAGAGGCCCTCAAGGCGGTAGCTTGACATGTTCGAGGATAAGCTGAAGAACGTCGAGAAAAGATACAGGGAGCTTGAATCCGAACTGAGCAAACCCGAGGTCATAAAGGACAACGAAAAATACAGGTCGCTGTCCAGGGAGTTCGGGGACCTCAAGGGGATCATGGAAAAATACGAGGAGCTCAAGTCGGTAAAGAAGTCCCTGTCCGAAGCCAGGGAGATGATGGCCGACAGGGAAATGAGGGATCTGGCGGAGAAGGAGGCCGAAAAGTGCGAAAAGCGGCAGGCCGAACTTCTGAGCGAGCTGGAGCTTGAGCTTGTGCCGAAAGACCCGCACGACGAAAAGAACATATTCCTGGAGGTCAGGGCCGGCACGGGCGGCGATGAGGCCGCCATATTCGCCGGGAACCTTGTCAGGATGTACCTTAGGTTCGCGGAGCGCAAGGGCTGGAAGACGGAAATGATGGACGAGAACCCCACCGGCCTTGGCGGTTTCAAGGAAGCCATAATCGGCATCTACGGAAAGGGCGCATACAGCAGGCTCAAGTTCGAAAGCGGCACCCACAGGGTCCAGAGGGTTCCGGCCACAGAATCGGGAGGGCGCATTCACACTTCGGCCGCGACAGTGGCCGTCATGCCGGAAGCGGAGGACGTGGACCTGAAAATAGAGGACAAGGACCTCAGGATAGACACCTTCCGCTCGTCAGGCCCCGGAGGCCAGAGCGTCAACAAGACAAGCTCCGCGATAAGGATCACCCACATCCCGTCAGGGCTGGTGGTCGCCTGCCAGGAGGAGCGGTCCCAGCACAAGAACAAGGCAAAGGCGATGAAGCTTTTGAGATCGCGGCTTCTGGACCAGATGGAGGAGGAGCAGAGGAGCAAGAGGGCCGAACAGAGAAAGGTTCAGGTGGGGACCGGAGACCGCTCTGAAAAGATCAGGACGTACAACTTCCCCCAGAGCAGGGTGACCGACCACAGGATAGGATTCTCGGTCCACAACCTCCAGGAGATCCTTGACGGAAACCTTGACGAAATAATTGAAGCGCTGACAGCGGCTGACAGGGTAAAGAAGCTCGAGAAGATGAAATGACGGAAGAATGGACCGTTAAGAAGCTGCACGACTGGACAACTGACTTTTTCAGGAAGAACTCCATAGAGAACCCCCGGCTGGAAGCGGAAATTTTGCTCTCCCACTCGCTCAGGATCCCAAGGATACAGCTTTACGTTCAATTCGAGAGGGTGCTGAACGGGAGCGAGCTCGCGAGCTTCAAGAAGCTTGTCCTCAGAAGAAAAGAGCGGGAGCCCGTAGCCTACATAACCGGAATCCAGCCCTTCATGTCGCTTGATTTTGAGGTGAACCCGTCCGTGCTGGTCCCCCGCCCCGAAACCGAAAAGCTGGTGGAAGTCGCGATGGATTTCCTCAAAGGGATCGACTCGCCTAGGATAGCCGATATCGGCACGGGATCCGGGGCAATAGCGGTAAGCCTAGCAAAATATGTTCCGGGCGCGGCCCTGACAGCGACCGACTCATCAGGCGAGGCCGTTGAGCTGGCAAGACGGAACGCGGCGAGGCACGGCGTCGACAAAAGATGTGAATTTTTCGTCGGCGACCTTTTCGGGCCGCTGAAGGGCCAATTTGACCTCATCGTTTCAAACCCTCCGTACGTAAGGACCGCTGACATCAAATCCCTTCAGCCGGAGATAAGCAGGTACGAGCCAAGGCAGGCTCTCGACGGCGGAGAGGACGGCCTGAAATATTACCGGCTCATACTGGAGCAGGCTGGCAAATACCTGAAGCCGGGCGGGACACTTATTCTGGAAATCGGCTTCGGTCAGGCGAAAGATGTTGAAGACATCTCTAAAGCGAGCGAATGTTTTGATAACCCCCGCATGCGCAAAGACACGGCCGGGATCGACCGGGTGTTCCTTACGAGGAGAACATCTTCTTGAGTGCCGCCCTCAGGCCCGAAGGGCCCTTGATTCTGTAAAGACTTGCGAATTTTATCTGCTCGCTCATAGGAAAATAATACACCGACCGTCCGAAGCCGATAAAGACCGTGTTGACATCTTCCAGAAGCTGAAGGTCCGGAAGCGGCCGTTCCTGAAAGGTCACAAGGTCAGAGTCCTTGACGTGAACGGCATCGTAGGACTCCGCGTCCGAAAGCCGGAAAAGATATATGAGTTTTCTTGAAATTACACTGCCTTCCGGCCCGGCGTCGACGCTGTACAATCCGCCGTAATCGGAAGAAATCCTTCTCGCGAACAGACCTATGTATTTCTTCGGAAAACAATAATGCCTGCCGTCGATGGTCGCCTTGCCGTAGAAATCGGACACGTAGGAGGTGACCTTGAGGAACGGGGGGACGAGCCTCATGTTCTCCGCCTTGAACATGTCTTCGGTCAGGGTGCCGTCATCGAACTCGGGCCCCATAGCATACCTGGCTATCCGGACGACGGCGCCGAACCTGTCGAATATGCCTCCCATGCCTTTTCTCCTGAACCAGAGCTTTTCCACGACGGGAAGGTCGGACGCCGACAATCCGTCCTCCTTAAGGGAATGTAGTATGGCCGAGCGCATTGCATCGGCGCTCCAGCGGCTCTCGTTGATAAGTCTCCAGAAATGAACATGTTTTCCTTCCGGCTTCTCCAGGTCAAAAGCCCACGGATACAGCTCTCTCAGGCAGCCCACCATGGTGAAATCTTCTCCGAGAATTCCAGAATCCTTGAAGGCCCAGTGGATCCTTGAATAGGCCATGAAATCCGACCAGTTGTCATATCCCGCTTTAGCGAGAAATCTCTTGCCCCCGTTCTCGAGGAGCCTATTGTCTATCCTGCCGGTCCTCTCGTTCATCTTAAGGCCGAAGTGCGACTCGAGCACGTGCCTCCCTCTCATGATGACCTGCTCGCGGCCCTGCGCCCTGAAGCCCTTTCCGAAAAAGTCCCAGTAGTGAAGGTGCTTCCCCTCCGGGGTCATTATGTCAAAAGCCCACGGCCAGGCGGCCATGTAGGCGTCAACGTACTTGTGCCTGAACTTCTCCACCCTGTCGAGCACTCCGCTTATCCTGTGCTTCTCAAGGAGATCGATCGTTTCCTGCACGCCCTCTTCCCTCAGGAACCCGGCGTAATTTCCCGGGAAGAACCTTGGATCGATTGTCCTGCTCTCCATGTCCATGACGAATCCAAGATGTTTTTCAAAGACGTGGCGCAGCGCCACGACCGCAAGCCGAACACCCTCCTCATTTTCCCAGTTTCCCTTTGCGATGAAGTCCCAGGCGTGAAGGTGGTGGCCCTCGGGCGTGCTCAGGTTGAAGGCCCAGGGATAGCAGTATTCGAACATCCTAAGGGCTGATGTGCCCATCTTCTGAAAGGGCGTATGGAGCCTGTACATGCCGGCAAAATCGATCCAGCGAAGTTTGTCCTTTCTGCCGAGAGCATGCGACAGAAAATCCTCCTGATACCTGGAGTGGAGCCGCGGGTCTATCAACCTTCCAGCCTCGCGCATCTCAAGCCCGCACTTTTTCTCAAGGACGTGCCTTGTCAGGATAATGGCGTTGATGAGGCCCTGAAAGCCGTCAAAGGTGAACTTGGGCATCTTTATCCTGTCGCCTGAAACAAACTGCTCGTATATCTCGATCAGGAATGGCCCGTACTTCCCGCAATAGCTCTTCCAAAGGTGAGGATAATGGCCGAGCTTATCCTGAACGAGAAGCCGGACGTCGGCCCTTGAATCGGGGTTCAGGACAAGGTGCCTGTTCGGAGAATCAAACATGCGGAAGAACCTGTGCACCTCCCGGTCCATGGCGGGCTGGAGCTTGACCTCCCTGCGAGCAAAGACATGCCAGGGATCCCTGTATCCTCTCATTAAGTTGATCTTTGTTGGCATAAAATCCTAATGATTATCGGAAAAACAGGGGGTTGATTTCAGGGGGAGATTCTAGAATTTCCTGACGTTGAACACCTTCCAGAAGCAGTAAATGTTCAGGGCAATTATTATCAGCCATGATGCGGCCAGAAATAAGGCGCCGTCGATCCTCATTTTGCAGTCCTCTCCCTTCGCTTCCAGGCAATCCTGACCAGAAGAGCGATGCATACAAAAAGAGCGATAAGGCCGAGCCTTGTGGCGACTATGAAAGGCAGATTCTCCGCGCTGACGCCCCTCATGAGAATGACCGACCACCACTCCTGATAGAACCAGACGCCGAGCACCGTTATCAGGTATGTCGGCGTGACATACTTGATTATGAACTTGAATATCTTCGGAACTCTTATGTGGGCTCCGTGGTGGATCTCCTCCCACGCGTTGTTTATTCCGAACACCCAGGCGAAGAGTATAGCCTCGATAGTCGCGAAAAGCACCAGGCAGAACGTGCCGCCCCAGAAATCGAGCTCGTCAAGCACGCCGTTCCCCAGGAAGAATATTACCGGCTGGCACAGTATGAAGGCCACCGCCGCGAATATCATGACGGCCTTCCTTCTGTCGATATTGAACTCATCGCTCATGAAAGATATCGCAGGCTGGGCGAGGGATATCGACGACGTGACGCCGGCCAGGAACAGAAGCGAGAACCACATGAAGGCGAAGACGGCCCCGAGCGGTATCTGCTGGAATATGAGGGGCATTGTGATGAAGCCAAGGTTGAAGGCGCCGCCCGAAGCGATATCAACAACTCCTACCGGTCCGAAGAAAGCAAAGGCGATCGGTATGGCGATGCTGCCGCCAAGTATTATCTCGGTGAACTCGTTCATGCCGGAAGCCGAAAGGCCGGAAAGCACCACATCGTCAGCCTTCGTGAGGTAGCTGGCGTAGGTCAATATTACGCCGATCCCGACGCTGAGCGTAAAGAAGATCTGCCCTGTGGCGGCGAGCCACACCTTCGCGTCCTTAAGAGCCTCAAAGTTTGGATTCCACAGGAAACCAAGGCCGTTCCACACGCTCCACGCCGGGTTCGCGGGATCGGGAGCGCCGAGCGTCAGCACCCTGATCATTATGGCAACGGCAAAGAAAAAGAGAAGCGGCATGGCTATCCTGCACAGCCTCTCGATGCCCCCCTTTATGCCGAAGTATACGATGGAAATGTTTATCAGGAAAGTTATTGCGAAGAACACGTAGGCGACAAGAGGCCCGGAGAAGAACTCGTTGCTCACCAGCCCCTGATACCCCTGAAGGAACTGGAGCATGGAGTTCGCGGCCGCGGCATCCATGAGCTTTCTCGTCACGGAGAAAAAGGCGAAAGCCAGGATCCAGGATTCAATGTACGTGTAGTAGACGAAGATCACGAGGGGCCCGAATATCCCGACAACCCCGAAGTACTTGGCCAGCTTGTGCTCCCACAGCCTGTGGAACACGCCCGGCGCGGTCCCGTGCCCGAAGATCCCGCCGTACCTGCCTATCGCCCACTCCACCCACATGAGGGGAAGCCCCAGAAGAACGAGCGCTATGAAATACGGGATCATGAATGCGCCGCCGCCGTTCTGTGCGGCCTGGACCGGGAATCTCAAAAAGTTCCCGAGCCCGACCGCGGATCCCGCGACGGCAAGGATGACGCCCAGCTTGGTTCCCCATCTTTCCCGGCTTCTGGCCATGCGGTTATTATACCAAATTTTTCAGCCGTGTCTTGAGCTTCTTGAGGGCTTTCGCCCTGTGGCTGAGCCTGTTCTTCGCGGACGACTTCATTTCAGCGAAAGTCTTTCTGTGGCCCCGCGGAACGAAGATTGGATCATAGCCGAAGCCGTTGCTGCCCTTCATTTCGAGCCCGATCTTCCCCCTCACCTCCCCCTCGAAAACGCGCGTCCTGCCCGAGGGATCGACAAGCGCTATGCAGCAGACGAACCTGGCCGCCCTGCCCGACGCGGGGGTGCCCTTTAGCAGCCGGAGAACCTTGGCGCAGAGCTTTTCCACGGTCGGATTCGGCCCCGCGAAGCGCGCTGATCTCACGCCGGGGGCGCCCTTAAGGGCCTTCACTTCGAGGCCGGAATCGTCCGCCAAAGCCGGCATGCCGAAATATTTTGAGAAGCGGGCCGCCTTCTTGACGGCATTGCCCCTGAATGTGGGCTTGTCCTCCTTAACAGAAGGAGCATAGCTGAAATCAAGCATTGAGAAGACTTTGACGGGAAGGCTTCTCAGGATCTGCTTAATTTCCCTTATCTTGTGCCTGTTCCTTGTTGCGAGGACGATCTTCATTGAGGGAATGATACTGATGTTACCTGAAAGTGTCAATCACCTGATGACGGCGATCTTGTTGCGCCCGATGACTTTCTTGTCGGCCACCAGGTAGAAGGGATACACTCCGTTTCCGACAACCCTGCCGAAAGAGTCCGTGCCGTCCCAGTGAATTTCATCAAAACCCGGTCCGGAGGAGTAGTTCTTTTCCCTGAAGAGAAGAGTTCCGGTCAGGTCATAGACCCTGATCTCCACATTGACCCCCTCGGGAGGGACATGGCCGAGCTCGTACCTGATCATGGAGCTCATGCTGGCCCCCGGATCGAAAGGATTCGGGAAAGGAAGCGCGTCCCCGATTATTTCGACGTCGGCCGACGAGGACAGGACCACCCTGGACGAAGAAACGTAGCTTTCGCCGGAAACATCCGTGACCGTCAGCCTTATCGTATACTCGCCCTGCAATCCGGTGGCATCCCACACGGCAAGGTTGCCTCCCTCAACCGGCTCAAACCGCTCGCCGATTATGGGATACCAGTAATGGGGGCTGGAACCCATGCCGTAGTCCATCCTGTAGCTGTAAAAATCCTCGACGCTGGCCATTCCCTTGATTATCATCTTGCTGCACACAACGGCGCCGTTCCCGGGATAAGAAATGGATGTCATGACCCTGCCAAGCGCCCTGTGCGCGTTTATCCTTCCCGATCCGAGCTGGCCGTGCAGGAAATCGGGGTTCAGGTGGTCTATCGGATCCGCCGTCTCCTTGATCCTTCTCATTACCTGGTCATTGTCCAGGTGAGGATATCGCGACTTGATAAGGACGGCCAGCCCCGCGACGAACGGAGCCGACATTGACGTGCCGCTGTAATATCCCCAGCTGCCGCCCGGAATAGTGCTCAAAACATAAGTGCCGGGCGCGCACACGTCCACCCAGCTCCCGAAATTGGAGAACACAAGAAAGTTCCAGATGGAAAGCATGTCGTCCTCATCGGTCGCCGAGACGGCCAGGACTTCCGGATAATAGGCCGGATAATAAGGGTCGGTCGCGTATTCGGATATGACGTTGCCGGCCGAAGCGACAAGGACGCAGCCCTTTGAGTAAGCGTATTCGATGGAGTCCTGAATGTAGCTGCTGTTCTCCAGGCCGCCCCAGCTCATGTTGACGACGTCCGCGCCGTTGTCCGCGGCGTATATTATGGCCCGGCCGGCGTCGAAATACTCAAGGTATCCGTATCCGTCGCTGGCGGCGTAGCCCGCCCTGAGCGGCATGACCTTGCAGTCCCAGGTCATCCCTGCAGTGCCGAGTGAGTTGTTGGCCCTTCCCGCGGCTATGCCGGAGACATGGGTCCCGTGGCCCGCGAAATCGGACGGAAAGTTGTCCTCCGGCCCCGGATCCTCGCCGTCCTCGACCCAGTCGGGGTGAACGCTCACAAAGTCCCATCCGCGGTGATCGTCAACGTAGCCGTTGCCGTCATCGTCAAGGCCGTTGTCAGGAATCTCGTCGATGTTGTTCCAGATGTTTGACTGGAGGTCGTAGTGCGAAAAGTCGATCCCCGTGTCGATGACCGCTATGATCCTGTCAGGGTCTCCGAAAATGGCGTCCCAGCCGCCGGAAGCGCCTATCTTGGCAAGCCCCCATTGCTTTTTGTAATAGGGATCGTTTGGGGTCCTGCAGACGCGGAAAAGATAGTTCGGCTCCGCGTAAACGACGGCGGGGTCTCTTGAAAACTCCTCCGCAATATCCGAAATGGAGCAGGAATTCGCTCCGGAGAGAACGAGCTTGTAGACGTTCGAAGTGGAAGCGCCGGCCCCCGTTGTCATCATGTCGCGCGTTTTTGCCGCTGGAATGACCTCAACGACGCCGTACCTGGCAAAAAGCGAATTAATGGAAGTGGATTGAGTGCCGTTCACCGAGACCGTGCCCGAAGGAAGCGAGTAGAACCTGACTATCAGCTCGTTTTCCTTGACGGTCCTGGGGGTTGAGTTAAGGCCGTCTTTGAATACAGCTATCCCGTCAACCGGGGTGAGTACAGATAACGCGAGAATGATCAATGCGCATGTGAGGCCGCGTCTCAAGGATAACAGATGCATGGGCATCCTCCCCACTCACAGCATTATCGGGAAACAAAGGCGGGGATTTCAGATTTTACGCTATTTTATCAGGGCCTTTCTGCCGATATCGCTCCTGAAATGCATTTTGTCGAACTTGATAAGAGAGACCGCCCTGTACGCGTTAGCCACGGCGGTTCGAATGTCCCGCCCGAGCGCGGTGACGCCGAGCACCCTGCCGCCGGAAGTTACGACGCTGCCGCCTTGCGCTTTCGTTCCGGCGTGAAAAACTATCGTGCCGGCAAGCTTCGCCGCTTCATCGAGACCCGTTATTGCCATTCCTTTCGCGTACGAGCCCGGATAGCCGCCGGACGCCATGACGACGCACACCGCCGCCCTTTCGTCCCATTCAACACTGACTTGAGAAAGCTTCCCCTCAATGACCGCGAGCATGATCTCAACAATGTCGCTCTTCATCCTGGGGAGGATCGCCTGGGTCTCCGGGTCGCCGAGCCTCACGTTGTATTCCAGCACTTTAGGGCCGGATTCGGTCACCATAATACCTACGTAAACCGTACCCCTGAAAACGATGTTCTCTCTCTGCAGGCCTTTTACCGTGGGCTGAAGTATTTCCCTGTCTATCCTCTCCATCAGTTCATCGGTGACGACCGGAGCGGGGCTGTAGGCGCCCATGCCTCCGGTATTGAGGCCTTCGTCGTTATCGAGCGCTCTCTTATGGTCCTGCGACGAGGCCAGAGGCGCTATGGTCTTGCCGTCGGTGAACGCTATGATGGAGGCCTCTTCGCCGGCCAGGCATTCCTCGATTACGACGGCATTTCCCGCCTCGCCGAACGCCCTGTCAACCATGACAGTCCGAACGGCATCAAGAGCTTCCTCACGGCCCCGCGCGATCAGAACGCCCTTCCCGGCGGCCAGGCCGTCGGCCTTTATCACCAGAGGGCCTCGCGCGCTCTTCACGTATTCGACCGCACTGTCCCTGTCGCTGAATATCCCGGCTTCGGCCGTCGGGATGCCGTTCTTCTGCATGAACTTTTTCGAGAAGGCCTTGCTCCCCTCCAGCGCCGCACCGGCCCGAACGGGGCCGAATATCCTGAGGCCGCTCTTTTCAAACTCGTCGACGATGCCGGCAACGAGCGGGACCTCAGGCCCAACTACGGTAAGGTCGATCTTGTTTTTGGCCGCGAAGTTCCTTAGCCCCTCCACGTCGTCCGCTTTTAACGGGACCAGCTCGGCAAGCTCCGCTATTCCCGCGTTCCCGGGAGCGCAGTAGACTTTTTCGGCAAGGGGGCTTTGCGAAATCTTCCAGACCAGCGCGTGCTCCCTTCCCCCCGAACCGATCACAAGTATTTTCATCGGATTATTTCCTCTCCCTGATGTCTATCAGCCTGAGCTCGGCGCTCTCAAAACCCTCCCACTCCGACACCCTTAGAGTATACACGATATCGTACAGGGAGGAATAGTTCAGCATCGAAGCTTTCTCCCCGAGGTCAAAACCTATGACATCAAGGGCGGAATCCCCGGAGGAGAACTTGGCCTTCAGGTGATTGCCCCTGCCGACAAGCCTCCAGTCCTTTGCCCTTAGGCCGCCGGTCATGAAAACCGGCTCCGGATTTCCGGCTCCGTACGGAGAAAGCCTTTCCAGCTCCTTAACAAGGCCCATGTTCACGTCGGAAAACGAAAGCTCCAAATCAATGTCCGTGCGCGGAGACATCTGCTCGGGAGAGATCTTCTTTTTTGCCTGCTCCTTAAGGCGACCCGACAGCTCGTCAATTTTCTCCTGCCTTATCCTGAAACCGGCGGCGTTCCTGTGGCCGCCGAAGTCCTCAAAAAGGTCGGCGCAGGTCGAGAGGATGCCGTAAATGTCGACTTCGTCCATGCTTCTGGCGGATCCCCTGCCGTATCCGCCATCAACTCCTATGAGCACGGCGGGAAGGTTGAAGGCATCGACAACCCTGGAAGCCACTATTCCTATCACGCCGGGATGCCAGCCGCTGCCTTTGGACAGCACAATGTGATCGTCGGTCCTGCCGCTTTTCAGCTTAACGAAGACCTCTTCCTGGATAGCGCTGCCGATCTCCTGCCTCCTGACATTGATCCTGTTCAATTCCCTGGCTGACTCCCTCGCCCTGCCTTCATCTTTCTCCATCAGAAGGTCAACGGCCAGCGAGGCGTGCTCCAGCCGGCCCGCCGCGTTGATTCTGGGAGCCAGGCCGAAGTTCACCGCCCTGGTCGTAATGCCTCCGCTCAGGCCCGCCGCCTCGGACAGCTGCCTGAGGCCGAGCCTCTTTCGAAGCGATATGCTCTGGAGCCCCTGAACCGCCAGGACCCTGTTCTCTCCGCGCAGGGGCACAACATCAGCGAGGGTGCCCATAGAAACCAGGTCCAGAAGTGACAGGAGCATGCCGTCATCCCTGATGCCAGCCTTGCGCAGCAAGGCCCACGCGAACTTGAACGCCACCCCGGCTCCCGAAAGATCGAAGCATGAATTCCCGGGGCCGGCAAGCTTGGGATTGACTATGGAAAGCGCGGGGGGAAGCACCCCCGGAGGATTGTGATGGTCGGTGACGATAACGTCCATTCCGAGTTCTCCGGCAAGCTTGATCTCCCCGACGTTTCCAACGCCGCAGTCGACCGTTACTATGAGGCCGTAGCCGTCTTCCTTCAGGCGGCGCACGGCGCCGGAGTTCATTCCGTACCCTTCCCTGTACCTGTGCGGAATGTAGTAGCCGCAGTCAATGTTCAGGAATTTAAGCGTCTCAAGAAGTATGGCCGTGCCGGTAACGCCGTCGACGTCGTAGTCGCCGTAAACGGCGACCCGCTCTCCGGCCCCGGCGGCTTTGAGGACCCTGGAGCACGCCTTCTCCATCCCCGGCATCCGCCTCGGATCGGACAGGCTGGCCAGCTTCGGATCAAGAAAATCGGCCGCGAGCTTCTGATCGGTTATGCCCCTGTTGATGAGCACCTGCGCGGTTATCGGGGATATGTTGAGCCTGGATGAAAGCTTTTTTGAAAGGTCGGGGTCGGGCCTGTACTGCCTCCAGCGCTTCATCCCTTCTTTACAAGCATGAGCTTCTGGCCGTACTCCACGGGCTGGCCGTTCTCGACCAGTATCTTGTGAAGCTTCCCGGAGACTTCGGACTCTATCTCGTTGAAAAGCTTCATGGCCTCGATTATGCAGACCACCTTGCCGTTGGATACGGTATCGCCGACATCAACGTAAGGAGGCGATTCCGGGGACGGGGACCTGTAGAACGTGCCGACCATGGGAGACGTGATGGGAATGAGCCCGTCATCTTCGGAGGGCTCGGAAGAAGCCTGCTGGGGAGCGGCGTGATGATGGGCGGGAGCGCCTGAAGGAATAACAGCATGAACCGATCCCTTCTCCCTTCTGACCTCCACCTTCATCCCCTCCTCCTCGACCGCCAGAGCCGTTATGTCGGCCTCCTCCAGTATCTTGATTAGCTTCTTGATCAGATCAAAATCAACCATTTTAACTCACCCCGCTAGGTTTCCTGCTAAGCCCTTTCCACGTACTCTCCGGACCTCGTGTCAACCTTCACCCTGTCGCCCACGTTTACGAAGAAGGGCACCTGGACCGTGATGCCGGACTCAAGTTTTGCCGGCTTTGAGCCGCCCGACGCGGTGTCGCCCTTGAACCCCGGAGGCGTATCAACCACCTTCATGACGAGCGACGTGGGAAGGTCGACTCCCAGGGATTCCTTGCCGTAGAACAGTATTGTGACCGTGGCGCCGTCAAGAAGGTAGCTGACGGCTTCTCCCAGATTGTTCTTTGGTATCGCGACCTGCTCGAACGTCTCATTGTCCATGAAGTGGTAAAGGTTTTCGTCGTGGTAGAGGTACTGCATCTGCTTCCTGTCGATCTGGGCGCGCTCCACCTTCTCGTTTACGTTGAAGCTCCTCTCGGTGATGGCGCCGGTCCTCATGTTTCTGAGCTTTATCTTCACCCTGGCCATCTGAGCCATCTTAATGTGGTGATAATTGAGCGTCAGATAGGGAACGCCGTCTATTTCTATTGTGACGCCCGGCTTGACCTGGTTGATGCCGATGGACAAGGGAAAAACTCCTCCTTCTTGAGAAACTCGGGTATTTTACTATAAGAGCGGCATTTCTTCAATAGTTATTCTTCAACTGCTGAACGCGGTTTTTCAGCTCCTCGGAAATTTCCCTGTAAACGTAATAGGCGTTGCCCGACCTGAGCTTGGGCAGGTAGTCATCCATCAGCAGCGGCTTCCCGAAATTGACCTCGATATTTCCGGGCCTGGGGAACGGAGCTCCGGCCGGCAGGGCCTCAAGGGCGCCGTGGATATAGACCGGAACCACGGGCACGTTCAGCTCGGCGGCAAGCATTCCCACCCCCGGCCTGAAGGGAAGCAGGTTGCCGCTCTCCGACCTGGTGCCCTCCGGATTTATGTATATAGACTTGCCCTTTCTGAGAATTTTCGCCGCCACCCGAAGACCGGGCAGAAAATCATCGACAATGTCGATTCTCTGGACATTCGCGGCTATCTTCATGAAGAACCTGGCAAGGGGGAAATCGTAGAAAAACTTTGTGGCCAGCACGTAAAGGTCCCTGCTGGCCGGCCCCATGGCAAAGGCCACAAGTGGATAATCCATGGCCGAGCAGTGATTGGGCGCCACTATGTAAGGATGCTTCTTCGGCAGGTTCTCCCTGCCCTTCACCTTAAGGCGAAAATAGAACCTGCAGAGGAAAAAGAAAAAGACGCGGAATAAAGGCCTCAGGAACCTGTGGGGATACCTGAATTTCCCTAAAGCATCCTCTTCCCCGTCCTCGTCCAGGCGGAGCAGGCGTCTCCAGTAATCGGAGGTGGCTATTCTGTCTTCGGCCATTTAACCCTTCTTCTTTTCAAGGAGCTCCCTGGTAAGGGCGGTAATGTCGTTCAGGGTGGAGATGCTGCGGAGCTTTTCCTCCGGAACGTCAAGGCCGTATTTCTTGTCGAGCGACGCCAGAATTTCAACTCCCAGCAGAGAGTCCACGCCAAGATCGTAGAACAGGTTCGCGTCGGGGGCAATTTTATCCTCGGGTATCTTGATGATCTTCGAAACCAGAGCCCTGATATCATCTTCGAGGCTGCTCATAACCCCAACTCCTTCCTGAGAACGTATCTTTTCACCTTCCTGGTCGAGGTCTTGGGGAACTCCCCCTTCATGACAATGATGTCAGATATCCTTTTGTACTCGGGGAGGCCCGCGTTCACCCTGGATATCTCGCCCCTGAGGGCTTTTTCAGCGTCCTCCCCCGAAGCCTTTTCAGCGTCAGGAATGACGACCGCCACGATCTCCTCCATCCCCTTCCTCATCCCCTCCTTCACCTTTCTTCCCAGAACGCAGCATTCAGATATCAGATCGCTCTTTGAAAGCTCCATCTCCAGCTCCTCGGGATAAACGTTCAGCCCAGATCCGGTGACTATAACGTCCTTTGACCTTCCGGTTATGAAAAGGTATCCGTCAGCGTCAAAGCGGCCTATGTCGCCCGTGCAGAGCCACCCATCCCTGATCGTCCTTTCGGTAACGTCAGGGCGGTTGTAATATCCCTTCATGATGTTCGGGCCTTTGGCCAGGATCTCGCCTTCTCCGCTGTCATCCGGATGATCTATCCTGACCTCGACCCCCGGCAGCGGCTTCCCCACCGAACCTGTCCTGTTGTTCTTCAGGGTGCAGCAGGTGAGCACGGGAGAAGACTCGGTCAGGCCGTAGCCCTGAAGTATTGTTATCCCCATAAGATCGAACCCCGAGATGACCTCCGGATCTATAGCCGCGGCGCCGCTCACCCAGAACCTGACGTTCCCGCCGAGCTTGTCGTGGACCATCGGGAAGAGCGCCCTGCCGGCGTTCAGCCCGGTGATCTTCCTGACAAACCCCGACACGAACAAAAGAACATTGAACAAAACGCGGGCGAAGAGCCCTTTCTCCTCGACCCCCCGCTTAATTCCGTCGTAAAACAGCCTGAACAGAAGCGGGACCCCCAGCATAATGGTCACGCCGGAGTCCTGCATGTTCGAGATAAGAACGTGGGACTTGAGGCTTTCCGCGTACGTTATTCTTGATCCCATGTAGAAGGGGCACAGGAACCCTGTCGTCGTCTCAAAAGTGTGGTGAAGCGGAAGGACGGAGAGGAAATTGTCCTCCCTGCCTATCATCGGAAAGAGCTCGGCGAGCGCCAGGACATTCGACACAATGTTGCCGTGCGAAAGCATGACGCCTTTCGACGCGCCGGTGGTGCCCGACGTGTAGAGGATGGCGGCAAGATCGCCGGAACAAAGCTTTGCCTGAGGCACTTCCCCCCTCGCCTCCCCCGCCATTTTCTCAAAAGACAAGGCGTCATCGGAGGGGTCCATGCAGACCGTGAACTTGAGGTCCTGAAGTTCGCCCCGGAATTCCCTGAGGCCGGACAGGAACCTTGCGGACAGTATCACGCCTTTAGAAGCGGAGTCCTTAAGCAGGTTCGCGTGGTCGCGCGAAGAAAGAAGCGCGTCCAGAGGAACGGCTACGGCTCCGATGTACGCAACGGCAAGGTATGAAATTGCCCACTCGGGCCTGTTCTCGGACAGGATCGCGACCCTGTCCCCGGGAGATATCCCGAGAGACGCCAGATGAGAGGCGAGATTCCTGACGCTTTGCGAAACCTCGTTGAATGTCCAGGTCCTGTACGCCCCGTCCCTCCTGATCTGCATCGCGACCGAATCGCCGAAAAGAGAAGCGCTCCGGTCGACCATCTGCTTTAAGGTTGAGATTTTCTCCATGGGGAACGATGATATCAGAATTATTCCCGGCGTTCAACCGCGGCAGACGCGCCCTTCCTTGCTCTTTTCTGCTTTTATATGCTAAAATTGGCGCGCGAAAGGAGAATTTCATGCCAAAGAACATATTGAAACTGGGGCTTCCCAAGGGAAGCCTTGAAAAGAAGACCACCGAACTCCTGAGAAAGGCCGGATTTACCGTAAAAGGAACGGAGAGGACATATTATCCGGACGTTGACGACGACGAGCTGGACATAATGCTTGTCAGGGCTCAGGAGATGGGAAGATACGTGGAGCAGGGAGTCCTTGACTGCGGGATAACCGGGAGCGACTGGGTGGCTGACAGCGGGGCGGACGTGAAGACCGTGGATGAGCTGCTTTACGCCAAGCAGTCCCTGAAAAAGGTGAGATGGGTGCTTGCCGTCCCGAACGATTCAAAGATAAAGACCGTAAAGGACCTAAAGGGAAAGAGAATTGCGACCGAGCTAGTGAACGTCGCGAAGGATTACCTTAAAAAGAACGGAGTGGAGGCGGATGTCGAGTTCTCGTGGGGAGCCACCGAAGCCAAGCCGCCGGAGCTTGCGGACGCCATAATAGAGATAACCGAGACGGGAAGCTCTCTACGCGCCAACAACCTTAAGATAATCGATACGGTGGCGGAATCGGTGACCGTTTTTATTGCGAACAAAAAGGCCCTGACGGACGGGTTCAAGAAGCGGAAGATGGAGAACGTCCTGATGCTCCTGAAGGGTGCCCTGATCGCCGAAAAGCTGGTGGGTCTCAAGATGAACGTTCCGAAGAACAAGTTGAAGGAGGTCCTGGGGCTTCTTCCCGCTCTTCAAAAGCCGACTATAGCGGAGCTGTCCGACAAAAGCTGGCTTGATGTCGACACGATTATCAGCGAAAAAGTGGTAAGGGAAATTATTCCTCAGCTCAAGCGGGCGGGAGCGGAAGGCATTGTGGAATACCCTCTCAACAAGGTGATCTACTGATCCGCATAGTCTTCGGGATCTATTTTAACGGCTCCCGTTTCCTCGCTGATGACATGCGCCTCCACCCAGTCGGAGGCATCCTTCCCGGAAAAGCGCGCTGACAGAAGCAGAGACGAGCTTCCATTTACGCCGAAAGCGACATGCCTGCCCGCGTGGACAGCCGGATCAGGGCCCAGCAGGTCCCTTCCCAGGTCCGAAAAGGCAAGCCACCCGGGACCGGCGCTTAACACCGGCTTGTCGGGCTCCTCAAAGACAAGACGGTAGCGCAAACCGAAATCCTGGAGCGCCATTGCGACAAGGAGGGACGATTTGTTCAGCGATTCCAGGCTCGACCTGGAGCCGAAACCGGCAAAGAACACGCTCATTCCTTTGGGGTTTTCAAACGGGGACAGAAAATTGCACAGTTCCCACATCCCGACTTGCGCGCTGAAGTGCCCGGCCGCGGCGCGGATTATCGATCCGTCGTCTCCCCTCTTTGTCACTCCCATGAACAGGCACGGGGACAGATGCGTGTAGAACCATGTGGCGTCGTACCCCGAGAGCTCATCGGGACCCGCATGCACTGTATCGCTCACGCTGACAACCCTGTGCCCCCGCAGTTCGGCAAGGGGCTTTCTCAGGGCGCGGTAGCGCAGTATTGAGCATATTCCATCCCTCAAAGGGGCGGGCTGCGTATTCAGAGTTCTCAGTATTTTCATCGCGACTCTCTTATGTATTCATCGGAGACGATAACGGTTAATTTCAAAAATAATCGTGAAAATATGATAAAATTTACCCGGGGAGCAAACATGAGCGGCACAAATCATTACCACCTTTCGGCTGACGACGCGGCCTCCTGGCACAACCTGACCAGGCTGGGAAGCGAGGACAGGAAGTCATGGATAAGGAACAACCTGCCCGCGGTCAAGAAGGTCCTTGAGAAGATCAAGTTCGACCCTCGCGACATCCACCCCGTCACCCACGTGTCGCCCGAGAACTACCGCTCTCCCTGGGACCTCATAGGCTTCGTGTGCCTTGACGACAACATGTACACCGAAGCTGAGGAGATCTACAACGTTACCATAGACAAGGCAAGGGCCAAAAAGATGCACTTCGGGGCGTCGGCCTACAACAGGGGCGTGGCCAGGTTCCTTCAGGGGCTTTACCGCCAGGCGTACGACGACTTCAAGATGTCGAAGCAGGAGGACATGGCGATAAAGAATTTCTCATCCCCTTCAACAAGGGCCATTGCCTACATGGAGGAGACCATATTCCCGACAAAGGAATCGATCACGAAGAACCAGGAGAAGCTGGTCAAGGACATTAACAGCCCCCGGATGCTCGAAAAGGTTACGGGACCCTACGTCCTCAGGACGATCCACAAGTGGAACTCGTCAAGCCCGCTCTTCTCCCGCGGCATCAGCCAGGGCGGCGGCTACTTTTTGACCCTGAAGAACGCATCCGGTGAAACAAAGGGCATCGTCATAGATCCGGGATACGACTTCCTCGACATTTTCAGGGACCTGGGGCTGGGAATAGCGGACATCGACGCTGTGATCCTCACGCACGATCACGACGACCACACGCAGTCTGTCGAGGCCATACTCTCGCTTCTGGCCAAGTACAACGACCACAACATCGAGAAAAAGTCTAAGGTGATAGACATTTTCGGGTCTCCGGGGGCAATGCTGAAGTTCCAGGGGGTCCTCTCCGCGACCGATCCGAAAGGAGAAAGGGAGATCAACTTCACCCTTTTGGTCCCCGGAAGCTCGGTAACAAGCGTCGACCATTCAGGCACCATGGACAAATACGGGTTCAACCTTCACGTGAAGCACGCCTATCACAACGAGATGTGGACGAACCAGGAATCATCCGTGGGAGTAGTTATTGAAACAAGGATCAAGGAAAAGGGGGCCGGCCCGCTCTCGATCGGGGTCACGGGAGACACGCGGTACGAGCCGGGGCTTGGGAAAAACTACTCGGACGCGCAGATAATCCTGCTGAACATAGGATCGATCGA
>Ga0180434_10000338_pt1 | contig 69386 bp, 47 predicted proteins | sample SS_ome_7_FD_132453 | JGI IMG/M metagenome (GOLD analysis project Ga0180434, IMG submission 132453) | Hypersaline lake sediment archaeal communities from the Salton Sea, California, USA - SS_1_D_2 metaG | ecosystem: Environmental > Aquatic > Non-marine Saline and Alkaline > Hypersaline >...
AAAGTGAAAAAATCCCGTTTAAAAAAAGGCCGAGAAAAAAAAAAAAAAACACCCCCCCCCTCCCCCGGGGTAACAAAATAAAACCTTTTTCACAAAACCCATTCCCCCCCCCCCCCCCCCAGAGGATATAGAGTCCTCTCTCAGGAGTGAAAAAGAAGGAGAAAAAGAAAAAAAAAGAAAGTTCGAGTTTGAGTTCCGTTTCTGGGTCTACTCCTTCATTCTGAACCCGGGTGCGACAATCGGCAACAGGACCAGGATTAGCACTATGACTATCAGGATGATAGCCACAAGTATTCTGGTGCCCATCGAAGCATCAATGGAATCGACCTTATCATTGATATTGGTCTCAACTCCACCCAGCTTCGCGTTAACCACATCCACCTTGTCACCAACATGGCCTATCGCTGAAATAACTCCAGAGAACTTGCCATGCAGGCCATCAGCGGCGGATCCGATCTTGCTACCTAGCGTTGCTGTGCTCTGGTCAACCTTCTCCCTGATGCTGGTGATTGCGTAGTTGATATTCGCCTGGATCTCTGACCTGATTGACTCGTCAAGTCCTCCGCTCTCTATATAGATAGCGTTAAGGACGTTTTGGAGTTTCGCGGCCAGACCGGCGTTTACCGTATCCATCTTCGCAACCATAGTAGTCAGTGAGTCAAGAACGGTTCCCTGAACAGAGGTTCGGACCTGAGCTATCTTGTAACTCAGAGACCTGGGGTCCCTGTCGCTAACACCGTAGAAGGTGGTCTGCCAGTTGTTACCCAACTCTGTCCACTTGCCGTTGATGTTGTTGTTGACGCCATCCACTGCAGCGAGAACCTGCTGGAAGTGATCCACCATGTCCTCTCCGAGGTCGGTGCGCCACCTGTCGATTCTCTGGGTCAGTGCCCTGATCTCCCGCACGTAGTCGTTTATGGAGTCGAGAACCGCATCCTGCTCAACCATGTGTGCAAGAACCTCGTCGAGCTTGCCGACGACCTGCTCTAACATGGTCTCGTTAAGTGCAGCTATCTCCGCCATAAGATCGTCCTGGTTGGCTAGAATGTCAGCCAGAACCTCCCACGTGAGGTTGAAGTTCTCGTCCATTGCGTCGACGATTCCGTCGATCATCAGGTGGACGTCAGAGCCCATAACCTCAAAGGTCGTGGTAGCGGGTCCGACGAAGCTGTAGGAAAGGCCTCCGATGTCGACGATCTGAGTGCCCGTGTACTCCCACAGGTCACCCTCAATCCCTACGGCCATAGCGTGGACGGTCCAGGTACCCTCCTCAGCGTCGGAAGGTATCTCGTCCCAGATTGCGCCCAACGCTTCTGTCTCGTCGGGGCTCAACCGGGTGACGGTCCAGTCGAATTTCTCTTCCAGGCCGCCTTCGCCAGTGCTGTGGTCGTCGTTCATGTCGAGGTACGGTATTCCGTTGGGGTCGATGAGCTTGGTCACCATGAAGCCCCACGGGACCGGAACCTCGTTCTCGTCCTCGTCCAGGTAGTAGGTCTTTCCGACGATGGACTTCTTCATGCAGGGGTAGTACGTATCCCACTTAGGGTGGATCTCGAGGTAAAGCACCCTGTAGACCACGTTCCAAGTGATCAGTTCCCTGACCACGTAGCCAGTGTCACAGGTTGCGTTTGCCACGATCTCGTAGTAAGTTATTGGGAACGAGCTGTTTACCGCTGCAGTGCTGAAGGCCCAGTCCTGGTCGGAAGGCCACATCGCGTCCTGGGTCATCGTGGTCTCGTCGTTGCCAGGTGGTTTCAGTAAGATCCCACAGGCAACGCAGTTCCAGTACCATGTTATGTTGGTGTTCTTGTCGTCGAACTCCGCGTTCTCGTGCTGTCGAGTCCTAAGGTATGTCGGGTCGTACTCCACGTTGACCCAGACGGTGCCAGGCTTCTGTTCCCAGATGCTCTGTGCAACCGTGGATGCCTTTTCAAGGGAAGTGTATCCCTCAATTGGGTCGTCAACGTAGAAGTCCTCACGGTCAATGACCGCCGGGAAGGTGCCCACGCCGTCGTGGGACCTGATTCCGTACCATCCGAAGAACTCAACGAGTCCGGTAGTGGAGTTGTCGATGTAGGTCGCCGGTATCATCTTGGTGTAGGTGTAGGTGTAACTGCTGCCGTCCACGACCGGGTAGCCCGTGATGTTCCAACTTAGGTTGGCAAACACCGGGTTTCCTGCCGGGTCAGTAGGCAGTCCGCCGTACCACTCGGGTACGCCGTCCGTTGTCGGTGTGGGTAGAAGGTCATAGTGAACCTTGTCCCAGAACTGCAGGGTCAGGTTGTTGACTTCCTGGTACGGGTTCGCCGTCACGCCCGTGTTTAGTATCGCCGTAAAGGTCACGAGGAAGCTGCTGGGGTCGAACCATTGGCCATCGGTTGGCTCAACGGTTATGTCGACGTTAATCCACTGCGTGGAGAGCACGAAGAATGCCGCGCCCTGCACGAAGGCTCCCATTGTCACCCTCACACCATATGGGTGCGTTGCGTTGAACGGCGTAAAGGACGTGTTTGCGGCAATAACCCACTGGGTAGCCCATCCCTCGCCGGGCACATAGTAGATAGGTATCCCGCTCTTGGTCCAGATAGTATTTCCCTCGGGGTCCAGCCATTCGAACGTGGCCGTCGTTGCTCCCGTGCTGTTGCCGGGAGGATCGATCAGCATCGTTGCGTTGTACTGGGTCGTCGGTGAATCACCATCTAGATAGAATGGGGAAAGCCTGCCTAGCTGGTCCCTGACGAGAACATCAGGCGTGGCCGTGGGAACGTTGAAGAACATCCACTCTACTACCGTACCAGCCGGGTCAGTCCAGGATGAACCAACGATCGGGCTCGGGGCCGTCTCATTGATCCTCACCTGGTAATTACCTGCGACGCCCTGAGGGTCGAAGGTGGTAATGAACAGGTGGTATGTGTAGACACCAGCCGTCTGCGTTGAGACTGCCGGGACGGTTCTGTTCCAATAGCCATTTGCCTGTGTGCCTGCAAAGAGGTGTCCGGTCGAGTTGAACCCGAATCCGGAGGTAGTGTCGTTGTAGATTACGCAGAAGGTAACGTTGAAGTCGTCGGCCGTGGCGGCGGACCTGGCAACGTAGGCGATGTTACACTTCGAGAACTTGAAGCTGAGGTTCAGCCTGTTCCAGCCAGTGTTGTTATACATATCCCACGTCTCAGGCGCAACGCCGTCCTCCTTGAGCCAGGCGTACTCCTGCTTCTGGTAGTCTGTAGGTGCTGGTACAACTGCTGCTGCTGGGTTGAATATCGCTAGTATGCTCACTAGAAAAATGCCGATAGTCGCTACTGAGAATCCCTTTCTATACAATTTTTTATCCTCCATTTGTTTTCGTTTCTTAAAAAAAGGAATTAATGGGAGGACGCCCCAAGAATCCATATAAATCTTTCGACTTTATATTGAATTCAACATTTGTCCTCGCAAATAAGCTGTGAAGGGACGGATTATCTGTTTTATTATAACAATTATGGCCGAATTTCAGGGGAAAAACATGGGCTGAAAACATTGTTAGGATAACAATCCATTTAATCACATTCCCAGAATATTTCCCCCCAGGGTTGAAACTTCAGCAAAACATATAATAGATTGATTAGAGCACTTGGGCGAGCCCCTTGACTGATCCGGGACCGACAAGGTCCTGGATGCCGATGGAAGTGACCGCGTGAAGGTAAGATCTCCCCTATTATCACTATTTGTAGTGTGTCTATTTATAGCAGGACTTCTCCCCCCTATGTTCATCAGACCCGGGGCGGCCATGTCTGATCCCACCCTTTTATCAACCTGGCCAGTTTTTCCCGGAAGCAGCCCCACCGTGGTAATCGGGAAAACTGAAATCGACTTCCGATTGCTGCCACTTCCACAGGAGGTTTTCTCGGGGTACTATATATTCAATACCCAGACGTCGACCGAAACCCTGAGGGACGATGATAGGTCCAACTGGATATCCACCGCCCAGTATTCGTCCATAGCACTCGATGTTACTGGAACTGCCGATGTCGAGATGATTACCGTCACGCCTGCAAATAACCTCCGGTGCATAGGGCGAGATGGGAGCATTGTCTGGAATAGACTGTATGGCACACTAGACCAGCTCGGGTGCCCCGCGCTGTATGACATCGATGGTGACACGCAGTTCGAGGTCATCCTCGGGCTGTATGACCAGAATGGGCCGGACATGTTGAAGATAATCAACGCTGAGGATGGTACAGAACAGATGTCGGTACAGTTGACCACAGGTAAGGCCAACGTATTCTCCGCTCCCGTCATCGGGGATGTCGACAACGACGGTGATATGGAGATCATCTGCTACGGATCTTACAACAGAAGGGTATATTCAATAAGCGTCGGCGGCACGATCGAGTGGCAGAAGACACTACCGGATTACTCGAATTCACCGATCATGGGTGACTTCGATGCCGACGGGGAGATGGAGGTAGTTGCCATAACGGAGGGCGGAGTAGCCTACTATCTGTCAGGCACCGATGGCACCATCGAGGATAGTGTCAGCACGGGCCTGACCGTTGTCGGGTCTCCGATCGCGGGAGATGTAAATAACGATGGCTTCCTGGAAATTATCGCCTCTGGAACCAGAGGATCTGTAATCGCAATCGGCTGGCAGGGAAATATCGCGAAGCAATGGACCACCGATATGCCCTCCGGCACGTCAAGATCCTCCACACCTGCGATGGCCGACACGGATGGTAACGGCATTCCGGAGCCCATCACGGTCGGTAACAGAATCCGGGTCCTCTACTGGGCAGGCACCCAGTGGACCAAGACCCCGGGAACTAGCTGGACTGATAACGGTAACTCTCCAGTCGTGTTTGATGCCAACAGTGATGGACTTCTGGATATCGTGTACCTTATTTCACGGACGGATGGCTCTAGCACCAGGTTATACAGAGCCTCCACCACCACTTCATCCTCATCACAGACATGGCCTACCCTGAAGGGAGATTTCAGGCGATCCGGGGTCTACGGGTCCGACCTCTACGGTGATGACCCTGACCTGGCCATCGATAACCACAACTGGTCCTACGGTAACGTTTCGGCCGGTAGCAACCAGTTCAAGGACTTCACGATTACCAACTACGGCACGCAGACTCTCACCGGCAATTGCCAGAACTCGGCCAAAATAACCATAGATGACACGACCACATTCAACATCTCACCCGGTGCTTCAAAGACCTTCAGGGCCACCTTCGACACCTCGGAGCAGGGAATCCACGAGGGGCATGTCATCGTGGCGAACCTGAACGACCCGGATGAACCCAGGCTCTACATTACAGCCACGGCGAACATAACCCAGCCAGAGCACGATATCGCGGTTGTAGCGATCCACGTAGGGGACCAGCTGAACCCCAATTACGTCAACGTGCCGCCCATCGAGGTGGAGTTCCGAAACCTCGGGGCATACTGGGAGGGCGGAGTCACTACGAACATGACAATAGACGGGATACTGGCAACGCCAATTTCAGCATCCACCTTCGACCTAGATCCGGGCGAGGCCAGGAACGTCATCTTCTACTGGGACAGGACCAACCCCAGCCTGGACGGGGAGGGCATATTCACCCTCGAGGCAGCTGCCCAGAACGTGAACCTGTCCATCGAGGGGGATGTCAGCAACAACCGGCTATCCAAGAACGTGGATGTCAGCTACCCCGTTGACGTTACCTCTGTGACCAGCTGGCTTGCCCAGAACCTCACCTACTATACCTCGACGACGACCTTCACCGAGGGCGACAACATGCGCCTCAAGGTCGTGGTTTCCAACGAGTGGTCATCGGCCGTCGATCTGGTGGCCATAGTGAACGTCTACGATGTCACGGGATCTCCCCAGCGAACCTACGGAGGAGCCCTCGACATATCCCTTTCGGGGGGAGAGCAGGTCACCCAGTACATTGGCTGGTGGCTCTCAGAGGACGTCTCCACCGATACCAAGTACAACGCGACCGTGACGGTCTACGACAAGCTGGGTGGTGGGACGAGGATCCTGGCCGACCCGTATGTCCACAGCTTCTGGGTGGAACCTAACTAGCCGCTGAGGAAGTGTGGACGTGAACCTTCGCGGAAATCTGCAGCTGATCGGTATTACCGCCATGTTTAGCCTGCTCCTCGGCTGTTGGCCGGTCTCCGCCCAGACCCTCACGGTTACCCTCACCCAGCCAGGCGGGGCCACATTCTACCCACTGGATCCGGTGCCCATCGAGGGTTCCCTGGCCTACGATTCCTTCGGGATAGGAGGGGCTTACATAACCATCGAGATAAAAAACCCGAGTGGTACCATATTCCTCCATACTCTGGCGCTGACGGATTCAAGCGGAGACTTCGCGATAACGACAAGCCTGGCGCCGAACTCCCCAACGGGAACCTACACCGTCAACGCATACTACGCCGGCGCGTCCGACTCATCGACCTTCGTGTTCTCCTCCTACGCACTGTCGGTTCTGCCCACCAGCTGGAGCATCGGGGACTACGGCTACGTCCAGACCGGGTCCGTGGTGCCGGACCAGGTGTTCGAGCTCACCAACTCCGGGGGGTCTCCCGAGAGCGTCACCGTCACGCACCCCGGGTTCATCTCCTTCGGGGCCAACTCCTCGGGGTTCAACGTCAACGTCCCCGCCGGCGGCACGGTGCTGCTGGTCGTGGATGACGTTGACACCAGCTCCCAGGGCGATTACAGCGGGGAAATTGTGATCGATGGTGTACTTCACATACCCGTGTCCATGAAGGTCCGCAACTCCCTAAGTCCCGAGGTCAGCGTGGACCCGACTTCCTGGTACGAGGAGGTAATCAGGTACTCCCACACCGAGGAGTCCTTCGAGGTGGCAAACACGGGAACCCAGGGCGTCCAGGTAAGCGTCTCGGAGTCCATCCCGAAGATAACCATCCTGGATGACTGGGCGTCCTCCTTCACGCTCCCCCCCGGGACATCTGTCTCCTTCAGGGCCGAGGCCGACACCAGCGAGAAGTTAAGCATCCTGGGAAACATCGTCGTCCAGCCCCAGGGCCTGTCCACGATAAACATACCCGTCAACGTCACCGTCACAAACGATCCACCGACGGTTGAAGTGGTGGCGCCAACCAACGGGTCAACAGTATCGGGAATAACCACCGTGACCCTATCAGGCTCGGACCCCGACAACGACCCCCTAACTTACAGGGTTACAATAGTGGACCAGACGAACCCCTCTACGAGATGGGATTTCCCTGGTCCGAGCTATGACTGGGACACATCCATTTACCCCGAGGGGTACTACATCGTCATAGGGAACGTTACCGATGGATTCAACGATGCCTACGACTCTGTGGTAGTCGACCTGGTCCACAACAGGCCTCCCACCGCATCAACACCGTCAGCATCCAACATCGCCGGCAGCCACTCCTTCCAGGTCTCAAGCTCCATATCGGACCCGGACGGGGACGCCGTGACGGCGACCCTCTACCACAGGGCACAGGGATCGGGCACATGGTCCACGAGGGGGATGTCTGGCACCGCCCCCGGGACCTACACGACCACGATATCCAATTCGGATTACTCGGTAGGCACGACCGTGGAGTTCTACGTCTACGCCGAGGACCCGAGCGGGGCCTTCTACCAGACTGGCACGTCCTCGAAATCCGTACCGAACTCCGCACCCAGCGTCGGTAGTCCCTCGATCATAGCAGGGGATGACCACTCCTTCACGGTGGAGGCAACGGTCGGTGACGCGGAGGGGGACTCGATAACGGCCATCCTCAAGCACCGGGTCTTCGGAACCGGATCATGGAGCCAGAAGGCGATGAGCATATCCAGCGGGAAGGCAACCGCAACCATATCACCCTCGGATGGGTACAGTCCCGGGGAGACCATACAGGTGCAGGTCACCTGCAGCGACGCCTACTCCTCGAGCTCCTCCGTTGTCGGAATAGGGGCTCTCACGAACTTCGGTCCCGAGATATCCGACATCCAGGAGATACCCGGCTCTGGCCACACCATCCAGATAACCGCCGGGGTCACCGACCCCGAGGAGGATGAGATTGCCAGCGTAACGCTCTACTACAGGGAGTCCGGTGGGTCATGGACCTCCAAGGACATGGTGAAATCGGGCGAGGTCTACAAGGCCTTCCTCGGGCCCTCCGATGGTATCTCGGTAACCGCCACGATTGAGTACGAGATCGTCGCCGAGGACTCCTTCGGGGCCGAGGAGTCGACGTCCCTTCGCACGACAGAGCTCGGGAACGAGGATCCAACGGTTGGAAGCCCGACGTTCACCGATAGCTCGAGCCAGCACTCCTTCAAGGTGGAATTCCCGGTTAGCGATGCTGACGGGGACAGCATCCAGTCCGCAACCCTCAGGCACCGGATATTCGGGACGACCGAGTGGATCATCACGGTCATGACCATCCAGTCCGGGACTGCTTACACCACCCTGGGCGTGCAAAATGGTTACCTCCCCATCCACACGGTTGAAATGAAGGCTAGCGTCGAGGACGAGTACGGGGGCACAACGGATACCACAACATACACCTACACCGTGCCCAATTCCGCGCCCACCATCTCACAGGTCACAATAACCAACTCGACCAGCGAGCACGTGGTATACTTTGACATCACCGCTTCCGACCCGGAGGGAGACGGTATCGTACAGATTCTCCTCAACTTCCGCACCGCAGGAGCCCAGGAATGGGAAGCCAAGGCGATGTCCGTTTCAGGGTCCAACGCATCGGCATCACTCGGGGAAGAGGACGGGAAGAACCCGGATGATCTAATAGAGTACAGCTTCACCCTGAACGACCAGTACGGTGGCACCCGCACAACCCAGGTGCAGACCCTCTCGCTACCCAACCAGGATCCATCGGCAACCAAGCCGGCTTCGCTGCCCAAACCGGGGCATCAACTGGATGTCACATCGACGATTTCGGACGTGGAGGGAGACGCTGTCACGGCTGTACTCCAGCACAGGAAGAGCGGAAGCACGACCTGGAAGGAATCCAACATGTCCCTGCAGGGAAGCACCGCCCGCTACACGCTGACGAACTCGAACGGTTACCTGCCAAAGCAGGGTGTCGAGTTCAGGGTGATGGTTACCGACCAGTACGGGGGGCTTGCATACTCGGATGTCACGAGCACGATAATGCCCAACCGTCTTCCCGAACCGGGAGAGGTGGTAATAGAGGACGATGAGGGAACACACGACTTCTACGCATCCATTACCGCCACTGACCCGGACGGGGACAGGCTATACCCCATGTGTTACTTCAGGGTGGCAAACACGTCCACCTGGGAAAGCTTCTATGTATCGGAGCGGGTGAAAATCCAGGGGGAGCTTGGAACCGTCTACGAGGTTAAGTTCGAGATCTCCGACGGCTACGAAAAGAAATCCTCGGAAATCGTCGTGCACGCCGCGCCGAACACCGGGCCGGAGTCATCCATCTACCAGCCCCTGAACGGATCGATTCTCACCGGAATGAACACGATCGGGGCGACCGGCAGTGACAGCGAGAGCGATCCACTCAGTTACGACATCAGGATAAACGGCGTTTCCGTTTCGACATCCAGCACATATTCCTGGTACACCTCAACGGACCCTGACGGGTGGTACACGGTAATGGTCTATGTTACCGATGGATACCTCTCGTCCAGCGAATCCATCGAGGTCCAGGTCGATAACACACCGGTCGAGATAGGCTCCGTCGGCATTTCTGGCACCTACCTGAAGGTTGGCGACGGTTTCACCCTGGTGGCAAACATGACGGACTTCACCGGGATCAAGTCAGCAAACCTGGAAATAGAGGGAAACACCTACGACCTGAATGACGATGGATCCAGCGGCGATGGGGAGGCCGGGGACGGAAAATTCGGCGTTGTTATCGAGATACCTGACGTCACCGAGGGGAACCAGACCCTCACCATTACTGCAACGGATTTCGGGAACAACTTCGTCGAGGCCTACGCAGGCATCGTGGTCGATAAAACTGACCCCGAGATATCATCGGTCGGCACCGATCGGAACTTCACATCGGCCGATAACACGACGATATTCGTCACGGTCCTGGCAAGCGATAACATCGGCGTCCAGAATGTCACATTCGGTGAGTTCCTCCTGAACCAATCCGGTGATGGCGTGTGGACCGCCTCGATCAATACGACCGACGAGGAGGGGACCTACAGCTTCCCGGTGAGGATCTACGACCTTGCGGGCAGAATGGCATCGGCCGAATACGGACCCATAGACGTCGATAACACGATGCCGGAAATGGCAGATGCCGAGGCCGTACCAGCCCTAGCCAAGGCGGGCGACCTGATCCAGTTCACCGTAACATGCACCGATAACCTCGCTGGAATCCGTAATGTATCCCTTGCCCTGATCACCCACAGCTCGGAGGAGACCACCCACCTGGTCCTCCCGCTCCTCGACGATGGCTCCCACGGAGACGGATCTGAGGGTGATGGTGTTTACGGTAACTCCCTCGCCCTGAATGGAACCCTTCCAGACAATAACTTCACCTGCAGGATTATCACGATTGATCGCTCCGGAAACACTGCCGAGGACAGGCAATCCTCCTTCATAATCGATAACACCCCACCGAGCCTCGATCCAAAGCTCCCCACTGACGAAGACCCCATTGGGGATGGCTTCGCCGTGAAGGTCACTGGAACCGATGCCAACGGCCTTGACAGGATCACCATCGAGCTCAATGGTACGACCGTCAAAGAGGGACCCGGACCCGTTCTCATCTGGAGCCCAGATCTTGACTTGATCGAGGGTAATTCCACGATAACGATCACGGTATATGATGATCTGGGTCACAACACGAGCACTTCCTTCCCCCTCCATGTCCATGATGGAAGGGTGATCACAGGATCCGAGGAAACCGGGGATCTTAGCGTGTTTCTGGGCTCGCAGGGCGCATCATACCCCATAGAGGTCGTCGATGCAACCTACGGTGAGCTTCCATCCAAGGACAACAACTTCACTGCCACGATCAACGTTGAGAAGGTCGCTGGGGAATGGATGTACTTCGAGGTCGAGGTTGCCAACAATCACACGATTCTGTTCCTGACCAACGAGAGAGGGGAAAGGCTTGATGATGACCAGTGGTGGGAGCATAACACCACCGGGAAGCGAATATTGTACGTTACAGACCTGTCTTCAGGCACCTTCACAATCCAGTTCGAACCCCCAAAGGGTGGTGCCTGGTCTCTCTTCCTTAAGATACTGCTGGCCGGCACGCTAATAGTGCTATCATTCGTGGTTGTAAGAGGATATGCCCCAACGTTGCCCTCCAGGATACCTATGAGAAAACGCGAGGAGAAGCCGCTCGTACCAAGGCCGCTGGAAATACCACCACCAAGAGAGACAGCTCCCCCGGGACCTGCATCATCTGTAAGCGTGCAGCTGCCGAAACGGGAGGTACCACCGGCCAAACCCAGACCACCCAGGGCCGTGCCACACCCTCCGAGGGAGCGGAAAAAAACGCCGCCAACGGAGAGACCGGTGAAACCCGCAGAAAGACCAACCAGACCACCCGCAGAAAGACCAACCAGACCACCCGCAGAAAGACCAACCAGACCACCCGCAGAAAGACCAACCAGACCACCCGCAGAAAGACCAAGCATGGTTCCGAGGCCGTCAACCGAACGAATGCCCCAGAAACCCTATGTACCAGAGAAACCCCGGGCTGCGGAGCTGCCAAAGGAATCCATATTCGGATCAATAAAGAATGGCTTCAAGAGGATACTCAGGGGCAGGAAACGAGGATTATAAACCCGGGCGCCTATACCTGTGATATTCTCTATCACTATCGCGATTTTTTACCTATTATATATATTTAAAACCGGTGGTAACAGTATGAATGTGGCCTTATTGCGGTCTTCTCCAAAGGGAGGGCGCAATAGTAATTATCATCCTGCTTTCCCTCGGTGTAGCCAGCGCCCTTGACGATCCAGAGCCCCCGCTTGATTACCATATTACCGAGGGTATATGGATTAAGGAAAGCGGGAAGCCTGTTGGTGACTGGAGATCCTACAACTCGACCTCGGATTCCCTGCTACTCTCCAGCCCGACCTCCAAGATAGACATAGCCTACGTGGTGAGGACGGCTGGAAATCCTCCCTCGGTCAACGCAAGCTTCTTCTTCTACTGGAACTCCGATAGCCGGATCAGGTTCCTGAATAACGGAAGTCTGCTTGATTACACCCTAGAAAAAGGCATTGCATCGACGATCAGGAACCCCACCAACACCCCTGTAGCCCCCCTCTACATGCTGAACATCACGAATGAAATGGGAGAGTATCACCTGGGATACACCTACTACCTATTTCTCACCACCTTTAACCCGAAGAGGCACTCCGGTGATTTCCAAATCAGGGTGAACCTAAGCGGTATTTCCGGTGGTTCCTCATGGTCATCACCCCACGGTAACCCTAGCGTCCCCTGGCAATTCTTCACACTACCCACAGAGGCCGTCGTCAACATAGATCCCTTCATCCCCGGGGACCTCCTCAGGGCCAGCTCAAGGGTGAATATATCGGGCAATGGATTCCCCTTCGGGTATTCCCAGAGAATGGACTACGAGATGTTCATAGACGACATGAGTTACGCAAATGGTACCTACTATGGAGCTAGTATAATTCGAACGGGCAGGCAGCTGCCCAGAAACCTCGAACCCGGCCTGCATACCCTCCTCGTCCTGGGCGGGGAGGCGGAGTACCTCTTGCAGTTCCAAACCTACCAGTGGGTTGTTTCCCTCGAGGTCACGCCCAACATAACTATCCCGGGGGGGCTTCCCGTAAACATCACAGGAAGGGGTTTCCCGGTGAATGAATCGTACTCGATCTTCCTCGGGGATGTCAACGAGAATTCCACCCCGATTCACTCTGGTGCAGTTTCCAGGCACGGCAACTTCTCATTTTCCTACAGCTTCCCGAGGGAAACACCGACAGGTACACTCGTCCTGTCGGCAATTTCAACGAAAATCTCGGGACCGCCAACTGCCACAGCCGGCATTACGATAGACCCCTGGGCGGTAAACCTTACCGCGGTTCCCACCGCTCTCTACCAGGGGGAGTGGATAAACATCACGGGGAGCAATTACCCCGTCAACAGCTCCTTTGTAATATACCTCGATGGAGAACCGATATACCAGGGGGCGACCAACGAGAACGGCACCTTCTTTCACCGTGAATATACCCTCTCCAGCAGCTATCGCCCTGGGAACCACACGATAACCGCCAATGCAACCGAGTACGGCAGTCCTCCCAGCGGCAGTGTAACCATCCATGTAAAGCAGTTCAATACAACAATATCGGTGAGCCCCAACTCCACCCGTCCGGGACTCCCGATATCCATCGCCGGGTGTGGTTTCCCACCGAACGAGCTCGTCGTTATCTACCTGCCCGGTCTTAACCTCGGCGACGTTGTCACCGATGCAAACGGCAGTTTCAGCACGGGTTTCGTCATACCGCCCAGCTACCCATGCGGCTCATTTAGCCTAGCGGCTGACTCCCCGAGATTCTCGGGGCCTCCCAGGGGAACGGGCCTGATAACGATAAATCAGTGGCCGGTCAATGGCACAATCGATCCTCAGGGACCCCATCCCGGCGGCTGGGTCAGGATACTGGGCCAGGGCTTCCCGCCCGGATCAGATTTCACGGTAACCCTTGATGGGAGCGAACTGGTCACCGGAACTGCAAGCCAGGCTGGGTACATCGATCTATCTCCGGAGCTTCCCCTGAATACCACAACTGGATCGCACACAATCGAGCTGGTCGCCCAGGATTACAGCGGACCCCCGGCCATCACCCTCCCGCTCGAGGTGACAGGCTGGTCTCCAGCGATCCAGGTCTCGCCGCTGGAACCCCGCCCGGGCGAGGCCATCTTGATCTCGGGCGAGGGTTTTCCAAGGAACAGGAACTACAACGTAACGCTTGACGGGGAATTCAAGGGAACGGGATCTTTCTCGACGGGAGGCACCATTACGGCCTACATCTTCCTCAGGCGCAACATCACTCTGGGCACTCACCTTCTGAACATCACCCCGCTGCACGCCAACGTGACCCCCTTCCTCCTGGATTTTGACGTGGTGCCCTGGGGCGTGAGCCTTGAAATCACGCCGCCGTTCGGTCCAGTTGGGAGCGTAATAGGGTTAGAGGTGAGCGGGCTGCCACCCTTGGCCCCCCTTGACATCTACCTTGATGGTGTTTCCCTCCTGCAGGGGAACTCGTCATTCCAGGGGACCTTCTCGGCTGATATCCAGATCGATTCCGGTGATCCTAACTCTTATCAAACCCTTGTTGTGGAGACCGGCGCTGACTTTACCGGACCGCCGGGCGCTTTGGCATACTTCTGGATTGGCCACGTTCCTCCCCCGGTGGAGCTCTACAGCTGCGATGGAAACGGCGTCCAAAGGGATGAGTTCTACCTCGGTGAGGACATCCACGTAAAGGTATCAGGACTGCCGGCAGAAGTTAACATCACCCTACATGTCATCCCAAATTCCACCACCATTGGCCCATATACCGTGAACTCGGGCACCGATGCAAATGGCAATGCCATTGTCGAGGTCATCCCATCGGCGTCCAGCGAGGAAATCTACAGTCTATGGCTCGACGTGAACAGCAATAATATCTTCGACTCAAATGACGTGATTACCCCGGAGTCCTTTGTGGTAAGGCCCAGACCCAGCATCTCCGTCGAATCCTTTACATCGGGAAAGACGAGTGCGAAGAAGGGCGAGCCGGTCCTCCTCGAATCTGAGGTAACGAACCTGGGTAGCTGGTCGGAGGAAATAGACGTAGAATTCAGATACGGGGTTGACCAGATCGGATCCGTGCAACTTCAGATACCACCCGGCACAACGAGAACCGTGACCCTGAACTGGTCCACCTCAAACGTCGATATCGGAAGAAGGCAACTTGGAGTTGAGGTTTCACCGCTCCCGGGAGAGTTGAATACCCAGGACAACAGCCTTGGCGGCATCACAATCACCATCGAATCCCCGCCGGAAATTTCAATAGAGACGATAACCCCGGATCAAAGGGAGCTGAAAAAGGGGGATATACTGACTGTCAGGGTAAAGGTAAGGAACCATGCCCCCATCCAGCAGATCTTCGACCTTGAGCTCCTATGGACCGACAGGGTGGTCGTGACTAGGAGTCTCAACATAGCCGGAAAATCGATGTCCATCGAGGTCATTTCCTGGTCACCTGACGAGATCGGGGTGGGGAGGATAAGGGTCAGGACGGGCCCAATTCCATACGAGCTTAACCCGACCGACAATGATCTGGCGGCGGGCATGGTCACGGTTCTCCCCCCGAACATGGCCCCGGTTGCCCTTCCCACAGTACCCACTACCTGCCTGATGGGTTTAACCATCCACCTCAGTTCCACTGACAGCTATGACCCGGATGGCGAGCTTGTGGAGTACCTCTGGGAAATAGGCGGGGTGGAAACACGGCAGGAACAGGATGTAGATCATGTCTTCCTCTCGCCAGGTACCCACAGCATAAAACTGAAGGTAACCGACGACGATGGGGTTGCCTCCAGCAATCTAACCTCGGTCGAGGTGATGGACCCGGCGGCCTTCTACCTCTGGGCCTCTGACACCCGGGGAGGACGCCTGCAGGAGCTATTTCCGGGAAGCGATCTATTTGCTACCATCGTTTCCCCGGGGCAGTACAGCTGCCCCCTCTACATAATTAGATCCGGGACCGCATCACAGGGGCACGAGCTTGCCGGAATCATGGATAACCCACCCACCGTTTACATGAACGGATCCACCACCAACCGAATATGGACGCCGAGCATCGATGGAACATTTGACATGGTTCTGGACCTAGACCTAAACGGAGTATTCAGTCCTGCCTATGACCGTGTATACACTTCGGTAAAGGTGGTTAAACAGGTGGATTGCCTGATGGTATTGTTCTCCATACTTATTACCTTGATCGGCCTAGGTCGCCGCGGGGGCTGTCGAGGTTGATAATTCGGCGTGCTGCAGATTTGAGGAGAATTGGCCTGCTGGTAGTGCTTGCCACCATACTCCTCGGATGCGTTGCAGTCGACATGGGGAGGGGTGGAACTGGAATAGTTGCATTGGAAATGTCCCTAACCCTCGTCGACCAGGATGGTCGCGGCAGCCCCTTCATAACGTCCTATGTCAACTCAACAGATAGTCTTACAGCTTCATTCGTGATGGTCGTTTCGGAGGGATCCCTCATGCCCCATCCCTGGGCCGCATTTACATGGTTCACCCCAGGTGGCCAAATCGTGCAGGTGGGTGAAGAGCCCCTCATATTCGTTGGCGCCAACACTTTCGTGTCCCAGTGCACGATACAGGCGAACCTTTCCTCCTTTCCCCCCGAGATTCGGCCCTACACGCTCTCGGTATCGGTCGGAGAGCACTCCAAATCCATGGACTTCCACGTGTGTGCCAGCGTTGAGAGGGTTACATACCGGGAAAATTTCGCGGACCAGGAACCGGGCAGGCTTCCCGAGGAATGGATCCTCGAGGCACCCGGATATGGTCCCGATGCACAGTGGATCGAGAGCATAGTCTTCGAGAACCACAACAGGGTCCTGCGAATGACGAGCTACGAGGAAAGGGAAGCGATCCTGACGCGAAACATCAACCTCTCACATAAACACATAGAATTGAACCTGAGGGCGAGGCTTTGGGAGGAGGCGCCCTACGAAGGCCCAAATGACCATGCTCTAGCATTCGGCTTCAGGACACAAACGGGGCTGGAACCCGTTCTCGTCCTCGGAAGGAGCGACAGGCAGCAGGTTTTGCCATTTGGGGATGGATATCCCCAGAATGGCTGGGTGGAATATAAAATCTACGTTGACCTCGGACACGATTTCACAAGCGCATCAATATACATGGATGGTACACGACTCGGATCCAGACAGCTTCCCCCCCTGGGCGTACAGGACATAACCGGGATTTCAATTACCCTGGGAGATGGGGCCTACTACGTCGGGCAGTTCGATGATATACTGATTCAGGAGTACAACCTTGAGAATGGATTTCCCGACCATCCCGCCGAGGCCGGAATAGGAGTTAGGCCATCCCACGGACAGTGGTTCGATCCAAGCAGCATCATTACCAGTTACTCCGTTAACGTCACTCCGTGCCTCGCTTCAAACCCATACATCTTGGTCGATGAGCTCAACTTTGAGCTCTGGAACAGGACTCACATGCTTGGCCAGTTTGGCAAAACAGGGTGGAATGGCACCAACTTCTTCGACTCACCCTGCAGGGTCTTCAACCACAAGTATTCTCACAGGATACCCACTGATCTCTTTCAGGGTCCCGGTGAATACATCGTGGTGTCCCGACCCGCCGACCCCTCACTGACAAATCTGGTTCAGTCAGCTGCATTTCACATAGATGAACCAGTTTACGCCTACTTCTCCGTGATCGAGGCAGGTCCGCCCGTTGAACCACCCGTCTTTGACATGGCCAATACCTATAACATATCCATCGGGGTTGAATTTGATCCCGCTCCCGCAAACGGGGGGAACACAAACTTCACCGATAAGAACTGCAAGATTTCCTGGGCAGATCCCGAAGGGGAGATAATAAAAAACGATTCCGCGAGAATGACTTGGAAGAAGAGCTACCCATCGGTCAAGTCCTGGGTTTTCGGCAACCTCCGCGTTCGCTCAAGTTACACTGGCGGAGATTACGCTGCCAGCATAGATGCCCTGTGTAACTCCGGGTACCGCCTACAGGACACATTTGGATTCACGATTATCGGGATCGGTGAGACACCCAACACTTTTGCATTATCCGTTTTCCTTTGCCTGCTTGCAGGGTCGTCCCTGCGCCGACGTGCCTGGAAAACATAGTTCAGGGCTTGTATTCCCGCCTGACTATGGATCACCCCCTCCACATGCCGCGCCCAGGCTGCTGGTCTTGCATTTTGGATATATCCTTGGGTGCACTGGACAGGACCATCGAAGATGAGTCCACTAAGTTCGATCTAATAAAGGAGATAACGGGCATTCTCTCAAGCGAGCTGGATGTAAACAGCAACCTGCCCGAGGTCAGCACCAATATCTTCAGGCTCATATCAAGCCGGACGGGGGTTCCCGACCCCTTCAAGGCCGAGAAGATGGAATGCAACAGGGTCTCGCTGCCTATAGCTGGGAGGTTATCCCGCGATATCCTCAACATGCGGGACCCATTGGAGAGGCTTAGGGCGGGGGTCCTGGCAGCCATTGCAGGTAACACGATGGACCTGGGGACGTCTGGCCATACGTTCCAGCTTTCCAGCTTCGAGGAGGAATACAATCAGATCACGGAGACGGGGCTGGCGATTGACGATACCGGAGATCTCATGGACATTTTAAAACGATCGAAAACCGTGCTTTACCTTGCAGATAACGCCGGGGAGATAGCCTTCGACAAGATACTGGTTGAGATCATCCAGGAGACAGGCCCCAGTGTGACCGTTGCGGTCAAGGGCGGCCCCGTGTCCAACGATGCCACCATGGAGGACTCGGATTTCGTCGGAATGGGGGAGATCGCGGAGGTAATAACCACAGGAACTGACCATCTCGGTGTTAGCTTCAAAGAATCCTCCGATGATTTCCTGCGGAGGTTCGACTCGACGGATCTGGTTCTGAGCAAGGGACAGAGCAATCTGGAGACCCTCTCCTACCACAGAGACCGTCTCCGGAGACCTGTGGCATACGTCCTGAAGGCGAAGTGCCCCCCCATCGCAAGGGCCCTGGGATGCAATCTGGGTGACAACGTCCTGAGGGTCGTCACGTCCCGGCCAAGGTAGCCCTCAGCTCTTTGCCCTGTCAAGAAGCTGGATATATATCTCGCCGACCTTCCTGCCTGTTCCCGTCAGGGCGTACTTGTTCTCTCCCGGGACGGGGACGATCAGGTACTTCCTGACCAAGCTCTGGATTATGTGACCAAAATAGCGGATCTTCTTGCCGATTCCCTCCTCGATTTCCCCGCGGGAAAGGGGCTTCTGTGTCCTGGTCACGTAGGCAAGGACCTCCCTCTTGAGAAAGGTCCTACCGCCGTACTCCAGCTTGGGGGATATCAGCTCGATGGACCAGCTTTTCTGGGATTCCCCGAGCGTGAACCTGCTCGAGACCTTGATCCTAGTCGAGGAGACCTCTACATCCACGTTCTCGTACTCATAATCGTTTATGGTGTTGACCATTTCCTCGACGGCGTTTACCAGCTCGGCCAGCTCCACCGTATCGGCCTCACCCGTTCGACGGGCCTCGATCAGCAGTGTACGCATGCGTTTTACGTAGGATGATGGGTACTTGGGGAAGTGATTTCTCCTGATCCCCGCCTCCACCTCCGACAGTATTTCCTCTATGTCGGCCTTGATATCTGCATAGTTACGCCTCTGGAGCCGGTTTGTCAGGATCGTCAGAAGCCTGAAGTAATCAGGCCTGTAGTACGAGGGTCGATACACCATCATCTGGGACCTCATCCTCTCGAGCTCTGTCCTGAACTCCCTCCTCTCGTCCCTCTCAAGATGCTTTATTTTCTCGAGGACCTCTCTCTGCATCTCCAGATATGATTCACTACCCGGGGGCGTCCTCTGAAGCTGTTTCAGAAGGGATACCAGCTCGCCCTTCTGCGTGGTCATCATTACTCTCATATACCTCCACCTATATATTAATTGCCGGAATTTAACCCTTTACGAGCGTTTTATGTCAAATGCCCGACTTTAAAATATACCGACATGGGAAAATGGAACTCAGGGTAGACCCAGGGGTTTACGAACCTGCGGAGGACAGCCAGATGATCCTAGGCGCTGCCATGGATTACAGGCCCCGCAGCGCCCTGGAGCTGGGAACCGGTTGCGGGCTAGCCGCCATAGCACTGTCCAAAACCGGCTGCCAATTCGTTCTTGCGACCGACGTTTCGATTGAGGCGATCCGGTGTGCGGGGAATAACGCGAGAAAATATGCACCGCGTCTGCACCTCCTGCTATGCGACCTGTTCGGGGGCATCGATCGACGGTTCGACCTGGTGCTTTTCAACCCGCCATACCTGCCCGTGGAGGCCACGGCCGGCGAGGAGGTCTACTGGGCTGGGGGCCCACGTGGACGTTTGCTAATTGACCGCTTCATCTGCAGTGTTGACCATTACCTCTCCGAGGACGGCAGGGCCCTTCTCCTGCAGTCCTCTTTAAACGAACTCGAGCTCAGCCACCAGCTCGCGGCTGAAAAAGGCCTTCAATCGACTCTGATCTCTAGCCGCAAATTCTTCTTCGAGGAGCTACATGTGCTCGAGCTGAGGCAGGTAGGCTAGCCAGCGGCGGGGAAGCGGCGATCGATCTCTGCTCTGAACCTCTGGTATCTATCCTCGTATGCACCGGATAATTCCGGATCGGGTTTGATCTCCATGTCAACTGTCACCATTCTCCTGGCGACTGACCCGAGGCTCTCCCCGAGCTGTGAGTGAGCGGAAAGAACTGCCATTCCCATGGCGGCCTCCGGGACGAGTGGCCTGAGAAGCATCTTCTGGAGAACGCTGGCCCTGATTTTCAGCCACAACTCGCTCTTTGTCCCTCCGCCAACGGTGAATACTCTTTCACCCACTTCGGCCCCAAGCTCCCCAAGGACCTCGTAGGCCATCCTCTCTACATATGCCACACCCTCAAGCTGGGCTGCGTAGACATCCAGATCCCCCTTGGGCTTTCCGAGGGTAAAACCCCTCGCGCTTTCCGAGGCGAAGGGGAATCTCTCCCCGGTCCTCACCAGGGGATAGGAAAGCAGCCCGGTCGGGATGACGGATCCGGCAAGTTCGTCCATCTCCTGGAGATTCGCGCCAGAAAATCTCGATTGCAGGCACCCTCCACCCGTGTTGCTGGCACCTCCCGGCATCCAGAATCCCTCCGGGTGAAGGTGGCTATAGATCCTGCCCCCGGGATCCCTTACCAGGTCTCTGGTAACCCCCTTGATCACCAGCGTAGTTCCCAGGGTAGTTTCCCACTCGCCCAGATCGGCGGCCCCGGATGCGATCTGGGATGCACACCCGTCCGTTAGACCGGCGATGACCGGAGTTCCCTGGTCGATGCCCGTCTCTCTCGAGGCCTTTTCACAAACCTCCCCGATCTGTTCTCCCGGGGGAACCACGACAGGGAGCTTATGCAGGGGGATTCCCATATCATCAAGGAAGCCCGGCCACCTGTACCTCTTAAGATCGAATACGCTCTTCAGGGCGTTGGTGTGATCGGTATGCCCCCATCCACCGCACAGTCGGCCCGTGACGTAGTCAGCCGCGTGGATGAAAAGGTCTGCATCTTCAAAGGCCCTGCCCCCATTTCGCTTCAGCCAGAGCAGCTTGGCTGCGGAGAATGAAGGGCGAATGCGATAGCCCAGTTCATCCTCCAGGTCCCTACCGGCCACCGAGAGTTCACCTGCCTCCACCTCAGCCCTGGCGTCATTATACATGAATGCATTCGTCAGCGGCTTGCCCTCTGCGGATATGGCAAGGACGGTTCCCGAGGTGGAATCAACCCCGACTGCCTCGGGGTTAACGGAGCCCCCGACCGCCTGCCTGACAGACCTTCGAACTGCAGGCCACCATTCGCCCACCCTCTGTTCAGACCAGTTCGGGGGGAGACCGGGGACGCTCGCCGACATTGGCACATGTGCTGATGATACCACGGTACCATTAGGCTCGGCCAGGATCGCGCGGCAACCCTGTGTCCCGAGGTCGACTCCGAGGAAAGCCATTCCAAATGGCTAGAACCTGTCGCTAAAAAGGTCTTTTCCCCCTCAAACCTGCCCATGCCCACTTCTCAAAGCGCTTCCGGGGGCATCCCAAAAGGATTAAAAGTGTGCTCGGAGACGGAAAATCATGGCTAGAGGTCTTATGGATCAGATCCAGGACGAACTCATCGAGATGAGGAGGAAGGGAATTTCAACCGAGAAGATTGCAGAGGCGCTTAACCTATCAACCGACACAGTAATCTGGCTGATAACCCACATGGACACGGAGGATGCCGAGGTAAAACCCACCGCCGACTTACTCGTGGACTGGTCCACGATCGGGGAAAAACCACAGCGAATAATCCTCCTGGGCCAGATGCTGTCAAACCTGGTCTGCGAGAAGGTACCACCGGACTCGGTAGATGCGGTTTACGGGCTTACCTATGACGGGGTTCCGATAGCGCAGGAGGTCGCACGGATCCTTGGAAAGCCCTGCGTGATAGTGAAGACCCAGCAGGAGGAACTCGAGTTCTTTTCACCTTTCTTCGAACCCGAGGGCAAACAGGTGATCCTCGTCGACCACGTGATAAATACCGGGAGAACACTCACCAGGGTGATCCAGAAACTGGGGGAGACCCGCACGGTGCCACTGGGAATCTTCGTCTTCGTGGATAAAAGGCCCTGGATGAAGGAAAAAAGTGATGTCGCCGGCACCGACACCCACTCCCTGGTCAGGGCGATAAAGGCTTGAAAATAACGAAAAACTCCCTCAGAACTCTTTACCACGTCGAAACTCGTGGGAAGAAGGTATTCCTGCGTCTTGATATCAACCTTCCCCTTGACCCGATATCGGGACGAATCCTCGATGATACCAGGATAAGGAAGTCGATCCCCACGATCAAGGGACTGGCAAATTCCGCCCTCGTAATAGCGAGCCACCAATCAAGGCCAATGAAGTCAGACTTCACCACCATGAAAATCCATGCAAATGCGATCCAGAAAATGCTGGGTCGAAAGGTAAAGTTCATCCCCGATGTAATGGGGCCCTCCGCGATAAGGTCGATAACAAGGCTTCGCGAGGGAGAAATACTTGTTCTCGACAACCTGAGGCTTTGTGCCGAGGATAATTTTAACGCGAGCCCTGATATTCTCCGAACCACACACTTCGTGAACAGGCTTGGTCCCCTGTTCGACATCTACGTCAATGATGCCTTCGCAGCCTCCCACAGGAGCCAGCCAAGCCTGGCCGGGCTACCCCAGGTCATCCGGGCCTACGCCGGAAAACTCATGGAGAACGAACTCCTCACGCTCTCGAGGCTGCTTAACAAGGTTGTGAGTCCCCGGGTCCTCTGCCTAGGAGGTGCCAAGCTGGAAACCAAACTCAGCATACTCGAGACCATGCTACAAAACGATAACATGGACTCGGTCCTGGTATCGGGGCAGGCAGGTATCATTTTCCTCAACGTGGCGGGTTACGAAATTGGCGCAAGAAACCAGGGAATAATAGGGTCAGGGGAACAGCTTCTCCTTGCGTCACGGATCCTGCGTAACTTCGAGGACCGGGTCATCCTGCCCCGGGATGTTGCGGTCAACGATGGCGGGACAAGGGTAAACTGTGGGCTAGACGAAATCGATAACCGACCAATATACGATATTGGTCCGGAAACCGAGGAGGTATTTGCGGGAGCACTTCGGGGGGCGAAAAGCATATTCGCGAACGGCCCCGCAGGTTTCTTCGAGATGGAGGGCTTCAGAAGGGGAACAGACTCCCTTCTACTAGCAATAGCTATGTCAAAGGCAAAGGTCAAGGTACTTGGCGGTGGTCACCTGGGTTCACTGGCCGCCGAGATGGGTATATCAAAAAACGTGCACGTATCGACCGGCGGGGGAGTACTGCTTGCACTCCTCGGTGGGGAGGAGCTACCCGCAATCACCCCTCTAATAAAGAAGGGCCGGGCAGCCAAAAAAAAGTAGGGCGGGAGAGCCCGCCCTCAAGTGGTTGTTTGATCGGACTCGTAGCTCTGGATGGCTATCTCGTTGCAGAGCGACAGGTTAGAGTTAATGACCTCCACCGGACTGCATATCTCTATATTGGCCACGTGCGCAACTGCAAGCAGAGATCCCTTGACGGGGTGCTCGGTGGAATTTTCGTTTGCATATATCATGACCCCGACCTTGTAGCCGGCATCGGCATCAAGGCCCGCGGTATCCATGACAAGCGTGAGCAACCTCTGGTTCCCGGAGTTCAGGGTTGCCGCGGAGATTGAATCCGCCCCCAGGTGTTCAGATGTCACCATCGAATTACCCCTGACGGCAACCAGTTCGGCCACCATCTTCTGCTGGCGGTTGTCCCTGTTCTTCAGGGTCAGGTTTACCTCGTCGAGCATTCCCTGCGCGAAGAGACTGCCATCCGTTTCCACTATGATTCCGATTCCGCCTCTCGTGCTGAAAACGACCATTAGCACTCCAAATATAGCTAGGAGTGACATACAAACCTTTAATCTTCTCAATAAGGCACCTCGTGCCTTATTTCGGCGAAAAAAGACTTCTAGATTGCATATCTTGACCCGGAAAGATATTTAAAAAGTTTGGGAAGGTTTAAGCCGGGCCACAAGGTTCCCCGTCTGTTTCTCTGGAGGGCCCATCTTGACCGATTCGAAGATTGAGTCGAAGTGGCAGAAACGCTGGAAGGATAGCGGGGTCTTCGAGATCGATGTCCCGAAAAGGGAGAAGATCTTCGTTACCGCCGCATACCCCTACCCGAATGGACTTATGCACCTCGGTCACCTGGGAACCTACCTACCCGCCGATTTCACGGCAAGATACTACAGAATGAAGGGCCATGACGTTCTGTTTCCCATGGGCTTTCACGTCACCGGGCCTGCGACAACGGGCTTCGCAAAGGCCATCCAGCGCGGGGACCCGGACGTGGTCGAGGACTACCACAACGTTCACAGAGTATCGCTTGAGGATATTGAGAGCTTCAAGGATCCCGAGAAGATAGTTGATTACTTCAGCGCCAAGATCCTCGAAAGTTTCCACCACATCGGGATGTCAATTGACTGGCGCCGTTCATTCATGACGAAGGATGCCCCATATACAAAGTTCATCGAGTGGCAGTTCTCGAAGTTAAACGATGGGGGACGCCTGGTAAAGGGGTCACATCCCGTCATATGGTGCGACTCCTGCGGCAACGCCGTTGGGGAAGCCGACAGGCTCACGGGAGAGAACGTGGACATCGTTGAGTTCTTCGTCCTGAAGTTCGAGCTCGAGGACGGAACGGTCCTGCCCGCGGCAACCCTCAGGCCCGAGACGGTCTACGGTGTGACCAACATGTGGCTGAAGCCCGGGGGGGATTACAGGCGGGTGCGAGTTGGTGACGAGGAGTGGATAGTCGGCGTGGAGGCCCTGGATAAACTCAGTAAACAGAAGGGCGATGTCCAGGAAATTGGCACCGCACCCCCTGGGGAATATCTCGGGCAGAGCTGCAGGAACCCCGTGAACGGGGATTGGGTCCCGATACTTCCGGCTACCTTCGTGGACACCGGGAATGCAACTGGCGTTGTAATGAGCGTCCCGGCCCATGCACCAATCGACTACCAGGCACTGGAGGACCTGAAGGGGGAGGGTATTCCAGATGGAGTGGACCCTGGATCCATCGATGAAATCTCGCCGGTCGCACTGATCGAGGTCGAGGGGCTGGGCGAGTACCCCGCCGTCGAGATCGTCCAGGAAATGGGCATCCGGTCACAGCGGGAGGTCTCCAAGCTGGAGAAGGCAACCCAGACGATCTACAAGAAGGAGTTCTACGAGGGAATCCTGCTCCCTATAACGGGCAAGTACGCCGGTAAAACCGTCTCCGAGGCCAAGGACCTTCTTTCCAGGGATTTCATGGAACGGGGCATACTAGACCTGATCTACGAGACCACTGGTGAGGTGGTCTGCCGCTGCAGAAACCCGTGCCACGTTGAGGTCGTGTCGGACCAGTGGTTCATCGATTACGGCGACCACGGCTGGAAGGAAAGGACCGGGGAACTCCTCGCGGAAATGAGGGTAATTCCCGAAAAGCTCAGGAGCAGTTTCGAGTACTACGTGGACTGGATGAGGGAGAAACCCTGCGCCAGGAGGATCGGGTTCGGCACAAGCTTCCCGCTGGACCCGGACTGGATAGTGGAACCCCTCTCCGACAGCACCATATACATGGCTTACTACACGATAGCCAGGATAATTAACGAGAACGGACTAGACCCCGCGCAACTAACTGTCCCCCTCTTCGACTACGTATTCCTGGGCGAGGGAAGGGTGAAAGACCTGGATTCCAATCTGGACGCCGACCTAGTTGAGGCCATGAGGAAGGAGTTCCTCTCCTGGTATCCAAACGATATAAGATTCGTTGGCCCTGACCTGGTTGGTAATCACGCGACCTTCTTCATGTTCAACCATGCCGCCATATTCCCGGCCGAACACTGGCCAGGGGGAATCGCCGTTAGCGGGATAGTGCTCAGCGAAGGGCAGAAGATGAGCAAGTCCAAGGGCAACTCGATTCCAATAACAGATTCCCTGGAGGAGTGGGGGGCGGATATTGTGCGCCTGTGGTTCGCTGCCTGTGCCGAGTTTGGCCAGTCAATTAACTACGAGGCCAGCCTGCGTAACTCGGTTGCCAAGAGGCTTCTCTGGTTCGAGCAGGCGATTGGAGGCCTCGGCGATTCCGGGGGCCGCGGCGAAGAAAGGGTGATTGACAGGTGGCTCACCTACAGGATGGGCAAGCGAATTGGAATGGTCGAGGAGTACATCCTCAACATCTCCCTCAGGAAGGCGATACAGGAACTCATGTTCGAGACCTATAACGACATCCAGTACTACCGGAGACGGACCAGGGGCGATGTTGACCCCGCCGTCATGCACGAGGTCCTCGAGAGGTGGCTCCTCTTGATGACGCCCTTCGCACCACATTTCTGCGAGGAGATGTGGGAGACGATGGGCAGGGAACCCTTCGTGGTGCTGGAGAGCTGGCCGACGGCGGAGACCGACCGGGACGGACCTGCCGCTGAGCTCGCAGAGAGACTGGTCAAGAACGTCATAGAAGATGTCAAGAGCATAATCGCCGCTACCGGGTCCAGGTACTCCAGTCTCAACCTCTACGTGGCCGAGGGATGGAAGAAGAAGCTTCACACCATGGCCGCCCGCTCGGCAATCGATGGGAAAAAGATACAAGACCTGATATCCACTGCCATGAAGGACCCGGAGATCCGTAGGATGGGAAAGTCCGCGGTAAAATTCATGCAGCTGGTTTACCCGGAGCTTCAGAGGAGGCCCGGGGAGGAAAACGAACTCCTTGCCAGGACCGAGCTGGACGAGTATGGCGTCCTCTCCCAGGCTGTCGATTTCCTGTCATCCGAGACGGGAATGGAAATAATACTGCAGAAGGCCGATTCACCCGATAATGATCCGCAGGGCAAGGCACCCAGGTCCCTTCCCCTGAAACCGGCAATTTACCTGGAGTAGATGTGATATGTACCTGATCTTGGGATGCGGAAGGACTGGGGTAGTGCTAAGCGATGTCCTCCGTAGGAGGGGGAAACAGGTGGCGATCGTCGACAAGGACCGCAAGCTCATAAACTACCTCCGGGCGGGCGGGTTCAGGGCAATTAAACAGAACATCACCAAGCCCTGGAAATTCGAGGGGCTCGTCAAACAGGCCCTGGTCGTCTTCATAATGAGCGGTGATGTCAAGTCTAACATGTTGGCGCTGGAATACGTCCAGAAGACAAACCCGTCCTGCAGGACATTCGTGGCGGTGCCCGATGAGATGTCGGAACACGACAGGAAGAGCATCAAGGCAGACGTTCCGATCTCCCTTGAGAGGGTGGTTGTGGACAGGATTGTATCAAACCTCGAGGAAAGGGGCCTCCTGGAGGCCGAGGAGAGCACCAGAAAGGCCAAGGCCCTGGAGAGGTTGATCAAGGAGTCCTTCTCCGAGGAGCTGCTTATAGTGATGCACAACGACCCCGATCCCGACTGCATAGCCAGTGCCATTGCCATGCAGAGGATCTCGACCCACTACGAAAGGGAGGGCGTTATTACCTACAGCGGGGAGATCGGGCACAGGGAGAACAGGGCCATGGTCAATCTCCTCGATACCACCATCCTCAAGACTGATGAGCTTGAAAAGCCACTGGGAGACTACACACTCGTCGCCCTCGTTGACTCGGCAATCCCGGGCTCCAATAACCCGCTGCCACGTGACTTCAGGCCCGAGATAGTCATCGACCACCACGATGTCAGCGTTGACAACATCAAGTGCGACTTCCTGGACGTGCGGCCAGATATGGGCGCGACCTCGACCATAATGTACGAGTACCTCAATCTCCTCCGGGTACCCATAACCCGGTCCCTCGCATCCGCGCTTCTCCACGGAATCATGACGGACACCGCGGACCTGACGATGAGGGCTAACAAGAAGGACGTTGAGGCCGTTAGCGAGCTCCACTCAATGGCCGACCACGACATGCTCCTTAAAATCAAGAGCCCGGACATGTCCAACGAGGCCATCGAGATCCTAGGTAGGGCGGTTGAGGGCAAGAAGATCCGTGGAGCCTACCTGGTCTCCAACGTCGGCTACGTCAAGGATAAGGAATCAATACCGCAGGCGGCCGATCTGCTGGTCATGCTGGAGGGAATTAACACAGTCCTGGTGTTCGGGGTCGTCGGGGAAGACGTGGTCATATCCGGCAGGAACCGCGACGTTGGGCTAAACATGGGGCAGATCATGCAGAAGGCCTTCGGGAAGGACGGACCAGCCGGGGGCCGGGTCACGTCGGGTGCTGCCAGGATACCGCTGGGACTTTTCAAGGACCTCACATCCGAGAAAAAGGTCCTCATAGAGATGATCGAGGCCTCGATATCATCGAGGTTCTACGAGCAGCTCAACCTCGAGCCCCAGTGAATCAGCAGGGGAAGTCCTTCAGTGTAACCATGTAGGTCCTGCCCAGCTTCCTGCGCTCGATTATGTTTCGCTGCTCCAGCCGGGACAGGACCCGGGTGACCTTTGGCTTTGAAAATTTCAGGAGGTCCGATATGTGCCTCTGTCGAACCATCTTCTTCTCGAGCAGGAGCTTCACCAGGCTCCTCTCGTCCTTTCCGAGGAGGCTCAGGAAGAGATGTGTGAAGCGTGACATTGGCGCAATATCCACCACGATCTTGGCCCTCCTGTGCTTCACTATCTCGTCAGTGTCGATCAGGGCGTGGATCTCCACCTCGTCGTTGAATGAACCCGTTGTGCTACCGTCGAACATTCTATCCTCCGCTATACCCGGGATATGAAATAAAAGAAAAGCATTATCGCCCTTAAACGGTAGTACTTCCCAAAAGGGGAAATCCGATTCAAACGGGACTGGATTCATGTCAAAGTTTTCAGCTCCCCCGGATCTACTCATGCGTGACCCACAGTATCCTCGACGAGGTGCGAAGGGGGCTACCCACACTGGAAAGGCTTGAGTACACCAGAAGGGCATACAACCTCCTCCCCCCGCTGCAGGAACCCAGGATCCTGGACATAGGCTGTGGGCCCGGGATTCCAACCCTGGAGCTTGCTAGAATCAGCGGGGGCAAGGTCACCGGGATGGATATCGATGGAAAAGCCCTCAGGGAGCTAGAGCAAAGGGCCGATGAACTGGGGCTCTCCAGCAGCATAAGGACGTTGAGGTGCTCCATGTCCGGAATGAAATTTCCCGACGGATATTTCGATCTGGTTTGGTCCGAGGGTGCGGCCTGGCACATCGGGCTCCGGAAAGCCCTTGAATCCTGGCGAAGGTTGGTACCCCCGTGCGGTTTCATGGCAATTCACGACGGGTGCTGGATAGGCGACGACCCACCAGCAGCGATCCGGGAGTACTGCGAGAAGAGCTTCCCGGGCATATCCACCCACGAGGAAAACCTGGAAATGATGGAGGGGCAGGGGTACAAGGTCATCGGTGAGTTCAAGCTGCCGGAGGATGCCTGGAGAAGGATCTACTTCGGTCCGCTGAAGGAAAGAATACCTTCACTCAGGAAGAAGTATGGTGGGGATGAAATTGCCCTAGCAGCCCTGGATCGAGAGGAGAACGAGACGGACCTTTGCCTTGAATGCCAGCACTGGTACGGATCTGCATTCTACATACTGCGTCGAGATTGACGCTGGACCCGTTCCAGGTGGTTCCTTTGACAGTAAGTTACTTAATCTTCGCCCTGAATCAATTCCCGTGGAGATCCCGAGAATCGACCCTGTAGGCCATCTGGTCATTTTAACGATCCTGCTGTTTGGCGTTGGAATTCCTGTAACATGGGGGGTGATGCCCACCGGGGCACCGATCCAGATGTCCAGCACATATTCCCTCAATACAGGCCCCGAGGGTTTCCAGATGGGGAAGGTCGACATCAACTGCACATACTACGCCACCTTCCAGAGCCACAACCAGAAGGTGGTCCAGAACGAGAACGGCATCTTCATGACTTACCTGCTGGATTACGAGGACGAGGCCCCATGGCCCGGTAGGTGGTGCCTGCTGAGAAGCGTTGACGGTGGAAGCACCTTCCAGGCCATCTACACTTCCCCGAAAGTCGGGTCAAAGGCCGCCTGCATCGAGACAGATGATAATAACAACATCCTGGCCGTCTGCGGTGACGAGACCGCATACGACCAGCCCTTTCTGTTCCACCGGTTCCTGGCGAGCAAAGGCTACTCTGATCCCGAGATAACCAGGATTCGCCACTCATCCAGTGGCAAGTACTCGATGATGTATGACTCGGGCATAGTCTACCTCTTCAACCACTACGGGAAGCTCCTAGTCATCAACGCGACCACGGGCAGGCTCATATTCAGGAAGCAGGTCGTTGAGTTCAGTGGGGAGAATGCCACGACCCAGTACCCGCACGTCTACGTTGGCCAGGATGATGTCCTTCACCACGCCTGGACGACGTCCCACAAGGACATCTACCTCTACTGGGACATCCACTACACTAACAGTCCCGACGGGGGGAAAAGCTGGTACAGGGCCGACCAGACCCGGCTGACCACCCCGATGAAGCCCGACCACAGCGGCAAGTCTGACCAGGTCATCCTCCCTGATGAGTTCGAGTACCACACATGGTTGTCCAGCATGATCGTGAAAGCTGGCAAGGCCCATTTCGCCTACCTTGCCCAGACCCCCGATGTCAGGCAGCACTACGTCAGGATTGACCTGGAAAGCGGGGAGATTGACCACCGTATCCAGCCCAGGTGGGGGGGCGAGACCATCTCAATCCGGGGCCTTGACGGTTTTTTCGTTACCGGCCCCGGTTCCAGCCCCCTCTTCTACGCCGGGCCCACGAACTTCACCCATATCGGGGTCATCGCGAGTTACGATAACGGCCTTACGTGGCATGACATCGTCGTTGGCCCCGGGGTGCCAGACTCGATATACTCGGTTGGGGGTTTCCGGGAGATAACATCCGATGATCACATCATTGGCTCCTTTACCAACCAGTACGGCTCCAGGGGTGATCCCTACTTCTTCCGTGTCAAGGTGGAGGAGCTTCCAGCCCGGGGGTTCCTGGGCGTTCTCCTGCTCGCCTCTGCATTATTCCTGGTCGGAAAAAAATCGGGACGTACCCGCCTCGTGGTATAGCCTCCTTCGGACCATCAGGGTCCACACCATGGCGCCGCATATCATGCTTGTGGATGCAACGATTATCCACTCCGTAAGGTATATCCAAAGCAGGGCCCTCTCCTTCACGGCGGTAATACGTGAGTCCATCTCCTCGTACCGCTCCAGAACCGAGTTCAGCAAGCTGGACGCGGCGGCATGCTCGCCCCTCAGATACTTCCTCTCGGCCTCCCTCACCACATCTTCCAACGAGGCGACCTGGTCCTCGATCTCCCCCGTTTTTGCCCCGAACGTGTCGATGAACTCGATCAGGGAGAGCGTCACCTTCTTCCTGGTCCGCGTGTCGATGAAGAGCTCCCTGGTCCTGTGAGCCAGCTCGACATCCAGAGGGGGATCCACACCTACCACGAAGAACAGCTGGTTGTATATCAGGTCGGGAAAGTACCTGTACTCGAGCATGGACTCAATCGGGAAATCGTTCCAGGCCTGGTCCAGCTGGAGCGTCGTTCCCCTGCCGTAGCTTCCCGTCACCACGGCCGGGGTCTTCCTCCCCGACCAGATTGCGTGAACGACGCTTCCCTGCCTGGGTAAAATATCACCGCCGCGGTTATCGAACATCGGGATATTGTTGAGCTCGCCCGGCAGGTTGAAGAGCGGATCAATTTGGAGTATCTTGTAGAATATCTTGCCATCCTCCGGATAATGGTAGGTATCGGTGTCTATATCACAGGGAAGCAGGTCGTAGAAGGTGAGGCCCTTCCAGAAACCGATATCATTGGTTCCACCCCAGAAATCGAATCCCACGAGGTAGCAGCCCATTCCCTCATCCTCGATTCCAGTTGGGAAAAAGTTCAGGATGTGGTCCTCGATCACCATCGGCGAGATGTTATTCGGTAAAAGGACATCGTAGCTGGAATTATAATCCGAGAAGGTCCTGGGAAGGTAGAGGCGGGTGAATCTCACGGCATCGCGCCTCATCATGACCTCCAGGTCGCACGGGACCACAACGATGCCGAGCCTTGGCTCGGCCCTTATCCAGTCCAGCACGAGCCTGTTCTCGACAAATGACCAGGGATCCCCCAGATACAGGCACCTAATTGCCCCATCAACCCTGCTGGTCGACCTCGCCCCGGTCCAGGTCAAGGGGGCGGTAAATATTAGTACCAGCACCGGGATTAATCGAGTCCAGCGGGTCTCCCTTGCCGGGGGGAATACCTGCATAGGCTCCTATTACAAGGAACACCAAGATAACTGTGATGGGAATGGCTAATCTGGATTGGTGGACCGAAGGACGCTTCGGCATGTTCATCCACTGGGGTCTCTACTCCGTCCTCGGGAGGGGGGAGTGGGTCATGTACCAGGAACACGTGCCCCCACGAGAATATGCGAAGCTGGCGGGAAAATTCAGGGCCAGGGCATACGAGCCCGAGAAATGGGTAGCCCTCGCAAGGGAGGCAGGCATGAGATACATGGTCATCACCGCAAGGCATCACGATGGCTTCTGCCTCTATGATAGCGAGGTATCCGACTTCACCGCGACGAAAAGCGTGGCCGGGAGGGACCTAATAGGGGAGTTCGTCGATGCGTGCCGGCGGGCGGATATGCCATTCGGGTTCTACTACTCCCTCGTCGACTGGAGATTTCCCGGTGTCCTCCCCCGATCATCGAGGAAAAGCCCGAGCTCCACCTACCTTCCAATGGTTAAACAGGCGCATTCCCAGGTCAGGGAACTGCTTGAAAATTACGGCAAGGTTGATGTACTCTGGTTTGACATGATGGACCCCCATGACCCTGTACTCTGGCGGTCAGATGAGCTACTGAGGATGGCACGGGAAAAACAGCCCGATATAATCATTAACGATCGTGCCGGGGTGGCTGGTGATTTTAGCACCCCCGAAAATGTCGTGCGACCCCAGAATCACCCCTGGGAATCCTGCTACACCATGAATCGCACCTGGGGCTACGCAAAGCACGACCTAAACTACAAAACACCAGGCGAGATACTACGACTCCTTGGCTCATGCGTCTCCCAGAATGGTAACCTCCTCCTGAACGTAGGCCCTGATTCAACGGGCAGGATACCCGGCAGGGCCTCGAAGATCCTCCGGGAGGTGGGAAGGTGGATGAAAACCAATGGGAGGTCGATATACGGGGCAACCGGCCCATCGCCAGTAAAGGCCCCAGCTCTGGGGGTGGCGACCCGCTCCGGTGACAGAGTCTACCTCCTTATCCAGCGCTGGCCGGGGTCCACCGTTCCCTTCGCATGGTGTGGTGGCGAGGTAAAATCGGCAACCCTCCTCTCCAACGGGAGTTCTGCAGAGATAGTCCAGAGAGGAGATCGCGTCTGGCTCAGGGGATATCCCCGTCCCCCGCCGGACCCGTACCTGAACGTGATCGAGCTTACGTTCAACGGAAGCCCCGTTCCCTCGGAACCCCCCTACCTTTAGACCGGTCCTATTGCTTACTGACCTGCTCTATCAGGGCCTGCATCCGGTCAATTTCTGACTTCTTCTTCAACTGGAAGACCTCGAACGGATTTGGGTTCGAAGTCCGTTCGGCTGCCGGACAGCTATCCTTTGCGGGGCATTTCGTATTTGAATTCATCGGATCACTGAGCAAAATCGGGACTGAAGAACTGGTCCTGCTTCCTCCTCTGGCGAATTGCCAGCACAAAAGCCATGAAAAGGCAAGCTATGACCAGCAACAGGGCGGATATCAGTGCCCCGTCTAGAACGGGCAGTGTATCTACCATGGAATATGTTCGATTTCCGGTAACTTAAACCTGTCAGTCCCGGGCAATTTTCGGCAAGGCGGTTACTATCAGTATTCTTTAAAGCATTCTGATTGCACAGGCTACTGTGGGCAATAGCCATGACCACCGTAACCCTTTATGGCCTCGGCCATGGCGATATAGTTCTCATCGGGGATGAAATCAAGTGGGCTCGTGTTACAGGCTGCGACATATCTGCACTTCGAGCTCCCCGCCTCGAGCATTGACAGTGTCTCACTGCGAACCTCCTCGACCGTTGCCTTGGACAGGAAATCGATATCCATGTTGCCAGCGAGGACTATATCATCCCCGAACCTTTCAACAAGGTCCGCGAGGTCATTGGCCTTGCTCTCGCAACCGTGGACCATGGAGAATCCCAGCTCGATGAGAACGGGTATAACATCATCCAGTTTACCATCAGTGTGAAGAACGTAGGGTATCCCCAGGCGCTTCAGGCGGGAGACCGTCTTCCTCGTCCTCTCAAAAACTAGGCGGCGGAACAGCTCTGGATCCACCATCAAACCGTGCTTGTAGGAGCAGTCACCGTCGAAGAGAACGACATCGGGCCTGACAGCGCTAACGACCTGGTCTATTACCATCCGGTTCCTCTCCTCCACGATCTCAAAGGCCCGGTCAACGAATGGAAAATCCCTGTAAACCCTCACCGCGAACCTGGTAAGGCCCATCGAGGTTGCGATCTTGTGAAAGCACCATGGAAGTATGAGCCATGATACGAGGCCCGATTCCCTTACCATGCGCTGTTCCTCCTTTAACCGGGTGATCTGATCCTTCCAGTCGGGAACAGGCCTCTCCTCCATCTGTTCTATGGAATCCAGCCCGCCCCCGGAATAACGGCTCACGCCATCACTCGTCATCTCCGACTCGCCGAATCCCAGGTTGGTATCAACGCCCTTCAGGTTCACGATCGCCATTCCGAGATCCTTCGACATCACAATCCTCTCCCTGATACCGGTGCCCCCCCATCTCCTCCTCAAAAAGTCACTCATCCCGAACCAGGGTTCCCAGAACGGGGGCTTTCGCACCCTACGTCCATCCATCAACCTCATTAGCCTTTTGCTATCATCACACAACTGCATGCCGAACTCCACGCTCCATCCAGCAACGGATTCAACAGAGCATACCTTTGGTTTTATAACTATCCCCGAGTTCCTGCACCTACCATACCATTATTAGAGCAGCCAAATCCCCTCTCGACAAAATAGCCGCTGAGGGTGGTACCATAGGGTCGACGAGATCTATTGATGATATTCTCAGGGAAAATTCTGGATACCGTAGACTGGCGGACTGGAAAACCGGGATCGGGGAATGGCCTGACGCAAAGAACCCAAACTTCGATGATTCATCCTGGGAAAGCATAAGCCCCGGGTATTCCTGGAATCGCGCGGAGGGGGTCCGCTGGTTCCGAAAAAAATTAACCCTTCCCAACGAGGTCAGGGGCGTAGAGGTGGAGGGATCGACCCTGTATGTACGCCTGGTCGCGCTGGCGGGGATTGAACTCTACATCGATGGCGAGTTTGTCGATAGCGAGAATTACTGGTTTGATGGACTGCACATCCTGAGCGAAAGGGCAAGGGGAGGCGAGAGCCACACACTGGTTCTCAGAAGCCCAAAGAGCGATTCCAGGGGTCATTTCAACTTCGCAGAGTGGTACCTGGGGGAAATAGAGGAACTGCTGCTGGACATCGGGATCGTAGAATCGAGGCACAGCGTGCTCCAGGCCCTTGCGGGTGAGCTCCCTGGTGTCTCAAAAAATGGCCTCCCGGAAAAACTCGAGGTCGCCGAGGAAAGCTCCCTCGCGGATCTCCACGCCCGGATGATGGGCTTCGACAAGGACCTGGTACCAGCAGCCAGAGGCCTGGAGGAACTCACGACCTACCTGGTTGGGCATGCCCACATCGACATGAACTGGCTATGGGACTGGGAGGACACCGTAGAGACAATTCGGCGGACCTTCACATCCGTCGAGGGTCTCCTCGAGGAGTTCCCCGAACTGGTCTTCTCGCAGAGCCAAGCCGCCGTGTACAAGATAATGCAGGATCACTACCCGGAGATCTTCGAGGACATCAGGAAGAGGGTCAGGCAGGGAAGGTGGGATGTAACTGCTTCGACCTGGGTGGAGGGCGACCTGAACATGGCTAGCGGTGAGAGCCTGGTGCGCCAGACCACCTGCGCCCTGAGGTACATCGAGAATAATTTCGGTGTAACCCCCCGGGTCGCCTGGTGCCCGGATACCTTCGGACACCCGTGGACGTATCCGCAGGTCCTGAGGAAGTGCGGCATCGAGTTCTACTATGCCCACCGGTGCACCCGCCCCGGGTTCGAGCACCTCTTCTGGTGGGAGTCACCCGAAGGTTCAAGGGTCCTCGTCTTCAACGAGGGGGTAACCTATAACAACAAGATAGCACCGGAGCTCTCAAAATCCCTGCCGAAGATGGTTAAGAACTACGGCATTAAATCCCACCTCGTGGTATTCGGGGTCGGGGACCACGGCGGGGGCCCCACCCGGATGGACCTGCTAAATGGCCGCAGGATATCGAGGGAGGGAGCATACCCGAAGCTCCGATACTCCCCCGTCGAAGATTTCTACTCGGCTGCGGCAAAATCCGACCGGATACCATGCGTCAGCGACGAGCTCAATTTTGTGTTCGAGGGCTGCTATACCACCCACGCGGACATCAAGAGGATGAATCGAAGGGGGGAGGCCATGCTTTTCGAAACCGAGGTTCTCGCATCCCTAGCATCCAGGCTGGGAAGGGAGTACCCCGAAAACCTCATCGAGTCCGCCTGGCACTCGGTCCTCTTCAACCAGTTCCACGACCTTCTTGACGGGTCTGCGATAAAGGTGGCCTACGAGCACTCCCACGAGATCTTCGGGGAGGCATCCGACATCTGCTCGGGGATAACACGTGTGTCCCTGCCAACCGTCCTGGGGCTGGATAGCGGGGAAGATGCATCAGACCATTTCACGGTTTTCAACACCATGGGGTGGGAGAGGTGTGAACCAGTCGAGGTCAAAACCCAGCCCGGTCAGGAATATTCGATGGCTTTGGAGTTGTCAACGGGAAGGGAGTGCCCCCTACAGGTCGAGGGCGATCGGGCGACCTTCATGGCCCGCGTTCCAGGAGTCGGGCACTCCGTCTACAGGCTGGTCCGCGGGAACCGGAGTGCGGAGCTTGACCCGGATTCTCCTCGGGCCACGGAGCCGAGCGGGGATGGTCAGCCCTACCATCTAGAAAACCGGTTCTTCCGCATCACGTTGGAGCCCGGCTCGGGTACGATAAGCTCCCTCTATGACAAGACACTGGAACGTGAAATCGTCGGGGCCGGGGATACGATCAACGTTTTCCAGCTCTGCTACGAGAAGCCACACGGGATGTCGGCCTGGCGTATTGGTCCCATTTCCCGGATGGAAAACCTCCTGGACGGTGCCGAGGTCGAGGTGGTTGCCAGCGGGCCTGTGAGGGCCTCCCTAAAAATAAGTCGGGGTTTCGGCAGGTCCAGCAGCCTTGTCCAGGAGATAACCATCCACAGGAACCTCCCGAGGATCGACTTTCACACAGAGATAGACTGGCAGGAGATGGGTGGAGATGACCTGGACTCACCGATGCTCAAGGTCGCCTTTTCCCTCTCCCACTCGTCCGCAACGTGTGTCAGGGAAATACCCTTCGGGCACATCGAGTCCCAGACAGACGGCAGGGAGGTTCCCTCCCTCACCTTCCTCGAGCTTCCGGGAGATGGTTTTGGAGTATCCCTGCTTAATGACTGCAAGTACGGCCACGACGTAAGGGGAAACACGGTTCGTCTCACCCTCCTCAGGGCTGCCTACGATCCCGATCCTGCACCGGACGTCGGTTCCCACAGGCTGACATACTCCCTTCTCCCCCACAGGGGAAGCTGGACCGATGCCGAGGTATGGAAACAGGGGCACGGTCTGAATTTGCCACTGAGATGCGTCCAGGGAAGGGCCGAAAGCGAGGGGGGTTCTCGGCTGTCAATCGATGCCAGGGGGGTGGACATGGCCGCCCTTAAGGGGGTTGATGGTGGTGAGGGCCTCGTTCTGCGACTTGTCGAGATGCATGGAAGGGAGGTCCCTGTCGACCTTGACATAGGGTGGGAGGCGGCCAGCATCACCAGGTGCGATCTCCTGGAGGTTCCCGTCGGGGAGGCGGAGAGAATTATCGATGGCAGGACCAGTATCCTCCTCGGTGCCCACGAGATAGGTACGTTTATGATTGAATAGCCGTTCCGATACTACCTTCGACCTCCCTCTAGGGTGGTCAGGCTGTCAGGAAACGAACCTCGTCTGCTTTACCTCCCTGTAAAGCCTGCGGCGGACCATCAGTGTCCAGAGCACGACCCCGCCTATGGAGAAGGTCGCCGATATCGTCGCCCACTCAATTATATAGATCCACAGCATGGCCTGGTCCTTGAGGCGCATCGCCCTCTCAACGGCTTTAGTGAGGTCCTGTATCGCGGAATCCAGTTCCGAGAGGGCCCCGGTGAAATCGAACTCGATGTAGGCCTCGGTAGATGCCCCGTGCCTGTCATCGGCCCTGCCAATGATCTCCGCAACCGGATCGGTGTTTGCACCGAGCTTCTCGGCGAACTCCATTACCGAGAACAGGTACGACCTGGTGGATCTGTAGTCCAGATACATCACCCTCGCCCTGTGGAGGGTCTCCAGGTCGGAGGGGATAGGGTTCCTTGACAGGTACATCATGAGGTTCACGGCGAAATCCCCGTAGTAGGCCCACCGCATGAAGCGGGTTCCGCCGGCAGGCGTCCAGTCCCCCATAACCGCGAAACACCTTCCCTCGCCGACATCCCAGGTGGCCCAGAAAGGATCGTGCTCGCCCCTCAGGGGAACGAACTCCCCCAGCAGCTCTGCCCCCTGTTTCATCGTCACCTTGTTGCCATCGTACCATGCCATCCACGGATCCCTCTCGTCCAGCGGTAACGTTGACAGGAACTCGTGTTCCGGCCTGAGAACTTTGACACTGCCCTCCGTCCATCCACCATCTATACAGTTCACGGGCAGAATCTCCTGGACGGCCGTTGGCGTCCAGGGCGGATTTGGCCTGCCGCCGAAACCCGCGTTCCCCCCTATCATGACGAACCCGGAGCCGTTTTCCTTTACCGCGTCCCTGAACCAGATGTAGTGGCGATTTTCGAATATAAAGACATCCGCGTCGCTGACGATAATGGCGTCGTTCTCCGCTAGCCTGTCGTAGGTCCTGGGTATGTACTGCCTGAAGAGCCGCCGGGCGATACTGGGGCTCATCCCCTCCATCGCGCTTGGCCATGCAAACCTCAGGTCTATCAGGGGCTCGGAAACCATTACCGGGTAGGGACTCATTGCGCTGTAGTCGCCGATGTAGAGAACCCTGATCTTTCCCGTCTCGGGATCCCTCCTTGAGCTGGAACCGCAGGGTAGGAATGCCAGGACCAGCAGGAAGGATAGGGCAATTGCTCGCTTCAACACCTCGGTATACTTTTTATCACTTATAGATATTCACGCCCCGAGCCACCTTTCCAGCCATGGAAGGGATCTGGCGCCATTAAACCGGTGCCCGCCCTCGAACTCGTCCCTCGCAAGTCTATTACCCGCTCCTGCGGCATCGTAAACCCTCCTCAATCTGGAGAAGCCCTCCTCGAAGTATTCTGCGGGCAGCAGCGGATCACTGAGACCTCTCTCGATCATCAGTGGCCTCGGGGCCACCAAGCCGAGTACCTCCGGTATGTCCCCGTACCTGAGCAGTCCAGGCACCACCTGGGAGCCGCAGCTGCCCCGGGCCCGTATCCTCTCCACGAAGCAGTTCAGGGCGCCGGAGACCACGGCGACCTTTACTCTCTCGTCCAGGGCGGCAACGAATGTTGTCACCCTCCCACCGTAACTCAGCCCCACCATTCCAAGACGGTTAGAATCGACCTCCTTTCTTTCCTGAAGGTAATCCAGCACCACTCCTGCATCATGCACGTCAAGGGTAAGCAGGTTGAATCCCAGCCTTGAGACCGAGTTCTGAATCACGTTACAGGGATCATTGCTAACGGATCCCCTGTCGAATCTCTCGCCAAAGGCACGCCAGTCGGGGACGATAGTAATGTATCCCCTCTCGGCGAGCTGCCTGGCATAGTCATAGTTCATCAGGCGGATGGATTCCAGTACTCTGGGGTCTCCCTCGACCCCCGCAACGGCCTCCTTCCCCAGATTGTGGGCGTCGTGGCCGTGGGCGCAGAGAATACCCGGCCTTTCAACACCGGGGTCAATGCCGCCGGGGACGAGCACGTAGGCCGGTACCGAGGCGTGCCTGTCCGACCTGATTATGACCTTCTCCCGGGTGTGGCTGCCGAGCTCAACCCGCTCCACGATCTCCGGGCGTGGGTCCACGGTCTCGGGTTCTGGACCCATGAGCTCGATCAGCCTATCACGCCACATGCTCCTCCAATTCTCCCAGTCCTCCCCCGTTCTACCCCTGAATACCATATCGAGCTGTGCGTCGTCAACCATCCGGTCCAGCCAACTTTCTACCAGCGACATATGCAGACCACGCTACCCCCTTCAATCCATCCCTCAAAAGATTTTTTACACCTTTTCACAGTAACCAGCTGTTGAGATCCGGACACAAGCCCCACGTTCTCATCCCCATAGCAGCTCTCTTCCTTCTGGTCGGGTGCGCTTACCCACAGCCAAAGGTGGACCCCGGGACCGGCAGGATAAGGATGCTGATGATAGGGGAAACTGGTTCCAGCAACCAGGAAGCCACATACTTCCTGCGTTCCGACCCAATGGTGGACCTCACGATAATTCCAGCGGGTGATATCGCCGATGTCGAAACCAGCAGGCGGTTCGTCAGGATATACCTACCGAGAACCAGGACAAAGCTCACCCGGAATTTTGACGTGATCGAGCTCTTTGACTTCGTTCCCCACATACTTACGGACCTCCATATCAAGTGGTTTCACGACGCGATCGAGAAAAGCGGCCTCGGTCTTGCCCTGGTCGAGATGGGCTGGTACGCCGTCTCGGACTGGACGGGCAACGATGCAGCCGCCTGGATGGCGACGGTGCTCTACGATGCATACCCCTGCGACATGGTGGTGGGGGAACAAAACGCCAACACATACTACATGGATATTGTCCTCGAGGATCCCCTGGTGAATATCCCTGGAATCAACAAGGTCGAGATCACCGGCGTAGGCCAGCACGGCATACAGAAGGCCCGGGAGGGGTCCAGGGTATACACCGTATGGAGGCTGAAAAAGGAGGATGCAATCGTCGGTGGTGAGTACGGCGCGGGTACAACGCTCATGATACCGATGGGATGGGACAACGTGCCCGACAGCACGGAATCCTCCTGGGACTACTACATCGATTTCGTCCTTAACCACGCCTATTACGTCGCCCGGGTTCCACTACCAGAGGACCTTAACCTCGCTAGGAGCGTGAGGCTGGCCTTCGGCGAGTATCTCACCCGAAGGGGAATCGCCACCTCCCTAATCGAGTTCATTGGGAAGTTCGGGGCAAATACAGTGGATATAGAGGAAACCATCTCAGATCTCGAGGCTGATAAAGAGCGGGCGCAGAGACTATACATCGAGGGTGACCTGGCGACCTCGTGGGAAGTAATGGAGGATGTCCTCGAGGTTTTCCAGATGCTCTCTGAGGAATCCATGAAGCTCAAGGAGAGGGCCTTTTTCTGGATATATCTCGTCGAATGGCTCGCCGTCACCGGCACAATGCTGGTCTGCGGAACGATGCTCTGGAGCCTTATGGTCAGGAGACGGCTTTACCGGCAGGTCGAGATCACCAGGGCGAGGTGACCCGGTCAGGGCAGCAGCACAAGGCCCGTGACAACGAGCACAGCCCCGGCCAGTTTCTTTGCCGTCAAGCTCTCGCCCAGAATGAGTGTACCGAGAAAACCAGCGAAAAGCGGGTATGTCGCGGATATTGCCGTCGCCTTTGCGGTCCCGATGAACTCCATCGAGTAGAAGAAGAGGAGCCCACCCAAACCGATTCCCCAGGCGCCAGAGACGAACGAAATGTAACGGACGTTCCTGGACAGCCCAATTCTCCTCAACCTCCCCATCCTGCCGTTTGTCAGCATGATCATGAGAAGCAATATGACTATGATTATTCCCCGGGATGACGTGGAAACGAAGAGCCCCTCGCTTATCAGCACCGCCCTGATGGCCACAAGTGATATCGCCCACATAAACGCTGCGGCCAGACCGAAGAGAGAACTCGACATCGAGGAGGCCTTGCCCTCCTCCGGAGGGGACCTGAAGGTAAGCACCATGATCCCACCAACGATGAGGAAAATGCCCATGGTCTGGGGCGCCGTGACGCCCTCGCCCAGAAACAGGTATGCTATTCCGGTCACGAAGAGGGGGTATACGGATGACAGCGGGGTTGCTATCCATATGCCGATCGTTTCGACGCAGCGAAAGTAGAGGATGTCGCCCAAGAACAGAAGTACCCCTGAGAGGGCAATAAGGGCCAGGTCGGGTGAACCCAGGCCACCGAAGGGCACCGACCCGAATGCGAGTGCCACCCCCACCAGAAAGATTGAGGCGGATATCGACCTGATGAAGGTCAGCTCCAGAGGGGAGAGCTCTCTGAGGGCGACTCTGTACATCAATGTCCCGGTTCCCCATATGACCGCGGAAACCAGGGCCAATGCCTCACCAGCTCCCGCCATTATCCATGCTCCATTTCGCGGGGCGGGTAAGGAGGCCCCAAGATAAAACTTTCCAGAGTCCAGTCGGCTACCAGTTCAGTCGGCTACCAGTAAGAACCGGACTACATTTCCGATTTTCTGGTAAAAGTCACCCAGTAGACTGCGATGACGCCTATTGCGGCGAATAAAAGTATGAGCACCGTCCTGGTGGTGCGCCAGGTTTCCGCCTTCCTGTTCAGGTCCTTTCCTCCCTGAATTGCGGCTTCTCTCTCCTGATCCTCCTCCTCGAAGTACTGCCTGGCCCCCTCCATGGATTCCTCGAACTTATTCTCGCTTTCCCATACCCATGCCAGGGAGTTCGTAAACAGTTGGATGAAGATCTCATCGCTGGTGAAACGCCCGTGATAGCTTGGGCTCCTCTCGAAATCCTCCCCCGCGAAGCAGGCGAAGGTCAGAGATACCCCAACGTTCTCGTACTTGAATATCGTTGGGGCACCTGTATTCGCCTCCCTGTAAAGGACCTTGTAACTGCCCTCCTCCGGGTACTGGGGAAGGTACTTGTTTGCAGACCCGTTGAAGCTCAGGATGACCTTGTGGCCAGATATGTTGAAGTCCCCGATTCCGTCACTGATCGCATCTTCCTCCTCCTTGAGGTGCGTCACCATGAACCTCCTGTTCGGAGCGTCGTAAAAACCGGAAACGTAGGAATTCCCAAAGGCCGGGAAGACCTTGGCGGAGGCGTTGAGGGTTGCCACCCTGTGGGAGCTGAAGCCAAGGCCGACTAGCCCGCCACCCTGGTTGAAGAACCACTCGAGAGTGGGGCCAATCCCTAGGTCCAGGGTTTTTGAAAGGGTTACTATGACCATCTTGACGTTGGGGAAGTACATCTTGACCCTCAATACCTCCGCTGACTCCACGACCTGGACCTCGGCATCAAACCTGCCGTCCTCCTCCACCAGCTGGGCCAGTCTCTGGCCATACTCCGGGGTCTCGGGTGAAAATATCAGGATCAGTGGCATAGTTTCCCCCTGGCAAAGACAGGGGAAAGCCACGAGGAAGAACGCACATGAGATCAACAGGAAGGATAAGGATTTTTGCATTCCAGAGTATTTCGTGTTGATATCTGAAAAGTATTTCCCGGTCCCCTATTACCAGGGGGGAGGGACATTTTTGAGCCATGATGGACATACTCTCAGAGATGGGTGCCAGAAATGGATAGCAGGTTCCTCGGCACGCTAGTAATGATCGGAATAATTACCACGGCAATCGGCCTCGTGATTTTCAGCAGGTCCGATGCATCTTCATACACAATTGTCTCGTACGATTTTCCAAAGGACGCCGTCGGGAGGGGGAAATTCTCCACCAGCAAGGAAATAAACCACATAACTCTCAGCATGGTGCTGGACCGGGATGCCAAGAGGGTTACCATATCGCTCCAAAACCTGAAGGAGGCCGATAGCAGGCTATACCCGATAACCAACGACGATCTCGCTGGGGACACACTAGTTGAGAAGGCGACCGGAACCGGGATAATTCCCAACATGCTGAACATGACGGACTTTCCCATCGACCATGACTGGGGTCCGCAGGAGATAGAGGTTGAATCAGGGAACACTACATACGACCTTGTCCTCTTCGACTTCTCCAATATCACCATGTGGGCCACGGATCCTGAGACCAGGACCCCTGTCATACATGGTGTCATGTTCGAAGCAAACGGGAACCTGTCAGGTTACTACCAGGGTGGCCCTGGATACCTGGGCTGGGGGAGTGCCCTCAGGAGCATAACGATTCGCAGGAATTCCAACGAGACGAAGTATTCTCTTGAGACCAAGGGTGGTCAGCCGGAGGGAACCCTGCCCATGATGGATGCACCCCGACTCGGAGTGGTAAGGGAATACGACCTTGAAAAGGACGACATCATAAGCTTGGACCTTGCCCTCGATCAGTCCAAGCTTCCCCAGATGAAATACATCCTTGTCTTCAGGATAGATATCGATGGCAGCAACAGGGAGGCATACATCACCCCTATAGTTCACAAATACGAGTGACGTGGGCTGCCGATAACAGTTCACCCCCTCATATGTATAAATTCAGGCCTGGCCAGCTGCATTTCCCTTGGCTCCAGTCCCCTGCATATGGCCTCCAGGTCGTTAACGGCTATTCGCCCGATACGATGAAAAGCTTCATCTATCGCCCCCGCGCGGTGGGATGAAAGTATGACCTCACCTGCTCCGCGGATCGGGTGATCAACCGGCAGGGGCTCCTCCGGGAAGACGTCCACGCCGAGCCTGAACCTGCCCTCCAGGACCATCTCCGTTAAGGCCTCGAAATCAACGAGGTGTGATCTGCTCATCAGGAGCAGCACCGAATCTTTCGATATCCTGCCAAGCATTCCTCGGTCCAGGAGGGCCCGATTTTCTGCCGTCGGGACTGCAAGGACGAATATTAAACGCGAACGGCTCAGAAGCGTCTCCAGGTCCACCGGGGTCACCCCCTGTCCCTCCAGATAGGAGTCTGTCATCCACGGGTCGTAGACCATCAGTTGGCACCCGAAGGGCTCAAGGAGCTTCCTCAGGGACATGGCCAGGCCTCCAAATCCAATGAACCCAACGGGCTTCCCGTAAAGCGTGAAGGTATTCCCAGTTAGCGTGTGGCTCCAGTTTTCCCGGCCCATCCGAAAGTCCTCGTGGTTCCAGACCAGACGCCGGGAGGCGGATATGGCCAACCCCAGGGCCATCTCCGCCACGGCCGGGCCGAATGCGGGAGCACAGCTGAGTACCTTGATCTTACTTGAAAAACAGTGCTCGTAATTCAGAACCTCCGGCGATGGAAAGCTCCCGCTAACCTCCAGTACTGCCCCTAACACTGGAAATCGGGTTACGTCGCCGTACCTCCAGCCACCGGAAACGACTGCGATGACCTCATCACGGCAGGAATCCAACTCCCCCTGCGGCATCGGTTCATTTCTACCCCAGACTACGTCCGCGAACGATTTCAGCCTTGCCAGATCCCCGGGTGTGAATATCTGTTCAAGCCGCCTCCCGTGGGGATCCAGAATCACCTTGCCCTCCATTGAAACACATTGGGGGGCTGAAATTTAATTATATCGGGAGGCAAAATCTCAACCGACTATCCTGACCATTACGGATTCGTTCTCACCCGCCCTGCCAACGACGTCAAGCCTGAAGTTAATTGGTTCCGGGGGTAATATGGTCCTGTTTACGGTTACCACCACGATGTCCTTCTCCGACCCGACCGCCCCATCATCCGGAAATATGCTGATCCACCCCACGGCCGGACCTTGTACCTCCCACCTGATGACGCCGCTCCCGTTATTGGTGATTATCATCTCCAACTCGGTTTCTTCGCCGCCGAAATCGAGGACCTTCGGTTCCACGATCAGCTCGTGTTTTATCGTGAAGATCTGGTAAACCACCAGGGATGCCAGGACTATCCAGAATGCGTACCAGACCGCCCACTTCCTTTGCGGAACTTTGAGCCCGTACTTCCTGATCAGGAGCGGGAGGAGCATTGGTATGAGCAGGGTGGCCAGCAGGGCCAGAAGCTTTTCATTCACGAAACCCGTTTTTTTCGCGCCAATATAAATGAAGCTTGGGCCTGCTCAAACTCCCTCGATGAGGCCGATTGCCCTCTCCAGTGCATCCCCGGCACTGCCGGAATCCCCCGCACCCCTGCCGATTTTCACCGAGCCCCCTCCTCCACCACCAAGGGTGGATGCTATCTCCTTTGCCATCCGACCTGCGTGTAATCCTCTTGCTTCAGCGCCCTTGCCCAGGATGACAAATACATGGGTCCGTTTGTCCTCCTCGCCAAGGATTACGATTACTCGATTATCCCCAACCATCATCTGTCCGATGTTGGCGATGACGTCGGGACCCACGTTATTCACGGACTCGGCCACGACCTCAAGGTCCCTTACTCTCTTCACCCTTGACTCCAGATCCTTGGCTATTATCCGCGATAGCCTGGCCTCCAGTCCCTCTATCTTCTTTCCCCTTTCCTTCCACTCCGAAAAGAAGCGTTCAACGGTCTTCGGAAGCTTGTCCTCCTCCACGCGCAGTGCCGCCGAGGCCCTTGAGAGAATCTCCCTCTTTTCCCTCAGCTTCTCAAGGGCAGCCCTCCCGGCCACGAACTCTATCCTGTTTACACCGTCCTGGATTCTCTCTGACCGTAGTATTGCCAGAAGGCCGATCTCCCTGGTGTTATCCAGGTGGGTACCTCCGCAGGCCTCAACGTCAACGCCCTCGACCTCCACTATCCTGATCTCGTCACCCGGCGGTGCCCCGCCCTGGTAAAGCCGGAAACCGTATTTCGCCTCGGCTGCCTTCCGGGACATGAAGAGCTTGTGTACCGGTACCTCCCTCTGGATGATGTCATTGGCTATCACTTCCATTTTCCCCAGGTCATCAGGGTCGATGCTCTCGTAGTGGGTGACGTCAAGCCTCGCCAGATCTACGTCCTTGTGCGCCCCGGCCTGCCATATGTGCTCACCCAGGACCTCCCTGGCCGCAGCGTTGACGAGATGGGTTGCGGTGTGGTGAATGGTTAGCTGTCGCCTACGGTCCCCGTCCACGATGCAATCCACCAGTTCCCCCTCTTTGAACCCGGGTTCCTCGACCCTGTGGAGAACCAGGTTGCTTACCTTGTCCACGTCAACGACCCTCGAGCCGCCGATATACCCGTGGTCGGGTTCCTCTCCTCCGGACCTGGGATAGAAGAATGTCCTGTCCAGTACCACCAGGCCTCCCCCCAGTACCCTGAGGACCTTTGCCTGGAACTCCAGCTTCTTGTCATCCTCGTAGAATCCCAGGCGGGTTTCCCCAAGACCCTGGAGGCCTTTGATTGGTTTCTCCTCCTCTTCTCCCTCGGCAGTCAGGTGCTCCTCCGTTTCCCTCGAGTAGAAATCTCCCGGCAGGTTAACTTCCCTGCCATCCCTCCTTGCGGCCTCCTCGATTAGCTCAGGCGTGATTCCCTCGGACTCGTAGAGCTGCGATAGCTCATCCATGCCGAAGTTCGATTTCTTCCCCAGAAGGGTTTTCACCCTTGTCTTCGCCCGATCCAGGGCGACCCTGTACCTCTCCTCCTCGACCTCGAGTATTTTCAGAATTCCTGGCAGGTGCTCGGGGAGCTCGGGGCTCATTTCCCGCATCTCCTCGACGTAGAGCTCCGCGATATCGCTTAGGTTAAATGGGAATTCAAACTCATCGATGAAGGATAGCGCCCTCCTCAGGATGACCCTCAGGTTGTATCCACCGCCAACATTGCTCGGGAGGCCCCCGTCCGATATGGCGTAGACCAGGGAACCGACGTGATCTGCAATCGCATACAGGGCCTCAAAGGGCCTCACCATCCTCCCCATCTCGTCCGGCGTAATTCCCAGTTTTTCCGCGATTTCGGACCTCGCCCGTGAAACATCAGGAACCTCATCGAAGTTCAGGTTACCTGCAAGAACTGAGTATGAGGCGAAGAGATCCTCGTCCAGGTCCAGATCAGACCTCCTCTTCATCTCGGCCACAGTGTTCCCGAAAATTGGCTCATAACCGGAGGGAGTTCCCTGGGATATCCAGGCGAATCGCTCCAGGCCCGCGCCCATATCGATGACAGGGTTCTTCATCCGCGTGAAATCATCGGGCGTTCCGATGAACTCGGTGAACACCGCGTTGCCCACCTCCAGGCCGTCCACGTAGTATTCCAGTGAGGGACCGAATGCGCTTGGACCAACCCAAACGTCCTCCATCCAGACTACCTTCTCCTCTGGTATCCCGAAGGCCTCTGTCAGTAGCCTCTGGTCGTATGAGACGCACTCGTCCTTCCAGTAACCCTCCTTCCCGGTGAAGATGGAGTGCTGGCCAACCATGACGAAGTTCGTCGAGTGCCTTCCCGTGATGCCAACGTTCGGGATGTCGACGAATCTCAGGCAGCGCTGTGGAATGATCAGGGGGTTCGCCGGCATCTCGAAGGAGACGTGGCCGAATTCCTCCCTGTAGAAGGCTACTATGCTGGCCGCGGTGAAATAGAGCGAGGGAAACCACCTGCAGATCACGGGGTAGCTCCTCACGCTCTCATGGCCTTCCCTGCTGAAGAACCTCTCAATCGTCCTCCATGACTCCACGTATGTAAGACGTTTCTTCGTTGGCGGGTTCCCGATGAACTCGTAGTTCTGGCATGGGGGGTCCGGGCACGTCGTCCTCTCGGGATCCAGGGTCCAGAACCAGCGCCCGCAGCTGCACTGCTTCCTCCGGTACCCGCTCTCCCTGAAGAGATCTACCATGTAGTGTTTTTCTGGATCTGCAGAGAACCTGGCCCGCAGGACATCCTTGGTCTTCATTTTCCCTGCACCGCGGTAGCTACCTCTGCAGGGGGATGTCATTAATCTTTCCGGCTATGTTCCAGAAAGCGAGTTCGACCGCGATCAGCCAAAGAGAGCTCCGAGTCCTGCAAGGCTCTCCTCTTCCTTGTCCTCCTCCTCTTCCTCGGCGGCTGCCTCCTCCTCGGCGGCCTCGGCTGGCGCCTCGGCCTGCTCGGGAGCTGTTGATGCCGCGGGGGCCATGGCCACAGACTTCGATATTGCCTCCTCGATGTCCACGCCCTCCAGGGTAGCTACTAGAGCCTTGACTCTTGCCTCTTCGGCCTCCACTCCGGCCGATTTCAGGACGGCCATTACTCCTTCCTCGGTAATATCCTTACCAGCCGAGTTTAACAGCAACGCCGCATAGATGTATTGCACTAATTCACACCTCCGCTTAACTAACCGAAGAGAGCACCTAATCCCACGCTCTCCTCCTCCTCTTCACCTTCCTCAACTTCTTCATCGGGTTTATCCTCAGCCTCTTTTACCTCGGGTACCGGCTTTTCCTCTTCCGCCGCCGATACCAGCTTCCCGGCCAGCTCATCGCCTACGGCCTTTGGGTCCTTCCTGGCGAGGGCTGCTGCGAGAGATATCATGCTCCCGTTTGCGATGGAAATCAGGTCCGAGATGGTATCAGCCGTCGGGTACCCTGTTTCCAGTGAGAGTGACCTCGCACCCCAGTATGCCTTTTGTATAAGTGGCTCGATCGTCATCCCTGTTATGTAGCTCGAGTTCACAGCGAGATTGAAGGCCTGCATGGCGGCCTCTGAAAGCTGGCCCATCATTTCTTCTGAATCAACATCCAGCACAGATCTCTCGAAAATCGAGCCGTTCTCGTATATCGCCTCGATATCTAGGCCAATGCGCATAGGCTCGATTCCCATGTCGGAGAGGATATCCGACCTTGCCCTGTCGATCTGCTCTCCCGCCTCGACGAAAAGGGTGTCCTTTAGAATGACCACCTTTCCCCTCTCTATTCTCGCGGGGATGCCGACCTTCTGGAGCTGGCTGACTATCGGACCGGGTGGAAAGGAGGTAGCCCCCTTCGGCACCCAGACGTCCTCCGGGGGTCTGTGCCCGGGCTTGGCCGGTGACTGTACCTTGCTCTCCTCAAGATGCCGGAACAGCTTGAATGGATTCATCTGGGTGAATAGCAGGGCAACCTCGCCGTCTAGCTTCTCCTCGAGGTCCTTTATCTTCTCCTTGTCCGCCTCCTCGAATGCCCTGCTTATCAGAGTCTTCTTGGAAACCCTGATGCTGACCGTGTCCCTCAGATCCCGCCTGATTGTCTGGAACTGCTTTGCGGGGATCTCGTGGATTGAAGCCACCCCTATCACCGGGTGGGATTTAGTCAGATTCGATACCAGCTCTACCTCTGATCTCTTCCAGTCTATTCCCCTCATCCAAACACCTACGGGGCCTCCACCGGGGATCCCATTGTCGTCTTCACAATGATCGAGCCGATGTTCTGGTCGGCCCTGGGCAGAGTCCTCTCCACTGCCTCGACCAGCGATCTGAGGTTCTCGGCCAGTTCGTGATCATCCATCGCTTCGGTGCCCACGGAGGAATTGATTATCGGCTGGTCCCTCTGGTTCCTGATGGTAACCGTCTTCGACAGCCTCTCTATCAGGCCATCGATATTGGCGTTAGGGGGAACTGGCTTCGGCATCTTACCCCTGGGACCCAGGACGCTTCCCAGAGACCTTCCGACGAGGGGCATCATGTCTGCCTGGGCGATGAAGTAGTCATACTCCGCCGATATGGCCTTGACCTTCTTCTTGTCCTTGGATATAGAGTCCAGGTCCTCCCTCATAAGAACCCCAGCACCCAGATCCTTTGCCCTCAGGGCCATGTCACCACCGGCGATTACGCAGATCTTTATGTCCTTTCCCCGGCCGTTGGGCAGCAGTACGTCCTCGTTAATCCGATTCTTCTGGTCCTTTATGTCGAACTCCTTCAGGTTAAAGGTAACATCTACGGTCTGGCGGAAATTCCTGCCCTTTCCCCTTTCCTTTGCCTCCTTTATCAGGTTCTGGGCAACTTCAATCTCAATAGGCACGATAATCACTCCTTGGACAGTACCTCGCTGTGCATTCCCTGGTCGATTTCCATCTGGACCTTTCTTGGATCCTTTCCCTCGACCTTGACTCCCATGCTGACGCAGGTTCCCAGAACCTCCTTGACCCGGCCGGCCTGGTCGTAGGAAAGCATAGAATCTCCCTTTGACTCGATGATCTTAAGCACCTCGTCCAGGGAGATATCGCCGGCGGATTCCGTCCCGGGGTTCCCGGAGCCCTTCCTGATGGACAGGCTCTTCTTCACCAGGGCCGAGACGGGTGGAGTTCCAACCTCTATCCTGAATTCCTTTGTCTCGGGATCGGCAATGACCTTTACGGGCACGTCCATGCCCGAGAAGCTGGCCGTTTCCTTGTTTATCTCCCCGACGACCTGCATCAGGTTTAGACCCAGGGGGCCTAGGGCGGGACCGAGTGGGGGACCTGGTGTGGCTTTACCCCCTTGAACCAAAACTTCAACTGTCTGCTCTGGCATATGTGATCAACCAGCCTAGGATTCCTCCTCTTTTTCCTCCTTCTCAATTATTCTCAGGGAACTGCTCGGGACAGTTACTGGAATTGGCACGGAGGCCTCAAGCAACTCGAGGGTCGCCTCCTCCTTGTGCTCGTCCACCCTCACCACCTTTGCCTTCTCGCCCTTGAAGGGACCCGATATCAGCTCGACGATGTCGCCTACGTTCAGGTCCATCGTGGCGGCCCTCGGTACAAGGAGGTGCTCGATCTCGCTGAGGTCCACGACACCGTCCAGGACACCCCTCACGTGAGGTACGCCCCTGCAGATCTTCTCGACGTTCTCGATGCTCGGGCTCTCGGCCAGGATGTATCCCTTGAGAGCATCCGAGACCATTATGGAATAGACCTCGCTCTCGTCAACGGAGGCCTTGGTCTCCAGTATTCTAAGGGAGGTCTTTTCTTGACCAACAGTCGTTCTTATTGCGAAGAGTTTCATCTCCTCGGCGGACAAGGTATTACCAACCAGAGGTCCTTAGATAGTTTGTCGCCAGGATGACAGGGCAAGCCATATCAGGAAGCCGACAAGGCCGATCAGCACGATCCCGAGTCCGGTGATCTTTGCCGTCTGCCTGAATTCCTGAGAGGTGGGTTTCGTCGCTACAACGAAGACACGTTTACACTGCGTCAGGAACTTCTTTATATCCATGAATAGGACCTGTTAAACCGGGCTGGGAAACGCTCATAATAAATATTTTCGTTTATGCCCGGAACGGGTTCCCTCTGGTGAAATGATACCTAGAGAGACGATATTCCCAGGTCCTCTAACCTGAGCTTTCCAATTTCCTTCCCTTCCTCCTCCTCGGGAAGTTCGAGCTCGGTTTTCTCTTCCTTGGCCCTGCCGACGATATACGGGGAGCTGACCCCTGATATGATTACCAGGACCCTCATCGTGCTCTTCAGCTCCTCATCTATCTGGGCCCCCCATATTATCTGGGCATCGGAGCTCAGCTTTGCGGAGACCATCTCGACGACCTTCTCCACTTCCTGAAGCTCAACGTCGGGACCGGCCACTATGTTAATCAGTGCCCCCGTCGCGCCCCCGATGTCCACGTCCAGCAGCGGGCTGTTAAGGGCATCCTCGGCGGCCTCAACGGCACGGTTGTCCGTATCGCTCTCGCCCAGCCCTATCATGGCCACGCCTCCGTTTCTCATAACGGTTCGGACGTCAGCGAAGTCAAGGTTCACAAGCCCTGGCTTGTTGATCAGCTCGGTGATTCCCATGACTGCACCCATCAGGGTCTCATCGGAGACCTTGAAGGCTGCGTTGATTGGAAGGCCGGGAGCTAGCTCCAGGAGCTTGTCGTTGGGAATGACGATAACGGTGTCGGATGCCTCCTTCAGCTTCTCGAGGCCCAGCCTTGCATTCTGCATCCTCACCTGCCCCTCAACAGTGAAGGGAAGGGTTACAACGGAGATTGTGAGGGCACCTGCCTTCTTGCCCAGATCGGCGCAGACTGGCGCCCCTCCGGTTCCGGTTCCGCCACCGAGCCCGCAGGTGACGAAGGTGAGATCGACGTCAGTTACGATGTCCTTTATCTCAACCTCGCTCTCCCTGCCGGCTTCCTCGCCGACGGTTGGGTCGTTACCAGCCCCGAGGCCACCAGTTACTCCACGTCCCAGGAGCACCTTCTTATGCGCCTGGCTGTATAACAGGTCCTGAGCATCAGTATTAAGGGCGGCGATCGTGCATCCAGTGACTCCAACTTCCATTAGTCGTTGAACTGTATTGCAGCCGGCTCCACCTACGCCAAGAACCACTATCTTGGCTCTGGCTTCCCTGAGAATCTCCTCGAGTTCCTCATCGATGATCTTCTCAACGCTACTCTGCTCGGCCGAACTTTCATCCTTTTTTATTTTGTCTAAAACGTCCTCGACGGTGCTCAAAGGTATGACCTCCGAGAAATGAGACCAACAGCGGTCGACTTTAGGTCTATCGCCATCTCTAACGTTTTCATTAATATATGTGACGCCAATGGACACGCGAATTTCGCTGAAAAATTCCAAGATTTTACCATCAAATGAACCAATAATAGGTTCTTAATGTAAAATCCTGACTCTGGTTGGCATTTAGTCACCCGTTTGCCCCAAGTGGCTTGAATTATCCCCTCGAATCCGCTAGTATCCGCCTCAATCTAAGGACCTCGATGCCCAGTCTTTCCAGGTTCCTGACCAGATACCTCCTGTCCTCCCCCCGTATCCCTTTCCAGTCCAGTATTGCCGGGCCAGCGGCTGGAATGCTTCTCTGAAATAGCCTGGCAAGCAACTCCTCGTCCAACAGGGGGACGTTATACTTCGGGACCACGTGGGAGATGGAGTATCCCGTTGATGTAACCAGGTCCGTGAATCCCCTCGAATAATGCGGTCCACCAAAGCCCACACCCACGGGCCCGGTCGCAGGACTGGATTTAAGCAACCTGTGGATTACCCTCGCGATGGTTTCACCCGCGACAGGGTCTCTCCACTCTGAAGGGCTGCTACCGATCTCTATGAAGAAACAGGGGACATCTGTGAGGGGCCCGTGGTGTGTGGCCTCTACCGTCAACTCGTAACTTTGATCCCGGGAAAATTCCCGGAGATATTTCATCGCGTATTTCAGCGCGAAGGGAGCGGCCATCGAGACCCTTCCTGCTTGCCCGCCGTAGAGGGCCCTGGAGAAATTGCCGGGGAAGTGGGCTGTGAGGCAGGGCCTACCCGACTCGCTGGAGTGCCTTGAGGCAAATATGGCAAGGCCTGGCCTTGGTTCCAGAGCGTCCGGAACTCCCTCAGCATCCACGATGTCCTCATCCAGTTCCAGTATGTCGGCACCGGGCGAGAATTTCCTGAGGTTTGTTATGATGTTAATGCCTGCCTCGTCCTGCCTGGAGGCCAAGATAACGGTCCGCTCCATCTACTCACCCGGGTTCGCTACCACCAGCACCACTCAGGGTGCTCATTTTAATAGGATGCCTTCGGGTTGTTTAATAAACCGTAACCTTTGGAAGGGATCCTCTCTGGCACTTGTTAACGCTGAGCGGCTTAGAAAGCCGGCAATACTGTTGCTCATGGGCTGTCTCGTGGGTTTCCATCCCGTCCTCCGATACGGCCTGCCGCGTAGCTCAGAGACCTGGTCTCACCTCGAAAACCTCGATAGGATGCCCAGCGCCGTCGAGGCAGCAAATATCGGAAAGATGCTGGAACTCTTCCAGAACCGGCAGCACTACACCAAGTACCCCCTTTTCTATGTCGTGTGCAAGGCCCTGACCATAGATTCTCCCCTGGCAGCGGCCGTTTTCTCGGGGGCGATCTTCTCCATCATGCCTCTTCTGGCATACCTCCTCGCGGGTAGATTTATGGAAGAACTGGAGGCATTCGTTGCGGCCATCCTGCTCTGCATCTCCGCTGCCTTCGTTTACACGATGAACTTCTTCTCAGGCGGCGAACCGCTGGCTTTTGCCATCCTCCTGCTGTCCATCTACGTCTACCTCAGATACCGGCCAGCTTATGCCCTTCCCCTGCTCCTTCCGGTTGTCCTCCTGCACCCCTTCACCTCTGTCTTCCTGTGGTCGACCCTGGTACTGATGGGGGTATTCGATAAGCCAGTCAGTCGGATCGAGGCCGCGGCATGCACCGGGGTCTACACGGCAGCTCTGATCGGTTGGCTGGGCTTCCAGGTCTCGGAGGGGCTCCCTCTGGGTAACATGGTCTCTTCCAGCGTGGAGTACACAGTTGTATTCCTCCTCCTTGCAGGATCGACTGCCATAAGTATACTGATATCCCTGGGCAGGGAGAGGATTGGGATGGACGAAAAACTCGCCCATTTAACGGGACTGGTGAGGGAGCTGCTCCCCAGGATAATTCTAGGTCTGGAGATAGTACTGGTTCTCGTCTTTACCACTGCCGGCATTATGGGTACAGAGAAGAGTCTCACCCCCCAGCTCCTTCTCTACTACTCCCCCACCATGGCACTCATTGCGGTTGTTGGACTGAGGAGGGAGAAGGTCGACCCCCTGACGACCTCACTGACAATATCCTTCCTGGTCCTGATGGTTTCCGGACTCTTCGTTTTCCCGGAGGTTCTGCCCACATATCGACTGGCCCCATACGGGGCCCTGTGCCTCGTCCTGCTTGCAGCCCCCGTTATTAGGGATCGTAGAATGCGCATCGCGGTGCCGATTATTGCAATCGGGATCGGGGCAACCGTTTATCCCGGGGCGACCTTTTACTTCGGTTTTGACGAGCAGTACTATCCATCCGAGATGTCTGCACTGGACCGGATTGGGGACCTCATGGAGGGACCGATCTTCACCGATGTCAGGATGGAGGACCTGGTTCGTTACCGGTTCAACACGGAGCTCGTCATCCCCGGGAAACCATCTGCAGAACTTCCCCGGGGGACACTGGCCCTGGTAACCCGTAACATGAGGGAAACGGGTCTCTATCCCCCAGGGGCGGAGTGGTACAGGGCCCCCTTCCACCTTGACCTCGAGCCACTTGAACTCGGATCGGACAGGATATACGAGAACGGGCAGGTTGAGCTTCACAGAGTGGCTAGCGACCGTGTTTACCTCGAGGAGGCACGGGAATGATACAGACCTTCTTCCACCTCCTCAGCGCCGCAATAGTCGTGCTGTACCTGGTAATTTTCATCCTGTCCACCGACGTACGCAAGCGGGAGGAACCATCGGGGGTGGTCCGTGTACTAGTCCCGACCTACAACGAGGCCGATAATATCGGTAGCTGCCTCGAATCCCTTACCTCGATGGAGGGCAAGGGAATCGAACACACCATTCACGTAATCGACGATAACTCGCCAGACGGGACGGCAGACGTTGTGAGGAGTAGCTTCCCGGGGGCAGGCTTGATCCAGCGGGAGAGACGGACTTCAAAGGCGGATGCCCTAAACAGCGCGGTAAAAGACCTCGAGGGCGACACCTTCGCTGTGGTCGACGCGGACTGTGTTGTGTCAGGTGACTGGCTGGGGGGCATCATTGAACCGCTTTCGGAAGATGAGCACGGCGTATCATCAGGCTCAATTCTCGTTCGCAACCGCAGGGAATCGATCTGGGCCAGGGTGCAGAGCTGCGAGCTCGCATTCCTGTGCCACCAGTTGATGAGGCCCGTGGAAAGGGTGGGGATGCTCTACTCGATCAACGGTAATAACTTCGCATTCACCAGGGAATGCTGGGAGAGGGTGGGTGGATTCGATCCCTCGAAACTAACAGAGGATAACGACTTCGCGGTAAAGACCCGCCTGGCCGGTCTGCAGATAGGTTTCGCCAGAGCAAAGGTCTTCACCAGGGTGCCATCGGGACTCGGGGAGCTACTGAGGCAGAGGAGGAGGTGGTACCTCGGCTGGTACCAGAACCTGTCCAGCGCGTCACTCTTTGCAGGGGCGCTTTTCATACTCCTCTTCTTCTACGCATTCGTTTTCTTTGTCGCCGCCTTTTCCATCTACACCGTGGCCATGGCAGCGATTTACTATCTCGAGCTGCTAGTTACCTACAGAAAGGCCTACGGGTCAATCGATCCTCTCAGCCCGCTTCTCTTCATAGTCCTCTCCCCGTTCCTCTCCACCGCCATAATTCTGACCGCCCTCCCCAGCGCCCTCAGGGGAAAAGACCAGCTCGATTTTAAGAAACACTGGTAACACACCCACCCAGGTGAAAAAATGCGGGGTTACATATTTAATCAAATCCACCCAAAAAGAGGGCGAGAGGTCTCATCTCTCGCCTAATTTCCCCTAAGCCCCCGCTAGGTGATGATTTGGAGTACGTCAGAATCCCGCTTGACAGAGTTGGAGTTCTGGTGGGAAAAGAGGGCTCCGTGAAGAAGAACATCGAGGAAACGACGGGCACGGCGATCCAACTCGACAGCCAGTCTGGAGAGGTAAAGATCACCCGGGTCAAGGAAACTGATGACCCCCTCTCTGCCTGGGTTGCCCGGGACGTGATTAAGGCCATAGGTAGGGGGTTTTCACCCGAGAAGGCAACCCGTCTTCTTGACGAGGGTCAGACGCTGAGGGTTACAGACCTTACCGACCAGCTGGGAAAATCTGAAAAGGCCCTCCATAGGCAGAAATCGCGACTTATCGGTAGGGGTGGAAGGACCCGTGAAATCCTCGAGGAGACGACGCGTACATACATCTCGATAAAGGGCAAGACCATCTCGGTGATAGGAGATGACGAGCAGGTGGCTGTGGCCCAGGGAGCCATCGAGATGATAGTGAAGGGTGTGCCCCACAAGGTCGTGTACAAGTTCCTCGAGAAGAAGAGCAGGGAGCTCAGGGACCGGGAGAGGGAGATATGGCGGGAAGCCTAACGGATTGATGATCAATGTCTGCAGCCGAAAGTACAGGAAAGGAAGCCGTTAACGACCGGACCCACGCCGATGAGATTTTCAAGGACTTCAAGTCGCTCAGTCTCTCGGAGTTCTTCCGGAAAAACCCCGCGATGCTCGGGCTCACCGGCAAGTTAAAATCCCTGTCCATGATCGTCCACGAGGGCGTAACCAATTCCCTGGACGCCTCGGAGTCCGCCGGTGTACTCCCCGATATATACGTTTACCTCGACAAGCTGGCCGGGGATTACCACTACAAGCTGACAATCGAGGACAACGGGTCGGGCATCCCGGAGTCCTACATTACTGACGTTTTCGGCAAGATGCTCGCGGGAACCAAGCACAAGTTCGTGCAGAAGAGGGGGCAACAGGGAATAGGGATATCCGGGGCGACGATGTACTCCCAGATGACCAGTGGAAAATCCATCCACATCTACACATCCACCGGAAAGAAGATCATCGGGGCTGACCTAAACATCGACATTAAGCGCAACGAGGGCAGGCTTGTCAGCAAGACCGAGTATCCAACCAACGGTTTCCGTGGAACCAGGATCGAGTTCTTCCTGAAGGGCGTCCTGTACACTAAGGCCAAGCAGAGCCCGCTGGGTTACCTGAAGATGAGCGCCATAGCGAATCCCCATGCCAACATTACCATGATCTCCCCTGACGGAGAGGTCTTCAGGTGGATGCGGAGCAGCAAGAAGCTGCCCAGGAAGGCCAAGGAAATAAAGCCACACCCCTATGGGATTACGGCCGATGACCTCCTAAACCTTGCCAAGTCGTCAGACAACCGGAACATATCCGGCATGCTGACCCAGTCGCTCTGCAGGGTCTCCTCCTCAAAGACCAAGAAGATAAAGCTCGGGATTGCCTTCAGCGGACTACTGGAGCGGTACTCCCAGTACGTCACGGACGAGGTTAAAAACAACCTCGAGGAGGCCAAGAATATAGGGGAGCGTATCAAGTACTTCGGCAAGGTTCTGTCCAGGCACAGGGTCAAGTGGGAGGCCGCCATGAGGTCGGAGGAGAAACAGGCCGAGAAAATTCTCAAGCGCAGGCCCTCATCACTGAAATTCACGGATGCAGAGCTCATAGTCAAGTCATTTAGGCACGTCAAGTTCCTATCTCCCCCGACCTCGGGGCTATCCCCCATCGGCAAGGAAAACGTGATGAAGGGACTGAACGAGATTCTCAGGCCAGAGTTCGTCTATGCCGTGACCAGGAGCCCGACCACCTACAGGGGCGGGATACCATTCATAGTCGAGGTTGGTATTGCCTACGGGGGGTACTGTCCCCAGGGGGTGGACGTGATCCGTTTCGCCAACAGGGCGCCGCTGATGTTCGACTCGGGTGGATGCGTGATAACGGAGGCCACCAAGAGCATCGACTGGAAACGCTATGGAATCCGGGACGTGGATTCTGCCCCGTTAACCATATTCGTGAACATAGTATCGACCTTCGTGCCCTACACCTCGACGGGCAAGCAGGCCATCGCAGACGAGGAGGAGGTCCTGACCGAGATCCGGATGGGTCTCATGGACGTGGCGAGGAACCTGAAGAGACACCTCCACCACAAGAGGAGGATATTCGAGAGGGCATCAAGGAGGACCTCCCTCCTGAAGTACGTTGGCGAGACCGCAGCAGCGATATCAAAGCTCTCGGGCAAGAAGCAGTCCGAGATAAGCGGCAAGCTCGAGCAACTCGTCGACAAGAAGTTCGTCTAGCCCCTGAATACAGGCCTTCTGGACATCTCCCTTGGCAGGCCCAGGGTTCGTCTCGGGTAGCCCTTGGTTCTTTCCAGTATCTCACTCGCCAGGTCTTCGGCGGTCATGTTCCTTATCTCGCGGGGGTTTCTGACCCTGACGGAGAGGCTTCCGCTCTCCCTCTCCTTCTCCCCGAGAACCACAACATAGGGAACCCACTCCCTCTCGGCCTCCCTGACCTTCTTCCCCACCGACTGAGGTCGGTCGTCGATGTCCACCCGAATTTCTCTCGACTCCAGGTCATCAGCCATTTCGTTGGCAAGGTCCAGGAAGTCGTCGCTGACCGTGCACAGCCGGACCTGGACGGGCGATAGCCACAGGGGCAGGGAGGGTGCCTCCCCCCTCTGCTGGTCCAGGTAGGCTGACTCCAGGAGGGCGTAGAGGTTCCTGTCGAGCCCACCGCTGACGCTTGCGTGGAGCATGAGCGGGTACTTCTTCTTGCCGTCATTGTCGGTAAAATTAATGTCGAACCTCTCAGAGTTCTCGACGTCGATCTGGACCGTCGAAAGGGCGGAGGCCTTGTCGAGGGCATCGATGAAGTTGAACTCGAACTTCATCACGAAGTAGAAGCTCCTCTCATCCCACATCTCCACCAGAACGGGTTTTCCGATTCGCTCGACTAGCTTGGTTGCCAGCTCCCTGTTCTCATCGAAGAATGACCTCACGAAGCGGATGCCCACCTCGTAGTCCACCCCCAAGTCCTCCATCCACCTGATGCAGAGCTCGTACTGGGATACGAACTCCTCGATGGCGGCGTCCATGTCATAGACCAGGGTGTGCATATCGGGCATCGTGAATCCCCTAAGTCTCCGCAGGCCAACGACCTCCCCGCTCTGTTCCCTCCTGAAGCTGTAGTGGGTCAGCTCGTACAGCTTGAGCGGGAGGTTCCTGTAGGAAATCAACATGTCATGCTTCATCAGGTACTGGCCAAAGCAGGCCGAGAACCTGAGAAAGAATCGCCGCTGGTCCGACTTAAGCGAGTACTGCCGGGCGGGGAACTTGTCCAGGTACTTGGATAGGCTTGGATGGGCCATGTCGTACATTATCGGCGTCTCGACCTCCATGGCCCCCTCGGACCTCACGATGTTCGTTACGTGCTGCTCCAGCAGCCTCTTGATCAGGGTGCCCTTCGGGTACCACCTCAGGTTGCCGGAGTCGCTTCCCGGCTCGTAGTCGACAAGCTCCAGCCTCTGCATAAGTCCGACGTGGGGGGGAACCTTGTCCACGGCCCTGGCTTTCGTGATCTCGTACTGTGCGAATTTTTTCAGGGTCTTGTGACCGGAGTAATCGAAGTTCTCCTCCTCGACAAGCTGTCCATCCGGGGTGAGTACGTGCCATTTTGACTCTATCTTCTCCTCCTTCTCCAGTGCCTTGGATTCGGCCTGCCCCTCGTCCAGCCTTATGTCCCGGCTGAGCTCCGAAAGTGGGTGTCCCTTGCACCTGATGTCGAAGGCCTTGTAGTAGCCAAAGGGCGACCTCCTGACCTCCATTCTCTCAGATAGACCCTTCTCAATGCCCTCGAGTATCGAGATGGCGGCCTTGGGAGCAGCAAGGTCATGGGATAGGTGGGCATATGGGTATACCAGCACCCTCTCGGCCTTTACCTGGTCGACGACCCCGGATATCTCCTCTATTGCCCTCCTCACAATCTCCTCCGGACGATCCTGGTCCATGGATTCGACCGCTGTGAAAACCACGAGAACCTCCTCCATCTCGTCTCCAGATGCACCCTCGGCCAGGGGCTCCGCTACCTTCGTCTTGCTCTTGATCTCGTAGCTCATCGAGTCGGCGTGGATAAGGAGCATTCTCAAGTCCGGTCCACCGGAGAAAACCTGCCGGTAGGTCTAATAAATGATGCCGGAATCAGATGTAATCGGCCAAGGTCATCTGGGGGGCCTCCCTGGACCTTAAGGAATCGAAGTTGGTCCTTATCATCTCGATCTGCAGGTCGAGGTTACCATTCCTCATCGACTGGGGCGCGGTCTCAACCAGCTCGAGGAGTGGGGCCACCTCGACGTCCACCGACTTGGGCACGATCTGGCCAGAGCAATCACAGGTTCCTGTAAGGGGTATCCTCCTGTACTCCCTGCCGCAGTTCCCGCAGACGAAAGACCTGGTGCCACCCTCGCTGGCCGCCCTCTTTGCCAGCTCGACCACGTCTGATAGGATCCTAATGCAGTTCTCCTGAACCAGCTCCTCGCCGCATTCGGGGCACCTGAACTCCGACAGGTCCATCAATGTGAAGGCCCTGCTACAGTTGGTACAGATTATCTCACCGAACTCCAGGCCCAGGACCGGCGGGCGCCTGATGGGGGAGACCTTGGGCCTCGGTTTCTTCACATTATCGGGACGGTAGGATTCCAGAAGCGTCATCTGCTGGTGGTCTGCAACGAGCTCGTCCACCCCCAGGCCGAGGGCCTCGAATATTCGCCTTACAGGCGGGATTACCTGCCTGTGGATGTAGTACTCGTGGTCGATCCTGAGGTCATGCTCGCTCGTGTAAGCGGGGTCCTCTGCCCTCTCAACAAGAAGGCCCTTTCCCTGTGTTATTACGAAGGGAACCCTGTCGCCTATCTGGGGAGCTCCACCGGGGTCCCGCTCTTTAATCTTGTAGTAGAGCTCGAGATGTGGTTGCCTTCCCTTGTACTCCTCGGGCCTCTTGCTCAGGCTCCTCGTCTGTACTAGCTTTTCGATGGGAATCCTGTTGTTCCTGAGGTTCTTGATAAGCTCCTTGATGTACTCGGATGCCTGCTCGACGTCGCCGTTCTCAAGAAGCAGGGAAAGGACCTTCTTCATCGCCTCAGTTGCCAGGTTACACCACTCCCTCCTGACGGTCTCCAGGCCCTTCACCTTAATCGCGGGGTCCTTGCCCTCGCTGTAGAGGGCGTATCTCTTCTTGGTCACAAACAATGATCTCTTGGCAAATGCCTCGTACTGAAGCTCCATGGGGGGAGGCAGAAGACCCGTCAGGACCTTGGACATCATCTCGCCCAGAGCCTCGGCCTCCCTGTCCCCGATCTCCCCCTTCCCGTTCTCGGGCTCCATCTTCACGAAAACGCTGTCGGTATCGCCGTAGACGACCTTGAGCTTGACAATCGAGGAGTTCGCGGGGGCCGAGTCGATGTCGTCCCCGAGGTAAACGCTGTCCTGGTAAAGGGCCGCCCTGCCGATCTCGTTCTCTATGATCTCCTTGGTCCTGACTATCGTGTCCCGGCCGGTGCTGGTCACCGCGTTGGCTATAATGAGCTCGTACATCCTGGACCTAAGGTACCCGAAGTACCCGTAGAAGCTGTTGAGGAGTATCTTAACCGCCCACTGGGTCATGTCGAGAATACGGAAATCCTCCGGCCTCGTGGCCTCCCTCGCCTTTCTTTTCAGAATTTGCCTCTTTTCCAGGAGTTCCTCGAGTATGCGCGGGACGATTCCCTTGTACTTCTCCCTGTCCACGAACTCCCTGCCCTGCAGCGTCGAGAAGCATATGTTATTGGCAATCATTATCGTGGGATAGAGAGACTTGTAGTCCATGACGACCACGTTCTCCTGGAGCCCCGCCTCGGGGTCCAGAACGTGGCCCCCCTTCAGGCCCTCCCTCTCCCTGACCTCCCTCCTTCTCGCCGTCTCCTGCTCATCGGGCTTGCAGGGCATGACCCTCTCGTAGACCCTGAGCTCCCTAAGGAGGAGGTTATCGATCATTATTGACTGCCCGGCCTCGATCAGGTCCTGGAGGAAGGTCCCGCTGGCCTGGGCCAGGGCCACGTACCTGTCGAGGAGGTTCTTGCTCATCAGGATCTCCAGGGTAAGCTGCGCATCCCTCCTGGAGTACTCGACGAGCTTTTCAAGCCCCTTCCCCTGGCTCTTCCAGAGGGTGGGTATCTCGGTGTGGGCGACGTCAAGCTTGTCCTTGCCCAGTATCTCCTTTGCCACCTGGCCCAGGCCGTAGCGTTTCAGTGGAAAGTCGCGTCTGACCAGGGGAAGGACGTCCACCACGACCCTCCCCGGGATGCTAACCGTCGACCTGTTTCCGATCTTCCTGTAGTATATGTTCTTGTCGGCCCTTCCGATCCTGCCCTTTATCCCCAGCTCCCTCATCCTGTCGATTATGTAGGGAAGGTCGAACTCGTTGCTGTTATAACCGAGAATAACGTCTGGGTCGTACTTTCTGACGATATCCGTGAACCTGCGGAACATCTCCTCCTCGTTTTCCAGTCCGATGGATCCCTCTATTCCCACTGGGCGGCTGACCAGGACCAGATCATCTCTTCCCTCGAATGGCTCGCTGAATGCGAGGCTTATCATTATCACCGGATCGGTCTGTGGCTGGGGCAGGCCCTTGGATGTATCCGCGAGGCACTCTATGTCAAGGCATAGGTGCCGTAGATCGGGGTGATCCCCCTCCTCCTGCCCAGATATGTTACTCGCAAGGGTCTCAATCTTCAGGTCGGTGAACACGGTGTTCGTGTTGGTCGGGCGCCAGTTCTCGACCCTGATCCAGCTGTTGCTGAATATTCCGGTGTCGACCATGAACCTGTTCTTGAAGAGGATGTCAGCCTCGTATACGTAGCCGTAGCTCTTCATGGACTCCCGGAGGTCCCGGACCTGCTTGGGATCCTTGGCCACGATCATTAGCATCTTCTTCTTGCTTTCCTGGTAACCGAATGGCAGTATCCTCTCCACTACCTCGACATCAAGGATCTGGGGAAACCTCTGCTTCAGCTCCTCGATAAGGGCCCCGAGTGACTCAACCGAGTCCATGTCAGGGTTCACGTAGAAATATGGCTTGAAGCCGCGGACGAAGCAGGTGACGGCCTTCCCATCCGGGTTCTTGGTGAAGAGCCTTATCACCGGATCCCCGTTACTCTCGTAGGAATAGTCGGCGCCCACGATATAGAGGGATAGGGGATCTGGCATGGGCTATTCGGCTCAGGCACTTTCTAATAAATCATATCCCGGGGAAATTACTAGGTGTTCTCTTCCTCGCCCGGGGTTTCTTCTTCGGGCTCGGGCGCTTCCCCGCCCCCTTCGAAATCCTCTTCCTCCCATTCCTCTCCGGATTTTCTTCTGCCAACGACGAAGAGTATTCCGGCTGCCGTCAGCAGGACGATACCAACGTAGAGCATGTATCTGAGTATGTAGATGTCGACGTCCTCCGTGGGTTCATCTCCGTACCTGGACAGGTTCTGGTACCACATCTCCACAACCAGGCCGACGAATAGCATTATTGCGCCGAGAATAACAAGAAGCTTCACGAAGGCAAAGGAACCCTCGGTGGCCTCCGTTACTACCTCGATCTTGGGAAGACCCTTGATGGCCAGCTTGACGTGATCCTTTTGGACAGCGCTGGCACCATCGGCCTCCGCGGCCTTCTCGGAATCCTTTCTAATACGCTCGAGGGCGAGGTCGATCTCAGCCGACTTTCCCGGGAGCTTCTCGCGCCTTGACTCGAAAAATTCCTTTGCTTCCTGGCTCCACTCCATGGTAATACCCCTTTGACTAGGAAACCCGCTGAAAGTGGGGGACGCTGCATCCATATAAATCTGTTACGCGGAAAAACCAGAGCCGTAAAACGGCTATCTGCACCCTTCGATCCGTTCAGTGTTGCTGTAGACGTTCATCCTGCTCCCCCTCACGAAGCCCACCAGGGTTATCCCGGCCACCTTCGAAATCTCCACCGCGAGGGTAGTGGTGGCGCCCCTGGAGCAGATAACCGGCAGACGTGCTCCGTAGCACTTTGCTACCATCTCGGAGCTTGCCCTTCCCGTGGTTACCAGGAAGCACGACGGTAGTTTCACCTCGCTCCTGAGGGCAGCGCCCACGGCCTTGTCCAGGGCGGTGTGCCTTCCGATATCCTCCCGCAGGCTTACGACCTCCACGTCCCCTGCCGCTCCCGGTCTGAGGATGGCACAGGTATGGACGCCGCCGGTCTCCCTGTGCACCTCCGAATCCATGGCGATCTTTATTCCACCCTTGATCTGCTCCGGTGACATGCGGATCCCGGATTTTACCCTTTCCAGTGCTCCGGTACTGTGACCCGTGGACCCGAAGCAGGCACTGAAGATGATCTCCCTGGGGCGCAAAATCCCGGTCCTATCATTGAGCTTGACCTCAACCCAGCCATTCCCCGCCTCCAGATAGGATATCTCTCGGGGGCTGGATATCGTGCCCTCGCAAACGAGGTGCCCCACTATGAAGTCCTCGATATCGCAGGGGCTCATCGCCACGTCCATGGAATGCTCCCCGTTAATCATGACCGCGATCGGCTCCTCCACCGGAACGGCATCGGTGAGAGGTGCGTACTCGGCGCCAGCGATCCTGCAGCAGTCGACCTCGGCAACCTTCTTCCTTGACCGTTCTTCGGTTTTCTGGTCCATGCCCTCACCCACCATTTAAAGGGAAAAAGTGTATCGCTTTCAATCGATCGTCTGCAATGGCGACTGCAGAGCCGATGCCCTGATCATGAGCTTATCGATCTCGGAAACGAAGACTGAGGACAGGTCCCTCATATCCTTCACGAAAAACAGGCTCCCATCCCCGATTTCCGCTATCTGGGCAGCCAGGTCCGGGTTATACGATCTACCCCCGTCCGATGATTCGTCATCGTCGCCGATGCAGACCACGGAAATCATTATCCCGTACCTGTTCGCCAGCCTTGCGCACCTCCTGGCGTACTCGGCTGCGAACTGCTTCGGCTTGGGGTGTGTGGCATCTCCGTCCGTCAGGAGGATGATCTGCTTTCTGCGGCCAAGCTTAATGCTGAGGTCCTCCCTCTTCCCCTTCCTAACCTCAACGTCCCCGACGAGAAGGTCAATGGACCTCCTGATACCCGCGGCGATATTTGTGCCGCCCCTGGGCAGCAGGTTTGCCACCTTGGTTATGGTGTTGTTCCTCTCGGCACCGAGCTCAGCCACCTCCGTGGAGAGGTCCCGGAAGCCAACCACCCCGACCCTGTTCCCGTACCTCTCGGCTATTATCGTCATCACTACGATTGCCTGTTTTGCGTACCAGAGCTTGTCCCCGTAGGCCATGCTGCCTGAGAGGTCAAGGACGACTATGACGTCGGCGTCTCCCCTCAGAACCATCTCCCTACGCTCGGGCTCCCGCTCGTACACGAATATGCTATCACCGTCAACGGAGGACCTGCCCCTCTTGATAGAGTCGCGGATGGTCTCCCTTATCGCTATATCCTTGTAGGAATCCCCCCGGTGGTACTTCCTCACGTCCACGATGTCCGAACTGGGCAGGGGGGGCAGCTCCTCGTAGCTCACGCCCCTCAGGGCATCATACACCCTCTTCAGTATCCTCTCGTCCACGTCTGAGACGAGGAACTTGGACACCCTGTGAGTAAAGGTCAGGTCCTTCGTTTTTCCGATCAGACCCTCCCGGAGAAGGTGCTTCTCGAGCTCCTTGATGAGCTGTTTCTCGGGTGGAAGGGTGGATTCAGGGCCCTCGGCCTCGCCCAGTAGCTGGGAAAGGGATGGGTACTGCTCGGGCTTGTTCTTTACGAGTTCCGCTATGTCTGAGAGCGTAGCCCTGTCCTTGGCCCTCTCGGCGTAGAGCTCGTCACGGGCGGTGGAGATCTCCTTGACGGTGTTGCCCAGGGAATCTCCCTCAAGCCGCCTGGTAAGCGGCGTGACCTCCTCGGAGATATTCCGGTAGAGCCTGGTCAGTGGATCCCAGCTGATCCCAACGCGCTTCCTGATGGACTCCATGACCTTGGAATCCCTTATCCTCCGGCCGATATTCAGGCGGTCGAATATAAAGGTGGACAGAATCGCGATTGCGATGAAGGAGAAGATCAATAGCACCGGGTGAATGTCGTCGAAGATCGAGGGCGGCCCCGGTTCAGAGGGAAGGGGGGTGTCCCCGGGTTCCTCGGTCCACAGTTTCGAGGCATTTTCAAGCGTGAAATTCCCATCGGGATTTGTCACAATTATGATGTTCTGATCTTGATCATAGTTGACCTCGGTTTCCTCAGTTATTATTACTCCGGTTTCATCCTGAATGGCATCAAGAAGGTCCTGGTTGTAAACGGGAATGAGGGAATCGTTTTGCCCGGAGGAACCATTGGACTGCGTTCCCTGTTCTCCACCCGATTGATTCTCCGTAGGTGGGGTCAGCTTGTTGGAATCGATGTGGGAGGTATTGCCTTGCATGGAGTCCTGCCAATTACCTGTCCCATTTGGGGGTGATATCCCGGGATTTCTCATCACGTAGAATGACCCGACTGCAAAGAGGGCAATGCATACGACTGCGATGATGGGAATCCCGTATCTGGAAAAGCCCTGGCCAATTTTATGCCCAGGACTAGGGTGTTGACTCGATTCCCCCCTGTTTTCCAGAACAGCCTCCTGGAAGATGTTCCGGGTCAGCTCCCTGTTACTCTTCCAGGAAAAGGGGTTGAGCTTGATGGAGTGGGTGAAGGCGGAGTAGGCAGAGTTGTACAGGTCATCCTCGTCCGGTTCATCACTGGATAGCTCCTTGCATGCGCATACATTCTCCACGAACCTGATTCCAGACCTGGTGCTAGCGCCGGATTCCAGGTCCGGGTGCTCGCGGCTCCTCCTCAGGAAGTTGGATGCGATACCGGTCAGGTAGGGGGGTGGCTCAACCCTGCAGCTCGAGCGCTCCGAGATGAATCTCTCCTCTTCCTCCTTGTTCTCCGGGTAGGATATTTTGACGACCTGAAACCGGTCCAGTAGCTTGTCGTTGATATCGCTGATCTGGGCCAGTGCCAGCACTCGCATCTCGACCCTGACATCACGCCGTCTCATGTGTATGGTGAAGTCCTCGAGGTAGTTTGCCAGGGACTCGGATATCTTGCCGGGGAGCCTGTCCAGGTCCTTCAGCAGCAGGGTCCCGCCTCTTCCCTTCTGGATAATGCCGGGGACGTATGACCTCTCGTCGGCGTATCCGAACTCCCTCAGGGCAAGGGGGTCAACGTCACCGAAGAGGTCCTCGTGACGGAGGTTTGTGGAGCAGTTGATCTTGGTGGCATGGTTGCCCAGGGCATCCAGCACCCTCCCAGCAATCTCCTCCTTTGCGGTACCCTTCGGACCAACTATAAGAACCGGCCTTTCCGTCAGCAGGGCGCTGATCAGGTCATCCTTCTCGTGTTCCGATAGCAGCGTGTCTGCTAGGGCATCTCTGAGCCTCTTGACCAGCTCCTTTCCCCTCATCTTAGGTACCAGCCAAATTCGTGGAGGACCTCGAGTGCTGACTTCCGGGCATCAGCGTATGAGCTACCAGTAGCTGCCGGCATCACAGAGCACATAGCCTCGTAGAGGTCCCGTACCCCCGCGGTCCTGGAGCCGCGCATCAGCGAGTAGGCCTGGGCCTTCTCGTGGATCTTTATGCTCGCCCTGACGCTCGCGGATTTGGTTGAGGAATCCTGCCTCCTGGTTCCCTGAACAGCCCTCGCGATGGCCTCGACCATCTTGTCCTCGAGCGTCACCCCCAGGTCCTTTGCCTCGTTCCGGATTATCTTCACCTCGTCCTGCAGGCTCGTTGGGTAGTCCATCTCTATCACGTCGACCCTGTCAAGCAGCACGTCGATTAGTGGC